>Ga0315268_10000673_pt1 | contig 39701 bp, 37 predicted proteins | sample C1_top_MG_FD_204535 | JGI IMG/M metagenome (GOLD analysis project Ga0315268, IMG submission 204535) | Sediment microbial communities from Yellowstone Lake, YNP, Wyoming, USA - C1_top | ecosystem: Environmental > Aquatic > Freshwater > Lake > Sediment | place: USA: Wyoming | collected 2017-08-01
GCTCACCTTCGTCTGGCCCAAAGCGATGGTGACGAGCGCGTTGATTCCTCCGCTGCTCATCGCCGCTGGCGTGCGCTGGCGCTGGGTGCTGCTCAGTCTGGTGATTGGCCCGGTGGTGAGCGCTGTGTGCTATCTCCTCTGGCTGCCATTGTTGTCCATGCTGTGCCGGTAGAGGAGCAGACCCATGCAAAAAGCAACCTTTCTCCAGCGGTTCGCTGCTTATCTGATTGACGCCATCATCGTCGCCATCGTCGTTGGGATTTTGGATGCCCTCATCATCGTAGCGGGCAGCGCGCTCCTGTCCAAAATCGAGGGGGATCTTGCAACCACGATGGCCGTCAGCGTCAGCCCGATGCTTATCGCTTACCTCCTTGGCCTGGCCTTGACGCTGGCGTACTATGGATATTTCTGGGCAACGACCGGTCAAACGCCCGGCAAGCGGATCATGCAGATCAAGGTGGTCAAGATGGACGGCGACAAGCTTACCTGGAACGATGCCATCGCTCGCTACATCGGCTATCTGGTCAGCGGCCTCGTTTGCCTGGTGGGCTTTGTGTGGGCGCTATGGGACAAAGACGTTCAAGCCTGGCACGACAAGATGGCCCGCACTTATGTGTTGAAGGCGCAAGGCAGCCAGCCTTGATGAACAAAGTCGAATTTCTCAATGCTTTGCAAACCGCACACGCCGAATGGGAAGCTGTGCTGGCCCAGGTCGGCGAAGCGCGCATGACCGAGCCGGGCGTCGTCGGCCACTGGTCTGTCAAAGACACCATCGCCCACGTCGCTTGGTTCGAGCGCGAGATGGTCGAGGTATTACGCGCGCGTGCGCTGGTTGGCTCAGACCTGTGGGACCTGACGCAAGATCAACGCAACGCCGCCATCTTTGAACAGAACCGAAACCGTTCTTTGCGCAACGTGCTGGCAGAAGCGCAGCAGGTCTTTCTCCAACTTGTGGAACTGGTGCAGGCGCTCGACGACCAAGACCTGAACGACCCGAGTCGGTTAGCCAATATGCCCGCCGACTGGTCGCCGTGGAAAATCATTGCCGGCAATTCCTTTGAGCACTATCGCGCTCATGCGTCCGACCTTCGCCAATGGTTGGACAAGCAATCTCAAGCATGATCAAAGAGATACAGGCCAAAGTTTTGCTTTCCTCCGCCAAGCGGCCCGATCCCTGGTTCGGCATCAAGTACAACATGAACCTGTATCGCGGCTGCCAGCACCAGTGCATCTATTGCGACTCCCGCAGCGAGTGCTACCAGATCGAGAACTTTGCCGACATTCTGATCAAAGCGAACGCGATTGACCTGCTCAGAAAGGAGTTGTCGCGCAAACGGATCAAGGGCACTGTCGGCACTGGCTCGATGAACGACCCGTACATGCCGCTCGAAGCCAAGGTCAACCTGACGGGACGGGCTTTGCAGGTCATTGCCGAATTTCGCTTCGGCGTTCACATCCTCACTAAGAGCGATTTAGTATTGCGGGATGTGGCGCTCCTGCGCGAGATCAGCCGCGAGTATGCGGCGGTCAGCTTTACGATTACGACCGCCGATGACGACCTGGGGAAAAAGCTCGAACCGGGCGCGGCGTTGGTATCGCAGCGGTTCGAGGCAATGCGCGTTCTGGCCGCTGAGGGGATTCTGACCGGCGTCATGCTGATGCCTGTTCTGCCGTTCATCGAAGACAATGAGGACAACATCGCGCAGATCGTCGCCCGCGCACGCGAATGTGGGGCGTCCTACATCATCGCCTCGTTCGGCATGACCTTGCGAGATCGCCAGCGTGCTTACTACTATGGCCAACTCGACAAGCTGTTCCCGGGCCTACGGAACAAGTACGAGGTGCGCTTTGGAGATCAATATTCTTGCTGCGCCATCAACGCCGGCAAGCTGGAAAAGTTGTTTCACGAATTGTGCAGCCGGTATGGGATTGCGACCAGGATACCGCAGTATGCTCCCAGGACGGCTGAGCAAATGCGCTTGTTCTGAGATTGACAGCCTGCTCGACCGGTGGTATAGTTCCGCCCCGATGAAACAGTCACAATGTAACGTTCGCGCGAATCACATGCACGCCCATGCTCATCCTGGAGGATTCAACAGGGTTGAGTAGGTCGTGCTTTTTTGTTTGCAGCTTGGCTTTGGCGATGACGCCCTCCAACCCGGAGGGCGTTTTTATTTCAAAGGAGAAAAGATGATGCGCAACGATATTCGTTTGGCGTTACCTTCCAAGGGCCGACTGGAGCAGGCTTCTGTTTCATTCCTTGAGGCGTGCGGGCTTGAGGTGTACAAGCCTAACCCACGCCAATACCAGGCTAACATTCCCGCGATTCCCAAACTGAGCGTGCTGTTCCAACGCCCCGGCGACATTGTCGTCGGCGTGCGGCATGGCAGTTTGGATTTTGGCATCGCCGGATTCGATAGCATTCAGGAAAAGCGCGGCGACAATGGCGATGTCCTCGTCTTGCATGACGCGCTGGGGTTTGGGCACTGCGCGCTTTGCCTGGCCGTGCCGGAAGCCTGGGAGGATGTGCATGCCGTGCAAGACCTGGCAGCACGAACCTCCACTTTGAGTGCGCTGCGCGTGGCGACCAAATACCCGGTGCTCACGGGTCGCTTTCTGGCAAACCACGGCATCGCGCCCGTGACGTTGATCGCTGCCGAAGGCACGCTCGAAGTCGCTCCGGCGATTGGCTATGCCGATGTGATCAGCGACCTGGTCTCGAGCGGCACGACGCTGCATGACAATCGCTTGCGCCCGCTGGCCGATGGCGTGATTCTTCAATCGCAGGCGTGCTTGATTGCGAATCGCCGCGCGCTGCAGACTCGACCTGAAGCGTTAGCCGTGGCGCGTGAGCTATTGGAGTTCATCGAGGCGCATTTGCGGGCGCAGAGTCATTACCTGGTTTTTGCCAACATGCGCGGCGAGTTGCCCGAGGCGATTGCCCGCCGCATGTTCACGCAGACGAATCTCGGCGGCCTGCAAGGCCCGACGATTTCGCGCGTCATCGTGCGAGAGGGGGGCGATCAGACCTGGTACGCCGTCAATATCGTCGTGCGCAAAGACATGGTGATGCAGGCTGTGCAGGAATTGCGCTCCATCGGCGGAAGTGGAGTGGTCGTTTCGCCCGTGACATATATCTTTGAAGAAGAGCCGGAACGCTATAGTAAACTGCTACAGGCACTGCAAAAAGCATAGGACGTAAAACGGAAAAGTAAAACGTGAGGTTGAAGAATGCTCCGAATCCTTGACGTAAATGAAGCCCAAAAGACTATTCTCCGACGCCCACCAGTGGGCAAAGAGATACCGCCTGCGTTGCGCGCGGGACTGCGCCGTGTGTTTGGCGACGAGGTCGCTCCGCACGAAGGCGTGCGCCGGATTCTGGCAGACGTGCGCCAGCGGGGTGATGTCGCGTTGCGTCATTGGACAGAGACAATTGACGGTCAGCGGCTCGATACATTCGCAGTTTCGCCGGAGGAATGGCCGGCGGCGTTTGACCGATTGCCCGATGATTTGCAGGCTTCGCTGCGAGTGGCTGCCGAGCGCATTCGCGCCTTTCATGTTCGCCAGCCGATACCGACTTGGTCAACCACAGAGATGGGCGGCGTGCTGGGACAAAACGTCACGCCGCTCAATCGAGTGGGCGTGTATGTGCCGGGCGGCAGCGCGCCCTTGCCTTCTTCGCTGTTGATGTCGGCGATTCCAGCCAGGGTGGCCGGGGTGAAACAAGTCGTGGTGACGACTCCGCCTGGGCGCAACGGCGGCCAAGCGCCCGATGTGATGTTGGCCGCGGCTTATCTGGCCGGAGTGGATGCAGTGTATCGCATCGGCGGGGCGCAGGCCATCGCGGCGCTGGCTTTTGGCACGGAGAGCGTTCCTCGCGTAGACAAAATTGTCGGCGCGGGCAATTTGTTTGTCACGCTTGCCAAGCAACAGGTGTTCGGTCAGGTGGGATTGGATGGACTCGCCGGCCCGACCGAGACGGTCGTCGTCGCCGATGATTCCGCCAACCCTGCGTGGGTGGCGGCTGACCTTTTGGCTCAGGCCGAGCATGACGTGCTTGCCACAGCGATTTTGCTCACGCCTTCGCGCGCGTTCGCCGAAGCCGTGCAGGTGGAAGCAGCCCGCCAGATTGAATCGCGCGGTCGCGCCGAAATCATTGCCGCTTCGCTGGCGGGGCAGGGCGGTATAATTCATACACAAGACCTGGCACAGGCGGTGCATCTGGCCGACGAGTTTGCGCCGGAGCATCTATGCCTGGTGGTGCGCGACCCGCAGAGTTGGGCCGGTCAGGTGCGGCACGCGGGCGGCCTGTTCCTGGGCGAGCGTTCGTTCGAAGTGTTGGGCGATTACGTCGCCGGCCCCAGTCACGTCATGCCGACAGGCGGCACGGCGCGCTTTGCTTCGCCTCTGAACGTTTTGGATTTTGTCCGCATCACGAATGTCATTGCACTCGACGAGACAACGGCCTCCGAATTGAGCAAGCATGCTGCGCGCATCGCACAGGCCGAGGCGCTTGATTCGCACGCTCAGGCCGCGCTTTACCGTGTGACGAGCGACGAGCGACGAATGACGAATGACGAATCACGAATTACGGATGGCGGAGTACCGCCACGTTGCTTATCATTCACCGATGACATTGAACCTTACGCACCGATTGCGCCGTTCGAAGTGCTTGCGGAGCGGCTTGGTCGCGCGCCCGAATCCATCGTCAAGCTGGACGCAAACGAAAATCCCTATGGCCCTTCGCCGCGCGCGCTGGAAGCTTTGAGCACAGGCAGGTCGTTCAATATCTATCCTGACCCGGACAGCACTTTTCTGCGGCGCGCGCTGGCAGATTTCCTCAAGTTGCCGATGGACACGATTCTGGCCGGAGCCGGCGCGGACGAGTTGATTGACCTGATTTTGCGCGCCACGCTTTCGCCTGGCGATGTCGTCGTGGATTGCCCTCCGACGTTTGGCATGTATTCGTTTTCGGCAGGTGTGAATAAGGCGCGCGTGCTGGCCGTTCAACGCCGCGCCGATTTCAGTCTCGACGTCGAGGGCATTGAGGCGGCGGTCGCCGCCGAGCCGCGCGCTCGAGTGTTATTCCTTTGCTCTCCCAACAATCCCGATGGCAGTGTGATTCCCGACGAAACATTGCGACGACTGCTGCGTTTACCGGTTCTCGTCGTGCTGGACGAAGCCTACGTAGAGTTTCACGGTCGTAGCCGGATCAAGTGGACGCGCGATCACGCGAACCTCGTTGTGATCAGGACATTCAGTAAATGGGCCGGGCTGGCTGGTCTGCGGGTTGGTTATGGCGCATTCCCCGAATGGTTAGCTTCGCACATCTGGCGCATCAAGCCCCCGTACAATGTGAACGTGGCAGCCTCGCAGGCGGCGATCGCTTCACTAGAAGATTCTGCCGGCCTGCTTGCCAACGTCGAGCGATTGCGCGCCGAGCGTTCTCGAATGTTTGATGCGCTGTGCGCACTGGACGGCTTGCCCTTGGGCAGTCCCAAGGGCTTGCGGCCTTATCCGAGTGAAGCCAACTTTGTTCTCTGTCGCGTGGATGGACGCGATGCGCTTGACCTAAAGTGTGCGCTGGAACGCGAAGGCGTGCTCGTGCGCTACTTTCACAAGCCCGGCTTGCGGGATTGCATCCGCATCAGCGTGGGCAGGCCGCAAGATACCGAGGCATTGATGGATGCACTGCGTAAAGTAATGCGCGCTTCGTGCGCGTGATGCGTGAAACGTAAAATGTGAGGAATGAATGCGAACTGCGACTCTTGAACGCGAGACGTCCGAGACCGAAATTCAGGTGACGCTCAACCTCGACGGCTCGGGTCAATACGACGTCAACACGGGCGTTGGATTTCTCGATCATCTGCTACGTCACGTGGCTGTGCATGGCTTGTTTGATATGACGCTGCGCGCAAAAGGCGACCTGGAGATTGATCCTCATCACACCGTCGAAGATGTGGCGCTCACGCTGGGCGCATGTCTCGACCAAGCGTTGGGCGACCGGAAGGGAATCGTGCGCATGGGGCACGCTTATGTGCCGATGGACGAATCGCTCGCTTTTGTGGCGGTAGACATGAGCGGTCGGCCTTACTCGGTTGTTCAAGCTGAGTGGTCCGCGCCAATGATTGGTCAATTGCCGGCGACGCTCATTTCGCATTTTCTGGAATCACTCGCGACGGCGGGGCGGTTGAATCTTCACGCGCGGGTGCTGTATGGCCGCGACAATCACCACAAGGCCGAAGCGTTGTTCAAGGCGTTGGGACGCGCGCTCGACGTGGCCGTTCGCCTCGAGCCGCGCCGCGCCGGCATGGTTCCTTCGACAAAGGGTGTGCTTTGACGACCGCAGACGGCAGACCACAGACCGCCGTTGACTGATCACTGGACACTGACAATGATCGCATTGATTGATTACGGCATCAGCAATTTGCGCTCGGTGCAGAAAGCGTTTGAACACCTGGGCAGCGAGGTCACGCTCACGAGCGACCCGGATCAGGTGATGCAAGCCGACAAGTTGATTTTGCCCGGCGTCGGCGCGTTTTCGGCGGGGATGGCAGGTTTGCGCCAACGCAGCCTGATCGAGCCGATCAAGCGGCGAGTGCGGCAAGGCGCGCCTCTCATCGGCATCTGTCTTGGAATGCAATTGCTCTTTGACGAAAGCCAAGAAGTCGGGCAGGGCCTGCCGCCGGAAGCGGGACTGGGGTTGCTGGCGGGGCGAGTCGTGAGGTTGCAGGGCGAGGGGATTCACATTCTGCATATGGGTTGGAACCAGGTCGAGCCTGTGCGCGACTCGGCGCTGTTGCGCGGCATCGCGCCGGGTGCATATGCCTATTTTGTCCACTCGTATGTCTGCCAGCCCGCCGAAGCGAGCGCGATCGTCGCGACTACCGATTACGGTCAGGATTTCGCTTCGGTTATCGGCAAGGGCAATGTGTGGGGTATCCAGTTCCATCCCGAAAAGAGTCAGCGAACCGGGCTGCAGGTCTTGCGAAATTTTCTGGACGTGGTTGAGCATGTTTGAGATCTATCCCGCGATAGATATTCGGCATGGTCAGGTCGTGCGCCTCCAGGAAGGCGATCCCTTACGACAAACGGTGTTCGCTGATGATCCGGTGGCGGCGGCAGCACGATGGGCGAAAGCGGGCGCGCGCTGGCTTCACATCGTCAACCTGGACGGCGCGTTTGACGAGGCAAGCCAGGCAGCCGCCGAGTTTGATGCGTTGCTGCGAGCGTTGTGTGCGGTCGGGCCGCGCGTTCAGTTTGGCGGAGGCGTGAGAACACTCCTGCGAATTGAATCCGCGCTCGATGCAGGCGTCTCGCGTATAGTGCTGGGCACGGTCGCAGTGGAGCAGCCGCAACTTGTGCAAGAGGCTGTGCTGCGCTTTGGCTCATCCGCGATTGCCGTTGGATTGGACACGCGCTTGGGTCGTGTGCGCACGCGCGGCTGGCAAGCCGATGGCGGTCTCATGGCAATCGAGCTGGGCAAGCAGATGAAGGCAGCCGGCGTCGAGTTGCTGATTCATACAGAAATCGAGCGAGATGGATTGTTGACGGGGGCGAATGTCGAAGGGTCCGCCGAGTTGGCCCAAGCTTGCAACTTGCGCGTCATTGTATCGGGCGGCGTGGCGAGCCTTGACGACGTTCGTCGCGCCAAGTCCAGCGAGTCGCGCGGCATTGCCGGCGTCATCATGGGTCGGGCCTTGTATCAAGGCACGGTGGATTTGCGTCAGGCGCTCACGAACCTGGAGCGCAGGCTTTAGCCGGTCTCATAACGCCGACAAGTCGGCGCTCCAATTCGGCAGAGGAGAAGATATGTTAGCTCGACGCATCATTCCTTGTCTCGACGTGAAGGCGGGGCGCGTGGTCAAGGGCGTGAATTTTGTCAGCCTGCGCGACGCGGGCGACCCGGTCGAGCAGGCGCGTGTGTATGAAGCCGAGGGCGCAGACGAGTTGGTCTTTCTCGACATCACGGCGACGCACGAAAGCCGTGAGACGGTGGCCGAGCTGGCGCGGCGCGTGGCCGATCAGGTGTTCATTCCCTTTACGATTGGCGGAGGCATTCGGACGCTGGAAGACGCGCGGGCGTTGATTCGCGCCGGCGCAGACAAGATCAGCATCAACTCGGCGGCAGTCCGCACGCCGGACTTGATCGGTCTGACGGCGGCGCACCTGGGCAGTCAAGCTGTCGTCGTCGCCATGGATGCCAAGCGCGTGTCTGCCGAGCCGTTGCGCTGGGAGGTGTACATCTCGAGCGGCAGGCTGCCCACCGGACTCGACGCCATTATCTGGGCGAAAGAGGCGGCCGAGCGTGGCGCAGGCGAGATTCTGCTCACGAGCATTGACGCCGATGGAACGCAAGCGGGTTACGATCTGGAACTCACGCGTGCGGTTGCCGCTGCAGTGAGCCTCCCGGTGATTGCGTCGGGCGGCGCGGGACGTTTGGAGCATTTCGCTCAGGCGCTCACCGAAGGCAAGGCATCGGCAGCGCTGGCGGCTTCGCTGTTTCACTATCGGCAGTTGAGCATCCCGCAGGTCAAGCAATATTTGCTGGAGCAAGACATTCCGGTGAGACCATGGGAAAGGATGGAGGCGGAAGGATGAAGGTTGAAACGGTAGAACCCAATTGGAATGAGCAAGGGTTAGCGCCAGCCATTGTGCAGGATGTCAAGACCAGCGAAGTGTTGATGATGGCCTGGATAAATGCCGAAGCATGGCGGCTCACGCAAGAGACCGGCGAGGCGCACTTTTGGAGCCGGAGCCGCCAATCGCTCTGGCGCAAGGGCGAGACTTCGGGCAACGTTCAGCACGTCGTCGAGATTCGGTTGGACTGTGATGCGGATACCGTCCTGTTGCGCGTCGAGCCGGCTGGCCCGGCGTGCCACACAGGTGAGCGTAGCTGCTTCTTTCAAGTGGTGGGTGATCAGTCGTCAGTGGTCGGCGGTCAGTCATTTGTTCTCAACGAGCTGTACCAGGTCATTTTGGATCGCAAGCAAAATCCGAAGCCCGGTTCGTACACCGCGCAGTTGTTTGAGCGCGGCATGACCGAGATCGCCAAGAAGGTCGGCGAAGAATCTGTCGAAGTGATCGTCGCTGCGCTGGGGCAGTCGGACGAGCGGTTGATTTCCGAAGTCGCTGATTTGTTGTATCATTCGCTGGTGCTCCTCGCGGCGTGTGGTGTGTCTCTGGAGCAGGTCGAAACGGAACTGGAGAAACGGCGCAAGTAGAAATGTGAATCGAGCCAGGGAGAGAACATGGTTTCCGAACGGAGTGGGTCTTCGTCCTATTGGATTTGGTTACTGGCGTTGTTCACCATGGCCGGATTTATAGAGGCTGGCTTTTACGGACAGGTGAGTGCGTTCACGCCGCTCTATTTGCCTCAACTGGGCATCCCGCCTGCCGACGTGCCCAGGTGGACGGGCCTCATCGCCGCCGTGACGAGCGCGATCGGCATTCCGTTTTTGCCGTTTTGGGGTGCGCTCGCCGACCGCTATGCCCGCCAACCCATCATCATTCGCTCCTATGTGGCGCATTTGCTCGGCGGCCTGTTCATGCTCATCGCCGGAAACGTCTGGGTGTTTTCGCTGGGCCGCACGGCGATGAGTTTTTCGCTGGGCAACAGCGGCTTGATGATGACGACGCTTTCAGAGCGCACGCCGACGCGCCGGCTGGGGCTGGCGTTTTCTATCATGAATGGCGCGTCGCCGATGGGTCTGTTCGTAGGGCCGCTGGTGGGCGGCTTTGTCCTCGATGCTTTTGGTTTTCCGGCCTTGATGTTTGTCAATTGCCTCGTCATCGTCGGAGTGATTCTGGTGTTGACGTTGGGCTATCGAGACAATTTCAAAGGGACAGATCGAGGCTCGCTCTTGCGGATGGCGGCGGATTCGCTTGGAATCATCTGGCGGTCGCTCCGACTGCGCCTGCTCTTTCCCGCCTTGTTTTTGCTGTTCGGCGGTTGGGTGATGGCCTTCACCTACGTGCCATTGGCGACAGCGGCTTTGTATCGCGGAGCGGACACCGGCCAAGTGGTGGGGCTTGTCGTGGCGACGGGCGGGCTGACAACGCTCGTGGTCAGTCCTCTCATCGGCGCGCTGGCCGACCGCTTGGGTCACTGGCGAGTGCTGTTCGTCGGCGCGGCTATTTCGGTGTTGTTGTGGCCGGTGCCCGCGCTGGCGCCCAACCTGGTTGCCTTTGCGATTGCGTGGGCGCTGGTCAATGGGGTTGCGTCGGCTGTGTTCGCCATTTCGTTCACGGTGCTTTCGGGGTCGGCGGCAAGCGATGTGCGCGGGCGAGTGATGTCGTTTGCCTTCTTGCCCGTCAACGTCGGCTCGATGGTCGGTCCGGCGTTGGGGAGCGCCATCACAACCGCCAGTGTGTTCACCGTGTTCCCGGTGGCAGCGGTCATCACACTCTTGGGCATCGGGACGCTGGCGCTTGCGGCGCGCTTGCCCGCGTGATCAAGAGCAGCTCAACACTCTTTTGCCATGAAAAGATTCGTGACCTCGTAGCCCACCTTTTCATAGAGCCGGATGGCGGCGCTGTTGTGGGCAAAGACATGGAGCGAAATCTTGTTCAGCCCCAGCTCTTTGACCTTGCCCTCCAATGCTCGCATCGCCTCCGATGCCTGCCAGTTGCCCGCTTTGACTTTTTCGTCTGCGTATTCTTTGATGGCCCGTTGCAAATAGATCTGAAACTCGGCCTCTGTCATTGGAACCAACTGCACCATTTGTCCACTCCTTTGTCGCGTGCAGAGTGAGCGCACGTCTCACTCGTTGTGTTTCTTGGGATCGTATAACCCGGCCCAGTCTGATCCCATGAACCCCGCATCATAAGAGCGCTTGTCTACCGGAGCCAGGTGGGCGAGCAGGTCCTGCGTCAAGAGTTTGAACTTGCGCCGCTTGTCCAGCTCATCGGCAATGGTATCCAAACCGTGGTCGCTCGTCATCCAGTTGAAGCGGTCGTACTGCGTAAAGTCAATCGGCACGGTGTGCCCGCGCAGCGTCTTTTCTCCTTCGATGTTGAAATAGTCTTCAAAGTAAGACATGGCCAGCTCGCGCAGACTGCGGTAAATCGGATCGCGGTAACGCAGGCCAACGCAGTTCGACTTGGCAACGGCGCCCCAGCAGCCATTCTGCTGATAAATGGCCAGCAGATGATCGTCGTCGCGCACGGCGATCATGTACACGATGAGGGGCGGGTAGCCCAGCCGCCGCAGCGCGGCAGCCGCGAACAGTGCGCCGTCGAAACAGTGCCCTTTGTGATCTCGCAACACCCTGGCCGGACAACGGTAGATTTCTTCCGCGCTGTAAGGAATGCTATCCAGGAACGCCTGAATCTTGAACGGGCTGGTCAAGCTGGAGAGCAACTTGAGTTCCTTCCTGTTTAGGGCTGCTTCAAAATCCTTGATCGCTTTCAATTGATTGTTGTTCATCGTATCCATCTCTGCAATTCGATAATGTTCCCTTCGGGGTCGGTGACATAGATAAAATTGATCTTGCCTGCGCTGGGGATTTCGATGGATACCAATTTGCCCAGGTCGCGCCCGCCGGCCGCAATGACCGCATCACGAGCGGCCTGCACATCCTCCACGGCAAAGGCGATGTGACCAAAGCCGGGACGATTGACGGCAGTTTCGGTTCGCTCCAATTCTTGATTGTACTGGAACACTTCGAGCGTTGGGCCGGCGTCGCCATAGCCCGGCAGTCGCAAGTGCATGCCGCGAAGGCGAGCGCCCGGTACCTGCGTCGCGTCTTCCAGCCATGAACCGGAGAGGTCGCGCTCTGGCGGCACAGGCGTGCAGCCAAAGACCTGCTGATAGAACTCGGCCAGCTTGCGCCAATCTTGAGCGATGAGATTTGTGTGTGCGTACCGTGCGTGGATGGACATGGATCACCTCTTTTTTGAATCAACCCAGCGGCCCACCTAACGCTGCTTCGACCGCGCGCAGAATCTCGCCGCTGCGAACCAACTCTGCGCCGTGATTGAGATCAGGATACATCAGCCGGTCGTTGTCGAGGTGCTGGATGTCCTTTCGAACGCGCTCATAAGCTGCCGCTGTTCCCGCGCCCAGCCTGACTTTCGGATCGTTCTTGATGCGAAAGTCGAGCGCCTGCGCCGCTGTGACCAGCTCGATGCCCACAACGCGCTCGACGTTGCGCAAGATTTGCCACGCGTGCCGCCCCGCGTTCATCGAATTGCTGACGTGATCTTCCTGATCGGCAGACGTGGGCAGGCTGTCCACGCTATCGGGATGCGCCAGTATCTTGTTGTCGGCGACAAGCGCCGCCGCCGTGTACTGCGCGAGCATGAACCCGCTGTTGAGTCCGGGGTCTTGCACCAGCATCGCGGGCAGCCCGTCGTTGAGATTCGGGTCGGTGAGGCGAAAGATGCGCCGCTCGGCCACGCTCGCCACTTCGGCCATCGCGATGCCCAAAAAGTCGAGCGCGAACGCGACCGGCTCGCCGTGAAAGTTGCCGCCGGAAATCGCCTTGTTGTCGCCGGGCAGGTCGAGGAACAGCAGCGGGTTATCAGTGACGGCATTGATTTCATCTTCAATTATTGCGCGAGCGTCGGCGACGACGTGCCGCACTGCGCCAATCACCTGTGGCGTGCAGCGCAGGCTGTAGGCATCTTGAACGCGACGGCCCGCGTCAATCAACGAGCTGCCTGCCACCAGGCGACGAATGTGCGCCGCCGTTTTGATCTGTCCCGCGTGACGGCGCGCTCGGTGCAATCGCTCGTCGAACGCGCTCGACACGCCGCGCACAGCTTCCAGGCTCATCGCCATTGCGATCTCGGCAGTGCTCGCCAGTTGCTCGGCGTCGGCTGCCAGCAGCGCGCCCATCGCGGCGGAAAATGTTGCGCCGTTGTTGAGCGCAAGCCCTTCCTTCGCGCCCAGCACCACGCGCTCGATGCCTGCCGCTTGCATCGCTTCCGCGCCGGACATGCGCTGTCCGTGATAGAACGCCTCGCCGCTTTCGTCTCCTGCGCTGCACTCAGGATCGCCGCACGAGAGCACAAGAGTGAGATGAGAAAGCGGAGCGAGGTCGCCGCTCGCGCCCAGGCTGCCGATTTCGGGCACGACGGGATGGACGCCCGCGTTGAGCATCGCCAGAAGCGTGTCCAGCGTTTCCACGCGCACGCCTGAATGTCCGATCGCCAGCGTGTTGGCGCGCACGAGCATCGCCGCGCGCACCACGTCTTCTGGCAGCGGCTCGCCCACGCCCACCGAATGGCTGAGGATGAGATTGCGCGAGAGCCTGGCTGCATCACCGCTATCTACCTTGATGTTGGCGAACACGCCAAAGCCGGTGTTGACGCCGTACACGACCGGCTTGCCCCTCGCCACGACGTCGTCCACCCAGCGGCGACATTCGGCCACGCGCGCTTGTGCGCCTTCGTCAAGGCGCACCTTGCGGCCCTTGCGCGCCACGTCTACCACTCCTTCGATGCGGAGCGAATCGCCATCGAGTGCGAGGGTTTCACTATCCAGCGCGTTCATACGGGCCTCCCCGAATTGATACCTGGGATCAGAATCCCGTTTGCTCCGAGAAAACGACGTCCTCGATGCGGGTCAAAGCCGCGGTTGACGGACCCGGTTGTCTGTCATACAATTGACGCAGATAGAACCACCGCTGGCGACGAGGAGTACTGCCATGCCCATGCTTCAGGCACAGATCAACCGCTATCCTGCCCAGGCCCTGACCACCGCGTACCACGTAGAAGGCGGGTTCGAGCCGGTCGGCCCCATCCCAAACTTTGTCAACGACAAAGACCGGCAGTTTTTCCAGTTCCTCGATGTGACCATCACCCCATTGACGCCCGGGCCGATGGGGGCAGTGACTCGCTCTCAGATCATCGTTCCCAAGAAAGACGTGGTCGCATTGTACCTGGATAGCTCGGCGGCGCGCTCGTCCGTTCAATTGCTCCGGCGCGTCGAGCGGTGCATCATGTATTTCCCTTCGTTCGTCTGCCGGGCCGAGTTTCACCTGGGCGAGGACACGCGCTGGGCGGATATGCTCACCCTCCTGCCCGGCGATTTCTTTTTCGTCACGTCCGCTTCGATCTTTCCGCTGAACGCTCTGCCGGCGAATTTTCCACAGCAGACCGATCTGCTGATTCTCAACCGGCTTCACGTTCGAGTGCTACATCTCGATCACCCGTGAGCCGCCTGGTCGCCACGCCGATCAAGACGTCCACCACGCCCATTGGTTCGCGCTCGGTTTCGAGCGTCAGGCCCGCTTCGGCCAGCGCCTCCGCGAATCCGGGCGGCGCGGGTTCCTGTTGACCCGTGAGCGTGTATAGCCATTCGAGCGCGCGCGCGGGCAAGCTGCGCTTGAACATCACGCCCGGCACCACGATGGCCCGGCCCTCCTGCTTCAGCACGCGCGCGATTTCGTTCAGCGTGGCCGGATCAACGATGAACTCGGTCGGAAAAGTGGACACGACCGAGTCGAATGCGCCCGAACGAAACGGCATCGCCTGCGCTCGAGCGCGGACGAGGCCTGGGGTTTCAACCCCAGGCTGCGAAGTCAAGCCCCACGCCTGCCGGGCAGGTGCGCCCGCTTTAGCGGGCATTGCTTTATCAGCCCGACGATTCATCGTCGGGCACTCACGCCGTAACCTCGCCTGCGCCAATCTCCCCATCTGCGGCGAAAGGTCGAGGCCAACCGGCGACAGGCCCGCGCGGTTCATCGCCACGAGCAAATGCCCCGGCCCGTGCGCCAGTTCCAATACGCGCTGACCATGCAGGTGCGGAATCGCCGCGCGTCCCCACGCCTTCCATTGTCCGAGTGAGACTAACCACGCGACGAGGTCATAAGTCCACGCGAGTTCGTGGTAGAGCAAGCGGAAAAAGGTGCGGAGGAAGGAACGCAAGATTGACCGCTGACCGGTGACCGCAGGCCGGTGCTCGTCGTCCGAGTGTGGGGTGTTGTTGGTCATGCCGGGGACGCTTGACCTATCGCACCGAGCACCTCATCCGCATCCACCACGCCCCAATGATAGCCCATCTCGACGCTCATGGCGCGGGCGCGTTCGGCCTCCCGGCGAGCCGCAGCCAACTCCCTTTCCCTCTCCCCCGCCTCACCTGCCCCCGCCAAGTGCGCCCACGCGAGCGCGATGCGAATGTCCGCCTCGTAGATGCGATAGCCGCCCGCGAGCGCATAGCCCAATGCTTCGTTGAGGTCGTCGAGACCCGAAGGGTTTTCAAAACCCTTCGGGTCTTGAGCGGCTTGCCGCGCAGCCCAACGCCCCCGCGCCAACAACGCCTCGATGAGCGCCGGACGAAACGAAATGCCCCGCGCGATTTTGAGCGCCTCGTCGTAATGTTCATAGACCTCCGACGTCTCGCAGACCTCGGAGGTCTGAGCCGCTAGGTCGCCCAGGACGCGATGACACCAACTAATCTGATTTGCCCAGTGATTGCGCTGGCAAATCTCCAGGTTCGCCTCGGTGACGCGGCGGGCATAGTCAGCATCGCCCGCTCGTCGCAGATGCTCGGCGTGCTGGATGCCGCGCAGGCTGTACAGGTAACGCACTTGTGGTGTGATCTCCCGCTCCAACGCCTCGGCCTGCGCAAAGGCCGCGCCCGCCGCTGCCACGTCGCCGAGCAAGTCTGCGGCCGTACCTTGACGGCACAGCGAATTGCGCTCATCCTGCTTGTTCTCCGCGCGGCGGGCCAGGGCCAGCGCCTCGCGCGCGGCTTGTTCGCTTTGCGCCAGCCGGCCGAGATAGGCTTCGAGTCCCGCCACGTTCTGGTAGCCGATGCTGGCGTTGTGCCAGTCCTTTGTGATGTTGAGCTTGATTTGATTGGCTCGCTCATAGAATGGTACGGCCTGGCCCAGGCGGCCCAGGCTCATCTGGCACAGGCCCACTTCGTTCAGAATCCAGCTTTTGCGCTTCGGGTCGCTCACCTGCGGCTGTTGTGATGCGTCGCCATTGGGGAAGAATTCCAGCATCAACGCCAACACAGTCTCCCAAGCGCCCAGTTGGTTTACCAATACACGTGCAGGCCATTGCTGATAGATTCGTTCTTGAACGATATTGTATGCTTCATCATACACTCCGGCGCGGCAGGCGTGGTACACCACTTCAATCAGCGGTTTCAAATCATCCAGCGTGGGGTAGTGCGGCACCGAAGGGCCCGCGATGGAGAGGTAATAGTCCTTGATGCGCTCGTGCGCGGCTTGCGTTTGCGCGCGGTCTCCCTGCGTCAGCAACGCAAAATAGTGCGCGCGGATGAGCGGGTGCGTGATGTATTCGTGTGCGTTCGCGTCGTGGCGCAGGATGCGGTATTTCACCAAGCGGGCAACCATCGCGTTGAATGCGGCGTCATCCAATTGGTGTAGGGGCGCGGTCACCGCGCCCGTACCCGCGCCCGTACCCGCGCCCATATCCGCGCTCATATCCGTGCCCGTACCTGCGCCCCCACGCACGCGAAACACCTTGTCAAACGCCGATTCGTGCACCGGCGTGCGGAAAGCGGAAAACAAGGTCAGGAACGCGCGCTCTGTCTGGGTCAGGTGCTCGTCGTAGCGGCGCAGGACGCGGTGGACGCGCTCGTAGCGGTCTTCGCCCGCGATCGGCAGAGGAATATCCGCAATGTGAGCCGCGTCGCCGCTGTGCCGTTCGGCGAGCAGGCCGTCCAACAGACTCAGCGTCAGCGCGTGGCCGTCCCAATCGGTCACCACCTGGTCCAGTTGCGCGTCCATACCTTTGACGCCCACCTTGCGCAACAGGTCGCGCCCATCCGCCACGCTCAGGCGATCCACGTCGCGGTGAATGTAGGTGGTGTATTCCATCAAATCGGCCAGCGGTGCGCGACTGGTGACCAGGCAAAACGAAGCGTGAGCGGGCGCGGCAAAATAGCCCAGGAACTCGCGCAGGTCGGCGCTTTTGAGCAAGCCGTACTGGTCGCCCTCTTGGTGCTGTAGCACTTCGAGTCCATCGAGGACGAACAGGTAGCGGCCCGTGGCAAGCATCGCCGCGATGAAATGCGCTTTGGCGTTGGCGGAAGGAATATCGCGCGGGTCAATCCGGTCGCCGCTCATGTACTTGAGCGCCGATTCGAAAAATTCGTCCACGCTGGGCCGCTCGTAAAAGCCCCACCAAAACACGCCATCAGGGCTTTCGGAGTCGGGGCGTTCAATTGAACGCCCCAACGAACGCCCCGACGTTGAACGCCCCAACATGTCATCTACCCACTTGCGGGCGAGGCTGCTTTTTCCTTCGCCGCCAAAGCCGATGAGGCCCGTCACGCGGCGGTTGGGGTCGGCCCAATCGGCGGTGATGGAGCGGAGCAGGTCAGTGCGCCCGACCCACTCCTTGAGGGGCGGCGGCGCATTGTTCCACGCGATGCGCTCCTCTGGCCCCATGGCTTGGCGCATCAGGGCTGCGTCGGCTCTGGGTTGCGGCGCGGGACGCATCGCATACGATTCGTCTTGCACCGGCAAATTGAGCGGGTCAAAGGTCAACACATGCGCATCAACGGCCCAGCCTGTGTCCCGGTCTTTGCCGAGTTGATCGGTGTACCACGTTTCCGAGATGACGCCGACGACAAGGTTGCGTTCAGTATCCAGGACCGCCGAGCCGCTCATGCCGGGAGCAATGTGCTGCGACTGCAATTGCACCGGGTCGGCCTGCAAAGCGAGCCCATCGGGACACTCGACACAGCCCAGGATTCTGCCGTATGCAAATCCGGCTTCATATTTACCCAGTGAGCGGTAGCCGTAGGAGCGGAAGGGATTGCCCTCGGATGCTTGCGCTTTGCCGAGCAGCGCGATTTGCTCCGGCGCAAGCGGCGCAGGGCCGCCGGTCAATTGGAGCAACACCACGTCGTCGTCGTGCTGAGGGAAACACGCGGCCACCGTCGCGCGCCGCGCCTTGACCTCATCGCCGCGCGCCTGTGGAAAGTACACGCCCACTTGGCCGTTGGGATGGCGCGGCTCGACGCCTGCCCCGCGCGCGACGTGCGCGCACGTCACGATTTTGCCGTCCATCGAAACGGCGATGCCCGTGCCGATAATAGCATCATCCGCCGTGCGGCGAATCTGCACGGTAAAGTCGCGCAGGTTTTGAAGACGGACGTTTTCGGTTATGGCTGGCCTCCGCATGTCACCCTGAACAAAGTGACGCCTGGCGGCCCGCCGCTGCGCAGCAGCGGGTACGGGCAGGGTCTCTACCTTGCGGCTAGAGATTCTTCGGCCTTCGGCCTCAGAATGACAAAGGTCAATGCCGCGCTCTTCGCGGTCTCGCCGAACGCTGTGGCTCTTTGCGCTCCCACGTCAGCGTGACGTTAAAGCTGGCTTCGGTGCTGGCCTGCGCGACGACCGCGCCCGCCTGCGCGTCGAGCTTTAGGCCGAACTCGACTTCGATTTGCGAGGGCCGCTCGGCGATCGGCAGCGACTTGACCGTCTCGGACACGCGCCGCGCCATGCCGCGAATCGTGTTCATCGCGCTGTCAATCGCTTTGGCCGATTGTTCGGCGATGTTGGCGATCGGCGCGGCCGGCGTGGCCGGCCAGCCGCGCATCACCTCTTGCGTGCCGGGCTGCGGCGCGCGGGGAGTGAATTCAACCAGAATCGGCGCATCGTCGTCAATTACAAAAGTGGTCATGTTGCCTCCTTGGCCGATTGCGTTATCAGATTATCCAATGATCTCACGAAGCACATCTGGTTTGTTGGTGATAATGCCGTCAATGCCAGCGGCGGCGAGTAGCCGCATCACGGCTGGATTATCCACCGTCCACGTGTTGACGCGCAGGCCGCGCCGGTGATACCAACTGATGATGGGCGCGGACAGCATCGAAAAGTGCGGATGGCGAGCCTGGTGTGGCTCGAACGGTTCAAGCCAGGCATGGCGCGCATAGACCGGTGACTGCGGCGCATACAGCAGTCCGATTGGAAGATCCGGCGCTAGTTGTCCCATGGCGCGCAGAACGTGGCGATTGAACGATGAAAACAACACACGCTTGTCCATGCCGTGCTTGCGCACTACGGCAAGCACTGGCGCGACAAGCGCGGTGTTATAGCTGCGCAACGGCACCTTGAGTTCGACGTTGACGAGCAGCTTGCCTTCGAGCGCGTCAAAGACTTCACCCAGCGTCGGGATGCGCTCGCCGGCGAACTGAGGCGAGAACTTGGCCCCCGCATCCAGCGCTTTTAGCTCGGCCAGCGTTTTTTCAGCCACGCGGCCTGTGCCGTCCGTCGTCGCATCCACGGAAAAGTCGTGAATCACGACGACGTGTCCGTCGGCAGAGAGCTGCACGTCCAGCTCGACGCCGTCCGCGCCGAGTTCGATGGCCTTGCGGAACGCGGCCAACGTGTTTTGCGGTGCGGCAGCCGATGCGCCTCGATGACCGACGTTGAGCGGTTTGACTCGAGGCATGAGCCAGTCGGATTGAATCACGCGGGATCACAACTCGACAAAGTACGCCTGGCACGACCGATCAATCAGTTCTTTGGTCAGGCGCGGCTCGACATTCATATAGCGCGAGATGTCGAGCAGTTGATCCATCAGGTCGCGCGGGTGGACGGCGCGCAGTTTGGCGCGGCGCTTGATATAGTATTCCTGGATCAGATAGCCCAACGCCCGCTCGTCATACGGCACACTCTTGGACTCGCACACGCGCTTGAAAATCTCGCGGAACTCGTCGAACGATGGATCGGAGACTTCGATCTTGTGGCGGATGCGGCGGAGGAACGCTTCGTCCACCAAATCCCTGGGGGCGAGGTTGGTCGAAAAAACGATCAACACGTCGAACGGAATTTCGAGCTTGCGCCCGGTGCGGAGCGTGAGAAAGTCAATGCGCTTTTCCAGCGGCAGAATCCACCGGTTCAGCAGGTCCCGCGGGCGGACTTGCTGGCGGCCAAAGTCGTCAATCAAGAACATGCCGCCGTTGGCCTTCATCTGGAACGGCGCTTCGTAATACTTGTTCACGTCGTCGAACGTGAGATCGAGACTTTCCAGCGTCAACTCGCCGCCCACGGTGATGACGGGCCTGCGAATCTTGATCCAGCGGACGTCTCGCTGGCGCGGTTTTTGCGATCCACTGGTGGCGCCGGCGGCAGGCTCTTCGGGCATCGGCTGGTGATTGACGTTGTCAAATACCTTGATGACCTGGCCATCTACTTCCACGGCGTAGGGAACGTGAATGTCGCCGGTCAGGACCATGCGCCCGATGCGTTCCGCGATGGCCGTCTTGCCATTGCCGGGCGGGCCGAACAAAAAGATGCTCCGGCCTGAATTGATCGCCGGGCCGACCTGCCCCAGGATGCGGTCGTTGATGACCATGTCCGAAAGCGCCTGACGGATCGTGCGCTGGTGGACGATAAAGTTCTTGAGCGATTGTTTGAGCATCGCCTGGTTGTAAACGGCAAGCGGCACCGGCGCGGCCCCGGCATACTGGCTCCGGTCGAGCGCCTCGCGCGCCTTTTCGCGGCCTTTGCTGGAAATCGCATACTGATAGGATTGCTCGCCAAAGCCGGACGACGCGCTGCGCACCTCGCAATATTGCTCACGCTTGAGGAATTCGAGCACCTGGTCCACCACGCCAGTGAATGGCAGCTTGACACGGTCGGCGATCGTCGCCCCGGAGATAAAGCCTTCAAAGTACATGATCTTCATGATCAGGTCGGAAAGGAAACCTATGTTCAGCCCGGTATCTTCGAGGTTGCGGGGCGGCATGGGATCGAAGGTACTGGTTCCGAAAGGCGGCGCGGCGGCTGGGGCCGATGGCGCGGGAGCTGGCGGCGGCGCTCCGGCCGGTCGAGCTGGCGCTGGCGGGCGTAGCGATTGAGACTGCGGCGGGCGCGACGGTTGTTGTGGCTGTTGTGGTTGAGGCATACGGCTCCTCTCTGCTCAGAAACCAGCGCGGGATCACTGTGCAATCCGCGCACGAATCCTATTGAGATTATACCACAGCGCATGAACCCACAAAACTTGTTTGACAGTTATGGGGCCTTCGTTTATAATCGTCATTGCTTGCCGGCCAAGCAATTTCGAGGGCCGGTTATTTTGTGCAACGAGGATTCAGTTATGAGGGACCGCACCTTAGGTTGGTTGATCTTTGTCGTCGTCATCGCGGTAGGGGCGATTTTGGTGAGCACCGCCAATCTGGAATACACGCGCCCCCAAGGTCTGACGGGCGATGACGCCTTGCAGCCTGTTTGGGCCAAGCTGTTGTTCTGGCAAGCTCCAGAGCGCCGCACGGTCAAGGTGGCCGAAGGGCTTGACCTGAGAGGCGGGCTTCAGGTGCTGCTGGAGGCGGACGTGCCGGCCAACACACCCGTGTCGTCGGACGACATGAACGCGGCCATCCAGGTGATCCGCAACCGTATTGACGCGCTCGGCGTGACCGAGCCGCTCGTGCAGCAATCCGGCGACCGGCGCATCGTCGTCGAGCTGCCCGGCGTGACCAACCCCGATCTGGCAATTGCCACCGTTCGCGAGCAAGCGTTCCTCGAGTTTGTAGACTCGGGGTACACCGACATCCCCGAGGGCACTCTCATCCGCACGACGATTGCCACTGGCGAAGTGACCCCGACCGAGACGCTGACGGGAACGACCGGGCTGACCCCGACGGAGACGCTTTCGGCGACCACCGGGCTGACCAGCACGGAAGCAATCACTGCGCCGCAAAAGATTTACACTACCGTCATCAACGGCAAGGATATTGCTTCGGTGAGCGTAACGCGCGGCCAGTTGAACGACCCCGAGGTGTCCTTCAAGCTCAAGGCGTCGGGCGCAAAAGTCTTTGGCGATTTCACCACTGCGCACAACGAGGGCGTGCTCGGCGGACAGCAGTATTTCCTCTGTATCGTGCTCGACAAAGTCGTGATCTCGTGTCCCAGCATCAAGAGCGCCATCCCCGATGGGCAGGGCGTCATCACGCTGGGCGGCAAGGCCACGCTGGATGACGCGAACAAGCTGGCGCTTCAATTGCGCTCTGGTTCGCTTCCAATCGCATTGCGTATTGCGGAAAATCGCAGCGTCGGCCCCACGCTCGGTCAGGACTCGGTGCGCAAGAGTATCACCGCGCTGATCATTGGCATGTTGGTCATCGTGTTCTTTATGCTGCTCTATTATCGCTTGCCGGGTGTGTTGGCCGATGTGGCGCTCGCGATCTTTATCCTGGTTGTATTTGCGTTCTACAAGCTTTTGCCTGTCACGCTGACTTTGCCGGGTATCGCCGGCTTTGCACTTTCGGTCGGCGTGGCCGTGGACGCCAACATCTTGATCTTTGAGCGCATGAAAGAAGAACTGCGCGGCGGGCGGCGGCTGGATATGGCGGTCGAAGCCGGTTTCGAGCGCGCCTGGCCGTCCATCCGTGACAGCAATATGTCCACGCTCATCACGTGCCTCATTCTGTTCGTCTTTGGCCTGACCTATGGCGCCAGCATCGTCAAGGGCTTTGCCTTGACGCTGGGCCTGGGGGTGGCCGTTAGCTTGTTCACCGGCATCTGGGTGACGCGCACTTTCCTGCGACTGGTTCTGCCGCGCGTGAGCATGGAACACAAATGGTGGTTTGGAGTCTAGCCCATGTTTGACATCGTTGGAAAAAGATACTGGTTCTTTGCGCTTTCAATGCTGGTCATCATCCCCGGCCTGGTCTCGATCGGGATCCACTGGGCGCAGACCGGCTCGCCGTTGCCGCTGGCGATTGATTTTACCGGCGGCTCGAGCATGGAATTGCAATTCAAAGGTGTGGCTGGCGGCGTCCAGCCGGCCGATGTTCAGGTCATCCTGGCCCAGAATGGTTTTGAAGACAGCGCGGTGCAGACTTCCGGTGTAGACACGGTCTTGATCCGCACGGAGGAAATGGATTCGACGGCCAAGGCCAAAGTGCAGGATGCGCTCAAGAGCCGCTATGGCGCGTTCACGGAATTGAGCTTTGATGCGGTTGGCCCAGCGGTGGGCGCTGAAGTTGCGCGCGCGGCAGCCATCGCCGTTCTCGCGGCTGCTGTGGGTATCCTGATCTATCTCTGGTTCGCTTTCCGCCAGGTGCCCAACGCCTTTCGCTATGGCACGGCCGCCGTCATCGCCATGTTCCACGACGTATTCGTCGTGCTGGGCTTGGAGTCTATCTTTGGCTTTGTGTTCGGCTGGCAGGTGGATAGCCTTTTCCTCACCGCGCTGTTGACTGTCATTGGTTTTTCCGTCCACGATACCATCGTCGTGTTCGACCGCATCCGCGAGAACATGATTCGGCATCGCGGCCAGGATTTTGGCGTGATCGTCAACCACAGCATCATCCAGACGCTCGACCGCTCGATCAACACGCAGATGACCGTGATGTTCACCTTGTTGGCGATGGTGCTGTTCGGCGGCGTGACGACTCGCCACTTTGTCACCATCCTGTTGTTGGGCGTGTTCTCCGGATCGTACTCGTCTATCTTTAACGCAGCGTCCATACTCGTCGTGTGGGAAAATCGCGAGTGGCGCACGTGGTTCCGCCGCCAGCAACCGGCGACGGCGTAATCACGAATTTTCAACGCAAAGGCGCCAAGTCGCCAAGACGCAAAGAACATTCAATGACTTTGCGGCCTGGCGACTTGGCGTCTTGACATTAAGAGGGGCGCTACGATGCTTTACAGCGTTGCACCTGAATTGTTCGTCAAATATCCTGGCTACGTGCGCGGCGTGGTCGTCGTGACAAATGCCATCGTCCTCGAAGGCCCGATTGACGAAGTCGCGCGGATGCTCAAGACAACGCAAGAGACGTTGCGCGAGCGCAACGACCTCGACAATCACCCAAACATTGCCGCGTGGCGTGCGGCGTATGCCGCGTTCGGCGCGCGTCCCAGCAAGTATCCCTCGTCCATCGAGGCGATGGTCAAGCGCGTGCGTAAAGGCGGCGAACTGCCGTACATCAACACGCTGGCCGCGCTGTGCAACATCGTATCGCTCAAAAACATTGTCACGGTCGGCGGGCATGACGTGAGTGTATGCACCGAGCCGCTGTGGCTGTGCTTTGCCAACGGCGACGAGACGTTCACTCCTTTTGGCACGACCGAGGTCGAGCACCCTGAGCCGGGCGAGGTGGTGTATCTTTCCGGCAAAACCGTACTGTGCCGCCGCTGGACGTGGCGGCAGGCCGAGTTCACCAAGCTCACGCGCACTTCGACGCACATTGCGATCAACGTGGATGGCTTGCCGCCGGTCAACCGCGCCGATGTGGAAATGATTTGCGGCGAGCTGGCCGCGTGGGCGAGGATGTTTTGCGGTGCACAAGCCGAGTGCAAGTACCTGGCGAAAGATTCGCCGGCCATTCAAGTTTGACAAATGACGAATGACCAAAGACGAAAGCAGCCGTTTTTCGTCCTTCGTCGGGTTGAATGAGGTGAATGATGCATGCGCTTTACCTGGATCAGACCCTTGACCTGCGAGAAGACTATCCCGCGCCGGTTCCGCCATGCGGTGAGGCGCTGGTGCGCGTGACCCTGGCGGGCGTATGCAACACCGATCTCGAACTCGTGCGCGGATACATGTCATTTCGCGGCGTGCCAGGCCACGAGTTCGTCGGCATCGTCGAGCGATGCGACTCTGCGCCGGAATGGACTGGCGCGCGCGTCGTCGGCGAGATCAACGCCGCGTGCGGTCAGTGTGAAACGTGCCGCGCCAACCGGCCCACGCATTGTCCTCATCGAACGACGCTCGGCGTCGCCGGGCGTGACGGCGCGTTTGCCGATTATTTGTGCTTGCCGGTCGTGAACCTGCATCGTGTGCCGGATAGCGTGCTGGATGAGGCCGCCGTGTTTGTCGAGCCGCTTGCTGCCGCGTGCGAGATCACTCAAGCCGTGCACATCAAGCCAACGGATCGCGTAGCTGTGTTGGGCGATGGTAAGTTGGGCCTGCTGTGCGCCCAGGTCTTGCAGCTGACAGGCTGCGACTTGAGCGCGATAGGTCGCCACGAGGAATCATTGGGGATTCTGGCGCGGCGAGGAATCCATACGACGATAGCCCCGAAGGATCTCGGCGACTCTTCGGGTCTGTATGATGTTGTCGTCGAGGCAACCGGCACGCCGGAAGGATTTGCCGCTGCGCGCCAGCTTGCTCGCCCGCGTGGAACTGTCGTGCTCAAATCCACCTATAACGGCGCAGTGGAAGCTAAGCTCACGATGGTGGTGGTGGACGAAGTCACGCTGGTCGGCTCGCGTTGCGGTCCATTCGAGCCGGCGCTGCGATTGCTGACGCGAAAGCTTGTGGATGTGACGCCGCTCGTCCGCGCTCGCTATCGCTTGAGCGATGGATTGGCGGCGTTCGAACGAGCGGGGCAACGTGGCGCGTTGAAGGTGTTGATTGAACCATGACGCAGGCCGCAAGTCAAATCGCCCTCAACGCGACATGCGGCTTGCGCCCCGTTACCTGGCGAGCGGCAGTGTAAACACAAATGTGCTTCCGCCGCCGGGTGTGTCTTCCACCCAGATGCGCCCGCCGTGCGCCTCCACAGCCAATCGGCTAAAGGCCAACCCCAGCCCTGTCCCCTTTTTCCTTCGAGGGCGAGGCACCTGGATAAATTTGTCAAAGACACGATTACGATAGTCGGACGGAATACCCGGGCCGTGATCCTGCACGCGGCACTCGGTCGCCTGCCGGTCTGCCGTCCAGTTCGCGGACACGCTCACGCTTGCCCCCGACGAACTGAACTGGATGGCGTTGTCCATCAAGTTCAGCAACACACGCAGGATCACCTCGCCATCTGCTTCGACCTCGGGCAGGTCTGGCGCAGCCGACACCTGGAGTGTCACCCCAGCCTTTGCGGCCACTGCGCTGAGGCGTTCCTGCGCCGTCTGGACGGGCCAGTTCCATCGCATCGGCTGCCGGTTGAGCGGCATTTGCCCGGCCTCCAGGCGGCTGATGTCCAACAGGGAATTGATCATCTTGAGCAGACGCGTGCCGCTCGAGTGCGCCAGCGTGACGAGTTGCTGATTTTCGGGATGCTCGCCGACGGTATCTTGCAACAGTTCCAGCGAGCCGAGGATGTTAGTCATCGGGCTGCGCAGGTCGTGAATCATCATGCGCGTCAGGTCTTCGCGCAGAGCCTGGGCATCTCGCTCTTCGGTGACGTCACGCAGGACCAGCAGCCGGCCAATCGAAGCGCCGGAGGCATCCACCACCGGCACAGACAACCGGTCAATGATGCGGTGCGGATCGGATAGCAGCATCGTCTCTCGCGTGATGCGCGTGGACTGCTCGGCCAGCTCATTCAATACTTCATAGATCGCGTCGAGCAACGCCGTGTGAGCGGATGTTTCGCCCAGCAGGTTGAGCAGGTCAACCAACCGGCGGCCCTGCAATTGGTCGGGCGAAACTCTAAACAATTCCCGGCTCATGTTGTTGACGACGACGATGCGGCCCACTGTATCTACCATGAGCATCCCGTCGCGTGTCGCGTCGAGAATCGCCTGCAGACGGTCGCGCCCCTCGGCCAGGCGCTGGAACAGGCGCGCATTCTCGATGGCGACCGAGGCTTGATTGGCGAATACTTCGAGCACCTCGATAGTTTCGCGCGTGGGGATGTTCCTGTCAACAGGATCATCCATAGACAAGATGCCAATCAATTGACCCGAGCTATCAGTCAGCGGCACGAGCAAAGCATCTTCGGCGCTCCATTCTCCCTCGCCCCGTGGTCCCAGATCAGGCACGTAGGAATCCACGTTCTGCCATACCTCTGGATACCGGTGGCTGATAAAGTAAGATTGGCTGATGCGGAACTCGGGACGCATCACTTGCAAGGTCTCGTCTAGCGGAAAGACGGCATTTTTCATCTGTTCCCACACGTCTGCTGGCAGGCCGGCGCTCGCTACGCGGCGCACGGTCGGCGGCGTCCCAGGTTCCACCAGGTTGAGCAGCGCGATGTTGAATCCCAGCGTCTCGACCACTGTCTTGACGACTTGGTCGAGCAAGTCCTGCAGCTCGAGGTTGGACTTGAGCAGCCTGCCCAACTGCAGAATGTTGCTCAACTGGCGGTTGCGCGCCGCAAGCTCGTCTACGCGCCGAGCCAGGGTCAGATCGGTGCGCTCGTAGAGCCGCGCGTTGACCACTGCTACGGCGGCCTGCGCCGCGATGGTCTGCAACAACTCTAGTTGTTCTTGATCGTACACGCCTTCGCGATCAACATTTTGAACTGAGATGACGCCGATTAGTTGGTCGCCAGAGATCATGGGTACGCCCAGCCAGCAGCGCGTGGGCTGGCCGATTTGTGAAAGGCCGAGGTCTTGCATTCTTTGATTGGCGTCGCGGGCGATCAGCAGAGGCTGGCGCGTGCGGATGACATATTCCGTTAGCCCGTCGGCAGCCCGGCGAGGGGGCACGTTCCACGGCTGCCCCCGCTCCTTGGCGAGCGGAAAGCTGATTACGTCGCTGGCAGGGTCGTACAATGCCACGAAATAATGAGTGGCGTCAATCAGCCGGCTGATCTGCTGGTAGATTCTCTCCAGCAGCTCGTCGAGACGAAGCGACGAGCTCAGCGCGCGCCCCACCTCATTCAGGACGGACAACTGTTCAATGCGTCGTTTTTGATCGGCCGAAGCTTTGCGCGCGCTGAGCGGGCGCGCGATAACATAGCCGAGGATGGCGGCGGCAATCAGGGTCAACATCCAAACAAGCGCCACCATCATGGTTGGTTCGGACATATTATCCTGGAAGGGCAGGCGCAGAGAATGTCATTCGGTGCTGGAAGGTGGCATTCGTTGCACAGAGAACGAGACGGTGGTGCCAACGCCCACCTGGCTCTGAATCTCGATCTTGCCTCCGTGTGCTTCGATGAGTTGCTTGACGATGGACAGGCCCAGGCCGGTTCCCGTCGCCCAGCCTTCCGCATCGGGCACACGATAAAATTTATCGAACACGTGTGGCAAGGCTTCGGGCGGAATGCCCTTGCCGGTGTCGGTTACCTGGATGAGCAGGTCGTTTTCGCGCGGCTTCACGCTCACGTCCACGCGCCCGTCTGGGCGGTTGTACTTGATGGCGTTGCTGATCAGGTTGAGCAAGATTTGCTTCAAGCGGGCCGGGTCGCCGCGCATCATCGGCAGGTCGTCGGGCATTTGGCAGGATAGGGTCAGCTCGCACTCGGCGGCTTTGGGCTGCATCAACTGCACGGATTCGCGCACCACAAAACGCAGGTCCACTGCCTGATAGGCGATGCGTGTTCGCCCCGATTCCAATCGCGCCAAATCCAGAAAATCGTTGATGAATTGCGCCAGGCGGGTAGATTCAGAATGGATCGTCCGCGCAAATTCGACGGTCATTTCCGGCTGGAGGTCGGGGCGCATCAATAGTTCGCTATAGGCGACAATGCCGGTAAGGGGTGTGCGCAGCTCGTGAACCATCTGCGCGATCTGGTCGCTCTGCTCGAACAGGCGCGCGTTCTGGATGGCGACGGCTGCCTGCGAAGCGAGCGTGGAAAGAATTTCGACGTCATCCTCACCAAACAGCGCGCTGTCTTTTTTGTTGATGGCTTCCAGGCAGCCGATGAGTTTGTCTTTGACTTTGAGCGGGACGGCGATGATGGACCGTGTGGTGTATGAGCTTTCGACGTCGGCCTGACGGTAAAAGCGCGTATCCTGGCTCGTATCGCCAATGACGAGTGCTTTGCCCGTCCGGCAGACCCAACCGGCCACGCTCGAATCCATCGGAACGACGACGCGCTTGATCTCCTTGGCGCCGCCGCTCGCCGCTTCAAAGTACAACTCGCCGCTTTTGGCGTCCCGCAACAGGATCGAGCATCCCTCGCAGTCCGTCATTTCGCACCCCGACTTGACGATCAGGTCAAGCAGGGTGGGGAGGTCGAGCGTGGAAGACAGGACACGGCTCAACACCAGCAGCGTTTCGAGCTGGGCGAGGCGATTCTGTAGTTCGGCGTGAGTCGGATCATGGGTATTCATGTGACGGAGTGTCCATACGCTTGGGCAATCTGTGGCAGGACCACGGCGACGTCGGCGTGAATGGTGACGTCGGCCTGGTCATCCATATAGGTGGGCTGCAGATTGACGATGATTAATCGAGCGCCGTGTTCGTGCGCGAACCACGGCAGGTCTGCTACCGGCACCACTTCCAGCGACGACCCGGCCACCAACATCACGTCACACGTGCGGCTGTGCTGCCTGGCGTTGTGCATCACGAGCGCGGGCAAGGCTTCGCCGAACAGGATGACGTTAGGTTTGAGCACATTGCCGCACGCCGGGCACAACGGCACGCCGCCATCGGACAGGAATTGCTCGACAAACGAGTCGGTTGGAAAGATGCGATAACACCTCATGCAGGTCGCTTCGCGCAGGTGACCATGCACTTCGAACACACGCCGGCATCCGGCTCGCTGATGCAGCCCGTCAATGTTTTGTGTGATGACGGCTTGCAGCGCTCCGGCCTGCTCGAGTTGCGCCAGCGCCAGGTGAGCCGGGTTGGGTTGTGCGTCAACCACCTGCCGTGCCAGTGGACGGATCCAGTTGTAGAACGCTTCGGGCTTGCGCCGGAAGGCAAAGATGGACGCAACTTCGAACGGGTCTACTTGCTCCCACATGCCGCTGCCGGGGCTGCGAAAGTCGGGGATGCCGGAACCGGTCGAGACTCCAGCGCCAGTCAGCGCCACCGCGTGGTGTGCTTTGCGCAACAGGCTCGCCGCCCGGTCCACGTCGTTCATTTCGCTGCGACGATGCGGGCCAGGTCACGAATCTGCCCGGACACCAGGCTGTTGGGTTGCATCGAAAATAATGGCACGCCAACTTCCGTCGCCTGGAATGCCATTTCGGGCGCTGGCGGAATGACAGAGATCACTTCGCCCAGCACCCCTTCGACAGCCGACTTGGTCAGGCTGGCCGCAGACGGGGAACGGTTGAACAGCACCAGGCTAATTTTTTCTCGGAGTATGTCCATGGCGCCGAGCCGCGTGATCATCGCCTGCGCGAGCGTCAACGACACGCGCTGGGGCTCGGCGACCAGAAAGATATGCCGGCAATGCTTGAGGAGGGCGCGGTTGGCCTCGTCCAGGTTCGATCCTATTTCAACCAGCAGATAGTCGGTCAGTCGAGACAGGTGTCGAATGATAGCTTCGATTTGCTGCGCGGGCAACGGCCCTTCGCGCGGCTCTGCTGGGGCCAGCAGCAGCCGGACGCCGCTCGAGTGTGAAGTCAGTTGCGACTCGACGGTGCGAGTGTCCAGTTCTTCAATAGGCTTGGACAGCAGCGTAGACAACCCCATCGGATGAGAATAACCTAACTGGAGTCCCATGCTGCCCGATCCGGGCGCTAGTTCTACCAGAAGCACGCGTTTGCCTTGCCCGATATCCGGTTGGGCCAGCGCCACGGCGACGTTCAGGGCAATGGTCGTCGTGCCGACGCCGCCTTTAATGCCCAGGAAGCAGACCATGTGAGAGGCGGAGGCCTGCGCCGCCTCGCGTGTCCGCGCCGAGCGGAGCAGCACAGTTTCCACGCGAGTGGCCAGCTCGGCCGGGTGAATGGGCTTGGTGAGGTAATCGTCGGCGCCAGCCTGGAAACCGGCTACTTTATCGGTGACCTGGGTCTTGGCGGTGAACATGATAATGGGGATGTGCGCCATTTGTGGATCGGTGCGCAGACGGCGGCACACTTCGTAGCCGTCAATGTCCGGCATCATCACATCTAGGATGATCAGGTCGGGCATCTCGCCGACCGCTTTGCTAAGCGCTTGCGATCCGTTCTGCGCCACGGTAATCTGGTAGCCACGGCGCTGGAGCATCAGGCCGATGAGTTTGAGGCTGTCCCGATCATCATCAACAATAAGGATTCTTTCCGCCACGATGGGTCCTCCTCTTTTGGGGAGCGCGAGATAACTTTAGCACAATTCGAGAGTAAAGGCAACACGTTGGTGCGATAGTTGGTCGGTTGCTCACGGTAAAAGAAAAGCGCGAGATCAATCCCCCGCTTTGCTCAGCAGCGTCATTTCGTCGTCGGTGGCTGGCTGAGCCTCACGCGCTGGTCAGATGGTCAATCCGTCTCTTTTCTGTTGCCAGAACCGCTGTCCTGCCGAGTACGCGGACTGCATCAATCATCCGCGCAAATCGCTCGTCTTGAGTAAAACCAGCTTTGTAGCGAGCATAGATTTGCTGGACGATGACGGCGATCTTGCACAGCGCGTACACGTAATAAAAGAGAATGTTCGAGACGTCGCGCCCGCTGAGCTGAGCGTAATGTTCGGCCAACTCGCGGCGGTTGAGGTTGCCGGGTAGAGTGGTCACGCCGAAGCGCAACACTTGCAGCTCGGGCGGGTCGTCGGGATCAACCCAGTAACCGAGTGACGTGCCCAGGTCCATCAACGGATCGCCGATGGTCGCCATCTCCCAATCGAGCACGCCGATGATGTGGGAGAGATCGTCCGGGGCCAGCACTAGGTTATCATACTTGTAGTCGTTGTGAATCAGCGCTCCGCCCGCATCCTTGTCCGGCGGCATGTGTTCGGCCAGCCAAGCGGCCACGCGCTCAATGTCGGGAATGTCGTCGGTGCGAGCGTTCAAGTAACGTTGTGTCCAGCCTTCGATCTGCCGCCGCACGTAACCCGCCGGGCGACCCAGATCGCCCAATCCGGCCGCTTGATAGTCAATGCTGTGGATCTCGACCAGGTTGGCTATGAAATTTCCGCAGAGCGCGTGCATCAACGCTGGGGTTAGCTCCAGTCCCTTGGGCGCAGAGGCCCGCAGGATCACGCCCTTGAGCCGCTCCATCACGTAAAAGGGAGCGCCCAGGACCGCTTCATCTTCGCAATAGGCCAGCACGCGAGGAACTTGCGCATACACGCCGGCCAGGTGCAGGAGGATTTGATATTCGCGGCCCATGTCGTGCGCCGTTTTGATCTTGGCTCCGAACGGAGGGCGACGCAGCACCAGCTCCCGATCTCCGATGCGAAGCAGATAGGTCAGGTTCGAATGACCGCTGGGGAACTGCTCGATCTCTAATGCGGCAGAACGTGACAGGTCAGGCACGCACTGGCGCAGGTAGCTTGCCAGTTTCTCCGCGTCGAGTCCTTCACCTTGCCGGACGGTCGCCGGTTTATCAATCCAGCCTTGTGTGTCCATCTACTCCCCCGATTGTCACTCTGAGCCACATACCGTCGAAGGGTCTCGGCTGTGTATGAATGACAGAATTGGATCGAGTCTACTCATACCGCCGCAGGATGTGGCGCGCTACGGAAAGCTTGTGCACTTCGTCCGGGCCGTCATAGATGCGGGCGGCTCGCTCGTGGCGATACCAATAAGCCAGCGGCAAGTTGTCCGTCATGCCCATCGCGCCGTGAGCCTGGATCGCCCGGTCGAGTACACGCTGCAACACACCTGCCACGTAGAACTTGATCAGCGATATTTCATCCCGCGCGGCGGACTGGCCCTCGCGATCAATCTTCCACGCCGTCTGCAACACCATCAGCCGCGCCGCGTTGATTTCGGCCCGGCTCTCGGCAATCCAGGTCTGGACAATCTGGTGACTGCCCAACGTCCGGTCGGGCGCGGTGCGTCGCCTGGCGGCCCACTCGCACATCAAATCAAATGCGCGCTCGCAAATGCCGATCCACCTCATGCAGTGATGGATGCGCCCCGGCCCCAGTCGTTCCTGCGCGATGACAAAGCCTGCGCCTGCCGGGCCGAGCAGGTTGTCTTGCGGAACGCGGCAGTGATCAAACAGCACTTCGCCGTGACTGGCATAGTCGCTGCCCGGCCCGCCCATCACCGATGTGTTGCGCACCAGCCGAAAGCCGGCCGTGCCAATCGGGACAATGATCATGCTTGCCTTCAGGTAAGAGCTTTCGGCGTTGGGATGGGTGATCGCCATGACAATTGTAAAGGCCGCGCCGTCCGCGCCGGAGCTGAACCACTTTTCGCCGTTGACGACGTACTCGCCGCCATCCTTGACGGCGGTCGTGCCCATCCAGACAGGATTTGAGCCAGGGTAAGCCGGCTCGGTCATCGAAAAGCAACTGCGAATCTCGCCTCGAACCAGCGGACGAAGATAGTGGTCTTTCTGCTCGGCCGTTCCGTATTTAAGCAGGATTTCCATGTTGCCCACATCGGGAGCCTGGCAGTTGAAGAGATAGTGGCCCAGCGGACTGCGGCCCAGTTCCTCGCCGATGTGAGCAAACTCGACCAGGCTCAGGCCCTGGCCCCCATACTCTTCGGGAATGTGCGGAGCCCACAAACCCATTGCCTTGACCTTGTCTCGCTTGGCTTGCAGGGCCGGGAGCATCTCGCGGAAACTGGAATTGAGGAATTCGCGTTCGAGCGGATAGACCTCTTGCCGGATAAAGTCGCGCACGACCTGGATCATGCGTTGCGTGTTTTCGGGGATGGTGAAATCCATGGGAGACTCCTTGTCCAAAGGAACGGTTTATGCCTGCGCCTCAACACGGGTCAAGAATTCACCCAGCACCCGCATATAACGTTCTGGTTCCTCGGCGTGGGCCAGGTGGGCGCTATGTTCAAAGAGGACCCATTCCGACCCCTTGATACCGCGATGGACTGTTTCGGCAATAGCCGGCGTCGCTTCATCGTAGCGGCCTGAGGTGACTAACGTCGGCACCCGGATCTCGCCCAGGCTGCTCACGATATCCCAGTCTTTGATCACGCCGGTCACGTAAAACTCGCTTGGGCCATTCATCGTGTTGTAGACTTCTGGGTTTTGCGCAAGCTTTTCAAAGGCCCGGTTGACGCACTCGGGCCACACATCGAGTCGGCACACGTGACGGCGGTAAAAGACCAGCATGGCCTCCAGGTAAGCCGGATCGTCGGTGGTGCCAGCCTGCTCGTGCTTCGAGAGCGTTTGCTGTACCTCGGGCGGGAGCTCGGCGCGCAATCGGTTCGCCTCGGCCACCCACTGGCGCATGCTGGCTGGAGAGCTCGCCACGACAAGGCTGACCAGGCCCGCCGGCTGCGTCAAGGCATATTGCATCGCCAACATGCCGCCCCACGACTGACCGAGCAGGTGGATGCGCTCAAGTCCGAGCGCACGCCGCACAGCGCCGACTTCTTCCACAAACAAGCCGACGGTCCACAGCGATGGGTCGTGGGGTTGATCCGAATTGCCGCACCCGAGCTGGTCGTAGAAAATGACGCGACGGCCCGTGGCGGCCATTGCCTCCAGCGGCTCGAGGTAGTCGTGCGGCACGCCGGGGCCGCCATGCAGGCACACTAGCGGCAGCTTGCGCGGCACTTCACCGTCCCCGACGATGCGATACCACACGTTGTGGTCGCGGAATGAGACAAAGCCTTCTTTAGACGGCATGGCGGTATCCATTGTATCCTCCCTGCCCCACTGTTGAATGTGTCCAACAACGGAGCGCGTCACCGGCTTTCGCAGGAGAACCTTGCGAAGGTGAAACCTTCGCAAGGTTCTATAAGATTATCAAACATGCGCCCGCTCCAGAGCAAGCCGTGCGCAAAGACAATGGTTTCCGGGCCAGCGCCGTGTTGCTCGTAATACAACTCGACTCCGTTGACCTGCATTTTCGACATGTCTGTCTCCTTGTCTGCTAGAGATCAGCGATGGCAACGATAGGGTAGGCGCGATTCTGTTTGTCAAGTTCTCTGGAACTCGTCTATTCGCCACCTATATTTCTCCACGCAACTCCTCAAATATGTGCATGCTTTCTCAATGTGACCCAACTCGATTGCATCAGAATAGTGCTGTCTATAGATGATTTCGTTTCGCCAATTCATTATCACGTGCATCGCGGATGCTTGATAGCGATCAATTTTTCCTTTTTGCACAAGGCGTATTACTCTGTCACCAGTCGTCTCTTGGCGACTTCCGCGAGATTTTTCTGCCTTATCAAGAATCGAAGGACGCCGCGCCGTTTCCGTTCGATTACATTCGCTTGCCCCATGCTCGCAGTTCAACCTCGTGGGGCATGCCAGAACGGGGTCTGTCAATTTCCCGAAAAACTATTTTCCCTTCTTCAGTTTCAGGCTTGATGGCTAACAGTTTTTCCGTGGAAGCAGTCAATAGAAACTTGGCCATTGCCTGGCCAAACGGAATCAGCGCATCATCACCGGCTGCTGTAGTGCTAAAACAATGTAGTACATTCCCGCCAAGTTCATTGTGTACAGAGGGCCAAGATATAAGCCGGCGACGTGGCTCTGTAGCAGTGAAATCGAACACCCTGACTATTCCATGTTCCCTAATGTAGTCGAGTAGAATATCCGTGAGCGTGTTGTCCTCAGTCCAGATGTCAAAGCTTTTCAAGTTGATTTCGACCGGACAGTTATATCGCTGTGTTGGTTCCATCAGCGTCAATAAGCCATATAGACCGCCTATTAGAAGGACATGGTGCTGCGACAAATACATGGCGCGCTTTCCCTCAAGGCCAAGTGTTAGAAAGAATCGCCCCTCAAACCTGCGCAAGGCCGGATAGTAAGCAGCCCTTTCATCATCGCCACCAAAATCACGACCACGGACAAGGTTCTTGTTGTATTCATGTTCTGAAATGGGAAGGCCTTGCCATATGGCTGTCTTGTCGTTCTTTAGCCATCCGAATGCTTTTGCACGTGTTTCAAGCAATAGATTTTGGGAATCAGCCGGCAGCCGCGATAGGATAGAGTCTTGGTAGTTATACTCGTGTTCGCCGCCTTCTATCTGATGTAACGAGCCAAGTGTTACGATGAGAATTTTGCTAATAGTATTCATGGATTCCTCCTCGGCGGGTAGCGTTAATGATACATACTTCCCCGTCTAGCGGAGTGGCGCAAAGCCTCCACTTGAACTACCACTTGTTTCCGTGCAACACCTCTGCACGGGGATTGATGAGGAAAGCTCTCCATGTGACGATTTGCGCAGCATGTCTATATTATATTCCCACCCACTCGCCGCCGCAATTTTCTCCAGCCGTCTTGGCAACCATGATATAATCGGGCTTATGCCCACGCAATCCTTTGACCTCAGCCTTGACCTTGACCTTGTCTTGCGCAGCCAGGGTGGCGACCCGGCCAAAGCGCGCCCGGCGCTGCGAGCCATGTCTGCCGCCATGACCGAGCGCGCACGCCCGATGCTCGCGCCTGCTGTGGCTTACGAGGTGTTTGACATTGCCGAGGTGCGTCACGAGCGGCTGGTGATTTCGCCGCGCGTGTCATTCAAGAGCGCGTCACTGGCGCAGGCTTTGGGCGGCGCGAGGCAATTGGCCGTGGCCGTGTGCACCATTGGCCCGCAATTGGAAGAGGCCGTGCGCGCAATGTTTGCGGCTGAACAAGTGGCGGAAGGGACTGTGCTCGACGGCGTCGGCTCGGCGGCGGTGGAAGAACTTTCGCAGCGCGCGTGCCGCATGTTCGAAGACATGGCTCGCAGCCACGGCTGGACGACGAGCATCCCTTTTAGCCCTGGCGAGCCGGACTGGCCGCTGGAGGCGCAGCGCGACGTGCTCGACCTGGTTGGCGCGGAACAGGTCGGCGTTCGGCTTTCCGATTCGTATTTGATGTACCCGCTCAAGTCGCTCTCGCTCGTCGTAGGCATGGGCGAGCATTTGACCGTGGGCGGCAGTCCTTGCGAGTTTTGTTCGCTGAACGAGGTGTGCCGTTACCGCAAACGGGAAACGTAAAACGTGATGAGCGGACTGTCACGTTTTACGCATCACGGGCTGCTTGCAGGAAAATAGATGAACCGTCAAGTGGACTTTGAACCCATCGGCAGACGAATCACGTGTGAAACAGGCTCTACGTTGCTCGCTGCTGCACAGCAAGCTGGTGTGATGCTGACGGCTATCTGCGGCGGCGAAGGCTCGTGTGGGCGATGCATCGTCCGCGTGATGTCGGGCGAGGTCTCGCCGCCGAATAGCACCGAACAAGTTGAGTTGGGCGAGGCGGACGTAAAGGCCGGCTGGCGGTTGGCTTGCCAGACCGAAATCGCAAGCGATGTGCGCGTCCACGTTCCGCCCGAGTCGCTCGTCGCGGCGCAGCGCACGCAAACGGAAGGACAAGCTCTCGCCGTCGAGCACGCCCCGGCGGTGCGCGCGGTTGACGTGCACCTTGCGCCGCCGGCGATTGACGATCTCCGTTCCGACGCGGCGCGGATTCGTGACGCGCTCAACTCGCCCGGCTTGACGTTTGATACGAACGCGCTTCGCCGCCTGCCCACCGATTTGCGCGAGTGGAATTGGAAAGCGTCCGTGTTCGTGCGCGATTCAGGCGTGGTGGGTGTTCGACCGCTGGGCGCAGCGCCGTTGGGCTTTGCCGTGGACATTGGCACGACCAAGCTCGCCGCCTATTTGGTAGACTTGAACGGCGGCGAGACGCTGGCGTCCGAAGGCGCGATGAACCCGCAGATTGCCTACGGCGAAGACGTGATGGCGCGCATCAGCCACGCACTCAGTCATCCCGAAGGCGCAGAACAACTCCGCTCGGCGATTGTCGAAGCGCTCAATGAATTGGCGCGCGAGTTGTGCCGCAAGGCCGGGCGGAGCGTGGCCGACATCGCCGATGCCGTCATCGTCGGCAACACGGCGATGCATCACCTGTTCCTCGGCTTGCCGGTCAACCAATTGGGGCTGGCGCCCTACGTCCCAGCAGAAAGCGCGGCGCTGGATGTCAAGGCGCGCGACGTGGGGCTGAAATTTGCGCCGGGCGCATGTATCCACATTTTGCCCAACATTGCTGGGTTCGTCGGTGCGGATCACGTGGCGATGTTGCTTGCCACGGGCATGACGCTTGATTCTGCGAGCGGCGTCGTGTTGGGCATGGACATTGGCACCAACACCGAAGTCAGCCTGATTGCCAAAGGTCGCCATCTTTCGTGCTCGACGGCTTCCGGCCCAGCCTTTGAGGGCGCGCACATCCGATTTGGGATGCGCGCTGCGCCGGGCGCCATCGAAGAGGTCGCCATCCGTGAGGGTCGGGTGCTGTTCAAAACGGTGGAAAACGAGCCGCCCGTTGGGCTATGCGGCTCGGGCATCCTCGACCTGGTCGCGCAATTGCATCGTGCCGGCATCCTCAATTCGCGCGGCGCAATGAAAGAAGGTCCGCGCGTCCGGCGCGGTACGCAGAGCGCACACGGCCCCGAGTTCATCGTGGTGCCAGGCAATGAAAACGGCGGGCGTGAGATTGTCTTTAGCCGCACCGACGTGTCGGAGATTCAGCTCGCCAAAGGGGCGATGCGAGCCGGCGTCAACATCTTGCTCAAGCGTGTGGGCATCGCCGAAGCCGATATTGACCAGGTCATTATCGCGGGCGCGTTCGGCACGTACCTCGACGTGCAAAGTGGACTGGACATCGGCATGTTCCCGCACGTAGATCGGCATCGCTTCAAGCAGGTGGGCAACGCGGCCGGTGCAGGCGCGCGCATGGCGCTGCTCTCCGTAGCGCAGCGCGAGCGTGCCGTCCGCATTGCGCAGCAGGTCGAGTACGTGGAACTGACCGCCGAACGCGACTTTCAATCTGAATTTGCGCGCGCACTTGTCTTGGAATGACGAGCGTTGAATGACTGTACGCAAATCAGAGTTGGCAAACAAGGGCCAAAAAGGCTAAAATATATATTGGGTGTCAGCCAGGTGAGGGTCTCAGATCACACATTCGACGTTTGACACTCGACAATCTCCCTCTTTAGGGGACTCATCAAGGAGGATCAAATGCAAGTCCTGGAAAGTGGACAGGGCGAAATGATCCAGTCGCCCGACCTCGAAGCCTTCCGCGAGTGGAACCGCATTCAAAAGCCCCGCAAGTTGATTGACAAGCTCATGGCGGAAGAAGAAGCTGTCAGCCGTTTTGTGACCGAGGGCTGTTACATCGGCACGGAACTGTATGGCACGGTGCGCTGTCCCATGTCGGTCTGCCGCGAGGTGATCCGGCAGAACAAAAAGAACTTGCGCGTCTGCGGGCAGGGCGTGCTCGAACTCGACATGTGGCTGGCCGCCGGGCTGATCAAAAAGCTCGACATTACCTACCTGGGTATGGAAGTCTATGGAACCTCGTCGGCGTTGCGGCGCGAGGTCGAATCCGGGCGGGTGGACTCGTGCGTCGAATGGAGCAACGGCGCGATCTCGTGGCGGATGAAGGCGGCGGCGATGGGCATACCGTTCATTCCCACTCGCTCGATGCTCGGCACGGACACACTCAAGTATAGCTCGGCCAAAGTCGTCGAGGACCCGTTCACGGGAATCAAGGTGTGCTTGCTGCCCGCCCTGATTCTCGACGTGGGCATCATTCACGTCCATCGCGCCGACCGCTACGGCAACGCGCAGATTGACGGCATCAGTGGGTTCGCGTTCGAGATGGCGCGAGCGTCCAAGCGGCTCATCATCAGCGCGGAGGAAATTGTGCCGACGGAGTACATTCGGCAGTATCCCGACCGCACCATCATTCCGTATTATCTCGTGGATGCCGTCGTCCACGCTCCGTTCGGTGCACATCCGGGCGAGATGGCTTACATCTACGGGCGCGACGAGCCGGCCATCCGCGATTGGATCGAGGCGAACAAGACGGCGGAAGGTGCGGCAGCCTATTTGCAGAAATACGTCCATAGCGTCAAGAACCACCGGGAATACCTTGACCTCATCGGCCAGGAACGGCTGACGCAACTAGTGGCCGAGCGGGAAAGGAGAGAGTGATGGACGAGCGATCTTACACCAAGACGGAATTGATGATCTGCATAGCCGCTCGCTTGTTCTGCGACGGAACCACAGCCTTTATCGGCACGGGCATTCCCATGCTGGCGGCCATGCTGGCGAGCAAGACCGTTGCCCCCAACCTTGTTCCGGTGTTCGAG
>Ga0315268_10000674_pt1 | contig 39648 bp, 38 predicted proteins | sample C1_top_MG_FD_204535 | JGI IMG/M metagenome (GOLD analysis project Ga0315268, IMG submission 204535) | Sediment microbial communities from Yellowstone Lake, YNP, Wyoming, USA - C1_top | ecosystem: Environmental > Aquatic > Freshwater > Lake > Sediment | place: USA: Wyoming | collected 2017-08-01
CAGGATATGGCTGGCCATGAAAACCGTCACACCCTTCTGGCGGGTCAGCTCGAGCAGGAGCTGGCGGATCTCGACGATTCCGGCTGGATCCAGGCCGTTAGCCGGCTCATCCAAGATGAGCAGGCTGGGACTGTGCAGCAAGGCTTTGGCAATTCCTAACCGTTGCGCATTGCCCTGGGAAAGAGTGCAGGCACGCCGGTTGGCATAGGCGGTAAGCCCCATGCGCTCAATCATTTGACCGACGGCCTCAGGTGCTGTGCCTGGATGCAGGCGGCGGGCAACTTCCAGGTTCTCATAGACGGTCAACTCCGGGTAGGCATACGGTATTTCCACCAGATACCCGACCGAGGCCCAGGGTTCTCGGCTGCCCAGGCGCACCCTGGTTCGCAGCACGGTTGCGGTTCCCGAAGTGGGCCGAATCATCCCGAGCAGCATGCGGATGGTGGTGGTCTTCCCGGCACCATTCAGGCCCAGGAAAGCATAGATCTCTCCCTGGGCGACCCGCAAGGAGAGGTGCTCGACGGCGGTTACATCGCCGTAGCGTTTGCCGAGATTTTCTGTTTCAATCGAGAGATCCATTTTTAGCACCTTTTTCCATTGAAAGAGTGCGATGAAACCCTTTTTACACGGAAACCAGCTCCTGGCCTTTGAACTGGCTCAGGTAGAGGTGCCGGTAAAAACCGCCTTTAGCCAGCAGGCTATCATGCGTGCCGCGCTCAATGATCTCCCCATGATTGATCACGAGCACCTGGTCTGCATTGCGGATGGTGCTCAACCGGTGGGCGATCACAAAGCTGGTGCGCCCTTTCATCAGGTTGAGCAATGCTTCCTGTAGGTGTTTCTCGGTGCGGGTGTCCACGTTGCTGGTAGCCTCATCCAGGATGAGGATATCCGGGTCGGCCAGCACGGCGCGGGCGATGGCCAGCAGCTGCCGCTGTCCCTGGCTGAGATTGGAGCCACGCTCGGTGAGCACTGTCTGATATCCTTGCGGCAGACGACGGATGAAGGGATCGGCATTGGCCAGCTTGGCGGCGGCGATCACCTCTTCATCGCTGGCTTCAAGCCGCCCATAACGGATGTTCGCCATCACCGTATCGGCGAAGAGGAAATTATCCTGCAGCACCAGGCCCAGCTTTCGGCGCAGGTCGTCCTTCCGCACGTGGCTCACATCCTTCCCATCGACGCGGATGGCGCCGCTATCCACGTCGTAGAAACGGGTAAGCAGGTTGGCGATGGTCGTCTTGCCGGCGCCAGTCGGCCCGACCAGAGCCACCATCTGCCCCGCTTCGGCGTGCAGGCTCACCTCCTTCAGCACGGGCACCCCGGCATCATAGCTAAAGCATACCCGGTCAAAAACCACATCCCCCAGGACATGCTTCATCGGCCGGGCGTGTGGCGCATCCAGCTCAGGCGGTTGATCCATCAGCTCAAAGACTCGTTCGGCACCGGCCAGGGCAGATTGGATCGTGTTGAACAAATTGGCAATCTGATTCAACGGGAATCCTAACCGGCCGGCGTAGTTCACGAAGGCCGCAATCTCCCCAACCGTCACCAGCCCTTCCACAGCCAACCAGCCTCCCGAGCAGGCTACAATGGCCAGACCCAGGTTGTTGACCATGTTCATGAGAGGTCCCATGAACCCGGAGAAGATGCGGGCGCGCAAAGCGACCTTCTGCAGGTGGCGGTTGATCCCGGAGAAGGTCTCTATGGTAGCCTGTTCGCGCACAAAGGCTTTGACCGTGTGCAGACCGGTGATCGTCTCTTCGATAATGCCGTTCAGGGAGCCCAAGGTTTGCTGGGTCTCGCGGAAACCCTGGCGTGTGCGGCGAGCGACGGCACGCGTGAGCACATAAGTCAACGGCATGACCACCAGGCTCACCATTGCCAGCGGCACATTGAGGGCGAACATGAATGCCACCACACCGATCAGACCGAACACGCTGGAGATAAACTGGCTGAAACTGGCGACGAGGATGTTGCTGATATTTTCCACATCGTTGGTCAGCCGACTCATTAAGTCACCGTGGGTTGTCTGGTCAAAAAAGCGCACCGATAAGGCCTGCAAGCGGGCGAACAGATCCCTGCGAATTTCGCGCACGGCATGCTGGGCCACGCCGACCAGCAGGTAGGTCTGCAGCCAGGTGCCTGCGGACGCCACAATATAGGTGACGACCATCAGGCCGAGCAACCGCGCCAACCCGGCCAGGTCACCGTGATCAATGTAGGTATCAATGGCCTTGCCCATCAGGTACGGCCCGATCAGGCTGACGATGGAAGTGATCACCACCAGTATCGTTGAGACGCCCAGCACCCAGCGCCGACGCCGCAGGTATCCCCACAGGCGCAGCAGGGTGGCGCGCGTGTTCTTGGATTTTTCGGGCTCGCGGAACATTCCCATCGGGCCTCCGCCGGGTCGGAAACCCAAAACCGGAGCAGGACGATTCTCGGACGACTGGGTGGACCTTGATTTAGATTGCGATTGCTGGCTCATCGTATCTTACTCCCATCACCCAGTTGTGACTCGTAGATCTCACGGTAAATCGGGTTGGAATTGAGCAACTCGCGGTGGGTGCCCTGGGCCACAATATGTCCATCATCCAGCACCAGGATTTTATCAGCGTTCAGCACGGTGCTGATGCGCTGGGCAATCACGAAGCTGGTGCGCTGCTGCTTGATCTTTTCCAGGGCGTCTTGAATCTTTGTCTCGGTCTCGACATCCACAGCGCTGGTGCTGTCATCCAGGATGAGAATGGAAGGATTGATCAGCAAAGCTCGAGCGATGGCAATGCGCTGTTTTTGACCGCCGGAAAGGTTTACGCCGCGCTGGCCCACCTGGGTATCATAACCATCCGGCAAGGAGAGGATAAAGTCATGTGCCTGAGCGGCTTTGGCGGCAGCAATCACTTCGTCCTCTCCAGCATCCGGCCGGCCGTAGCGGATGTTGTCGCGGATGGTGCCACTGAACAGCACGACATCCTGGAGGGCAGTGCCAATGGTGCGTCGCAAGGCATCCTGGTTCAGCCGGCGCACATTTATCCCATCCACCAACACCCGTCCTGAGAAGACATCATAAAAGCGGGGGATCAGGTGCACCAGGCTCGATTTACCCGCCCCAGTGGTGCCCAGTAATGCGACAGTCTGTCCTGGCTCGGCATTGATGTAGATGCCTTTCAACACCGGGTCGCTTTCGGCGCCATCATAGTTGAAGGTCACGTTCTCGAAAGTCACCCGCCCTTGCTTGGGCCAATCTTTGAGCGCCTGCGAGCCATCCTTCACCGCAGGCTCACTTTCGACCACCTCCTGGATGCGCCTGGCCGAGGCTTCGGCTCGCGCCAGCTGGATGACCATCTGGCTCACCATCATCAATGAGAAAAGGGTGGTGCTGAGGTAATTGACGAAGGCGATGATCTGCCCGATATGCATGTTGCCTTGCGTCACCTGGACTCCGCCAAACCACAGCACGCAGATGACCCCAAAGTTCATGGTCAGCATCATAAAGGAGGGCATGATCGCCACGGTGCGCCCGGCCTTAATGGTCTGGTTGGTCAGGCTATCATTGGCGTTCCCAAAGCGCATCTCTTCGTGCTTCCCACGGACAAAGGCCTTGACCACCCGCACGCCCGCCAGGTTCTCCTGCATGACCTCATTCAGTGCATCCAGACGTTCCTGCACTTTGGTAAACAGCGGGGTCGCTTTCTTGATGATCCAGAATACCGCTGCCAGCTCTATGGGCATCAACACCAGCGGCAGAAAGGCCAGTTGCGGGCTGGTGATGATTGCCATCACCAGGCTGCCCACCAACAACAGCGGGGCGCGCACCAGCATACGCAGGATCATCATCACCGCTTCTTGCACCTGGGTGACATCGTTGGTGAGGCGGGTGATGAGCTGTCCGGTTTCCAATTCGTCCAGGTTGCCGAACGAGAAGGTCAGCACCTTGCGAAAAAGGAATTCGCGCAGGTCAGCGCCCATCCCTTGCACGGTTAGCTCGGTGAAGATGCCGTTGCTCATCCCACCCAGTGCTCCGATCACCGCCAGTCCGCACATCAGCAACCCGGTATGAATGACCAGCGACAGGTTAAGTTGGGCGATGCCCTCATCCACAATGCGCTGGACCATGCGAGGTTGCAGCAGGTCCATCGTCACTTCCAGGGTCATCAAGAGCGGGGCCAAAGCTGCCCAGCGCCAGTATGGCTTGATAAATCGGACCAGTTTCAAGGCTGATTTCATGAGGTTTCTTCTCCCATCGCTTGGAGTAGATTCTGGCGGATATGGAGCAAGAAGCGGCGCAGCACGAGGCACTCCTCTGGCGTGAAACCGGTAAAGGTTTCCACTTCCATGTTCTTCAACGTCTCCTCCACCTGGCTTTGGACAATGTGCCCGGTCTCGGTCAGGTAGACTCGGGAGATGCGTTGATCTTCAGCATCCGGCTTGCGCTGGATAAAGCCGGCTTTTTCCATGCGCTGCAACATCTTGGTGATCGTGGCAGGGGTGTTGTGTAAAAGCTCAGCCAGTTCCTTCTGGGTCAACCCCTCCTTTTCCCACAGGGCGCGCAGCACAGGGGGTTGCCCGCGGTACAGTCCGATGGCTTCCAGGCGCTGGTGGGCGCGGGAATGATGAAGATGGGAAACCTGTGCCAACAAAAAATCCAATGATTCAGGTTCAGTAGAAAAAGACATTTGAACCCCTTATGATTATTGATTAGTTGTCTAAATATTAGTCGGCTAAATAATATCGCGTTATTTTGGAAATGTCAAGCCCTTACGCAAGATGATTTCTCACGTAAGGGCCTGTAGGACCATTTCGGGCAGGTATTTAAAGCGTTTTTTCGTCTGGCGTTGGGGTTTGGGCGACCTGGGATTGTTCTGGCTCGCCCTCCAGTTCCTGGAGGAACTCCTGCAGCACTTTGATCGTTTCCTCGACCTTGGGAGAGACGATGGTCTTGATGCGAGCCAGCTCTTCCTTTCCGGCGGCAGTGATGGTGTAGACGCGAACTGTCCGCTTCTCAGGGTCTTCCCATCGGCCTTCGATAAACCCCTGCCCTTCAAGTAAGGTCAGCAGCGGGTAAATGGCACCGGGGTTGGACACCCACTGCCCGCCGGTACGCTCGGCCAGCAGATCCATGATCTCATTGCCATAGCGAGGTTTTTGTGAAACCAGGTGCAAGACGTATAACGGCAGCAGTCCGCCGCCTTTGCTGAGCAGGCTGGCGACAAAGGGATTGAACGAATCCATCCCTTGATGCCAGGGATTGAAGCGCCGCCCTCCGAAAATCCAGTGATCCTCGGGCCAATTTCCCATGGTCTTGTGGAAAAACTCGCGCCAGGCAGCCTTTTCCTCATGCGGTATGCTCTGGCCCATCTGGTGTTTCCAATCATGCCTGAATTCGTGCATGGCGCGGCGCTGTTCATCGCGCCACTCACGCCAGAAGTCATGATGAGCCTGGCGTTCTTTGCGCCTCTCTTCGTGGTCATGGTTTTTTTGTTGATCGTTCATTTATGAACCTCCTTAGTTCATCTAAAGTTGATTTAGTCTAATAATATTGAATTCAATATTATTAGACTGATTATCTTATGTTTTGCAATTTTTGTCAAGGGTAAATCGGGTTTTTAAGAGGAGGAGCGACCGAATCTCGGGCGCAGGAGCGAAGGCAGCGAATACTTCGGAATCGAAGCCACGGAATAATCCGTATTTCGAACGATGGCTTCGGCCGCCAGCAGCCCGCTGCGGATGGCAGGGCCGATTCCCTCGCCCATATCGAGGGTGGCCAATCCGGCTGCATCTCCCACGATAAAGGCATTGTCCCTTCGTATTTCTGGCAGGTTTTGGCGCTGGTAATAGCTATGACCGCTGGGCTTGTAGGTGTGGCCGCGCACCAGCCCCAGCCTATCCAGCTTTTCAACCAGGAGATTCCAATGATTTTTGAGGGTATCGCCCTTGGCTTTCAACTGCTCGGCCTTTCCTCCGATACCGACATTCACGTACCCATTGGCTTTTGGGACGTACCAGGCATAACCAGGAAGGCCGTTTTCCAGGAACCATAGCTGGCAGCGCGGGTCGGTGTAGGGGTAGAGGAATTCCTCCTCCTGGGCGACGACAAGGGACTCTTTGACCATCGGGCTGACCGTTTTGAACAAGGTTCGGTAAACCGGGCAATGTGTCCCGCCGGCACCAACCAGGAATTTGCCGAAATACTCACCGTCTATGACGTACCCATCCTCCCCCTGGGCGATCGACTTGACGGTGTGTTCATGGATGGGTACGCCAGCCCGGTGTAATAACCAGTCGTCAAATTCGTAGCGGCGGATGGCGTGCTGGTGAGTGGGAAGCCTGAACTTGAACTTGCGGATGGTTACCTGAAATGATGTGAAGGTGGTGAATCCATGAGGGTAGTCGGAGATGCGAAAATCCAGGTCCTGCAGAACCTCAGGAGTGATCCATCCGGCGCAAGGCTTGAAGCGCGGGAAGCTGTGCTGGTCGAGGATGAGGCAGTTCACGTTGTTCTGCCTCAAGCGCCAGGCGCAAGCAGATCCGGCCGGCCCGCCGCCGACGATGATGACGTCTGTCTGGATCATGAGAGTCCCTAACTGAAACGGCAATCCGGTTGCGGGGTGCCCGTCCGGGTCAGGACGATCTGCCACAATTGCTGGTGCCTTGACCGAAATCCGCCGGCGCTGCTCAGAAGGTAATACCGCCACATCCTGTGGAAGCGTTCGCCGTACTTCTCCTTCAGGTCAGGCCAGGCATTCTCGAAGTTGGCGTGCCAGGCCAACAGGGTCTTATCATAGTGCGGCCCGAAGTTGTGCCAGTCTTCCATGACAAAGTGTTCCTCCATAGCCGCACCGAGCTGGGCGATGGAAGGCAGCATGCCGTTGGGGAAGATATATTTGTTCGACCAGGGTTCCCCAGTGGTGGAGCTGAAATTGCCCCCGATGGTGTGAACAAAGGCAATGCCATCGTCTTTCAGGCAGCGATTGGTCACTTCCATGTAGGTGCGATAGTTCTTGTAGCCCACATGCTCCATAATGCCGATGGAGATGACAGCATCGTACTTGCCTTGCACCTCACGATAATCCTGCAGGCGCAGCTCGACCGGCAAGCCTTTGCAGAGCTGCATGCCGAGCTCTACCTGTTCCTTAGAAACGGTCACCCCCAACACCTCAGCGCCATACTTCTCGGCGGCGTATTTGGCAAAGCTCCCCCAGCCACACCCGAGCTCGAGCACGCGCATGCCCGGTTTGAGGCCGATTTTCTTGCAGACCAGGTCCAGCTTGGCCTCCTGCGCTTCATCTAACGTGGTGGCGTTTTTCCAGTATCCGCAAGTGTAATTCAGGCGCTTGTCGAGCATGGCACGGTACAGGTCGTTGCCCAGGTCGTAATGGCGCTCGCCAACCTCAAAGGCTTTAGAGGGAGCCTGCTGGTTCAAGAGCCTGCCTTGCAAGAGGTGAAACATGATCTTCCAGTTGCCGGTCACCTTCCGATCCAGGTCGGCTTTCAAGACACGGTTGATGAACTCGTCCAAGGCCTGGCAATCCCACCAGCCGTCCATATAAGATTCACCCAAACCCAGCGAGGATTCCCGCAGTACCCGGTCATAAAAACGCGGATCATGTACCTGGATATCCCAGGGGTCGGGGCCATTCACCTGGATATTGGCCAGAGCGAGCAAATCGCGCATGATCGTTTCTGAATTTTGCTTTGCCATATTTATGCCTCCTTCGTGATACCTCAGAACTAAAATCCTGGAATACAAAACAGTGGGGAATGAAACCACTGCTCCACGACGAATGGTTTAATCCAATAGCATTGTCAAAAGCCAGTCACAATCACCAGTACGGTGCTACACCACTTCCCGTTAATTTAACACAATATTTTACACTACTACTAAAAAGATACACAGGAATGTGATATTCCCGGTTTAAAGAAGACGGTCCCAACCCTGTTCTGTTGGGGCCATCTGGTACAATGAATTCTTTCTTTCAGTGTTGACTCCGGATAACCTTACACGGGCGGCAGCAAGCCCAGTTGACCCAATAGCGAGGTCATATCCCAAAACGTCCAGGAGTGACTGAGTTTGCCGTTCTTGATCATGACCGTCGTGCTGCCCACGAGCGTTGCCGTCTTTCCCGTGGGGGGGATGACCTGGCCAGAAGGGGAGTGCAGCGGGCCGGTGTGTTTTCCACTGATTCTCCAGTTCGTGACTACGTAATTGCCTTGCATGACGTCTAACAGGATCTCAAACTTTGAGCCAGGAAAAGCCGTTAAGAAGCTCTGGTTATACATTCGGCTCTGCTCTCCGTTCATTGGGGCGGAGGTTCCGGGTGCTTCAACCATTAAATCGTCGGCTTCATAGGAGATAGCCCTGTTCAAGTCGCCGGCATTCCAGGCCTCAAAAAAGGCATGTGCAGCTTTAAGGTTCTCTTGCTCAGACATAGTTCGTAACTCCTTTATAGAATGGTGTGCACCTGGGGACGAGGTGCACGGGTGGATGAAACCAGTCAAGGATGACACTGAAATACATTCTTGACTATTATTATCGAATTATATCACATTTTTGATCAGACAAACCCACATTTATTGGAAGTTGATCTGCCAAGGGCCTTTTGAGATCGTTATCCCCCAGCGAATGCCTCTACCGCTTCTCAGGCCCCGCGCGGATTCAGCCAGTCGTTGAGCCCATCCCCCAGCAGGTTCCAGCTCACCCCAAACATCACCAGCGCCAGGATGGGCGGCAAGAAGAGCCACCAGTGCGCCACCAGGTCTGCGAACGTTCCCACCATCCAGTTCCGTGAGATAGCCAGGACCCAGCCCCAATCCGAACCTCCACCCAGCCCAATGAAGGTCAGAGTGGCCTGCAGCACCACCATGCCGCCCAGGTCGCGCGCCAGCAGGATGATGGTCGGCGAGATTGAATTGGGCAGCACGTGGTTCCACAAGAGGCGCCCTGAGTTGGCGCCCAGGGCACGCGCCGCTTCCACGTAGTCGGTCTGGCGGGTGCGCAACACCATGGTATTCGTCAGCCGGGCATAGGGCATCCAGGAGAATAGCACCAGCGCCAGCATGACCGGGTCCACCCGCTCCAGCAGGCTGCTCAGCCAGGGCGCGATGGGCGCATGCCTGATCACCCCGATCGTTGGGATGACGGAGGCGTCGCCTTTTGAATACAACAATAGCTGGTTGATGAAGAACACACCGACGATCACAGGCAAAGCCATTAACGCATCGATGACTCGTAACACGGCCATGTTGAGTACTCCCCCAAAAAAGGCGCTCAGAGCGCCGACCAGGATGCCGATGAATGCCGTGGGCAGGACGACCATCAAACTGAACCTGAACGCCGAACGGGTGCCGTGCACCAGCACGGTGTAGATATCCACCTGGCGATGCATGCGGGCCACCACCGTGCCCAGGAGGGTCTGCCTGTTGGGCGGGTGGGGCAGCGCGCCCAGGGGATCATCGGCCCATTGCAGATCGGAGGGCCAGAAGATATCCTGATTGGGGGCCAACACATCGGCTGCGAGCGCCACCAGCACAAAAAACAAAACCAGAATCAAGGCGAACACATTCTGCCAGCGGCGGAAGAAGTGGCGCTGGAGGGCAACCGGTTGTGGCTCAAACTTCTGATTTACTGGTGTTACCCTTTGCACTTTTCGTTCCCTTATCACCCGGCCGAAGGAGAAGCACGGCTCAGGTAGAAAGAAGGCCTTGCCGCAGGCGGGGATCCAACATGGCCTGGGCCGTATCCAATACCAGCATGATGACCAGCACGATGATGACGCTATAGATGGCAAACCCCAGGCAAGCAGGGGCATCGGGGACGGAGATCAGCGACATGGCCATCTCTGAAATCCCTTTCAGGTTGAACACCCGCTCGATGACAAAGGCACCGGTGAACAGCGAGGCCGCCATGAGCGCGGAGGAGGTCAGCGAAGGGGCCAGCACATTGCGGAAGACGTGCCGCCAGATCACCCTGCGCTCCGGGATGCCGCGCGCCCGGGCGGCGATCACATACTCTTTGTTCAGCTCTTCGAGCATGGTGACGCGCGCCACCCGTCCCAGGGTGGCCCAGTAAAACAGGCTGAGCGAGACTACCGGCAACACCAGGTGACGCAGTGCGTCCAGGCTGATCTCGGGACGGCCATTCAGCAGCCCATCCAGGGTCATCAAGCCGGTGTAGGGGATGAACTGATCTGTCCCTACCATCAGCGAGCTCTGGATGCCCAGCCGTTCGGGTGGGAACCAGTGTAGGCTGACATAGAAGAAGGCCATCAGGAGCAATGCCGCCACAAAAGGGGGCAGTGAGGTGGCGGTGAAGGATGTGCCACGGAAAATGCGGTCGAACCTCTGGCCACGGTGCAGGGCCGAAAGCACCCCGGAGAGCACGCCCAGCGGGATGAAGAATAGCAAGGTGTAGAGGGTCAGCTCGATGGTGACCGAGGTGCGCCGCAGCAGGTAAGCCAGCACGTCACCCTGCAGGGTGGGGCTCCAGCCCCAATCGCCGCTCACCAGGTGGATGAGCCACTCGCCATACTGGACCGGGAAGGGAGCGCGCAGATGGTGCCGTTCGATGATCAGCTCCGTGTACCTTACCATCTGCTCTTCGGTCATATGCGCCATATTGGCAGGAAAATACAGGCTGGCGCGCTCCTCGGCCGGGGTCATCATCATGAAACTATATAGGATCGCCGTGATGATCAGCAGCGAGATAGGGATGGAAAGGATGCGGCGCAGGAAAAAGCTCAGTAGAGGAGGCATGGCACAGGCAGGGAGAGAGGATCTACCAGCTTCGGGTTATGAACATGATCGGATTAGTTCATTGTAGCATAGAACAACGGCGCAGGGATTCGGTCCATAAAAAAACCGAATGGAATAGGGATCGAATGAATGTGGGTTACTCAAAACAAGCATACTATGGTTCTTTGTGGCCTTGGTGATAAATTCATTTTTAAGCTAGCGAGGTGGGAAGAACTTTACATTTTTGTTAGTTAGCGGATTGTCCGTTGCATGGGGTTAAAAATCGTTAAAATAATCTATGAGCACCTTTTCCGCTTCGTGAAATCCCCATATCATCCTTTTCAGCCGGTGTTTATCGAGGGGAATTCAGGCGAATGGGTTTCATGACTTCCCAATCTTCAGATCCTGTACCACATATTTAGTTCTACTCAAGGAGGCTCCACCATGTTAAGAAAGTTCACTTTGCTGCTGAGTGTCCTGGTCATCTTCACCATGCTGGCCGGCAGCTCAGCCTCCGCTCAGGCACCGATGCCCCAGGGTACGATGCCTGGAGGTTATCTTTGGTCTCACAGCAACCCGAGCAGAGGAGCATATCCCCGAACGATAGCGGGCGCGCCCACCGGGGATGGGCCCTACAACGCCCAGACGATCGCCCTGGGCAAGCCAGGGACGGTCTTTGGCTACGTCTCCTCGATGGGTCAGGTGGGGGTGCCGTATTTCGAGGACACGGCTCACATCTACACCCCCATTGGCCTGACGCTGGATGGCGACGGCAACCTGTACGTGGCCGAGGAGAATGGCTCACGCGTGTTGAAGTTCGATAGCGCAGGGGCATTCGTCTGGCAGTTGGGCAAAGCCGGCGGGCATGATTGGGGGACCTACGGCGTCGATTGGCCCAAGGACGTGGTGCTGGGACCGGATGGCTCGCTGTGGGTGGCAGATAACAACATCGTCACCCAGGTGGATGCCGCCACTGGTGACGTCCTGCAACATATCCCCCCCGAGCCATGGAACAACCCGGATGATGCGTTCAGATTCAACCAGGTGCGCGGAATGGCGTTCGATTCGGGCGGCCGCATGTACGTAGCGGATGCCGACCGCCATCGCGTGCAGGTCTTCTCCTTTGATGGCGAGGGCAATCCGCAGTACGAAGCCACCCTGGGTTTGTCCGACAAGCCAGGCAACGCGGCTGACCAGTTCAACTGGCCGGGCCAGATTGTGGTCGATGATAACGACATCGTGTACGTGGCGGATATCAACAATGCCCGCGTCCAGAAGTGCACACCCGATGGCGATACCTGGCCGTGGGGCTGGACCTGCACCACCTTCGATGGATCAGGGGGCGGGGGCGGCAACAATAACCAGCTGAGCGGTATGTTCGGCCTGGGGCTGAAACCGGGCTCGGACGATCTGTATATCGCCGACGAAGGAAACAATCGCATCAAGCAGGTGCACAACGATGGGACGATGGAGATCTACCCGACTTTGTACCCCGCCACAGATGTGGCCGTCCTGGCCAGCGGTGAGATGTTCGTTGCCAGCTGGCCGGCTCAGGTGGTCACCAAGATGGATGCGGATGGGCAAAATGAAGCGGTCTTCCTGGGCGAGGTGGGTGTTCCTTACCTGACGAATGACAGCCACTTCAACATGCCACGCGGGATCGAGGTGACCTCGAAGGGTGCCTTGATCATGGTGGAAGAGCAGGGCAACCGCATGTTCAAGTTCAACCCGGATGGCAGCCTGGCCTGGAAGTTTGGCGTGGCCGGCATCCCGGATGATAATCACCCGCAGGACCACCTGGCCTGGCCGCAGGGTGTAGCGACCGATAAGCTGGGCCAGATCTGGGTGGTTGGGGGCGGCAACCATGTGCGCATCTATGCAGATAAGGGCACCTCGGCCCAGTACCTGAAGGATTTCGATAGGGGTGGCTTCGATTGGAAGTACTGGGACGATCCGGATATCAACCAAAAGCGCTTCTGCAACGCATCCGGGATTGCAATCGACTCGGCCGGGTATATTTACATCTCAGATCGCTGCACGCAGCGCGTGATGGTGTATGACCAAAATGGGGCATTCGTCCGCCAGCTCGGCGAGGCGACCGTGGGCGGGCAGGATAACGCTCACTTCAACCAACCGATCGGCCTGGCGGTGGACGCGGCCCGCAACCTCTATGTAGCTGACCAGAACAACTGCCGGGTACAGAAGTTCGATAAGAACGGGGTCTACAAGATGACCTTCGGGACCGGCCTGTGGTGCGGCGACCGCTATGACCAGCTGGGCAACCCGCGGGACGTGGCAGTGGATAAGCAGGGCAACCTCTATGTAGTCGAGGAGTCGACCAGCCGCGTGATGGTCTATGACAAGACCGGTGCTTACCTGACCAACTTTAATTCCTGGGGTTACGACCAAACCGGCTTCTTCCGCAATCCCAACAGCCTGGCGCTGGATGCGCAGGGTAATATCTTCGTGACAGATACCTTCAACGCCCGCATCGAGAAGTTCTCGCGCGGTGTGCTCCATTGGGGGCAGGTCAATCTCAATGGCTTTGGGCAGCGCGATGTCACCGGTGTGTGGGCACTTGGTTCGTTCAAGAATAAGCTGTACGCCGGCGCATTTGACCGATCCGGACGCGGCGCTCAGTTATGGGTGCGCAACGGCACGACCTGGCAGATGGTGATGAGCGACGGCTTCGGCGACTCTTCGAATTCGGCCGTCAGTAGCCTGCAGGAGTTCAATGGTTATCTCTACGCCGGTACGGCCAACTGGCAGGGTAAAGGCGCGCAGCTCTGGCGCAGCCCGGATGGCCTCAACTGGCAACTGGTGACGATGGATGCCTTCAATCATCCAGAGAACATGAGCATCGTCAGCCTGGCGGTTTTGGGCGGCAAGGTCTGCGCCGGCACCGGCTGGGGCGATGAAGCAACCACCGCTGGCCGGGTGTGGTGCAGTGCCACGGGTGAATCCGGCGCCTGGACGCCCGAGCTGGACCTGGCAGACCTGGGTTACCTGAATACCGCGGTGGTCTCGCTGGCGGAGTACAACGGGGCGCTCTATGCGGGGATCCAACGCTGGAGTGATACAGACCCGACCGATAACGGGGCCATGCTGTGGCGCAAGACGGGTACGGTCTGGGCGGAAGTGGCTGCCAGCACGTTTGACCGGCCCGACTACAAGCACGTCAGCACCCTGCAGGTCTTCAAGGGCTGCCTGTATGCTGCAACCGAAGCCGCTCTGGGCACTGCGCCGGGAGTCTACCGTACCTGCGATGGCAGCACCTGGACCTCGGTAGCTCCGACTGGCCTGGGCACAGATAATGAAGGTGCCGGGGCGATCAAAGCCACCAGTACCCGGCTGTATTACAGTTGCGGCAACGCGACGACCGGCATCAAGGTCTATGAATCGGCAGATGGTGTAACCTGGACACAGGTCGGTTTCGGCGGATTTGGCGACTCCAACAACGCGACGACCATGTATGGTAGCTCGGCGTTGGTGTTCAAGAACGCTCTGTACCTCGGCACACTGAACGACACCGGCGGCGAGCTGTGGAAGTTCTGCGGCAAGGCCAAGACGTGTAAGTAGCAGAGGATCAACCCGCTCTATAAAGTGCTATGCGACCCCTCCGCCTTAGCGGTGGAGGGGTTTTTTTTAATTTTTTCCATTCTTCCCATTGAATGCAACCCCCTAATCGGATAGAATAATATGGGAGGGGATGAGTGGTTTATCTTGTGGTTATTGGGTAGATTTCTCCATCGTAACAGGTTGCAAGCCCTGGAATGAAAGTGAGGAAAACATGAGTCAAGAGCCGGTAAAATATCCAGTCACCAGTGAAGCAGATGTGGTCACGGTCTTCAATAAACCGCCCTTTGTCAATGAGCTATTGGCGGCGATCCTTCCAGAGCATATTACCCTCAAAATGTTCAATGAAATGGTGAAGGAATCCAGAGTATATGACCTGAGCACGATTCTAACTGCCATGACCCGGCAGATTGACTATTCAGGATTGGTGCCTAACCTGGCAGGCATCTATGATGACCCGCAGGAAGTGTTAATCGAGCTGATGGGACTGGGATATCGGCAGCTATCGGAAATCTTACAGCTTGATTCTGAAATTCAAACCGAGATTTTCGATACGCTGAAAGGCATCAGGTGTACACTGAGGGCCCTGGTTATCCTGGATGAAAGGCAACGTGAGGTGATCAGCCAATTAACCCACCTTCGGCAGCAATCCGCCCTGGCCCTGGCTATCCGGCAATCGAACGAACAGGCCTTGAGGGAGCTCTATAAAAATCCGCGCGACCTGGGGTCTTGCATGTTTGATGAGGTCATAGGCTACAAGGAAAGCCTGGCGCTTTACCAAAAAGAGCCCAGAATCTGTTATCGAAAACGGGATACTGAGGGAAACGTGGTGGAAGTCTGGCAGTATTACTTCATGCCTCGGATCAGCAAAATCCGTTTGCCCAAAGAATTCGGCAAGCTCACGGTGGGACAGGTGGTAGATCAAATCACGCCGAATGTGTATAAGCGGAGCCTGGGGGAGGATTCCAGGTTTGACCCGCGCACCCCGACTGGTTTTATGGGGTTGCTGGGAAAAGTGGGCGGAGCGCTGCCGCGCTTGATTGCCCGGCAGGTGGAGAGAAATCAGCACCTGAGGGCGCATGCCATGCGTGAAGAGGAGATTGCCGAGATTCTATTCGAGTTGTTTTACAGGTAGATTTTGGATAGGAAAGAATTCAACCACTTCATGAGGTTGACACCCGGGATTTTTATCTTCATGACGGTTTAGAATCCTCGGGCAGCAGGCTCAAGGCAGAATAAATTTCGCGTAAAAAGCTGCTGGGTACTTTGGCCAACAGCCGGGTGCTGGCCAAACCGCATCGCTGGGCCAGCTTCTCCCAGGTGGGGAAGGAGAGCGGGTAAGGTACCCACAGGTTGCCACGATCCACGTTGTATTCCACCAGGATCAACCGCCCACCCGGATGTAAATAGCTCATCAGCAAGGTGATCACGTTCTCTTTATACTGCTCCGCCACAAAATGAAGGGAGTTGGCCATGACTATACCGTGCAGCTTGGGTAGTTGCAGAGGGTGGGTGAAATCAGCCTGGTGAGCGACCACCGTCGTCTCAGGGTAACGCGCCCGGAGCTCCTCCTTCTGCCGTTGCAATGCCCAGGGGTCTTTATCCACAGAATGGATTTGCCCACCCGGGCCGAGCAGCTCGGCCAGCGCCAAGGTGAATGCACCATGACCAGAGCCAAAATCGGCCCACACCGGATGGAGTGGGGCATCTTTGCCTGGAGGTATGCCATCCTGCAGCAAGAAGACGTGATCCTGATGTTTCATCGAACGGTCTTAAGGCAATCAGGTTTTATGGGGCGAAGATACATTTCTGCCAATGGAGCGAAATTAGCGTTCGGGTTAGTATAACAAATTCTTCCCTGAATTGCCTTATAATGTACCCATTAAGGTGCCTGTATGTCCTTTGCAATTCCCCCAACCACTGCCGCCCATTCCGCCAATCGCCAGATCGCCCGCTCGGCGCTGATTGTCATGCTGGCAATGGTCGCCAGCCAGTTGGTGGGGCTGCTGGCCAAGGCGCTGACCGGCTCGACCTTCGGCACGGGGATGGAGAGCGAGGCGTTCTTTGCCGCCAATCGCTTCTCGGAGATTCTCTTCAACCTGGTGGCGGGCGGGGCGCTTGGTTCGGCCTTCATTCCGGTCTTCACCGGTCTGCTGGCCCATGAAGAACGCCCGGCGGCCTGGAAGCTGGCCTCCTCCATCGCCAATCTGGTGCTACTGGTGATGACCGCCCTCAGCCTGCTGGCGGCGATCTTCGCCCCTCAGGTGGTGCGCTACCTGCTGGCACCCGGCTTTGCCTCCACCAGCCCGGAGAAAGAAGCGCTGACCGCCGCGTTGTTGAGGATCCAGCTTCCTTCAGCGATCATCTTCGGGTTGAGCGGTCTGGTGATGGGGGTGCTGAATGCTCACCAACGTTTTCTGTTGCCGGCCCTGGCGCCTGCCATGTACCAGGTTGGCTGGCTGTTAGGGCTGCTGGCCCTTGCCCCCAGCATGGGAATTTACGGGTTGGCCTGGGGGGTGGTGGTGGGCGCCGCCCTGCACCTGCTGCTGCAGATTCCGCCTCTACTGCGCCTGCCGGAGTTGCGCTACAGCGCCTTGTTGGGACTGGAGTCGCCCACCGTGCGCGAGGTGGCGCGCCTGATGGGCCCGCGCCTCTTGAGCGTGGCGGTGGTGCAATTGAACTTCTTGCTCAACACCTACCTGGCTTCACTGCAGCCGGAGGGATCCCTGGCGGGCATCAGCCTGGCATTCCCTCTGATGATCATGCCCCAGGCAGCCATTGCCCAATCAGCGGCTATCGCGGCCCTGCCGACCTTCTCCACCCAGGCGGCGCGCGGGAAGCTGGATGAGATGCGTGCCTCGTTGGGGGCCACTCTGCGCGGCGTGCTGCTGCTGGCCATCCCCGCCACCATCGGGCTGGTCCTGCTGCGCCGGCCCCTGGTAGCACTGGTCTACCAGCGCAGCCAGTTTACCGCCCAGTCGGTGGAGCTGGTGGCCTGGGCGTTGCTCTGGTACGGGATGGGGCTGGTGGGTCATTGCCTGGTGGAGGTGGTGGCACGCGCTTTCTTCGCCCTGCACGACACCAAAACGCCGGTGATGGTCAGCGTGGCGGCGATGAGCCTGAACCTGGTTTTCAGCCTGCTTTTTTCGGCGGCTTTCCGCAGGATCGGCTGGGCACCGCATGGCGGGCTGGCGCTGGCCAATTCCCTGGCTACCTTCCTGGAGATGGGTGCCCTGCTGGTCTTGATGCGCCGTAAGCTGGCTGGACTCCAAGGAAAGCGGATTGCCCAGGCGGTTGGCCAGGCGAGCCTGGCAGCGGCGGGAATGGCTGGCGGGCTGCTGCTCTGGCTGGGCTGGAGCGCCGGGAGGTCCGCCGGGTTGGTGGCATTGGGCGGGGTGGCGCTGGGTGGGTTGATCTACGGCTTGCTGGTGACGGCGCTGGGTGTTGATGAAGTTTGGCAGGCGTGGGCGTTGGTCAGGAGAATGGTTTCCGGTAAACTATCCACAAGATGAATATCCGCCCCGCGACCCCTCGAGATGCCCCTGCTGCGGCCCGGCTGTTGGCCTTGAGCATGGGGAGTTTCGGCGACGCCTTCTTCGGTTTTGGCAATCCAGCCCACGCCGTACAGGCGCTGGAGAAGCTATTTACCTTCCCCAACCACCGCCTGAGCTATGGCTTCACCTGGCTGGCAGAGCTGGAAGGAGAGATCGCCGGGTTGCTGCTGGCATTTCCAGGAAAAAAGGGGACTGCCCTTTCCCTGGGAATGTCCAGGCCTCTCCTGGCTGTCTATACGTTGTGGGGCACGTTGCGCCTGGCCTGGCAATCATTGGCGATGCTCAGCGATAAAGAAGCCGAGGCCGATGAATTCTACATCTCCAACCTGGCTGTCCGGCCCGATCTGCAAAGGCGTGGCATCGGCAGGGCATTGCTGACGCACGCCGAGGCGCTGGCCCATGAGGAACGCCTGGAAAAGTGTTCGCTGATCGTCGATCTGGCGAACGAAACCGCCATCCGGCTCTACGAGCGGCTGGGCTTTCGGCTGGTCAGCACCACCCACACCCCCTGGATGGTGAAACACTTCCATACCTCCGGTCACCAGCGCAGGGTCAAAAGCCTGTAAAGTGGTGAAAGAGCAAACCTTTCCCGCTGGCGCGGGATCATCCCGCGCTAGCGGGATGATCTGAGCGGAACTTTGTTTATCAGGATTTGTTAGTGCTGAACTTGAACAGGGCGTAGACCGGGCAGACCCCGACGATCCCAGTCAACAGCGGTACGAAGCCAATAATCTTCAAAAAGACACCCCAACCACCAGTGACCACACCGCCCCAACCCAGGGCCAGCAGAACGATCCCAAGCACGATCCGAACAATCCGATCCCAACCTGCTTCGTTGATTTTCATCTCTCTATCTCCTTCTGATTTCTTTTGGATTTCATTTATGCTGCTTAGATGCAGAATGGGTTCAAAGGTTACGTTAATCGGGCGCGGAGTTTTCAGGATGCTCACGGGAATCGCCCGGAAGGGGCCGATCAAATGCTTTCTGAATATGCTCGAACAGCTCGGCTTTACGAGCCAGTGAGATAGTGCGCTTTTCCATGCCTTTATAGAGCAAGATCGTTTTCTCGGTTGAATCGAGCACCACCTGGCAGTTTTGGCAGGAGCGGACGTGCTGGCGCAACTCGCTGCTCAGCTCAGCATCCAGCTCCTGGTCCAGATATTCGGATAACAACCGGACAACATCTTCACATTTCATGACGTACTCCTTAATGCCCGGGCGGACAATCCAGGCATCCGCTCGGTGAAATATTGCGAGAGGCGCTCGCGCAACTGCAGGCGAGCGCGGTGCAACCGCACCTTGGCGGCGCTGAGCGATATCCCCAGCACCGTGGCGGTTTCCTCGGTGGAAAGATCCTCCACATCGCGCAGCAGGAAGACAGACCTGAGGCTCTCCGGCAGGCTCTGGATGGCCTGCTCCAACTGGTCACGCGTTTCCGCATCGGCCAGGAGCTGCTCCGGGGTGAAGCGCCACTCCACCAATGCCTGTGGCATGGGCGGCGTAGCGGAGTCCTCCTGGGGCTCATCATCCGGCAGCGGTTCTTCCGTACGCTGGCGCAGCCGGGCCTGACTGGCATTGTAGGCGATACGGTAAAGCCAGGTGCTCAGAGAAGAGCGTCCTTCGAACTGGCCGCGGTGGGTCAGGGCGGAAAGAAAGGTCTCCTGAACCACGTCCTCTGCCAGGCTGGGGTCGCGCAACAGGCTGAGCGCCAGCCGGTAAATCCGGTCAGAGTAGAGATCGAAGAGCGTCCCCAGCACAGCCGGGTCGCTGGATCGGAATGCCTGGATCAACGCCGCTTCATCTTCCATGCTGCTCCTTTGTTTAGATCAGAGTCCGGTTGAAAGGTTACATTCATCGCATATAATACTACCACACCGATCTTACCTCCTGGAAACCCCCCATGCTTACTATCGACCACATCCAAACTTTTCTCGATCAGTTCCTCGCCTGGGCCGCGGCTCAAGCAGATATCCAGGCCATCGGGCTGGTGGGCTCCTATGCCCGGAATGCCGCCCGGCTGGACTCGGATATCGACCTGGTAGTTCTCAGCCGGAATCCCCAGCGCTACCTGGAAGATACCCACTGGGCCAGCCTGTTTGGAAAAGTTGAACGGCAGCAGGTTGAAGAGTACGGCCCGCTCACTTCGTTGCGCATTTGGTACACTGGCGGTCGCGAGGTGGAATACGGCCTGACCGATGAATCCTGGGCTGCCGTTCCGCTCGATAAAGGCAGCGCCAGCGTCATTGCCAATGGCATGCAGGTCCTGTTTGAACGTTACCCGCTCTTGAGCAGACACCTGAAATAAGACCGGCGCAACCAGCCGCACAGCGCCAAGGCAGTCGCAACATCCCTCGCCAGCGGGAATTGAGCGATCGCTTCCCTTGGGCGACGGTTCTGCCTCGCCCGGACGAAAACCGGCCCTCCAGTTATAATAACTTGCAACCTATCTGCTATGGACGCCATTCATGATCATTCAGGTCGAACAACTTTCGAAATCTTTTGATTATTATAAAAAAGAATTGGGTCTGAAGAATTCCATCAAGAACCTGTTCTTCCGTGAAAAACTCACCAAGCAGGCAGTGCGTAGTATCTCCTTCGAAATTCAGGAAGGCGAGATGGTCGGATTCCTGGGGCCTAATGGGGCCGGGAAGACCACCACGTTAAAAATGCTCTCGGGCATCCTGCACCCCAGCGCGGGCAAGGCCAGGGTTCTGGGATACATCCCCTGGGAGCGCAAGAAGGCCTTCAAGATGCAGTTTGCCATTGTGATGGGGCAGAAGAACCAACTGTGGTGGGATTTGCCAGCCAACGAATCGCTGTACCTGAATAAGTGCATCTATGAGATTGATGATCGCACCTACCGCGCCACCCTGGCCGAGCTGACCGAGCTGCTGGATGTGAAAGACCTGTTGAGCGTCCAGGTGCGGCGTCTATCTCTGGGCGAGCGCATGAAAATGGAGCTGATTGCAGCTTTGATCCACAAGCCCAAGCTCATCTTCCTGGATGAGCCGACCATCGGCCTGGACCTGCTCTCCCAGAAGAAAATCCGGGCTTTTCTGAAGTATTACAACCAGGAGAAAAAGGCTACAGTAGTGCTCACCAGCCATTATATGCAGGATGTGGAAGACCTGTGCCGACGGACTGTAATCATCAACCAGGGCCGGATTGTCTATGACGGCGACCTGCTACGGGTGAACGAGGTGTTCGCCCAGTCCAAGGTGATCAAGCTCCAGCTTTCCGGCCAGGTCAGCCGGAGCACCCTGGCCCGGTTTGGGAAGGTGCGAGAACATTCGGAGCTGGCTGCCACGCTCGAAGTGCCCCGCCTGGGGCTGAAGGAATGCTCGAAAGCCATTCTGGATCAACTGCCCGTGGTGGATTTTAATATTGAAGATATCCCAGTCGAAGAAGGCATTGCGCTGCTGTTCCAACAGCCTGAGGGGTACCATGTTAACGCCTAAGGAATTGACCAGGCCGGTTGGCTGGCTTCATAAATACACCAAGGCTTTCGAGCTGGGCTTCCAGACGGCGCTCGAGTATCGCCTGAATTTCATGATCTCGCTGATCGGCGCCATCTACCCGATTCTGGTCCAATCCTTCCTTTGGACGGCCATTTTCAATGCCTCGGAGCAGCCGGTGGTCTACGGGTACACGTACCGCCAGATGATTGCCTATACCTTCTTAGCCGGCCTGGTAGCCCGGATTGTGCGGACGGGCTTCGAGTACGATATCATGGATGACATCAAGAATGGCAAATACAGCAAGTTCCTGGTGCAGCCGCTGGGCTATTTCCCTTACCGGTTGTGCAGCTATCTTGGGCAAAAAGCTCCCAACCTGGTGATGGTCCTGGGCCTCCTGGTGTTCGTGCTGGCCGGGCTGAGCGTCTTTTGGGGATTTTCCCTGGAGCCCATCCGCATCCTGGCCTTCCTGGTGACCCTGATGCTGGCAGTGACGCTCAATTTTCTCATCTTCTACTGCGTCAGCTCGGTGGCGTTCTGGGTCATTGAGATTGGCTTCCTGTTTGAGGGGATCCGAATTGTGACCGTCCTGCTGAGCGGCGGCATTTTCCCGCTGGACGTTTTTGGCCCTACATTCCTCAGGGTGATGAACCTGCTGCCCTTTAAATACACCATTAACTACCCGATCAACATCCTGAATGGGAAGATCCCGGCGGGAGAGATCCTTCCAGGCATGCTGGTTCAATGCCTGTGGATTGCCCTGTGTTATCTGCTGGCAGGCTTCCTCTGGAGGATGGGCGGGCGGCGCTATGTGGCGGTGGGAGGGTAGCATGGATTCCATCTTGCGCGAGATCAAAAAGCACCTGGTGATCTACTTCCTGTTCCTCAAGAACAGCTTGATGGCTCAGATGGAGTATCGTTTTAATTTCATCGGCAATCTCAGCATGGAAAGTGGCTATCTGCTGGTCAAACTCTCCTATGTGGTGGTGGTTTACCGCTCAGGTGTCAAAATTAATGGGCTTTCGGCGGATGAAATCCTGTTGTTCATCGGCACTTTCGTCTTGCTGACAGGGATTTATGCCGGGCTGTTCATGATCAACAATTTTAACCTGCGCGGGAAGATCAAAGACGGCGACCTGGATCTGATCCTGACCAAGCCCATCTCGCTCCAGTTTATGGCAACCCTGCGCCAGGCCGATCTCACCATCTTCAGCGTGGATTTCATCGCCGGGTCGGTGATGGTGGCGATTGCCTGGAACCGGCTTAAAATTCCTTTGAATATCCCCATCCTGGGTGGGTATATTGGTTTCATCGCTGTCAGCTCTATCGTGGCTTATTGCTTGTTCCTGCTGCCGCAGATCCTTTCCTTCTGGTTCATGAATACCAGTTCCATTGCCGAGATCTCCGATTTGTTCTGGGACTTTAATAATATGCCAATGAACATTTATCACAACTGGATCCAGCAAATTGGTGTATTTATCCTGCCCATCTTCGTCATCACCAACTTTCCGCCCCTGTTTTTATTGCATAAAATGCCGCCCATGTACCTGGGCTGGACCGCGCTGCTTCCCATCCTGATGCTGGCAGTGGTGCGGCTGGCCTGGAAGCGAGGGTTGCGCACCTACAACAGCGCCAGCAGCTAGGTTTTTTAGCTTCTGAGCTGATTCTTGCTAATGTAGGATTTTCATGAGCGAAAGTACGCAACAACCGATTGGTGTCACGGTACGCCTTGAGACGGATTTCGAGAACGCTCTGGCGCACCGCGCCCTGACTGCCGCTCCGGAAGTGGGCCTGCTGTTGCCCTGCAACGTGACCGTCCGGCAGCTACCGGATGGCGCGATAGAAGTGGGGTTGGTCGACCCTATGGCGATGATGGGAATAGTAGGCAACCCAGCCTTGAAGCCCATCGCCGAAGAGGCCCGTGCGCGACTGGAACGAGTCCGGCTGGAGCTGCTGAAAGGATAAAAAAACCCCCTTCCACCGAATTTCGAGGGAAGGGGGCAGGGGATGAGGGGTGTTTCCAACCCTGATCCTTACCGAGAATTTCGCTGTGGGAAACCAGGGCGATCGGGGCCCACCCCGCGCATGCCACGCAGGCCGCGCCCAAAGCCGTGCTGCTTCATCCAGTCGGCCTGCTCCTGGGTGAGCTTGCCGTCTTTGACCGCCTGGTCGATGGCCTGGTTGCGCGCATCGGTCATCAGCTTCTGGAACTGGTCAACCGTCAGACCCTTGGAAGAAGCAATCTGGGCCAGGGTCTCGCCCTTAGCCAACCGGGCTTCCAGATCGTTGGCGGTGATGCCGAGCTTTTCGGCCAGGGCCGCCATCATTTCATCATGCAGGAAATCTTCTCGCAGGCCAAGACCTCTCTGGCCTATCCAGTCGCCCGGCACAGCCTGGTTACCGGCCAGGTTGTTGGATAGGACGCCCGATTTTGAGATCTGTGTATAGACCAGGGCCGCCGTTCCTGCACCCGCCGCCAGCACAGCGATCACCGCGATAATCAATAAAACTTTCTTCATTATAAAATCTCCTTAAACCTCTATTCGTTAAAGTTGTACCAATCATACTAGACTTAATGATACCAACAACTTTTGAAGAAGTTATGAATGAGAGGAGAATTTTTTGTTAATCTTCTGCGGATGATACAATACACCTTATCTATCCTGTAGATGCTGCTTCCTCCTTATGAAACTGATCACCTGGAACTGCCAGGGAGCCTTCCGGAAGAAATACCCTGCCATCGCCCGCTTACAGCCCGACCTGGCCGTGATCCAGGAGTGCGAGCAGCTCGAACGAATCCGCTGGGCTGAGGACATTCCCTCGCCTGCCAGCCGGCTGTGGTTCGGGCTGAAGCCGACCAGAGGGCTGGGCATCTTCTCCTGGACCGGGCTAGAGCTCAGCCCACTGGAGAACACTGATCCATCAATCAATTATTGCCTGCCGGTCAGGGTATCCGGCGCAGCGCACTTTCACCTGCTGGCCATCTGGGCCATGGCGCACCGCGACTCGCGCCTGAGCTATATTGCCCAGGTGAATTTCGGATTGATCGCTTACCAGGCGTTTATCCAGGAGGCCGATACGGTTTTAATGGGGGATTTCAACAGCAACCAGCGCTCCGATAAGATCCAGAAGCTCGGTTACCACGGGCTGGTGGTGCGCTCGCTGGCGGATCTGGAGATCGTCAGCGCCTACCATTTTTTCACCGGCGAAAAGCACGGCAAGGAGACTGCATTCACCTTCTACCACGGGCGCAAGCAATCTCGACCCTTCCACCTGGATTACATCTTTATCCCCCGGCGCTGGATTCGGCGCGTGAAGCGGGTGACCGTGGGCAGGCCGGAAGACTGGCTTGCCCTCAGCGATCACTGCCCGGTGATGGTGGAGCTTTTGTGACTTCTGCCAGGTGCGAGCAGCATTAGCTTGCCAGGCTCGGCGGTTACTCCCCGGCTTTCTTTTCGGGGGATGGCTCCTGATCGGCCTGAGATACCGCTGAGCGGACCGCCGGGAGGTTTTTCAGCAGATCCATCAGATTGATTCCGGTCAGGGCTTCGATCACGGCCGGCACCTGGGCGATTGTATCGGCGACATCGCGCGTGACCCGCGAGGCTCCCGCCCCGTGAGACCCATCCCCACCGCTGCTGATGATGACGATCTTTTCCGTCTTGGCCAGCGGCTGGGCGATGGCAGAGGCAAGCTCAGGCAGCTTGTCGAGGATTTGCTGCAGGATGGCGGCCTGGGTGTATTGCTGCCAGGCTTCGGCTTTCTTGCTGGTGGCCAGGGCCTCGGCCAATCCCTGGGCTTGAATGACATCTGCCTGTGCCAGACCACGGGCTTTGTTGGCATCCGCTTCACCAATACCCAGGTTGCGCGAAGCGGACGCCTGGCCTTCAGCTTCCACCTCAAGCTGGTACTTGCGGGCCTCGGCCAATGTGCGGATGCGGAATTGCTCGGCCTCGGCGGGTTTCCGGACGGTGGCATCCAGCTCACGTTCGCGGCGCATGACTTCCTGTTCCTGCACCTCGATCTGCTTGTGCTTCTCCACCACGGCAATCTGGACTTCCTCCTCCTTCACCCGCTGGTTGGTCTTGTTCTGCTGCAGATTATAGGCCAGCTCGGCTTCGGCTTTCTTCTGGTTGACATCGGCATCGAAAGAAGCCTTCTGGACCGCGTAGTTTTTCTGCGCTTCGGCAATCTTGGTTTCAGCCAGGAACTTAGCCGTTTCACCCTCCTGCCGGGCAACGGCCGACTGGATGGTGGCATCACGCTGAGCATTCGCCTGCCCGATGGTCGCATCTCGCTTCACCTCGGAGATGCGCGCCTGTCCCAGGGCGTCCAGGTATCCCTGCTCGTCATGGATGTTCTTGATGGTAAAGGATACGATGCTCAGGCCCATGTTTTTCATATCCAGGGCGGATACTTCCTGGACGCGCTGAGCGAATTTATCGCGGTCTTTGTAGATCTCCTCGACCGTCATCGTGCCCAGGATGGCGCGCAGGTGGCCCTCCAGGGTCTGCAGGGCCACGTTCTGGATGTCATTGACATCCTTAGAAAGGAATTGTTCGGCGGCAGTGACGATGGAGACGTCATCGGAGCCGACCTTCACCTGAGCAACCCCATCCACCGTGATCGGGACACCCTGCAAGGTATAGACATTGGGGGTGACAATTTCGATGGTCATCAGTTCCAATGAGAGGTGGTCCACCCGTTCGAGCACGGGCCAGATGAATGTACCACCGCCGCGCACCACCCGAAAAGTACGCCGGTACAATTTCCCGGTGCTGGGGTCTTTGACGCTGGTTCCCCGCCCGGAGATGATTAACACCTCGTTGGGTCCAACTTTCTTGTAACGGCTTGAGTAAACAAAAGCCATCACCAGTAAGACAAAGAAAAGCGCAAAGATTGCGAAGGTAGCCAGAGTAAGCCCGGCCATGAGAGACTCCTTTCCCTGTGAACTTATGGGTGGGTTTTCGGCTCCTGCAGGCGGACAAAAGCCACACCGCCGATTAATTTTTCGATGGTCACCGTGGCGCCGCGCGTAATCGGTGTGCCATCAGCCGACTGGGCAGTGTAGGTGATGCGCCCGCCCTGGGCGACAAAAGCAATTTCGCCCACGCTATCGGCCGGGATGGGCGTGATGACCTCGGCTTCCAGGCCGATCAACTCATTCAACCGGACTTCCGAAGAGCCTTGTGGGGCGATCAAGAAATAGCCAAAGGCAAAATGGGCGATGATGGCAACGATCAGTCCCCCGATTGCGGCCCACACCAGGCTGCCACGCGTGCTGGCATTGAACAGGCCCAGGCCGATCAGCCCAAAGGCCCCGAAGGCGGTGACAAAGCTGGCCACGGTGATTGGAGAGAGCGAGGGTACTTTTACCTCGGGATGGTCCACACCGCCGGAGAGATCGGGATGGCTGATTTCGATGTTATGGCCGAGGCCAAAATCATGCCCATCTACATGAATATCAAAGCCAGGAATGTGCAAGCCGTGCAGACCACCGCCGATGAGGATGATGATGGCGTAGATGATACCTACACCGAGTAAAGCCAGGTAGATGATCGTGATTCCTGGGGCGGTTGCAAACATGGCTGCCTATTCTCCTGTTGCGGGGGGATGCCCCCTTCAACTCAACTATAGCACGGGTAGATAGTTATGACAAGCGAAATGCCAGAGAGCCTACCGGTCATAAGGCTTTGCCCCAAGGAGCTACGGCTGCCTTGGATCGGGCTTGAGCGGCTTCTCGGGGCGGCCGGTGCCGCACACCCGGCAGACCGTATCTTCCGCTCCGAAGGCTACCCCGCAGGTGGGACAGTTGTAGTAGCGATCCCAGGCGCCTTCCAATGCCGCTTTCGCCTGGCGCTCCTTCTCGAGCTGGTCCAGGTAACTGGCTTCGATCGCTTCAGCCGCCTGGCGGATCGCCTTCCAGGTCCGCTCTTTGAGCTTGAGGTTGTGGATCGTTTCGGCCAGGTCAGCACCGCTGGAGACCGCCTGCCCGGCCGATGAGATCAACTGGCCGGGCGATTGGTGACCGGTCAGGATCTGGATGCCCCCGGCGGCCAAACCCAGCAGCTTCTCACCGCCCTCCCTGAGGGCCTGCAGGATGCCCTGGGTGGTCAGCTCATTGACTTTTACCTGCATGCCATTATTGAGGGCAGTCAGGTTCACGGTCATGGCCGGGACGCCGTGCCCGCCGGTGAGCAGGTAGACGGTCCCCAGCAGCGCTTCGGGCTGGCCAGAAGCGGCGAAGGCAGTGTTGGCTGATTGGAACTCGGTGCGCAACGGTTCGACCAGGTCAGCCGGCTGCACGCCCTGGTAAAAGGCGGTGTTATCGGTGGCTACCAGGGTGGCAGCCGCTCCCAACCCCAAGGCGCCTGCCGCGGCAGCCAGGATATCATCGGATTTTTCGCCTTCCGGTGTAGAAGGAGCGGCCTGGGCTATTTTCGCCATGAGCTGCTCCAGGCGCTGGCGTTGAGCCTGGTTGCGCTTGATGATCTCCGCTTTGCGCACCAGGACGTCAGGCAGGTCTTTGGGATTGAAATTCTGAGCGAAGAAATCCTGGTCTTTGATACCCAACATGCAGAAAGTGGCCTTGAGCTCATCGCTCAGGGCAGCCTGCTGTTCAGGGGAGAGTTTCGAGAGGGCATCTTCTTCCATAGGCATATCCTTTATTGTAGAGGCCTGATCCACGTGCGTGCCAGAAAAAGTCTCCTGATTGTGGAAGATACAGAGAGCAGAGTGGAAAAATTCACTCTCGTCTTCCATACTTGTATTATACCGTTTGTCAATCCATCCATACCATATACGAATAAACCGGGCTGAGGTTTTGCCAGGGATATGAACTCCATATCAAGAACCTTGGGATCATCGGTATATCGCCTTATCATTCCATCCGATGGATGCAGCCAATCTCGATGACCCATATCGCTCGCCGGAGATGCGCATGGTGCGCTTCAACCTGCCGGATCGGATGGCGCTCATCCCGGTGGAGCTGGTGCATATCCTCCTGCCGCTGGTTTTGGTCAACGCAGCACTCTACTGGCTCTCAGGAGCTGGGATGGCGGCTGCCACCGCTACAGCTATCCTGGCTGGTGGGGTGTTTCCCCATCCTGTGATTGCGAATATTGGGGAGTTTTTTTCGGGGTATTGGACAGGAGAATGTCCAATACCCCGATTTTTTCAACTTTCCTTTCGGTTGGGCGCCATTTGATTGCCGGTCTTCACTTCCAGGCGGGCGACGCCGCGCGTCTCGACCAGCCGCACACGTGTGCCGCGCGCTTCGGCTTCCTCCAGGCGAGCCTGTGCTGCTGGGATCTCGGCCTGGTACTGCGGCAGCCACTGCGCCTGCGCCACCAGCATCTCATCTGTCATCTGCCAGACCTCTTCCGGGTTGCACACGGCACCCACCAGCGGGTCGTGCAGCATGGCCTGCTTGAGCAGCCATACATCGCCAGTGACGGCGGCCTGCATGCCCATCTCCTGCACCCTGGCACTGGCTGAGCAGGTGGCAGCGCAAGCCATGGGCAGCGGGCCGACCACCGGCATGTTGATCCCGTTCTTATCCACATAGCCAGGGATCTCGACCACGCAGCCATCCGGCAGGTTGGTGATGTGTCCCTGGTTGACCACGTTGAAATGGCCGCGATAGATGCGCCCGGTCTCCAGCCCCTCGATGATATAGGAGCCGTGCTCCTCGCTGCGATGCTCGGGGGAGATGACCGGTGGCTCTTCCTTCAGCCAGTTGGGAAAATCGGTCTCGAACCAGTTGCGCCCCTCGGTGCAGTAGCGCAGGTAGCCGCCCGTCTCGCCGTTGATCCAGCTCGAAAGGTCAATCCATTGCAAGATTTCATCCTGGCGTTTGCGATACCAGGGCAGGTACTCGCTGAGGTGGCCATTGGATTCGGTGGAATAATAGCCAAACCGGCGCAGCACGTCGATGCGCACCTTCTCGGTCTGCGAGTATTCGGGGTGGGCTTCAAACATCTCCAGCAGGTAGGGGACGATATCCATGCCGCGCCATTCGATCTTGATGAACCAGGTCTGGTGGTTGAGACCAGCACAGATCACATCTACCTCTTTGCGGTGAACGGTCTCATGCTCTTTGAGCATGCCATTGCGCTTGGCCCACAGCTCGATGACGTTAGCGATCTGCCAGTGGGCGCCCTGCACGCCGTGGCACAGGCCGATGGTCTTGACCCCGCCGTACTTGTTGCAGGCCCAGGTGTTCATCGCCATGGGATTGGAGTAGTTGAGGAACAGCGCCCCGGGTTTGGCGACCTCGCGGATATCCTTGCAGAAACCCAGCAGAGCCGGGATGGTGCGCTGGGCATACATGATCCCGCCGGCGCAGATGGTATCACCCACGCACTGGTCGATCCCGTACTTGAGCGGGATATCGATATCAAGCTGGAAGGCTTCCAACCCGCCCTGGCGGATCATGCTGAAGATGTAGTCGCTGTCGGCGACTGCTGCGCGCCGGTCGGTGGTGGCGGTAATCCTGGCAGGCAACTTATTGGCGGCGATATCGCGCTGGCAGAGCTGTGTTACCATCTCCAGGTTGCGCTTCGAAATATCGGTGAAGGCAAACTCGGTATCAGCCAGCTCGGGCACGGTGAGGATATCCTGCATCAGCTTGCGGGTGAAGCCGATCGAGCCGGCGCCAATCATAGCAATTTTGATGGGCATAAGAATGCTCCTGGGTCGGGAATGATTTTGGGACTGCCTTAATTATACTTCGGTGGTAGTTGAATTCTGGAGGTCAAAAACCTTTAGAGGCTACTAGAGGTTGACTGGCTTCAAGACTTTGTCAGATAATCTTCTTCCCTATCTACAAAGTTTTGAGCACTCTGGAAGACTTGCCGGGCTTCTTCTTCATATGCAGTTAGAATTTCCCCGGAATCGTTGGACTGCCGGAGTGCAAACGCCATATGGAGAACACGAGAAAGATCCTTTGGAAGAGTTCCTGTCTTGACTACCTCTCGGTCAAAGAAGGCAATTACCCCACTATGTTTTGAAGACGAAAACTGGAAGCGGGCTGCCAGAGCCATTGCTGCATAAATCATGGAATAATAAGATCGGTTAATCGCTCCGCGCCAAAAAGACGCCTGCAAAAGAGTCTTTGCTTCATTAAGGGTTTCCCGGGCTTGATCAAACGGTATCGAATCAGTTGGTCCTGTGGTAGCTGACTCATACTGCGACTCCCTCTGAATCAATCACACTCAGGATTGGATTGGCGGCCAGAGCACTGTTTTGCAGGTTATCTGTGGTGGCTACGAAAGTGGAAATGACCAATCCAGACTCAAAGCCAACCTCTCAGGCAATCTCGCGAATCTCCCGTTGGAGCTCTGGAGTCAAGTCTTGAAGCTCGATAAATATATCCAGATCGGAATCCTCAACTGCATCTCCGCGGGCTCGAGAACCATACACTACCATGCGTTGGATAGAAGTAATCTGCATCAACTTGCGTTTCAGCCTACGGACAATCTTGCGGTCTTTTGGAGATATCATGATATTGGTATTATAGACTTATTTGTTTTTCCTGGTAAGCCGAGAGTACAGGTTGGAATATAGACTTTACCTCTTGAACACCAGCGGGTGATACAGGCTCTGAGCACCATCCACCGCCACCACCTGGCCGGTGATGTGGGCAGATTCATCGGAGGCGAAGAAGGCCACCAGGCTGGCGTGATCCGTTTCCTGTGCCATGCGCCCATCCGGGATCAGCTCGAGCATGGCATCCAGGTCCAGGCCACGCTCTTTGGAAGACTGGCTGAGCATGGCAGTCCAGGTCATCCCCGGGCACAGGCAGTTGACGGTGATGCCGTGGGGGGCCATCTCGACTGCCAGGCAGCGCGAGAAGTGGATTACCGCCGCTTTCGCTGAGCAGTAGGCGATCTGGGCAGAGCGCACGATCATTCCGGCGATCGAGGCGATGTTGACGATGCGCCCGGATTTGCGCGGGATCATCTTGCGGATGGCCGCCTGCGAGCACAGGAACACCCCTTTGGCGTCCACAGCGAAGGCCTGATCCCAGGCCTCCTCGCTCAGCTCGGCGGTCGGGCCGCTGTTGAAAACCCCGGCGTTATTGACCAGCAGCCAGAGTGACCCCAGCTCGCTCTCGGCTCGCTCGATCATGCCATAGACTTCGGGTTTGCTGGCCACGCTGCCCGGCAGGGCCAGGGCCTGCAGCCCTTCAGCGCGCAGTTCCTGGGCGGCGCTTTCGGCGAGGATGGAGTCGACGTCGTTGATGCCGACCCGCATCCCTTTTTCTGCCAGCCGGCGGGCGATCGCCTTGCCAATCCCGCGCCCCGCCCCGCTGATCACAGCCACACGGTTGGTTAGATCGGTCATGTGATACTCTCCCTGGATAGGTTCCAATTTATTTTTTGATGGATGAGGATATTATACTCATTCCCCCCATTGATTCCTCTTTGAGAGTGGCCTGGTATTGTGCAACTCCTATCTATCTTCTGCGTATATAGGGTGAAAGTGAAGGTTCGAGTGCGGAAGGAGACGGAACATGGGACTGATTAAATTTCTAATTGACCTGATCGTGGGGATTGTGGGCCTGGTGGTGGGGTTGATCGGCGCGGTGATTGGCCTGGTAGCCGGGACGCTGGGCTGCGTGGTAGGTCTGCTGGTGCTGATCCTGTTGATCATCGCCCTGCCCATTATCCTGTTGATTGTATTGCTTTAATCAAAAACTCTCGGAAGAACTCCGGGGGTCTGGCCGTACCATTCATCGGACCCTGAGGGTTATCCAGAACCCTTAGGGTCTTTATACTATAAGACATGGGTTGCGGATGTGACAGGTCTCCGCGCAGTACAAGCGTTTATGGCTCTTGCAGGATGCGGCGACCTTCGGCCAATTCCTGGTCGAACAGGGCTTCCAGCCGTGAATTGGCGCCGCGCAGCCCATTCACCACCTGACTGGCCCAATCCAGGTATTCTTGCTTGCGCTCTGGCGACCAATCGACCGGTGGGTTGTGGGTGATATCGCGAATGTTGCAGATTTTATCGGCGATCTTGAGTGCCTGGGCGGGGAGTGTTATACGGGAGGCATTCTCGATCTGCAGCCGCTTGCGGACCGCTTTGGGCAGCCGCTTATCGTCGGACACCTCCTGCACCAGCGCCAGCACCTGGGGGCCAAAGCCTTCCTCCAACTCGTTGGGGGTGGTGTGGGTGTCTTCGAGGGTATCGTGCAGCACGGCGGCGACCAATATGTGAGGGTCGCGCACCTGGCCTACCCGCCAGAGCAGCTCAGCTACCTGCAGCGGGTGGTTGATATAGGGAGAGGCGTGGCTATCTTTGCGCCGCTGGTCGCGATGCTTGCTGGCGGCAAAAGTGATCGCTTGCAGCAGCAAGCCAATGGATTCGTCATCAACAGGCATGTCGTGGTTCTCTCCAAGGCAAGGATGGATGATCTGTTCCTGCTGCCTACCCGATCACTCCCTGATCATTAAATAAGTGAAATCGCCAGCCAGGTCCCCAGAGCCAGGAAGAGCATCACCATGCCCAGCTTGACCGCTGCGGCGTTGCGTTCCAGGAAGCGAGTGAAGTCTTTGGAGGTAGTGCCGTAATAGGCCAGGATGAAGACCACTACCAGTGGTGCGATGAACAGCAGGTTGTAGAGCAGCAGGAAGCCGATTGCCCGAAGGCGTAACTGCGGGACACTGCTGACGAAGATGATGGTTGGCAGGTAAATTTGCCCGGTGCAGGCCAGCTCGAGAAACGAGACGGCGATGCCGGTCAGGAATGCGCCCGCCACGTAAGCCCGAACCCGGCGTCCCTGGCGGATGGCGGCGTGGATGCGCAGGCGCAGGGCGTGCGGCAGGTTGAGTGCCATATCTTCCAGCTTTCCCTGGCGCGCCTTGAGATAGTCCAGAAAGGCAAATACCGCCAGGGCGAAGCACAACAGAGCCGTCAGTCCATAGACCCAGCGGCTGAGGACGGTCAGCCAGGAGCCGAGCAATTCGAGCACCTTGTAGAAGCCCAGCCCAACCGCCAGGTAAGCCAGGAAGACGCCGATGGTGAAAGCCGCGCCGACGGCGATCACCTCCCGCCCGCGCCGCCCGGAGAGGGTCAGGTAAGAGACGAAGAAGATCAGCGTGGCAAAGGCACATGGGTTCAGCCCATCCACCAGCCCGGCGAAGACCACCGTCAACCAGCCCATCGAGCGGAAGCGGGCCAACACAGGAGATTGCGCCTGGGAGGGGTCAAAGCTTGCCCATACCCTGGCCGACCCGCTGGCGGCGTACTGGTCAAGCGCTTTGGAGATGGCCGCCGGGGTGATCTCCTGCTCGCCGATCCAGGCCTGGTTGCCGATGAAGATGGCTGGTGAGCGGAATTGGTTGCTTCGCCCGGCCTGCGCAGCCAGCCACTCGCCCAGGGCAGCCTGGTCGTAGATATTGAACTCCTCGACCACCAGCTGCGGGTAGCGGCTGCGTAAGTAATTCAGGTCGGCTTTGACCCGGCTGCAGGCCTGGCACCCGACCTGGTAAAAGTAGGCGGCGTAGATGGGAGCCGGTTGGACGCAGGAGGAGGTGCTTTCGGATGTGCAGACTTCCCCGGCTCCTCCGCTGGCGGTGCCGAAATCGGGCGCATCGCTCTGGATGGATTGCGGATCCAATCCCGGAATCACCGGCCAATCCAGCCCGGTACCGGTCGCGGCTTGCTGGATAATCTGAGACAGCCGGGCACGCGCCTGCTCTTCGCCGATCAACACCTGGTCTCCGATGACCAGGGTGGGCAGGGAGCGTTCTTCGGGTGGCACCTGGAAGGCCTCTTCGGCCTTGAGGAGCATCTCGTAACGCTCGGGTTTGCTGATCTCCACCAGCCTCAGGTCGAGCCGGGCTCCGTACTGCTGTTGCAGTGGCTGGATGACCTGCCGGTAGACAGCCTGGCAGTGAGAGCAATCGCGCGAGAAGAAAAACAATCCGTGCACCAGGGGAAGGGTTGAAGTGCTCTGCACCTGATCCTGGTGGGATGGGAAGGGAGGCCGGGTCCAGCCGAGCAGGAGGAAGGCAGCAATTATTAGAAGGTTGGGCAGGACTTTACGCATAGCAAGATTTACAAAGATGGGGATCATTGTAGATTGTGATGTATGCACCCACTGGAGGAATTATAACCGAAGAGAGAAGAGCATTGAAGGCGGATTGCGTTCATGAAAAGCCACCTGAATATCGGTCGCCGGTTGGTAAAGCACTAGATTGATCTGGCAGGAAAAATACGCGTTATACTTAGGCCTTGTGGCAGAGGCAAAAACCCATCGAACTCTCAAGAAAGCGTGAAGGGCAGCATCTATGAATACTGCGCAAGAATCCGGAATCCCTGAAGACCAGAAAGTGACTATCTTCTCTTTACCGCGCAATGTGTGGGCAGTCAGCTTTGCATCTTTCTTTATGGATGTCTCAAGCGAAATGGTGCTCAACATCATGCCCCTGTTCCTTGCCAACGTGCTTGGGATCAAAACGAACATCATTGGCGTGATCGAAGGCCTGGCAGATGCCATTGCCAGCTTGTTGAAATTGTTCTCGGGCTGGCTCTCGGATAAGATGGGCGGTCGTAAGTGGTGGGCGGTGGCGGGATACGCTATCTCAGCCTGTTCCAAGCCCTTTTTCTACTTTGCCAATACCTGGGAGTTGGTGGCGGGCGCTCGCTGGGCTGACCGGGTCGGCAAAGGCATCCGCACCGCCCCGCGCGATGCGCTGGTAGCCGATTCGATTGATGCACCCCATCGCGGGTTAGCGTTTGGCTTCCATCGCGCTGCAGATACCGGCGGGGCGGTGGTTGGGTTGTTGATTGCCATCCTGGTGATCTGGATCTCACAGGCCAACCAGAACATGCTTCAGGCCCACACCTTTCGCACCATTGTCCTGATCTCCATCCTGCCGGCCTTTCTGGCGGTGATTTCGCTGGCAACCATTGCCCGGGATGTGCCGGTCAAGGGGCAGCGCGCCATGCCGAAGTTCGCCCTCAGCACGCTCGGCAGGCCGTTCATCATCTTTCTGGTGATCGTCAGCATTTTTACCCTGGGCAACTCATCGGATGCGTTCCTGGTACTACGAGCGCAGGAACGTGGCCTCAGTCTGGAGGGCATCCTGGCCATGCTGGTTTCGTTTAACCTGATCTATGCGCTGGTATCCACGCCAGCCGGCTCGCTTTCCGACCGGCTAGGGCGTCGGCGACTGATTGTGATTGGCTGGACGGTCTACGGCTTGATCTACCTGGGCTTTGCCATGGCGCGCACGAGTGTTCAAATATTTATCCTCTATGCTTTGTATGGCCTGTACTATGGCATGGCCTACGGAACCGCTAATGCTCTGGTGGCAGACCTGGTGCCCAGCAACCTGAGAGGTACGGCGTACGGCACCTACAACGCCATGTTGGGCATTCTCACCTTCCCGGCCTCGGTCATCGCCGGCATCCTCTGGCAGGGCATCGGATCCTGGGGAGGATTCGGCCCCTCCGCACCCTTCCTGTTTGGGGCAGTGCTGGCGCTCCTGGCAGTCGTTCTGTTCCTGGTGTGGATGCCAAGAGTGAGCACAATCAGCCAGGCGTGAGGACCCTGGTTTATACCTGGCTTTATCCTTTTGATTTAAAAAAGGGCGGAGGCCAAACCAGCTCCACCTCTCTGCCTTGACGGAAGCGGTGGTTACAGAGGGGATCGCCTTCGGATAGAGTCATGCTGCGCTGCAGCCCGGTTCCCGCCGCCTTGCTCAGCGGAAAATCCAGGTAGCAGTAAAAAGGGGTGAACTCATCTGCCCGGCAGGCGTGGTAGAACTTGTGCACCGCACATTCAGAGAAGTTGTAGCCGTAGTCGAAGGTCAGGCCATCCCCGGGGACGAATTCATACACATAATCCGCCGGGTAGCGCCGCGCCTGCGACCGGTTGGCGCGCTGCCTGCGCCTTTCCATAAGGTCCTCTTGGGTCAGCATCTGTCCGGGCGGGGGCAACTTCTGTGGCCGACCGACCTGTGCCAGGGCAGCATCGAACAATATTTTGCCGGTTTGGGCAGCGGTTTTTCCGTGCCTGCGCATCACTTGGTAAAAGGCCAGGTAACCGGTTGCCTGCACCAACGTGCCGGTCAGGTGGTTTTCGTCGCCGCCGATGTAAGGAATCTCAGGGATCAGCCCAGAGAACTCCTGGCGGGCCTCGTTCAACACCTGCGCGGCAAATGTCTCGCCAAAGCCAACGGCGAGCAATGGATGCCAGCGCCGGGCCTCCCCCTCCCATTCGTCCAGAAACTGTGATTTACGGGCAGAATAATATTCCAAGGCGCGCTCAGTTTTGCTCTGCCGGCACACCCGCCAGGCGCGCTTCGACCGACCGGGTCTTGAGGATCAGCACCAGGCCGAGCACTGCCACCAACAGGATGTACAATTCAGGGATGAAAATGTTCACTTTAAGCGCCGCCAGGATCACGGCGGGGAAATTCACCAGCGTATGTGCCAGGATGGCTGCCCAGTAAAATACCGGCTTTCTATAACGGACCGCGTAATACACCAGCAGTGACAGGGCAATCTGCACAATGATAGTAAAAATCCGCTCCAGCCCAGCCAGTGACCATGTAACCGGTGGGAGCGAGATGAGCTGGTTCTTGATCCCACTGGCGGCATTGCCCAGGGCAGGCGCAATGGTTTGATCAAAAGTCCCTGAATTGATCATCAGGCTGTAGACCAGATTATTGATAAAGGTCAAACCGACCAGAGAAATTGACTCGAATCCGCCGTGGCCGATGCCATAGGCCAGGGCGTTTTGGGTATCCAGCTTGTTTCTGAGCAGAAAACGAAACGCCACCAGGCGACCGGTTTCCTCGAACAACCCGGCGGTCAGGCTGAGGAACAGGGCGATCAACCCCAGGTTGGATGCCATGGCACGGTACCATGCCATCTTCCCCAGCACCTGGAGCAAGGGGATTCGGGTGAGAAGCTGGAAGACCAAGAAGATCAACGCGCCGATCAGCACGGCCTGCAGCGAAGCCTTACGTTTGACGCAAATGTAAATTGCCAATCCAATCGGAAGGCCAAAGGCGATGAGCAAAGAAATGACCATCGACAAAATGGAGGTTGTGCTGACCATAGTTTGCCTCTTCTCCAGCAGATGTTCTCTGAATTCGGTTGGACAGAGTCGTGGTAGGTGGATGGGCTGTGCGGGGATCCCCTTCTAACGCCAGGCCATCTCTTAGTTTGAGAGCAGGGGGAAAACCAGAAGCACCGAGCGGGGTAGACCTGGATTTCTGACTTGCTCTGATGAACAGGGTGCCTAGAATCACACACAAGACCACCGCCACCAGGGTGAGGATGACAATCAGCTCCACGCCGCGTTGGGGTGAATAGGAACTGGGGGATTTGCGCTTCAAGGGTTCCAAAACCTCCTGACCTGGTTTGTGTTGGATTGTAGCATAGATAGAGGTGGATTTGTGGAGCTTTGCCTGGGCGTTCTTTCTATAAGGAAATTCCAGGTGCAAGGAAAATTGGGCATTTGACTCAATACGTGGGTAAAAATCAGGCGCACCTCGCTTGACTTCGATATGAGTTTATTGTAAAATGTATCTGGACTAATTTTTGCAATACTATTTCTTACATCATAGGGGGTCTATATGACCACGAAAGGCTTTCGGCATCAATCGAATTGGGTTTTAACAACCTCATTGCATCTGGCAAGAATCTTATTCGTCTGTTTTTCTATTTTTTTGTTCCTGCAGTCAGGCACAGCCCGGGCGGCTGGACCCTATACCATCTCGGGGAATGCCGGGGTGGGTGGGGCGACGCTGAGTTACGACAATGGGGGGCCACAAACCGTAACCGCGAATGGCGGTGGGAATTACACAATTGTTGACATCCCAGAAGGCTGGTCAGGAACCGTAACCCCCTCCCTGGCCGGGTACACCTTCAGCCCGGCAAGCCTGAGCTACACAAATGTGACGGCTGACCAGCCAAACCAAGATTACATTGCCACCCCGATCACCTTCACCATCTCGGGGAATGCTGGGGTGGCGGGGGCTACGCTGAGTTACAACGATAAGGGCAACAAGACCGCAACTGCAGATGGCACTGGTGCCTACTCATTGACCGTCTCGTATAACTGGACGGGGACCGTAACCCCAACCAAGACCGGGTACATCTTCAATCCGACCAGCCTGAATTATTATAATGTGACGGCTAACCAGGAAAATCAAAATTACACTGCCATCCCGATCACCTTCACCATCGCGGGGAATGCCGGGGTCGGTGGGGCTACGCTGAGTTACACCGACGGAACCCCAAAGACTGCCACTGCAGATGGCAGCGGGAATTACTCATTCACTGTCTCTTATAACTGGTCGGGCACGGTCACACCTTCCCTGGCTGGCTACACCTTCACCCCGCCAAGCCGGACCTACACGAATGTGATGACCAACCAGACGGGGCAGAATTACACCGCCACCCCGAATACCTTCACCATCTCGGGGAACGCCGGGGTGGCCGCGGCGATGCTGAGTTACACCGACGGAACCCCCAAGACTGCCACCGCGGATGCCAGCGGGAATTACTCATTCACCGTCTCGTATAACTGGTCGGGGACTGTCACCCCCTCCAAGACTGGCTACGCCTTCAGCCCGGCAAGCCGGACCTACACGAATGTGACATCCAATCAAACGGGGCAAAATTACACGGCTACCCTGATCACCTACACCATCTCGGGGAATGCCGGGGTGGCCGCGGCTACGCTGAGTTACACCGATGGGACTCCAAAAACCGTGACAGCCGACGGCACCGGGGCCTACACATTGACCGTCTCGTATAACTGGTCGGGGACCGTAACCCCTTCCAAGACCGGCTACACCTTCACCCCGGCAAACCGGAGCTACACGAATGTGCTGGCTAACCAGACAGCTCAGGATTACACGGCCACCCCGATCACCTTCACCATCTCGGGCAATGCCGGGGTGGCAGGAGCTACGTTAAACTTTACCGTCGGCGGAACGCCAACCACCGGTACCGCAGATAGCCTTGGAAATTACTCCTTGACCGTCCCTTATAACTGGTCGGGCACAGTCAGACCGACCTCATTGGGGTACACCTTCAGCCCGGTAAGCCTGAGCTACACGAATGTGCTGGCTAACCAAGTAAATCAGAATTACACGGTCGGTACGTCCAACAAAACGTATTACGTTAATAATGCAAATCCATCCTGCTCTGATACAGGAACCGGTACTACCCAAACAGCGCCGTTCTGCACAATCCTCGCAGCGACGGCCAAAGCAATTGGGGGAGATACCATTCGCGTCCTGGCAGGTACCTACGCCGAGACGGTAAAACCCAACCCTGGTGTGGCCGGGTTCCCGGT
>Ga0315268_10000675_pt1 | contig 39577 bp, 27 predicted proteins | sample C1_top_MG_FD_204535 | JGI IMG/M metagenome (GOLD analysis project Ga0315268, IMG submission 204535) | Sediment microbial communities from Yellowstone Lake, YNP, Wyoming, USA - C1_top | ecosystem: Environmental > Aquatic > Freshwater > Lake > Sediment | place: USA: Wyoming | collected 2017-08-01
ATCCTGCAACGCCACGCGCATCGATCGCGTCGTGGACGGCGCGTCAGCGAGCTTGAGCTCGAAGCCCCAACGTTCGCGGCGTCGCATGAGGACGAGGTCGAGCTCGGCGCCGTTGTGCGTCGACCAGAAGTACGGATCGCCGTCGAAGACCCGCAGAATCTGCTCGATGGCAAACCCTTCCCAAGACGCGCCGGCCTTCGGATGTCCGAGCAGATCATCCCTCGTGAGCAAGCCGAGGAGGTTGTGCATGACGCCACTGTCGCGCACGTACACCTTCGGCGCTTTGACCTGACGCTTGCCGATGTTCTCGAACCACGGGGGAAGCTGGCGGACGACGTACGTGGCGGTGAGGGTGTCGAGATAGTGCCTGACGGTCTTGCCGCTCAAGCCCATGGCGCCCGCGAGCTCGGCGGCGTTCCAGGTCTGTCCGTGATAGTGCGCGAGCATGGTCCAGAAGCGGCGCAGGGTCGTGGCAGCCGTGCTCACGCCGAGCTGCGGGAGGTCACGCTCCAAGAACGTGCGGATGAAGTTGGCGCGCCACACCGCGCTCTCGTCGTCCGAAGCGGCGAGGAACGACGGCGGAAAGCCGCCCCGCAGCCACAGCTGATCCTGCGCCGCCGCGCCCACCTCCCGCAGGTCGAAGCCGCCGAGGTCAACGAACTCGATGCGGCCCGCGAGCGTCTCGGACGTCTGACGCAGCAGCTGCGGCGACGCGCTGCCAAGGAGCAGCACTCGCGCCAGGAGGGGTCGTCGATCGGCGAGCACGCGCAGAAGCGGAAAGATGTCCGGCAGACGCTGTACTTCGTCGAGGACGATGAGACCGGTGAGCGGGGTCAGCGCCAGCGACGGGTTCTGCAGGCGCTGCAGCGCCTCTGGGGCTTCGAGGTCGAACCAAGTGTGGGGACGGTCTTTGGCGACCAGCCGCGCCAGAGTTGTCTTGCCGCATTGTCGCGGGCCGAGAATGGCGGTGATCGGACTCCGCTGCAGAGCTTGCTCGACAAGTGCGCGGAATTGGGGGCGGTCGAGCATGATCGTGTAGATAATCCATGAAAATAGGTAGGTCAATTCCCTATTTTCATGGACACGCTGCTGAGTCGCCCCTCGCGAAGGGCACGGCTCCTGCGGCGGCGTTGGTCCTAGCTGCTAGGCCTGGCGGAGTTCTACTGCCATGCCGCCACCAATCGTAACCGCCCGGCCGCTACCTACTGTGGCCCAATCTCTTCATCCCAGTCAGCCTTTTGGCAGTGATGCCGCCGTGCTATACAGGGGAGTCATGGTTGCCAAAGCAATCGTCCCTATGGTCCTCGCGTTTGTTGCTTTTCCGAGGGCGTGGGCACAGGAAGGGGTGTCGGCCGCGGCCAGCTTATGTGAAACCGGACAGACGACGCGCGGCACCGTTGAGTATATCGGTGTGCCTAAGGCACCGCGATTTGTTCGACAGAACGGAATAATCGAAACAAACGGCGATGCTTTCGTGATGGGAACTCGCCTCATGGTGGCACGGGGCCTCGTTCGCGATAGACCAGACCTGGGGGCAATCGTGGTCGATGCAGGCCCCACTGAGTGCTTTGTGGCGATTGCGGGTCTCCGTTGCAGCCCCCCTACCGCAAAGGAGCTGCTCGACGGGGCGATCGAGCTGCTGCGCACTCACAACATAGAGAATCGGGAGCTAGCGCGGCTGATTGCAGGCCTGAGCGTCGCGCGCGCCCTCGCGGACGCGGCGGAGAATCGTGAGACTGAGCCGCTGGTCGTGGCCGAGGCGCAGGAGCTTCAAGCGAGTTTGCCTAAGCCGCTGATAGCAGATGTGCAACGGAGCGACTCGGCGAAGAAGAATCCCTGTTGGAGCATCCCAACCTGGGGCTACACCGCGTTTGAGGAAGAGCAACGCGCGCGTGAAAGGGGGTGGCGCGAGGATCCGAATAGCTCTCGCAAAGAGGCAGCTAGTTTCGACACGACAAAGATCTGCCCGGACGGCAGCTGCCGCCAGCTCGCTCGTGCCCGCAGGACACTCCCCGAGGTTCCGTCCTCGGTGCCGCCAACAGGAGCCGGACGTGCTTGGGTCATGGAAAATGGCGTTGGATTGCGAGCGCGTCTGAGTGACGAACAGTCGAGCGGCCGTGCCCTTGCCATCGGGACGCCCGTCACTGTGATTGAGATCGTGGGGCAGTTTGCGAAGGTGGCCGTAGAGCAGGCGTGGTCTGCTGCCCGTCTGGGCGCGTTCCACGACCTCGGACCAACGGCCGTGCCGCGTGTTTTCCGCAGCGTCCAACCGACGGCCCTTCGGCCGGAGATGTTACCCAACACCGTGGGTTATGTTCCGGTACATCATCTGGACAGCACGGAGCTAACAGTTTCTCGCGTCATCCAGGATGGGGAGGCCGCACGGGCGAGCGGCCTGTTTGACGTCGCCCTGGTACAGATGTTGCGCGCGGAAGCACTAGACCCTGCGAACACTGAGCAGGTCAACCGAGTGTTTGCCGCGGCTATCGATGCAGGTCGGTTTTCGTTGGCTATGAATTACTTTTTCAGACGGCCCGATGTCGCAGCAGACCGCTATCCGCTGAGCGTGGAGCTCACGCTGGTATACGCGTGCCGCGGTGACCTGGGGCGGGCAGCGCCCGTTGGCGGGAGCACCCCCAATTGGTTCAGCGTGACGTCCTTTGACGAATCCGGCGACCCGACAGTGGATGCGCAGTTCATTCCTCTGCCGGATGACGCGTGTTGGATGAAGCCCCTGCCACGTCCATGCGCACCCGCGTCGGCAGCAAGTTGGAGGCAGTCCGTCCGGGAGTTGCGCGCGTCGTTCCCCAGCAAGCCGCAGCTCCGCATACGGCTGAGCAACGGCGCCACGGTACCTTTCAAAACCGCGCGTTCTCTGTTCGTGTACGAGCGCTCTTTTGCGGAGGATCCCAAGGCATCGAGTCCGGTACGAGCCATCGCGCAGCTGCCACCCACCGTTGTACCAAGCCGCGGTACGGTGGAATACTGGATCGAGATTGAGGATGATCCCACCGGCCTTGGCTACGGTGTCGTGTCGGCAAATGATGTCGCCACCGCGCGCAGAGCCGCACAGGAAATGCCCGTACTCGAAGACACCAGGATCAGAATACAGTCACTTCGAGGCCCGGTAGGTTATCTTTGCTTCAAAGGGGAAGACAATCCGTGTCCCTAGGCACGACTTGAGCACCAGCAAGGACCTAACACTTACTGAACGAAATCAACATGACAAATGGTGGAGGCGCCGGGAATCGAACCCGGGTCCGAGAATCTTCGATAGCTGGTCCTACGTGCGTAGCCGGTGGTTTAGTTTCGCTTCTAGAGCTGCCTACCGGCGAGCGTCTCTAGAACCTAGCCGCGGTAATACGGACTGCGACGCCGCGGCGCCGCGCGCAATCCACGCCTACTAAGTGACGCCGGACCCCTTGCCCGCAGGCGAGAAACAAGGGCCGACGCGCTTTCTACTGCTTATTAGGCAGCGAGAGCGAGCTCAACGTTATCGTTGGCTTTTTTGTTTTGCCACACCTTTATTACGCGGCGGCATGACACCCGCGGCACGCACCGAACTACCTCCGAATCCCCGTCGAAACCTGTCGCCCCCAATCGGTTGCGCCCGCGCGGGTACGCGGGCCTTGCGACTCCTGCATCCTAGCGACTCGGACGCGCCTTGTCGAGCCACCCTCGAACGCGCTACACCAAGCGCGACTCGTCAACGCGCTTGACGCTTGGCCTCGACCCCAAATCCAACCCGAGCTCGACCCAAGTGACCACCCTCGCCCTCATCGCCGTCCTCGCCTCAGCCGCGCTGCACGCCGCTTGGAACGCCCTGCTCAAACGCACCGCCGATCAAGCCGCCGCGAGCGTCGTCCTCTCTGCGGGCGCCGCGCTCTGCAGCGTCATCCTCGCGCTCGTCGTCGGCCCAGCCACCATCCCCGCGGGCTCCACGCCCTACCTGCTCGCCGCCGGCCTCGTCGAAGGGCTGTACTTCGCCACGCTCAGCCAGTCGCTGCGCCTACTGCCCCTAGGCACCGCCTATGGCCTCAGTCGCGGCGCGGGCCTCCTGCTCATCTGGCCCTTCTCGATCGCGCTCTTCGCCGAGCCGCTCACCGCCCCGACGCTCGCAGGCGCGCTGCTGCTGTCGCTCGGCCTCTTCCTGCTCATCACGCGAGCGGGCTCGCGGCTCGGGCTCGTCATGGCCGCGCTCTGTGCCCTGACCATCGCGGCCTACCCGCTCGCCTACAAGCAAGCGCTCGTGCACGGCGTCGCGCCCTTCTCGCTCTTCGCCATCTCGCTCGCCATCTCGCTGCCGGTGCAGCTCGTCTTCGTCGGTCGCGGGCGCGCCGTGCGCCTCCTCACCGTCATGCGCGCCGCGCCCGCCCGCCTCGCGCTCGCCGCGCTCATCTGCGCCGCGTCGTTTCTGCTCTATCTCTTCGCCCTCTGCACGAGCGGCCCGGGCCGCATGACGGGTTTGCGCAACACCTCGGTGCTGTTCGTCGCCCTCATCGCCTGGGCGAGCGGCGAGCGCCCGACCCGCCGCGACCTCGCCTCGGCCGCCACCATCGCCCTTGGCGCCGTGCTCTTGTCCGCGTAGGGCGCGACGTGCTTGGTTGTTGTGTTCGCCGGCCTGGACGGCCACGGGCGAGGCGCATAGTCTTCTTGACCGTCATCGGTCTCGGCGCCCCCGACCCCGGGGCGACACGAAGACGAAGGAGGAGGAGCGTGATGCTCGACACGATTCGTGGCGCAGTGACTTCTCTCGCGGCAGTGCTCGTCGGTGCAGTGCTCGCCTCTGCCGCCCTCGTGCCAACAGCCGCAGCAGGCGGTGGCAGCCGCCCGGCCCAGCTCTGCAAGGCGGGCGAAACCCTGCTGTTCGGCTTCGAGATGGCGAAGTCGGCCAAGTTCGTGGCCTTCTGCACGAACAAGCAGGACGATTACATCGTCTACCGCTTCGGCACGAGCGCCAAGACCGAGCTCGAGTATCCCGCCGAGCGCAAAGGGTCGTGGAAGCAGTTCACTCATGTACATTTTGGCGAGGAGTGCGACCGCAAGGGCAAGGGAGACTATCTCGTCTTTACGATCGGGGAGACGGCCTACAGCGTACGCGAGCGCTGCTTCTTCAATGACCGAGTCGCCGACGACAAGAACGCCGACACGGACGCCTATCAGGTCGACATCGAGATCAAGAACACGAAGAGCGGCAAGACGACCGTGTTAATGGGCGACGAGCAGAGCCGCGCCGGCACCCTCGCGCTCGTCGACGCCAGGATTCCTGCGCGTGAGCTTTGAGGCGCGCTCACCGTCTTGTCGCGGTGCTTGCCCGTCTCGCGTGACCGGCGCGCGTGACCGGCGCGGGGTCGAGGCAGGGCGATCGAGTTCTGGTCGGCCTTTGACGCGTGCGCGTCGCAGCAGCTCGATGCTGCCAGCGTACGCGCCGCGTCAAAGGCGGCCGTGCTGGGGCCGACATTGAGAACTCGATTGCCCTGGGGGCCGAGGTTGTGAGCCTCGCGCCCCTGTGCTACTCGCGAGAAACGTCTCATGAAACTCGAGGTCCTCCCCAGCTCCGAAGTCGGCATGGTGCTCGCCGCCGCCGTCGACATCTTCGTCGTCGCCTATCTCATCTATCGCGTGCTCTTGCTCATCCGCGGCACGCGCGCGCAGCAAATCCTCGTCGGCCTCGGGCTCATCGTCGGCGGCTTCTTCGCCGCCAACCTCTTTGGCCTGCGCACGCTCTCGTGGATCCTCGACAACTTCATCAGCTCGTTTTTGCTCATCGTCATTGTCGTGTTCCAGCACGACATTCGCCGCGGCCTCTCCCGCGTCGGGCGGCGGCAGTTCTTCGGCTCGGCGGGCTACGGCCAGGGCGCGTACTTGGTCGATGAGCTGACGCGCGCCGCCGAGGCCATGGCGCAGGATCGCACCGGCGCCATCATCCTCGTCGAGCGCGAGGCCGACTTGTCGGAGCTCGCCGAGACCGGCATCCGCGTCGACGGCCGCATCTCGACCGGTCTGCTCATGCAGGTCTTTACGCCGCCCGGCCCGCTGCACGACGGTGCGCTCATCATTCAACAGGGCCGCATCTCGGCCGCGGCCGTGTTCTTGCCCCTCACCCAAAACCCACGCCTCGATCCGACGCTCGGCACCCGCCACCGCGCCGCGGTCGGCGCGACCGAGGAGCTCGACGCCATCGCGATCGTTGTCTCCGAGGAGCGCGGCCAGATCTCCATCGCCGAAGGCGGCACGCTGACGCGCGACCTCGACTCGGCCATGCTGCGCAAGGTGCTGCAGCGGTACTTCGGCGCCCGTCCGACCCGCGCTACTTTGAGCGGCACGCGGCCACGGCGCGACACGCAGAAGTGGAGCAGCTAAGATGCGCTTCGCGTTCGTCACCGAGAACCTGACGCTCAAGATCTTCTCGCTCGCCGTAGCGATCATGCTGTTCTTGTTCGTCAGCGTCGAGAGCGCTACGCCCGTCGACGTCGACTTTCGCATCGAATACCGCACTGCCGACGACATCGTGGTCGTCGGGCACCCGCCCGACAAACTGCACACGACGCTGCAAGGCCCGTGGGCCACCTTTCGCTCGTTCGATATCAACGAGCTCAAGGCGGTCGTCATCGATCTGACGACGGCCGGCCCCGGCACCATGCGTTACTCGCTCGACGCGACCGCGGTCGACGCGCCGGGCGGCATGAACATCGTCGCCATCACGCCATCCGAGATCGAGATCACGCTCGATCGCAAAGTCGAGCGGCAGTTCCTCGTGCAGGTCGACCTCATCGGCCGGCCGGCCTTGGGCTATGTGCTCGAGTCCGACGAGACCACACCGCGGCGCGTGCGCGTCACGGGCCCGGCGAGCCTCATGCAAAGCATCGACCACATCTTCACCCGACCGCTCGACATCGAGGGCAAGCAGGAGAGCTTCACGACCGATCTCGATCTGTCGCCGCCGCGCCCGCCCCTTCTGCTGCGCGACAAGCAGGTCTCGGTGGCGGTGCAAATCGCTGAGGAGTTCCTGACCCGCGCCATCGACAACGTGCCGGTACATCTGCCGGGCGCCCCGAGTGGCACGCGCGCGACGCCCGACAAGGTGTCGCTCAAGGTCACGGGCCCGCGCTCGCTCGTCGATGCCCTCGACGTAAAGTCTCTCGAGCCGTACGTCGAGTGCAACCCCGAGTACGAGCAGGGGCTCATCGCCTTCGAGAAGCAACTGCTCTTGCGCGGTCTGCCTGACCGCATGCAGCTCGTCGGCGCCTTGCCGCGCGTGCAGGTGCAGATCCCGAAGGGCAAGGCCAAGAAGCCACAGCCCGTAGCGACGAGCAAGAAGACGAGCGGCGGCAAATAGCGCGGCCCCTCTCGGCGGCACAGCGCGCGACGGCTCTTGCGCAGCGGGGCAGGCGTCGACGAGCTAACGAGGCAGGTAATGGCACAAAAGAGCAAGTCCACGATGAAGGCAAAGCAGGGCAAACTCATCGCGCTGCCGCGCGCGGCTACGAAGAAAGAGCGACGGCTCTTCGGCACCGACGGCGTGCGCGGCGTGGCCAACGTCTTCCCGATGACCTGCGAGACAGCGCTCGCGCTCGGGCGCGCCGTCGCCTACCAGTGTCGGCGCGGCGACCACCGCCATCGCATCGTCATCGGCAAGGACACGCGGCTGTCAGGCTACATGCTCGAGATGGCGTTTGCGAGCGGCGTCTGCTCGATGGGCGTCGATGCGCTGCTCATCGGCCCCTTGCCGACGCCCGCCATCGCCTACATCACGCGCGACATGCGCGCCGACGCCGGCGTCGTCATCAGCGCGAGCCATAACCCCTTCGAAGACAACGGCATCAAGATCTTCGCGCGCGACGGCTTCAAGCTCCCCGACGAAAAGGAGCTCGAGCTCGAGCACTTCATGGAGGACGAGCGCGTCGGCAAGGTGCGCCCGACCAAGAGCGCCGTCGGCAAGGCCTTTCGTATCGACGACGCGCAGGGCCGCTATACGGTCGCGCTCAAGAGCGTCTTCCCTGACACGCTCGATTTGGTCGGGCTCAAGGTCGTCATCGACTGCGCCAATGGCGCTGCCTACAAAGTCGCGCCGACCGTGCTGCGTGAGCTCGGCGCCACAGTGCACGCGATTGGCGTCGCGCCCGACGGCCGCAACATCAATCGCAAGTGCGGTGCGTTGCACCCCGAAGGCGTGCAAGCCGCCGTACGCAGACTCGGCGCCGACATTGGCTTGGCGCTCGACGGCGACGCCGACCGGCTCATCGTCGTCGACGACCGCGGCCAAGTGGTCGACGGCGACTGCCTGCTCGCCATCGGCGCGACCGAGATGCTGCGCGAGGGCAAGCTCAAGCACAAGACGCTCGTCGCCACCGTCATGTCGAACCTCGCGCTCGACAAGAAGATCCGAGCGCTCGGCGGCAAGGTCGTGCGCACGCAGGTCGGCGATCGCTACGTGGTCGAGGAGATGCGCGCCCACGACTTTCGCTTCGGCGGCGAGCAATCGGGCCACCTCGTCTATCTCGACCACGCGACGACCGGCGACGGCATGGTGGCGGCGCTCAAGTTGCTCGCGGCCATGCGCCGCCAGTCGCTGCCGCTCTCGGACGTGCGCGAGCTGCTCGTGCCCTTCCCGCAGGTGCTCGTCAACATCGTGGTCAAAGACAAGCAGCCCATCGAGGGCATCCCGAGTGTGCAGTCGCTCATCGACAAGTGCGAGCGCACGCTCGGCAACGACGGCCGCGTCATGGTGCGCTACTCGGGCACCGAGTCGAAGGCGCGCATTCTCGTCGAGGGCCCCGACGCCAAGGCCATCCGCGGTATGGCCGATGGCATCGCGGCGGAGATGAAGCGGGCGTTGGGCTAGCCGGCTTGGCGACGGGCGTTCGCTCGAACTTTCAAGGCCGACAAAACGGCACGAAATTGGCACGCGCTATCCCGCTTGCGCTAGGCTGAGCTCGGAGACGCAACCGCGACCCGGCCGCGTCCGCGAAGCACGAAACGACTACGGAGTATGCGCATGATGCGACGGCGGCTCGGCGTCAACATCGATCACGTGGCGACCTTGCGCCAGGCGCGACGGACGCCCTACCCCGATCCGGTCACCGCCGCGTCCATCGCTGAGCTCGCGGGCGCCGACCAAATCACCGTGCACCTGCGCGAAGACCGTCGCCACATCCAAGACCGCGACCTGCGCCTGCTCAAGCAGACGGTGCAGACCAAGCTCAACCTCGAGATGGCGGCGACGCCCGAGGTCCTAAAGACCGCGCTCGACGTGAAGCCCGACACGGCGACGATCGTGCCCGAACGGCGCGAGGAGCTCACCACCGAGGGTGGGCTCGACGCCGTACACCACCGCGACCACTTGAAGAAGTACGTGCAGAACCTGCGCGACGGCGACATCCACGTGAGCCTGTTCATCGACCCCGAGCTCGAACAGGTGCGCGCCGCGCATCGGCTCGACGCGATGACGGTCGAGCTGCACACCGGCAAGTACTGCGACGCGCGCGGCGAGCCAGAGCGACGCGCTGAGCTGCAACGCCTCATCGACGCGGCGCGCGCGGCGAGCAAGCTCGGGCTGCGCGTCGCGGCTGGGCACGGCCTCAACACGATGAACATCCGTGAGCTCGTGCGCATCGAAGAGATCGAGGAGTACAATATCGGCCACGCGCTCATCGCGCGCGCGGTCCTCTCTGGCCTCGACGCGGCCGTGCGCGAGATGTTGGCGTTGCTGGCCGTCTAGGCGCCCCCCCCTCCGACCAAGGGCACACGCATGGACTACCTCGTCAGCGGCCTCGAGATGGCCGAGCTCGATCGGCAGACCATCCACGAGCTCGGCGTCCCCGGCCGCGTGCTCATGGAGGTCGCCGGCCGGGCCGTCGCACGCGCGTGTCTCTGCGACTTGCCCCGCGCCAAGAGTCGCGTCGTTATCGCCTGCGGCCCCGGCAACAACGGCGGTGACGGCTACGTGACGGCGCGCGCGCTCGCCGAGGCCGGGCACGAGCCCCTGGTCTTCGTCTTCGCCGAGCGTCGGCGCATCACGGGAGATGCGCTCGCCGCGCTCGGCACGCTCGAGAAGAGCGCCAACACACGCATCACGTTCGTCGAGGACGCCCGCGCCCTCGCGACGTTCGCGACGCTCGTCGAGGGCGCCGCGCTCGTCGTCGATGCGCTGTTCGGCACGGGCCTCTCGAAGGACGTGCGCGGCACGCTCGGCGACGCCATCGACGTCATCAACGAACGGGCAGCGCGCGTCATCGCGGTCGACATCCCCTCCGGTATCCACGCCGACACCGGCGCCGTCCTCGGTCGCGCCGTGCGCGCCACGCGCACCGTCACCTTCGGCTTCGCCAAGCGCGGTCACTATCTGTACCCAGGCGCCGGGCAGCGCGGCGAGCTCACGGTCGAGGACATTGGCATCCCCGAAGCGCTCGCGGCCAAGCTCAACGTGCTCGGTCGCGTCATCGACCGCAACGACATCGCGACGCTCACGCCCGTGCGCGCGCCCGACGCCCACAAGGGCAACTTTGGCACGCTGCTCATCGTCGGCGGCTGTCCTGAAACGCCGGGCGCCGCTCTGCTCGCCGCGGCGGGTGCCTTGCGCTCGGGCGTCGGCCTCGTGCGCTGGGCCACGGATCGCGCCACCTTGGCCACGGCCCCGACGCGCCCGGCCGACCTCATGCTGCTGCTGCGCGACGAAGATGAGAGCAGCGACGCCTTTGCGACCCGCATCTTGACATCCGCCTCGGCCGTCGTCATCGGGCCGGGCTACTCGACCGCGGCCGCGCGCCTCGACGACCTCGGCGCGCTCTTGTCACAGGCGCGCGTGCCCTTGTGCCTCGACGCCGATGCCCTCAACCTGCTCGCCGCGCACCCGGACTTGTGGGCGCTCGCGCAAACACCGCTCGTCGTCACACCGCACCCGAAGGAGATGGCGCGCCTGACGGGTCGCGAAGTCGCCGCGATCCAAAACGACCGCTTCGCCGCCGCGACCGAGCTCGCCGCGGCACACGGCTGCATCACGGTGCTCAAGGGCGCCGGCACGGTCATCGCCGGGCCTGACGGTCGCGTCGCAGTCGCGTCAACGGGCAACCCCGGCCTCGCCAAAGGCGGCACCGGCGATGTGCTCGCGGGCCTGATTGGCGGCCTACTCGCACAAGGACTCGAGCCCGTCCGGGCGGCCGAGCTCGGCGTGCTCGTACACGGCGCGGCCGGCGATGAAGCGGCGCGCCAAAGCGGCCAGGCCGGCCTGACGGCGAGTGCCGTGGCCGAAGCCATCGGCGACGTTTGGCGCACGGCCAAACGCTAGCGCGGCGCAGACAGCCGTGAGCGACCGTATGCCTTCTCCTCTCGCCCGGCGCGTCGTGCTCACCCCGCGCGTCGTGCTCGCCCGCACGGCCGCCGGCACGCGCGCGCTCGCCAAAAAGCTCGCCCGCTCGCTCGAGGGCGGCGCCGTCCTCGCGCTCGTCGGCGAGCTCGGCGCCGGCAAGACGAGCTTCGTGCAAGGCCTCGCCGCGGGCCTGGAGATCTTCGACCAGCGCCAGGTGCTGAGCCCAAGCTACACGCTCGTCAACGAGTATCCGGGGCCACGCCTCGCGCTCGTTCACATCGACTGTTTTCGGCTCACCGACCTCGAGGGCGCGCTGTCCCTCGGCATCGAAGAGCAGATCGGCCGCGGTGACGCGGTGACCGCTATCGAGTGGGCCGATTTGTTGCCCGAGCTCGTGCCGAGCGGCGCGCTGTGGATTCGTCTCGCGACGCTCGCCGAGGGCGGTCGACGTATTGTCCTCGGCGGTTTACCCTAGGCGGCCGAGGCAGCAGCAGGTCGCGCCCGGGCTGGCCTTACCCCCGGCCCTTCTGTAGATTGCGGCGCGCGGCCGGTGTTCGCCCGCGTCGCTGCTTTCGGGAGTCCTCATGAAGTCGCCGCGCCGCCGCACTCTCGCGCTGACGCCCGTCTGTCTACTGACGCTGCTCGCCATCGGCCCAAGCGGCGCGTGCCGACGCGACCGCGAGGTCACGGTCGTCAACGATGTGGCGACGCTGCTCGACCGGGCCGATGGCAAGGGCACGCCGCTCGCCCTGCAGCCACTCGGCTCACACCTGACGGTCAGCATGCCGCTCTTCGGCGGGGCCGACTTCTATCCGGTCGTCGACAGCCGAGGCTTCGTCGCGGCGCGCGACGTGGCGTCGTTTCCCATCACTGGTCGCGAGGCATTCGTGACCGCGCAGAGACTGCCCGTGCGCACGCTCGCGCGGGCCGCGGTCAAAGAGCTGTCGATGGGCATGCTCGTCACGACGCTCGCGCTGCCAACGCTCACCGACGCCAAGCTGCTCGCCATCGTCGAAGGCGGCAACGTCGTCGGCTTCGTCGAGGAATCCGGCATCGGCACGAGCATGCCCGCGGCCGCGCAGTTCGCGAGCTTTGCCCGCGCCATGGTGCGCGAGGCCGACTACGCGGCGGCCATCAGACTCCTTGGCGCGGGGCTGCGCGCCTATCCCGATGACCCGAGCCTTGCGCCCTGGCTGGACCTCGCCAAACGCGCCTACGGCGACCCTCTCGGCTTCACGCCGCCACCGAGACTCGCCGCTGTAGCGCCCGTGCCCGCCGTCAAGAAGCCGGGGCCAGCCTATGTCGCGCCGCTCTCGACGCCGGTGCTCGCCGAGCCCTCGGCGACGGCCAAGACGACGACCGTTTTGCGCCAGAACACGCTCGTGCGAGTGACCGCGATCCGCGGCGATTTTGCCGAGGTCACCCTCGCGGCGGTACAGCAGGCGACCTGGGCGCCCTACGCCGCCACGCTCGACTCGCTGCCACAGAAGCTGCCGGCTGCGCTGCGCGCCGCCGTGACGGGGGCAAGCGCAGTGGCGCCGAATGCGGAGGGCCCCGAAGAGGCTGCCGCTGCGACGTACGGTGGTAGCGACAGGCCCCGCCCGGGCGTGGCAGCGACGGGCTTCGTCGCGCTCGCCGCGCTGCAAGGCGCACCCAACACCACGACAGCGCTGCTCGAGCGGGCGAAGAAGGCGCAGGCGGATCACAAGGCGGACGAAGCGCTCGAGCTGCTCACGCGCGCCGTCGGCCTCGGCAACTTCGCGCCGGACGCCAGCCAAGCGCTGTTCGACGCCTCCGTCGCAGCGAACGACCTCGAGCGCGCCGTGTGGGGAACGCTCTTTTCGCGCCAGGAAGCCGGGCCGCTCTTTGCCCTGCGCGAGGCGACGGGTTGGTCGACGCCGACAGTCCTCGAAGTAGCGCTGTTGCAGGGCTGCAAACCACCCCTGTCGCCGGGCTCGCCGACGGAGGTCGTCGCGATGTTCGCGCGCCTTGCGCGCCCGTCGCCTGGACAGTGCTTGCTCGTCACGCATGCGGCCGAGACCTGCCTCGACTGCGGGCTGCCCGAAGCGCAGGCGCAGCGCAAGTTCGAGCGCGAACAGCGCGCCGGCGAGACGTTCTTCGCCACCGCCGACGAGCTGTATCCGCAGGGGCCGTTCCTGCGCCTCACGCTCGCCAACACGACGGCAGAAGCGGGACCGCCGCGGCTGCCCGTCTTCATCACCTACGACGACAAGACCTACTGGCTGCCCATTCTCGCCCTCGGCGCCTTTGAGCACGTGAGCCTCTATGTGCAGATCGATACGTACCGCGACCTCTACGCCGTATCGCTCGGCGACGAGCACGCCGCGGCACGCGCTGAGAGCGCGCCCGAATTTGTGGTCACCAATCCCTCGACTGCCACCGTCTGGATCGGGGTCGCGCCCTCCGACTGCCAGGAGTGCCTGCGCGAGGGCGACGGCGAGCACTTCGGGCGCGAGGGGCCGTACGGCGATTGAGCGTGCTTTCGCCCGGCCGCAAGCGCGCGCCCGTGCCGCCCGCGCGAGCCCAGCCTTGACCGCGAAGAGACGAAGGACGACAAGTCGCCTACGAGGGAGTCCATCATGATCAACACCACGAGCCCCATCGCCCAACCACCGAACGAGCCCGTCTTGGGCTTTGCGCCGGGCAGCCCCGAGCGCCAGGCTCAGCGCGCCGCGCTCGCCACCATGTGCGCCGAGCGCCGCGAGCTGCCGCTCTATATTGACGGCGAGCCCGTGCTCACCAAGGGCCGCATGGACGTACGTGCCCCGCACCAGCACTCGCTCGTGCTCGCGAGCTGCGCCCGCGGCGGCGAGGCCGAGGTCAAGGCGGCGGTCGAGGCGGCCATGCGCGCCCGCCCCACCTGGGCGGCCATGCCCTTCGCCGACCGCGCCGCCATCTTTCTAAAGGCCGCCGACCTGCTCGCCGGCCGTTACCGCTACAGCGCCAACGCCGCGACGATGCTCGGCCAGAGCAAGACCGTGCACCAGGCGGAGATCGACGCGGCCTGCGAGCTCGTCGACTTCTGGCGCTTCAACACCTACTTCGCGCGCCGCCTCTTGGACGAGCAGCCCATCTCGTCGGCCGGCACGTGGAACCAGATGGACTACCGACCGCTCGACGGCTTCGTGGTCGCCATCACGCCCTTCAACTTCACCTCCATCGCCGGCAACCTGCCGACCGCGCCCGCCATCATGGGCAACTGCGTCGTGTGGAAGCCCGCCACGAGCGCCGCCCTCTCTGCGCAGCTCATCATGGACGTGCTCATCGAAGCGGGCCTGCCCGCGGGCGTCATCAACCTCGTACACACCGACGGGCGCACCTTGAGCTCGGTCGCGCTCACCCACCCGGGCCTTGGTGGGGTGCACTTCACCGGCTCGACCGCCACGTTCCAACGCATCTGGGCGACAGTGAGCGAGCACCTGCCGCGCATGCGCACGTACCCGCGCTTGGTCGGCGAGACTGGCGGCAAGGATTTCATCCTCGCCCACCCGTCGGCCGACGTGCAGGCGCTCGCCGTCGCCATCGTGCGCGGCGCCTTCGAGTACCAAGGGCAAAAGTGCTCGGCCGCCTCGCGCATCTACGTGCCCAACAGCCTGTGGAAGGAGCTCGGGCCGCGGCTCGAGGCCGAGCTCCAAGCGCTCAAGATGGGCGACATCACGAACTTCGAGAACTTCGTCGGCGCGGTCATCGACGCCGAGGCGTACAAGACCATCAAGGGCTACATCGACTTCGCGCGCAGCGGCGCCGGCGCCAAAGTCTGGCTCGGTGGCGCCTGCGACGATCGCGAGGGGTACTTCATCCAGCCGACCGTCGTGCTCGCCGACGACCCGAAGCACAAGCTCATGGTCGAGGAGATCTTCGGGCCGGTGGTCACCATCCACCGCTACGACGACAAGGACTTCGCGGGTGTCTTGAAGCTCGTCGACGAGACGAGCCCCTACGCTCTGACTGGCGCCATCTTCGCGCGCGACCGCAACGCGGTGCGCATCGCGAGCGAAGCGTTGCGGTTTGCGGCCGGCAACTTCTACGTCAACGACAAGCCGACCGGCGCTGTCGTCGGTCAGCAACCGTTCGGCGGCGGGCGTGCCTCGGGCACCAACGACAAGGCGGGGAGCTTCCTGAACTTGGTGCGCTGGGCGAGCCCCCGCGTCATCAAGGAGACGTTCGATCCACCGCGCAGCGTCGCGTATCCGTTCATGGCCGCCGACAAACCGTAAGACGCTTAGGGGGGCGCCGAGAAACTCCGGGGCCGAGCACCGAGAAGCCACGCGCCGGAGCTCGCGCCTGGGTGCGCGGCGCCGGCGCGAGCCAGGTGGCCGGTTTTTTGCCGGCGATCCCGTCTGCCAATAGGATGCGCCTCATATGCACGCCGCTCTACATAGCCACATCGAAGCTCTGGCCCCCGCCCCGCGGCCACGGCCCTTTCTCAAATGGGCGGGCGGCAAGACGCAGCTCTTGCCCGACATCCTCGCGCGCCTGCCGCGCGTCTTTCGTCGCTACCACGAGCCGTTCCTAGGCGGCGGCGCGGTGTTCTTCGCCCTGACGCCGACGCGCGCCGTTCTGTCCGACATCAACGCCGACCTCATCGAGACCTACAAGGCCATTCGCGACGACCCCGAGGCCGTCATCGCGGCATTGCAGCAGCATCACGCGACCGAGGAGGAGTTCTATCGCGTGCGCGCGCAGTCGCCGGCCGCGCTCGGTGTCATCGGCGCCGCGGCGCGCACCATCTACCTGAACCGTACGTGCTTCAACGGCCTGTATCGCGTCAATCGGCGCGGCGAGTTCAACGTGCCCTTTGGCCGCTACGAGCATCCGACCTTGTGCAACGCCGAGAACATCCGCCTCGCCTCGCTCGCCCTGCAAGGCGCCGACCTGCGCTGCGAGAGCGTCTTCGACTTGCGCACCCGCGCCTCGCGCGGCGACCTCGTCTACTTCGATCCCCCCTATGACCCCGTGTCAGCCACGGCCTCGTTCACGTCGTACGCCAAGCAGGCGTTTGGCGTCGAGGAGCAGACCCGCCTCGCGCAGTTGTTCCGCGACCTCGCCCTGCGCGGCGTCAGCGTCATGCTCTCGAATTCTGACACGCCGCTCGTACGCGACCTCTATAAGGACTTCAAGATCGAGGGCGTCTACGCCCGCCGCGCCATCAACAGCCGCGCCGACCGCCGCGGTCACGTCAGCGAGGTCCTCGTCAGCTCGCTCTAAGAGCCTGTCGGAAATCTGTCCGCCCGCTCCCGGTCCCGGTCCCCCACGCCCGGTCCTGCGACCGGTCCTGCGCCCGGCGCGCACGTCGACGCTTGTCTCAACGAGGCAAACCGGGCATGCATTGTGAGTGATGCACACCCTGCCCTTCACCGCCTCCGGCTGCGCTCGGCGCGCCCTAGAGCTCGGCGCGCTTGCTGCCGCAGCGATGTTCTCTGCCGCCTGCGGCTCACCGGACCCCGCGGAGCTGCCCTTCTTCCCGATGCCGGTCAATGACCCGCCCGCTGTCGTCATGCCGCTCGGCGGCTCACCGCAGAGCGGTCCGGCCGACGCGTGGCTGACGGCGGTCGAGTTCGGCGACTTTCAGTGTCCGTATTGCGTACGCGTGCAGCCTACGCTCGACGAGATCCGCGCGCGGTATGGCGACGACCTACGCATCGTGTGGAAGAACCTGCCGCTCGACTTTCACGACCGCGCCATGCCCGCCGCGATCGCCGCCGTGTGCGCGGCGCAGTTCGGTGAGTTTTGGTCTATGTATGAAGCCATCTACGACTTCGCCGCCTTGAGCGACGCCGCGCTGCACGAGTTCGCGGCCTTGCTCATCAGCACGGACCTGCTACCCGCCTGGGAGGCTTGCCTCTCGACGCAGGCACCGCGCGACCGCATCGCAGCCGATAAGGCCCTCGCCGCCGAAGCCGGCATTCGGGGAACGCCGACGCTCGTCATCAACGGCCGCATCGTCGTCGGCGCCGCCTCCTTCGACGAGTACCGCGCCGTCTTCGACCGCGAGCTCGCTCGCGCCAAGGAGAGCGGCGTGCCGCGCGAGCGCTACTACGACCAAGTCGTGCTCGGGCTTTAGCAGCGCCGCTGTTCGCTCACGCGTCGCCTTTGCGGCCGTAAAGGTCACGGCTCGCCCAAGTCGACGCGGTACCGTAGCTCGAGCTCAATCGGCTCCTCGACGCCCACGCCCGGCAGCTCGAGCCGCGACAACGCCGCGGCCAAGCACGCGCGCGCCGGACGGGTCAGATCGCTCGACGAGCCCAAGACCTCGACGTCGCGCACCGCGCCTTGGTGCACGCGCACCCGCGCGACGAGCATGGGCGAGCGCAGTGGCACGGGTCGATAGGTGACGCAAGCGTCGAGCGCGGTGCGCGCCTTCTCGGCCGCCAAGCCGAGAAGCTGGGCGTCGCTTTGCTGCAAGGCCCGGGCGTGCCGCGCCGCTTCATCGAAACGCAACGTACGCTCACGCAGATACAGGCCCGCCATGGTGACGACGGCCACGAGGGCCGCGAGCGCGAAGAGCGAGCCGCGCCAGCGGCCGAGCGTGCGCCGTCCAAACCCGGCGACCGACAGGGCCCAGCCAAAGCGCCCGCGGCCGAGCCCGGCGAGGGCGCGCGCGAGCTCGTCCCCGTCGGCAAACCGCGCCGCCGGGTCAGGCGACAGCGCGCGGCGCACCAAGGCATCAAGGTCGCGAGGGACGTCCGGATTGAGGGCCCGCGGCCCGTTGACGAGCGCTGCGTCGGCGAGCGCGAGGCGACCGGCGAAATCGGCGGCGACGAACGGCTGCGCCTGCGTGAGCATCTCGAAGAGTGTCGCGCCGAGGCTGAAGGTGTCGGTCCACGGGCCGACGCGCTCCGACTCGCCGCGCAGCTGCTCGGGCGCGGCGTAGGCGAGCGAGCCAACGAAGGCGCCGCTCTGCGTCAGGCGCTCGTCGAGGCCGACGAGCGGCAGCGCGATACCGAAGTCGATGAGCCTAACGTGCCCGTCGAGCCCGATCATGATGTTGGCTGGCTTCACGTCGCGATGCACGACGCCGCGCTCGTGCGCGTGCGCGAGAGCTAGAGCGACCTCGAGCGCGAGGCGCACCGAGGTCGCCACCGGCGCACGCAGCGTCGCTTTGCTCTCGGGCGCCGGGCCTTCGTACAAGCCACGCAGCGCCTCGCAAAGCCAGGTTGCCGGATCGCTCGGCGCCACGAGATCCGCGACGCGCAAGAGCGAGCGCAGCGGAAAGCCGGGCACATACTCGGTGACGAGATAGGGCCGCCCGGCGGCCTCGGCGAACGCGTAGACCCGAGCGATCCCGGGGTGCGACAGACGAGCGGCGAGATCGGCCTCGCGGCGAAAGCGCTCCTCGGCCTGCTTTGTGCCAACGAGCAGGACCTTGATGGCGCAGAGACGACGAGGATGCTCCTGCTCGGCCACCCAAACGCGGCCCATGCCACCCTCCGCGAGGCAGCGCAGCATGCGAAAGCCCGGGATCGCCGGAGGCGTGCCGTCGTCGAGCGTAACCTGCGCCGGCTCTTCGCCGAGCAAGCGGGCCAAGCCTTTGCGCAGACGCTCGAGCTCGAGCAAACGCTGTCGCAGCCCTGGCTGCTCGGGGTGCGCGGCTACGAAGGCCTCGACACTCGGCGCCTGTCCCGCGAGCGCAAGCTCGTCATACAGAGCGGCGAGGGAGGTGACGCTCAGCGACTCCACGGCCTGTCACGCGCGCAGCAAGAGGTCGCAGAGATAGCGCACCTTGCGCACGGCAAGAGCGAGCGGCGTGCGCTGGACGAGCTTGCGCAGAGCGAGCAGCAAGCGGCGCTTGAAGCGATACGTGTTCCACGGCGAGCGCCGCGTGGCCACCGCCTGTTGGCGCTCGAGCGCCGCGAACAGCGTCTCCTTGGCGTACCCCCATGCCGCGAGATGCGTCGGATCGAGGCCGTCGATGACCTGGCGCGCGAGCGCCAGCGCCGTGGGCCGCGCGAGCAGGTCCTGCGCCCAGGTCTCGAGGGAGTCTGTCACGGGTCGTTGGTGCCGCTCGACCGACATCGGATCACCGTAGCTCTTGCTGATGTGCTCGTGCGCACCATACTCGACCATGCTCGGCTCGAAGGGCACGCCGAGGTGCGCGCAGATACGCCCGAGCTCGCGCGCGGGCTGCTGCACCACGTCTTCGTAGCGCACGAGCACGTGCGGCACGCGCTGCTCGAGGATGAATGAGCCGATGGCAGGCACGTAGCGCTTGACGATCGGGTTGGCGGCCTCGGCGGCCGCGTAGTCGCCACCGAAGAACGAATGCGCCACCGAGTGCATGATGGCGAGCGGGTGCCGCGTCAGTACGACGTACTTCGCCTGCGGGTACAGCTTGGTGACAAACGGCAGCACCAGAGCATACGCCGGGGTCTTGTCGAGGAAGTACGCCTTGCCCGAGGGGGAAAGGACGCGCTCGTAGAGTGTGCTCGCGTAGGCGCGCAAAGCGTCGAGATAGTCGGCCTCGCCGCGCGGCAGCTCCTCGGCGAACTCGCGCAGCGCCAGGGCCGCGTTGACGTGATCGTAAGGGGCCTTCTCGACCGTGTCGTAGTAGCCGAGATAGGCGAGCGGCGTGAGCAGGTGCGGCTCGGGGTGCGTGAAGATCTGACTGTGTGAGCCAAGCAAGCGTTGCAGCAACGTCGAGCCGGAGCGCGGCGAGCCAATGACGAAGATGAGCTTGTCGTGCAGCATCACCGCTCGTGTACACCAAGCGTCACGGCGCGTCGAAGATCAGGCCGGTGCGCCGACCGATCGGCAAGCGCGACTGGTCCCTTACGAAATCTTGCGCCGCTCGCACATGCGCCGCATCTTCATGAGGCCCTGTGCCTGGATCTGGCGCACGCGCTCGCGCGACAAGTTATAGATCTTGCCGATCTCGTCGAGCGTCTGATCGGTGTCATCACCGAGTCCGAAGCGCCGACGAATGATGTCCTTCTCAATCGGATTGAGCAGGTGCAACAGCTCGCGCACACGGGCGTGCGTGTTTTCGCGGATGAGCGCCTCGTCGACCGCGGGCTTGCCCTCGTCACGCACGAGGTCCAAGTACTTGCGCGGGTCGTCGCCACCTACGGCCTCATCGAGCGAGACCGGGTCCTGCTGCACGCCACCCAAGATCTGCTCGACCTTCACTTGCGGAATGCGCAAGGACATCGACAGCTCGCCCGAGGTCGGCGAGCGGCCAAGCCGCTGCATGAGTTTGGCGCTGGCGCGGCCGACCTGACGGCGCGAGTCGATGATGTGCACCGGCAGCCGCACTTGGCTGCCCTTGTTGATGATGGCGCGCTCGATCGACTGGCGGATCCACCAGTGCGCGTAGGTCGAGAAGCGAAAGCCTCGATGATGGTCGAAGCGGTGCACGGCCTTCATCAGGCCGACGTTGCCTTCTTGGATGAGATCGATGAAGGGGATGCGGTGGTGGTGGAAGTTGCGCGCCACGCTGACGACGAGGCGCAGGTTGGCGCGCACGAATTGATTGCGCACCCGCAAGGCCGAGCCGCGCGCCTTCTCGATCTCGGTCAGGCGCGAGTGGGTCAGGCGAAACGCCGGACGAGCGTCGAGCACACGGCGGCTCCATACCTCGCGGCGAATGCGGCGCACCACCTCTTCGAGCAATTCCTTGTCGAAGTCCGCATAGCGCAGCGTCTGCGCGAGACTCTCGATGAGCGCCGTGCGGTGCGGGGAAGCGGACAGCGTCTTGGTCTTGAGGCGCGCGCTCGCTCGCTTGTAGGCCTGCATCAGCTTCTCGATCTTGGCCAGCAGCGGCGGCTCGAGCGGCTCGACGTTGGCACACATGTGCACGAGAGCGCGCGGCGTCATCAATACGGTGCGCCACGTTCCGAGCTCGAGCGACTCCAAGCGGCGCGCGTACTCGATCTCTTGCTCGGGCGTAAAGAGCGGGATGTGACTGAGTTGGTCCATGTAGCTCGCCAACAGATCGCGCCCTGGCGCCGGCGTGTTGCGCCCGGCCCTTTTCGCGGCCAGCTCCTCGTCAATGATGGCTTGCTCGCGCGCGAGCTCCTCGACGGTCGGCTCGATGTCGGGCACGATCGGAGGTGGCGGCGCCGATTTGCCAGCCTTGCCGGCCTGGGCGCGGCCAAGCTTGGCCAACTTGACGGTCTTACCCAGTTTGACGGCGGGTGTCGCAGCCTGGGCGCGCCGGGTGGGTACGCTGATACAACGGCGACGAGCTGTCGCCCTCGACTCTTGCACGGGTTGTCTAGCCATGGGTCACGCCGACTCTCCCAGAAGGTGTTCCGGCCCCGAACCCCAGGCGATGTCGCCCAGGCTCCCGCAACGCGGCCTTACGGCAGCGTTGCTTCAAAGCTGTGTATGAATGGCACTTGTGTCCACCATACGGCCGGTCACTACATCTGGGCGTCGAGCCTCCTCGCTGAAGCTTTGGGGGGCGCGCCCTTCTCCCTTGCGTGCAGGCGCCGTTGCAGCGCCTAGGGAAAGGATGACCGAAACGATCACGGGTCGTCAACCTTTTCACATGACGCGAGGAGTCAAACGATCGTCTAGGGCACGACGATTCGAAATACCCGACCGCCGTTGGCCGTGCCGTCGCGCACGACGAAGAAGGCCAGCTCGTCGCCTGCCTCGGCCGCGAGGGTCATCGAGAAGCTGCCGTCGGGCGCCGCGACAGCGCTGGCGAACGTGCTACGCGCCAGGTCCATCACCACGAGCGTCAGGCCGAGGGCGAGCGTCGTAGCGGGGGCCGATACAGCCACCAGGCCGGCAGCGTTCGGTGCACCGGCCTGCACGTTCGCGTAGGCGCTACCCGGCGTCGACGGCGCCCCGCCCGCCGCGGCGAAGGTGGCGCTCGCCTCGGCCGCTTCACTCGACGTCGCCGCGAGGAGCAGGGGCTGGCGCGGCCGGCCGGCAAAAGAGAGCAGCACCTGCTCGCCGACGGCGGCGTTGACGGGCGCGACAAAGGAGCCATCGCCGTGGGTGATGATGCGCGCAAGCCAGCCGTTGCGGGCCGGGTTCTCGATCACGAGCTCGCCGAGCCCCGGCACAGCCTTCGGCAGACCGACCAGGACCACCGGATCGGTCGAATAGAGGACCATCGCAAAATCGACGGCCGGCGCGGCGTTGTCGCTGGCCCCCGCTGTCGGCTCTTGTTTGGGCTGCCCGTCGGGAATCGGCACGCTGTCAATGACGCAGGTCGACAGGCCCACCGCGAGCGCGGCGAGGAGCACCCCTCGGGTGGCGTTGGAGCTCGTGCAGTTCATCATCTGAATCCACGAAGCAGGTTTGGTGCCAAAGCCACGCAAGCCTCCGCCGCGACCACCGTGAGCCCCGGCTGCGCGCCAAGTTTACCTTTGCCGGCCGGCCGTTGCACGGCTTTCGCGAACCAGAGCGCGATCGCCTACGTGGCCGGCTCAGCCATGACGCCCGCGCCCCGTTTGTCAACGAATGGCGACACTCATCAACCTTTGTGGGCAAACAACGCGTACTTGTGCAGTTTCTTGTAGAGACCGGCGCGCGTCAGACCGAGCGCCCGTGCCGCAGCGCTGACGACGCCATCGTGCTTCGCTAGGGCGTCGGCGAGCGCGGCGCGCTCGAAGCCCTCGAGGCGGTCGCGCAAAGTGCCGGGTGACGCGAGCTCCCGACGGGCGGGCGGCGCCTCGTGCAGCTTGGGGCTCAAATCGGCGGCGGCCACGCTGCCGTCACTGAGCGCGATGGCGCGCTGCAGCTCGTTCTCGAGCTCACGCACGTTACCGGGCCAACCATAGTCGAGCAGCGCGGCGAGCGCAGCGCGGCTGAGCTTGGGCGGCGGCCGGGCGCCCGCGTGACGGGCGAGCAGGTGCTCGATGAGCGGGGGCAGGTCGTCGCGTCGATCGCGCAAGGGGGGCACCTTGATTTCGACGACGTTGAGCCGGTACCACAGGTCCTCGCGAAAGCTGCCGGCTTGCGCCATCGCCGACAGATCGCGGTTGGACGCCGCGAGCACACGCACGTCAGCCTCGAGCAGAGCCGTGCCGCCGACCCGCCGAAACTCCTTCTGCTGCAAGACCCGCAACAGCTTGACCTGCATATCGAGTGGCAGCTCACCGATCTCGTCGAGCAGCAGCGTGCCGCCGCGCGCTACCTCAAATAGGCCCGCCTTGCTGCGCACCGCGCCCGTAAAAGAGCCGCGCTCGTGCCCGAACAGCTCGCTCTCGAGCAGCTCGCGCGGGATAGCGCCGCAATTGACCGACACGAAGGGCTGCTTGCCGCGCGGCCCACCGGCGTGCAGAGCCCGCGCCACGAGCTCCTTGCCGGTACCGGACTCGCCGAGGATGGTCACCGGCACGTCCTTGTCGGCGACGCGCTCGATGACGCGGAAGATGGCGCGCATGGCGGCGCTCTTGCCGACCATGCCGTGCTGCCACGCCGCTTCGTGGTCGAGAGCGCCGGGTGGGCGCAGCAGCTCGAGCTCGGCTGAGCGCGCCTCGAGCTCCTTGGCGAGCCGAGCGTTGAGCTCGTCGATGGCGGCGCGCGAGCGCTCGAGCTCAAAGGTGCGCGCGGCGAGCTCGGCCAGGCGCTGCGCGTTGGCGAGCGCCACCGCCGCCTGATCCGAAAAAGCGGTCAGCAACGCCACGTCGGCATCCGAGAAGGCGTCAACGCGCTGGCGGTGATCGAGATAGAGCGCGCCGAGCGAACCGTGGCGCGTGCGTAGAGGCAGACAGACGACGCTGCGCAGATGCAGGTGATGCACCGAAACCTGCTCGCGAAAGCGCTCGTCGCCCTGCGCGTCGAGCGTGCACAAGGGCAAGCCGCTGCCGATGACCTCACGGGCTATGGAGCGGCTGAACTCGAGATTGGCGCCGGCGAGCGCGGCCTCTTCCATGTTGCGCGCGGCGCGGATGACGAGGGCCGCCGCCTCGTCTTGCAGAATGACGAAGCCGCGCTCGGCGCCGGAGAGCGCGATAGCGGCGTCGATGATGCGCTCGAGCAGGCGCTCGGGGTCGTGGTCCTGCGCGAGCTCGCGGTTGATGGCGAGCAGGCCATCGAGGTTGCGCGCCCCGGCGCTGGGCGCGGCCGCGCGAGCCTGGGCGAGCGACAACCACAGCTCGCGCCGATACCACACGTCGACGTACGAGCGCTCGTACTCGGGGCTGAGGCGACTTGCCGCCTGCAGGGCGAGCTGGCGGCCCCGAGCGGCGTGCAGCTCGGCATCGACGCCCCTGCCCTGCCGCGCGCCGAGGCGCGCCAAAGCGGCGTGCGCGAGCCAGCCATAGTCCGGATCTTCGAGGCGGTCGGCTAGGGACGCTAGTCGCTCGGCCGTCGACAGCGCGCTCGGTCTGCTCGGAGCGCTCTGTGCACCCTGCGCGCCTTGCCCGCTCTGCGTGCTCGACGCACCCGCCGCCACACCATCTTCGCACGCCGCCAAAGTCGCCCAAACGAGGGCCTGCGCCGCGATGCGCGGCCGTCCTGCGGCCTCGGCGGCGCTCGCCGCGGCGAGAGCCGTCGTGTAGGCCCGCCCGAAGTCTCGCGCAAAGAGCTGCACCTCGGCGCGCGCCGCGTCGATCTCGGCCGCGAGCACCGCGCTCGGCGAGGCGTCGAGCGCGGTCTGGGCGTCGGCCAACAAGGCTCGCGCCCGCGCAAGATCTCCCTCGACCAACGCCGCCTCGACGCCGACGAGCACGAGATACGCCGCCTCGAAGGTCATGCCGAGATGACGCGCCTCAGCGACGGCGCGCTCGGCGAGCTCTCGACCGCGCGCCGAGGCGCCAAGCCAAATGAGGCGGTTCGACCAGTTCAGTGCGATACGAACCCGCTCACGGCCGCTATCGATGAGATGAGCCAATTCGTAGGCCTGTCGATAGCTGTCGAGCGCCGCCGCCGTCTTGCCGCGCTCTTGTTGCAGAGTCGCGAGGTTGCCGAGGCGCACGATCTCGCGCGGCAGATCGTGCACGGCGCGAGCATACGCGAGGCTCTCGCTGTACGCCGCCTCAGCGCCCGCCACGTCGAGAGCCTTGTGCAGCACGAGCGCCAGGTTGGCCTGGCACGCATCGGCGAGCATGAGGTCGCCGCGCTCGCGCGCCGCGCGCATCGCCTCCTCGAGTTCACGACGCGCAGGCCCGAGCTGCCCATCATAGAACGCGACCATGCCGGTAGCATTCGCGAGCTCGGCTGCGCGTGGATGCACCGCGAGGCGAGCACGGGCGCGGGCAACGACGGCGCGCGTAGCGACGTAGTCACCCCCGAGCAAAGTGGCGCGGGCGAGCAGGGCCTCGGCCGCGGCGAGGGTATCGCCGCTGAGCGTGGGCTCGCCTTCGAGCGCCTCGACGGCCTCAGCAAAGCGGCCGAGCGCCACGAGCGCTTCGGCGCGCGCGAGAACAGCGTCCGGCAGAGGCGCAGCGGCCACGAAGCGAGCGAGCGCTTCCTCGGGATCGCCGCAGGTGACACAAACGCGCCCTGACTCGACGAGCGCGAGGCGACGCTCCGCAGCCGAAAGACCCGGGCTATCGAGGAACAGGCGATAGCAGTCGAGCGCGTCGCGAAAGCGAAAGGCCAACGCAGCGGCGCGGGCCGCCGCGAGCAACAGCGGGCGCGCGCGGTCGTGCTTGCCGAGGCGGTGCCAAAGCCGCCCGCAGTCGGCAGCCCACGCTCGCTCGAGCCCGACGGACACGAGGGCGTCGACAAGGCGTTGCACGAGCGGCAGCTCTGCCGTGTCCGCGAGCGCGTCGCGCACGGCCTCGCCACCAAGCGCGAGCGCCGGCTCTCCACCTACCGCGCGCCACGTGGCAAGCCCCTCGGCCGCGAGCTCATCGGCGGCGCGGACGGCGGCGTCACCGAGCGTGCCTCGGACCAGCGCGAGCGGCAGCGGCGCACGGCAGAGCGCGAGGAGCCGGGCGAGGTCGCGGGCAGATCCACCGAGGCGCGCGAGCGCCGGCTCGAGCCCGGCCGTGTCCGAGCCGCGCCCGAGCCGGCCGACGAGAGCCGCTTCGAGCAGGGCCGCGCCCGGATGCTGCTGTAACAACGCCACGGCGTGACCGGGTACGCCACCGCTCGCGCCGCACAAGGCTTCTGCGGCCTGCACATCACCGGCGCGCAGCGGACGGGCAGCGCGCACGAGTGAGCGCATGGCGGCGACCTCGAGGGGCAGCAACGTCAGCGCCACGAACGCCGCCGACGGCAACCCCGGCGCAGTGGCGTAAGGGGAGTGCCGCGCGCTCTCGAGCGCGATGGGCGGCCGAGCAGGCGCCACGGCAAGCTGTCGCGCGGTCTCGGACTCGACGGGCGGCCGACCGGGCGCAGCCGACCCGACGAGTGCGCCCGTTTGCACCCACGTGACGTTCGGGCCGCGCTCAGCCTGCCGCGCGATGAAGCCACCGAGATCGGCGAGCACGCTGTTGGCCGGCACGGCGTCGAAAACGACGACCAAGCGGTGGGCGCGACTCGCCTGCGCCAAGCGCTCGGCGAGCAGCGCCAGATGCCGCCAGCGGCCGGCCGCCCCGTCGAGGGGGGCGAGGTCGGCGGTGCCCGACGCGAGCGCCGCGGCGGCGTCGAGGCCATCGAGCGCCCGTTCGAGTCCAGCTACGTCGCCGCTGGCGGCGGCGATGACGCCGCCCAACACGCCGAGGCCGAGGCCGACGGCACGCGCCACGGTCTCTTCAGCGAGAGCTGTGCGACCGCTGCCCGGCGGCCCATTGAGACACAAGACGCGCGCGCCGGGAGCGTCACCGAGAAGCGCGCTGTCGATGGCTGCGAGCGCCTCGTCGCGTCCAAACAGACCCGCCCCGACCGCCCCGACATCGCGCAGGGCCGCGAGCCGCGCCTGCCCCGGCTCGGGGACTGCGGCGAGCAGTAGCTCGAAGGCCGCCGCGGCGTCGACGCGCCGGCTTTCGTCGGGGTCGGTGAGGGCCGCCACGAGGTCGGCGTGACGCGGGCTCGACAACGCTCGTCTGCTCGCTGGCACAGGGGGCGCCCCACTAAGGGCGTGCGCGAGCGCCGCGCCGAGGCCGAAGACATCGGACGCCGGACTCGCGGCGCCGGCGAGCGCCTCCTTGGCCATGTACGACGGGGTGCCCGCGACCTCGGTCCCTATGCCGCGGCCGGCCAAACCAAAGTCGATGAGCTTGGCACAGGGCGCGTCGCCAGCGTCGGGCCCACCTGCCGCGCCCATGACGATGTTGTGCGGCTTGACATCGCCATGCCGCACACCGACGGCGTGAAGGGTCGCGAGCGCCGCGGCGATCTGCGCCGCCGCCTCGAGAATCAACGCCGGTGATCGCCCGACGGCCCAGGTATGCAGCGGTTGGCCGACACAGAGCTCTTGCACGAGGAAGGCCGAGCCAGCCGCGGCGCTGCCGAGCGCGTCGCAAGAAAACGCCGCCCCGAGGCGGCCAAAACCGAGCGCCTGCGCTACGTGCGGATGGCGAACCCGCGCGAGCCAAGCGAACTCGCGTGCGAGCACGTCGCCGTGCCAAGCCCCGGCGCCCGCGTCGACCCCGAGCAGCTTGAGCGCCACCTCGGCATCAGCGCGCCACGCATCGAGCGCGAGCAAGACGCGACCGCTGCCGCCGCGTCCGAGCTCGCGCACGAGGCGATAGCGATTGGCGACGACGACGCTCATCGGCAGGCAGCGTAGCGCGGCTCGGATGAGGCAGCTAGCCCCGCCACCTTAGGCACTGTCCTGCGCTGATGAGTTCGGCGCCACATGCTCGAGCATCGTTGTCGTCGAGATGAATGCGTGAGCTTCGGTTTGGTGTTCTAGGGCGGCGTGCACAGCGCAAAACCGCTGAGCGTAAGGTTGTAGTTCGACACCGTCGTATGTCGTTCGGCCTGCAAGACGACGAGTTCGTAGACCTCGCCTTGCACGAGGCTAAACGTCGCCGCCCCTGTGGCGTCGAGCAGAACGGAGGCCGACAGCGAGCCATGAACGCCGCCGAGATCGTACCCGCGCTGGCCGTTGATAAAGGCCCAGGAATCATCGTCACCGGCGAAGGTGAGCTGCTCACTGCCGAGGTAGCGAAAGCGAAAGCGCAGCTCAGTCGTAAAATGGTAGTTGTGCGCCCGGCTTTGATTGCCCCACCCAAGATCGTCGATAGGGAAGAAGGCGGCACTGGCGTATGTGAAGACGCCGGCGCTCGTCTCCGAGAGGGCGAGGCTTTGATCGATCTCGAGGTTCACGCCCGCGGTGTTGTTGAACCATTCGTCGAACGCTGCCTTGCCGGTCGTCGTCGGCGTCGAAGCGCCCGGATGGGCATAGACCGGCTTGCCGTCGCCACCCAAGACGCTCTCGACGATGCCGAGGTCGCTGCCGAGAAACTTCTCCATGTCAGGATGCGCGTCGCTAAAATCCCGGATGACGACGGGAATCGTGACGCTGCCCGAAGGCGCTACGCAGCGGTCGGCACACGTCGGCGCCGCCCCCGGGTGGTGCGTGCACGCCCAGTACGCCACGTCACCGCAGCCGCCGTTGTCCGTCGCGCATTGGTCGATGTCGGCGCACGTCGGCGCCGCCCCCGGGTGGTGTGTGCACGCCCAGTACGCCACGTCACCGCAGCCGCCGTTGTTCGTCGCGCATTGGTCGATGTCGGCGCACGTCGGCGCCACCCCCGGGTGGTGTGTGCACGCCCAGTACGCCACGTCACCGCAGCCGCCGTTGTTCGCCGCGCATTGGTCGATGTCGGCGCACGTCGGCGCCGCCCCCGGGTGGTGTGTGCACGCCCAGTACGCCACGTCACCGCAGCCGCCGTTGTTCGTCGCGCACAGATTGATGGCGGTACACGTCGGTGACGCGCCAGAATTGTGAGCGCAGGTCCAGAACGCCGCGTCTCCACAACCGCCGTTGCTCGTCGTGCAGAGGTTGATCTCGGCGCACGTGGGGTCGGCGCCGGGATGGTGCGTACACGTCGAGTACGTCGGGTCGCCGCAGCCGCCGTTGTCGATCAAGCACGCATCGACCTGTGACCCGCCGTTGTCCGCCGTGCACCCCAACAGAACCAAGCCCATCGCGACTGACCCGCCCACACCAAAAATCCTGCGCATTTGCATCTCCACACCCCACAGCGAAGGGTCCGCGTCCACTTCAGTCTGACCGACAGATAAAGTACGGAGGCATGCAAGCGGTCAAGCGACGCACGATTGCCCACACTCTCGCGCCACCTGCCGCGGCGCACGCTCCCACCGGCGCCAGCTCCCATCGCTTGACAGCACCGTCGTCGTTTCGTATCAGTGCTCGCCCTTGTTCCCTAGGGGCGATGTAGCTCAGTTGGCTAGAGCAAGCGGCTCATAACCGCTTTGTCCGGGGTTCGACTCCCTGCATCGCCACCACCGCCCCGCACGCACGTCGCCCACCTCGTTGCACAGACCAGGGTCTCACGCTAGGATGCCGCCCATGGAAACTAGAGAGACCGCGCCCGACGGCGAGATGACAATGGCGGGCCGCAAGCGACGCCGCGCCATCCCGATCGTCGATGCCCGCTTCCAGTGGAAGTACACGCTCGTCATCACCGCGCTCGGCGTCGGTATCACCGCCATCATGGGCGGCTTCCTATACCGCGCCCATGTCGACAACACGCGCCTCCTCGATCTCGACGGCAGCCCGGCGCTGCAACAAGAGGTCATGCGCGGCGACCAAATCTTCTTGCTCTATCTCGTCATCTTCGTGCTCGTGATGGCTGTCGCGTTGGCGCTATGGGGCCTCGTGGTCACGCACCGCATCAGCGGCCCGGTGCACATCCTGTCGCGCTACTTGGGCGAGCTCGCCGATGGGCACTACCCGGACCTGCGCCCCTTGCGCAAACGCGATGAGCTGCGCGGCTTCTACTTTGCCCTCGAAGACGCGGTGAGCATGCTGCGCGAGCGTGATACGGCAACCCTATCGACCCTCGAAGCGGCGATCGATAAGGCACGCACCGCGCAAGGCGGCGACGCCAAGGCAGGCCTCGCGCAAGTGATGAACACGCTCGAGGGCCTGCGGGCTCCGCTTGTCGCAACGCTGCGCCAGCACGAGCCCGACGAAGGCTAGAGTCACGCGCGTTCAAAAGCGCGCGTTGTTGTATTCGCCGCCGAGCGGCGCACCGAGCAAGTCGGCGAGCCACAGCGTGTCGTAATCGCCCAACGCCGCCCCCATGGCACGGCCATCGACCGCGACGCGCCGCCAGCGCAGGCGCATATCGGCCCAGCGCCCCGCCTCGCCGACGCGCATGAGCAAGCGATCGCCACGGAAGCGATACTCGCCGCTCTTGTGCTGCGCACGACCGCCCAAGAGCGGCGTAAGGCTCCACTCCCACGAGCCATCGAGAGCGAAGCTCAGCTCGCGGTCCGGGGCGCCGAGCGCGCCGCCATTCCAGACGCCGACCACGCGCGCGAGCTTGACGTCGTAGCGCAGGCCGCTGTGCTTGCTACGGCTGCCGAACAAGCCCGCCGTGGTGTAGAGCAACACGTCGCCGAGACAGGCGCTGTCGACGCCCGGGCCTGCCGGGCCTGCCGCACCTGCCGCGTCGGCGCGCGGAACGACCGACGTGGCCGCGAGCTCGGCGATGGTGACCTCGAAGCGGTCGGCGACGAGCGGGCGCCTAATCGCGAGCGTCGCGGGTCCCTCGCCAAGCTGCATGGTGATGACCGACGAGCCGGCGGTGATCCGCACGGCCTCGACTGGGCGGCCCACGCTTGCCGGGTTGACGACGATGCGGACTACGCGCTGCGGCGACTTCCAGGCAATGGTGACCGACTCGCCGACACCGCCGCGCGCTCCTCGGGCGGCGCACCACACCGTAGCGGGGTCTTCGTCGAGCAGGTTGAGCGGGTGGTAGCGACCCGCATCACCGCGTGGTTCCTCCCGCTCGCTGCTCGCCCGAATGAAGGCCAAGCCGGCCGCGAAGGCCGGCGGCGCCATCACGACCGAGGCCATGACAGCCGCGCAACACCGGGCGACTCTAGGCATGACCGCTCCGCAGCCCCACACTCTAGGCTAGTGCCGGCCCGCCCGACGGGCCAGCGGCGCGCCCTCCCCCGAGACGACGGCGACATCACGGGCGTAGGTTGCGATCAGATCCTCGCTCGCGCCAGCGCGCACGTCGTCAGTAGACGGCAGCGCCGGCGCGACCGCACGCGTTGGCTCGACGGGCGATCGCACCAAAGCCCCGGCTTTTGGCGGGCGCGGTGGCGTTGACGAAAACGGCGAAGGCTTCTTGGCCCGCTCGACACGGTCGGCGCCATGCGGCGCAAACGACGCTGCGCTCGATGCACCCGATGAACCCGATGCACCCGACGCACTCGATTCGTTCGACCCGCTCGGCGCGCTCGCCTCGTCCTCGTGCGCCGCGCGCACCCGCTCGAGAATGGCCTCGAGTTCCTCGTACTGGGCGATGCGATACCCTTGCGACATGGAGTCTCCGTCAGCTAGCCGGGCGCCACACCATCGTCATCATGGCCGACCGGTCCCGTCAACCGTGGCGAGTGCGACTCGAGCACTTCGTAGGCGACGCGGTTACCATACTGCGCGTTGCGCGACAGCGACGAGTAGGTGAGAAAGCTGACGCCCTCGGGGTGCTTGACACTGCTCGGGACGGCCTCGCGATGGTAGTGGTTGGCCACGACATCGTGGAGCAACGCGGCGAGCGCCGCATCACCGGCGCCGCTCGTGTTGCGCAGGCGATCCGGCCCACCGCGGTAAGGGTGAATGTGACTGTAGACCGCGAGCGGCGTCGTGCAATCGGCGCGGCGCATGAGCCTACTGTACTCGAAGCGATTGTACTCGGGGATAGCCTTGCTGCGGATGGGCTCGCGCGTCTCGCGCTTGACGCGCTCATCGGTGTACCCGGCCATGGTCAGACCGCGCGGGCCCTCGGTAATGAGGACGCAGTCGACGAGCTCGAGCACCTTGCGCGCCGCGAGCAGCGCGTCCGACTCACCCGTGAGCGCTTCGGCTTCAGCGAGGTTCATCGCGGCGATTGTCACATACTCAGCGAGCAGCTCGCGCACTTGTTCGCGCCGCTCACGCACGAGATTCGCGGTGCCGAGCCCAAAGGCCACGGGCACACCCGCGCGCCTAGCGATCGACATCATGCGCAGCGCCGCCTCGGCGATGGGGCGCTCGGCTGGGCGCAGGCAATACAGGCTCGTCAGAACGACCGCCGCGTTGCGCACGACGGCCTCCGAAACGGCCGCCGCCGGGTACTGCCCCGAAATGCCGGGCGCGACGCCGAAGGAGCGCTCGCCGTCCGAATCGATAAAGGTGATGGCAGTGCCCATCGAGCCCTCGACGCCAACGAGATGCGACAAATCGACGGCGGGGGGCGTCTGGGCGACGTAGGCGAAGGCCGGACTACCCGGGCGAATGCACGCTTCGATGGCGCCAAGCAACACCGCCGGCTCCCCCGAGAGGTAGGTGTAGTTGTTGAGGGTATTGGCCACCGTGCCGCCCGCGAGGTAGTGGCGCACGTGGCCGTTCTGCTCGAGACGCCGCTGTAATTGGTGGTGCTGCTCTTCGCTGAGCTGCACCGACTCGCCGGGGATGAGACCGAGCGCACGGGCCGCTTCGCGTGTGCCACTCGCTTCGATATCAACGAGCACCTCGTCGAGGCCGAGCACGTACCAGCGGCCGTCGCGGGCGCCCGCGGGCGCGAGCACGCACATCGCCTTTTCGGTGACGGGAAAGTAGTGTTTGGGATTTCGGTCGCCCGGAAAGCGCACGCTGCAACTCCGTGTCGGCACTGTAGCGCGAAGGCTAGCGCGCTCATATCGCGTTGTACGCCATCCCGAGGGAAGCGCGATCGCTCGTGCCTCGTGCTCTTTTGCTCGGGCCGGCCTTTCGCTACAGTAGGGGTTACAAGGGCGCGCTCGCGCGTCAAGAGGAGAGAGTCCCATGAGCCTTCGAGCTGCGTTGTGTCTGACGATCTTTGCACTGTGCAGCGCGGGCGGCCGGGCGCAGGCCGGCGAGGGTGACGTGGTCGAAGGCGTCGGCGAGGCGCAGATCCAAAACGGCGACATGGTGGCGGCCAAGAAGGCGGCGACCGCCGATGCGCTGCGCCGCTGCGTCGAAAAGGTCGTCGGCATCGCCGTGCAAAGCGACTTCTCGAGCGAGCAGCGCGAGGTCGTCAAAGACAACGAGAGCAAGTTCAACTCCTCGGTGCGTGACAGCATCACGCAGAAGAGCGAAGGCTTTATCCAAAGCTACGAGGTCGTGCGCGAATCGACGGCCGGCACGGTGTTATCGGTCACGGTGCACGCCAAGGTCTTCGAATCGAAGATCAAGGCCGAGGTCAAGAAGCTCGGCGACCTCATCGCCGCAGCCGGCAACCCGAAGCTCATGCTCGTCATTCAAGAAGTCTACTACGACGAAGCCGGCGGCAAGCGTGTGGCCAAAGAATCGACGGTCGCCGCCCACCTCGAGAAAGAGCTTCTGGCGCGTGGCTTCGAGCTACGCGGCGCCAAGGCCGCCAAATCGGTCGCCGACGACTCGATTGAAACCTACGACAAGTGGCTCGACGACGCGGGCGGCGCCGCCAAGATGGCGCGCGACAACGGCGCCGATATCCTCATCGCCGGTCGCGTCGAGATCCGCGACAAGGGCGTGCTCAAAGAAGCGCCGAGCGGCTTCGACGCGCTCGTCGGCCAGACGCGCATCGAGATCAAGAGCGTGGTGCGCGGAGTCAACTCGTCCTCGGGCGAGGTCCTGAGCAGCAAGCCGGTGCAGATCACCGAGTACGGGATGAACGTCGAGCGCGCGGTGTTGCGCGCCCTGCAAGGTCGCGGCGCCAACATGATCAAGCAAACATTCGACGCCTTGCTCGAGGACTTCAAGGCGACCTTCAAGAAGACCGCCGAGCAGGGACGCGCCTACGTCATCAACTTGAAGGGCGTCAAGAGCTTCCGCAAACAAGGCCAGGGCTTTCTCGACGCCGTCAAGGCGCTCGGCGGCGTCTCGCTCGTCAAGCAGAAGTCATTCGACGGTGGCACGCTCGTGCTCGACGTGGCCTACAAGGGTTCGGCCCACGACCTGCAGCAGGCGATCTTCGCCGCCGCCGACAAGACCGACGGCCTCTCGACCATCGACATCGAGAGCGTCTCAGGCAGTCAGCTCTCATTTAAGCTCTAGCGTCGGCGCAGGCGCGCGCGCGCCCACTCGAGCCCCCGGCCCACGCGCCGCGTCCAAGGCTCGGGCTCTGCGTAGACGCGAGCGAGAATGGCCATCACCTGCTCGCCCGAGAGCGCCGATCCTGAAAGACGCGGCGAGCCACCGATCGAGGCCGAGCCGCCCCACAGGCTCTCCGCCGCGGCGCCGCGCTGCGCATTCGGATCGAGTCGATTGAGCGCGGCGTAGAGGGGCACGAGGTCCTGACGGTGGAAGCTATCGACGAGCTTGAGCGTGAACGCGCCGTGTCCCTTGTCGAGGACGATGATGGCGAGCAGCTCACGATAGCGCGCGATGAGGTGCTGCTCGACTTCGTAGATGCCCTGCGGAGCGCGCGCCAGGATCGCAAGCCGCCCGCCACCGAGCCGGCTCCACGCCGCCTCGTGCATCGCGTGCAGGGTGGAGAGCGTGGCGGCGGGCAGGAGCAAGCGGTCGAGCTCGCCGAGTTGGTGCAGCGCGAAGGCGAGCGCCGCGTCGCGCGTCATGCCACTCGAGACGCTGCGCGCACGCTCGTTCGCGATGAGCACGTCGAGGCGCTGCCGTTCGCGCTCGAAGTCTTTGGGCGACAGACCGCACAGCACCTCCTTGCCAAGGCCGTGCGCGTCAATGATGCCCTCGAGATGCACGAAGGGCATGACCGTCTGCAGCAAGGCCGCCTCTTCGTGCAAGAGCTCAACGTGGTTCATCAGCAGCCAAGCGGCGACGAGCGCGTCGAGGTCGGGGGTGTTGACCACGAGGGTCCAGTCGCCGCTCACGAGCGGCAGGCCCTGCACGAGCATGACCGCCGCTTGTTCACAGGTGGCGAGCGTCGCCGAGCGCAGGCAGCCGGCGTGATGATCGAGCGAGTACTGTTGCTGCTCGTTGTCGAAGAACGGCGCGCCCGCGAACACCCCGTCGAGAAAGATCGTGCGCGGCGGATAATCGCGTCGCCCGCGGGCCACGACAGTGAGACCCGGCTCGATCCGCAGGGCGATGTTGGGGGCGTTGCTGCACACGATGGTCGGCTGCCCTGCGAGCTCGAATAGCCGATAGCGAGCCACGTGCGGCGACACCGACGCGCCGACCGACGCGCCGGCTTCGGCGTCGCCGGCAACGACTTCACCCGCTACGACCTCACCCGATCCGACTTCACCGCCGGTGACAGCGCGCTCAGCGTCAGTGGGTGAAGGTATCTCGTCGCGGGACATAGCCATGTCGTACCACACACAGCGGCCGGCGATCACGGGCTTGCTTCGTATCGCGCAGTTGGTGTTTGCAGGGATTAGGAGTCGACCATTCTCGCGCAGATCCTCTTCATCCTGGCGCTCGTCTTCGCCAACGGTGTGCTCGCCGGAGCCGAGATCGCCATCATCGCCGTGCGCCGCACGCGCCTCGCCGAGCTCGTCGCCGAAGGCCGTCGCGCCGCATTTGCGGCCCATGAGCTGCGTCGCGACCCAGAGCGCTTTCTCGCGACGGTGCAAATCGGCATCACGCTCGTGAGCGCCACCGCCGGGGCCGTAGGCGGCGACTTCGTGGCCCATTCGCTCGAGCCGGCCGTTGCGGTGCTACCCTACGTCGGCCCCTACGCCCCGGCTTTGACGCTCGCGCTCGTGATCGTCGTCATCTCCTACTTGACCATCGTGCTCGGCGAGCTCGTGCCGAAGTCGCTCGCCTTGCGCTCGTCGACCGCCTTTGCGCTGGTCGTCGCGCGCCCCCTGCTCGCACTCGCCAAGCTCGGCAAGCCCATCGTCTGGTTCTTGACCGCGAGCTCCAACGTCGTGCTGCGCGCGTTCGGCGACCAGACGACCTTCACTGAGACGCGCCTGTCGGCCGACGAGCTCGCGCAGATGGTCGACGAGGCGGCCAAGAGCGGCTCGGTGCACCCAAAGGCAGGCGAGATCGCCGTGCGCGCGCTCGACTTCGGCGAGGTGACGATAGGCGAGGTGATGGTGCCGCGCCGCCGAGTGGTGGCGCTGCCGGTGACTGCGACCGCTGAGGACATTCGCCGCATCTTGCTCGAGGAATCGCACGCGCACCTGCCGGTGTATGACGGAACGCTCGACGACATCGTCGGCATCCTGTCGACCGAGGACGTGCTGGCGCTCGCCTGGGAGAAGGAGCTCATCGTCCTGCAAGACCTGCTGCGGCCGCCCCAGTTCGTGCCAGAGACCATGCGCGCGGTCGATGTGTTGCGCGAGCTGCAACGCCAGCGCTCGCACTTCGTCGTCGTGGTCGATGAGCGCGGCGGCACCGCCGGCATCGTGGCGCTCAAAGACCTGCTCGAGGAGCTCGTCGGTGAGATCTTCGGCGAGCACGGCCACGACGACGCGCTCGAGCGCATCCGGTCGCAGCCCGACGGCTCGTTCCTCGTGCCCGGCAACATGCCGATTCGCGACGCCAACCGCGAGCTGCCCTTCGAGCTGCCGGAGGGCGAGAACTGGTCAACCGTCGGCGGCCTGTGCACGGCCCTCGCTGGCCGGATCCCTGCGGTCGGTGACCATTTCGCTTGCGAGCGAGATGTGGCAATTGATGTCACCGACGCCTCGCAGCGCCGAGTGCGCTGGGTGCGCGTGCGCCTGACGTAAGCCGTGCTTAGATTGGGCACACGACACTGCCGCTATGACTGCCACCCGCCAACTCGATCCGCTCCGTGTCGCTTTCGTTGCGGCCGAAGCCTTTCCCTTCGCCAAGATCGGTGGCCTCGCCGACGTCATCGGGGCGTTGCCGATGAGCCTCGCGGAGCTCGGCGTCGAGGTCACGGTATACGTGCCGTGGTACAAAGGCATTGCGGCCACCCCGACGTTGAGCGTCGCTTACGACTTTGCCGGCGTACGCCAGGAGGCGGCAGTCGGCGAGGTTTTGCGCCACGGCGTGCGCTTTTGCTTCATCCGCGTCGACGGCTTCGAGCAACATTCGGCCTACGGCTCCGCTGGCGAGGTGACGGCCTTCGTGCGCTTCTGCCTGGCCACAGCGCCGCTCATCGACGCGGATGTCGTGCATCTGCACGACTGGCAAGTTGCGCTGCTCGCGGCGCTCGTGCGCGCGGGCAAGGTGCGCGCACGCCGTTCGGTGTTCACGGTCCACAACCTCGCCTACCAGGGGTTTGCCCGCGCCGACGAGCTCGCCCGCCAAACTGGGCTCGCGCCCGCCGCCCTAGGCGCACTATCGCAGGATCCAGCCGAGAGCGTCTGTCTAACCCGCGCCGGCCTACTGTTTGGCGACCGGATTACCACGGTCAGTCCCACCTATGCGCGCGAGATCCTGACACCCGCATTCGGCGCCGGACTCGACGGGGTGTTGCGCGAGCGCAAGAGTGCGCTCGTCGGCATCCGCAACGGCATCGACACCGAGGTGTGGAACCCTGCCACCGACGACGCCTTGCCGGCGCACTACACGAGCGCCCGCGCGCCCGGCAAACAAGCGTGCGTCGACGGCCTGCGCCAGGAGCTCGGTCTCGAAGGCCCGGTGCTTGGCGTGGTCTCGCGCCTCGCCGCACAAAAGGGCATCGACATCGTGCGACGGGCGCTGCCCGAGATCATGCGCCTCGGCTACAGCGTGGCCGTGCTCGGCACCGGCGAGCCGGACCTCGAGCGCGACCTGGCCGAGACGGCTAAACGCATGCCGGCGCGGTTGCACTTTCACTGCGGCTTCGACGAAGCGCGGGCGCACCGAATCTACGCTGGCAGCACGGCCATGCTCATGCCGTCGCGTTTCGAGCCCTGCGGCCTGACGCAGCTCATTGCGCAACGCTACGGCACGCCGCCTGTCGCACGCAGCGTCGGCGGGCTCTCTGACACCATCGAGCACGGGCGCACCGGCATCCTCTATGAAGACGACAACGAGAGCGGGCTGCTTGCGGGAATCGTCCGCTTGCGCTTACATCCTGATGCAAAGGCGTTGGCCGAGGCGGGTATGGCACGCGACTGGTCGTGGACCGCTCCGGCCGCGCGCTACCTGAGCCTCTATCAGGAGCTTCACGAGGCGCCATGTCCAGTGTGAGCGACAAGCGACGGCGCGTTCTCGCGATGGTCCTCGCCGGCGGGCAGGGAGCGCGGCTGCACCCCCTGACCGCGCACCGCACCAAGAGCGCTGTGCCCTTTGGCTCGCGCTATCGCATCATCGACTTCATCCTCAACAACTTCGTCAACTCCGGCGTCTACTCAATATATCTACTGACGCAGTTTCGCGCGCAGTCGCTCACCGAGCACATCCAGCGCTACTGGCGCTTCGGCGCGTTTCTCACCGACCACTTCATCACCCTCGTGCCGGCGCAGATGTTCCGCTACGAGGAGCTCGGCTACTCGTGGTACCGTGGGACCGCCGACGCCATCTACCAAAACGCGCACCTCATCGAAGACCACGACCCCGCTGTCGTAGCGGTGTTCGGTGGTGACCACGTCTTCAAGATGAACATCAACCACATGGTGCAGCGCCACCTCGACACGCAGGCCGACGTGACCATCGCCGCCTACCCCGTGCCGTGCGGCGAGGCGTCACGCTACGGCATCCTCGAGGCGGACAGCGAGATGCGAATGACGGGCTTCGAGGAGAAGCCCGCGGCGCCGAAAGCCATGCCCGGCCGCGCCGACTGGGCGCTCGTGTCCATGGGCAACTACCTGTTCAAAAAAGGCGTGCTGCTGCAGCTCTTGGCCGAGGACGCGCAGGACGCCACGTCGTCGCACGACTTTGGCAAGGATGTCCTGCCGCGCGCCTTGCGTCAGGGCCTAAACGTGCAGGTCTACGACTTTCACCAGAACCCCATCCCGGGTCAGGCGGGGCCCAACACCTACTGGCGCGACATCGGCACGCTCGATGCCTATTACGAAGCGTCGATGGACCTCGTGCAGGTGGTGCCCGAGTTCGACGTGTTCAACGAGGACTGGCCGCTACGCAGCGCCAATACGTTCAGCCCGCCGGCCAAGTTCGTGCACGAAGCCAACGACCGCATCGGGCACGCCATCAACAGCCTCGTCGCCGGCGGCGTCATCGTCTCGGGTGGCCTCGCACGCGAGGCGGTGCTCTTTCGGCGCGTGCGCCTGCACTCCTGGTCGAGCGTCGAGCGGTCGGTGCTCTTCGACGACGTCGAGGTCGGCCGTTACTGCAAGATTCGCAATGCCATCATCGACAAAGGCGTCACGGTCCCGCCGCACACGCGCGTCGGCTGCAACATCGAAGAAGACCGCGCCCGCGGCTTT
>Ga0315268_10000676_pt1 | contig 39464 bp, 39 predicted proteins | sample C1_top_MG_FD_204535 | JGI IMG/M metagenome (GOLD analysis project Ga0315268, IMG submission 204535) | Sediment microbial communities from Yellowstone Lake, YNP, Wyoming, USA - C1_top | ecosystem: Environmental > Aquatic > Freshwater > Lake > Sediment | place: USA: Wyoming | collected 2017-08-01
ATCGAAATATAAGAAAATCTCAATCCCCCATTGAATTCTGCTGCCGAAAACCATACAATAGAACCAGGCTGGTCCACCAGTCCATCTCCCACGAGAGAAAAATGATCCCTTCCGACCGTCCCAGTCCTTTCATTCTTCTTTTGGTTCTTACGATCTTATTCCTCCTCATCGCTGGTTCCATAATCACCATCCCCTCGGAGAAAATTGCCTCTCCGCTTCCGCTGCTGAACGAAACTTCGACAGAGACCGTTGAACCCCCTAGCCCTGTGCCTTCTGCAACGGTAACTTCTACCCCTGCTCAAACCCCATCCTCCAGCCCCACCCCACAACCGACCTTTTCCCCTTCCCCATCCCCTACGACGGAGGTGATCATGAAACTCGTCTTTTCCGATGAATTCGACTACTCCGGCCTGCCGGATCCCCAAAAGTGGGATTACGAAGAGGGCCGCGTCCGCAACCACGAGGACCAGTTCTACACCCGCGGCCGCCTGGAAAATGCCCGGGTGGAGGATGGCAACCTGGTCATCACCGCACGCCACGAGCCCTACCAGGGTGCTGAGTACACCTCCGCCAGCCTGATCACCCACGGCCACTTCGACTTCACCTACGGGCGGGTGGAGGTGCGCGCCAAAATCCCCGGCGGGGTGGGCACCTGGCCGGCCATCTGGCTGCTGGGCAGCAACATCCGCCGGGTCGGCTGGCCGCGCTGCGGCGAGATCGACATGATGGAAAACGTCGGTTTCGAGCCTTTTGTTGTCCATTTCACCATCCACACCCAGGCTCGCAACTGGGTCAATGGCAAAGCCAAGGGCAGCCAGCGCGTGGTGCAGGACCTGGCGGATGATTACCACCTCTACACGCTCGATTGGGATGCGCACAAACTGGTGCTGGGGCTGGATGGTCAACCGGCTCTGGAATACCCCAAGGAGGATGAGTCGGTGGCGAGCTGGCCCTTCGACTTCAACATGTACCTGCTCCTCAACCTGGCCATCGGCGGCACCTGGGGCGGCCAGCATGGCATTGACCTGGACATCTTCCCGGCGGAGTTCAAGATCGACTACGTCAGGATCTACCGGCCGTAGGGTGGACCGAAACTACTATTGCACCGCAAAGACGCCAAGTCCGCAAAGAATTATATGGAGGGGCACGGAGACGAACACAAGACACGCTTGCCTTCGTTCTCCCCCAGTGCAGCTACCCGAGCCGGCTGCGTCCATCTGTGTCCACATTAGCACCTGGGACAGGTGTCTGTGGTTCCCCTCAGCGCTGCTCCAGCCGGTAAAGCTCCGGGTCGGCGCTCACCATCAGAAAGCGGTAGCTCTGCGCCAGGCGGCCGTCAATTGCCATGAAGTAGATCGGGCGCCGGGGGTAGTTCTGGCGAATATACTGGATGGCCGAATCAGCGAACGGCTTGGGGGTCATGGCGGGGTACATCTCGTGCACGGCGATGCCGGTGCGCCCCTCCTCGACGTGCGCCACGTAGTAGATCGGGTAAACCACGCTCCAGTCGGTGAAGATGATAGCGTTATCTTCCACCTGGCTGGTGACCGATTTGGCCAGGCTATGCGGCCAGCCGGCATCCCGCACCGGGTAGGGATAGTCCTGGTAGTTGGTGCCATCCAGAAAGGTGATGCGCTCCTGCCGCCAAGATTTTTGGAGGGTGCCGAGCATGGGCCACACAGCCGCTGCCGCCAGGGCCAGGCCCGCCAGCCCGCCGATCCAGGCTGCCGGGCGACCCGCCAGGCGCGGGATGCGGCCGCCCAGCCAGGCCAGCAGATCCAGGAGAGCCGCTGCGCCGACGCTGGCAGCCAACGCCAGGAGCACGTAGCCGGGGATATAGAAGACGAAATAGTCGCCGATGTCGTAGTCAATGATGTAGCCCACCTGGGCTGCCCAGGCGATCAGAAAGAGCAGCCCCTCGCGCCAGCGGGAAGGCTCACCCTTCCGGCGGTAGAGAAACAGCGCCGCCAGGCCGAGGGCTGCCAGGGCCAGAACGACCTTAGGGAACTGCTCCGGCAGGGTTCGGATGTACACCCGAAGGTTCTGGATGACGCGGGCTTTGGGCAGGCTAAAGAGCTGGCCCTGGAACTGCTTGCCCACCGCCAGGTAAGTGATCCGCCCGGAGGGCGAGGCAAACTGCTGCGGGGTGATATCCAGGACGCTCAGGTTAGGCCGCATGATGGCGTTGATGTAGCTGCTGGGGGCATTCAGGGCATCCAGGCTGAAGAAGATCGCCAGGCAGAGCACCACCCCAACCAGTGCACCGAGCGTGGCGCGCAGCCAGGCCGTTTTCCAGGCCGCTTTGGGGGTAGCCAGGGCCAGATAGAGCAGCACAGCCGGGGCAGCCAGCAGAACGGCGTAATGCACCCCCAGGCTCAGCCCGCCGGCCAGACCGGCCCAAAAGAGCAGGCCGGAGCGGCCCGTCCGGCGCCATAGCATCCCCAGCAGCAGCACCAGGGCCAGCAGGGCGGCAGCCGGATCATAGACCTCGGCGATCACAGCGTGCCACCAAAAGAGCTTGCAGACTCCCAGGCTGGCCGCGCCCACCAGAGCGGCAATGCGCCAGCCACCCAGGGTGCGCCCCAGCAAGTACACCAGCGCCAGGGTCAGCGCCCCGCAGATAGCCGAGAGCAGGTTGGCCCGGTAGGCAATATCTCCCAGCGGAACCAGCAACGTGACCAGCCTGGAGATCAGGATGTAGACCGGGTAGCCGGTGGGGTGTGCCAGGCCCAGGGTGGCAGCCAGGGTTTGGAACTCGCCGCTATCGCCCAGCAACAACTGGGTGGCCAGGGTGCGCACATACAACACCAGCGCAGCAATAAAAACGCCCCCGGCCAGCAGCCAATCAGAGCGCTCCAGGGGATACTGCGGTGCATGCGTCGTTTGCGCCATAGGGGATTCTTCCAGGGGGATGGGATGAGATGGTTTATTATACCGGATGCGCCCGGCCAGAAGGGAGGAGCGGAGCATACTGATTGGAAATCAGACCCCAAAAATGCCAGATAGCACGAACACCAGGATCGATCCGACGATAATGCCAACCGCCGTATAGTGATGGTGACCATGCTCACGCGCCGTGGGTACCAGCTCATCCAGGGTGAGAAACATCATCACACCCCCGGCAAAGGCCAATGCACCGGGAACCAGGTCTTTGAATGAGGTCAGGAAGAGAGCCGCCAGCAGCGCCCCCACCGGCTCTGCAAAGCCGGAAAGCGAGGCGACCCGAAAGGCATCCCAGCGGTGGACCCCGCCCTTGCAGAGCGGCAAAGCAGTGGCAATTCCTTCGGGGATGTTATGGAGCATAATGGCCGCGGCAATGAATATGCCGAATGCAGGAGCGTTCAGAAAGCCTGCCCCAACGGCGATGCCTTCCGGCAGGTTGTGAATGGTAATGCCAATCGCGAGCAACAGGCCAGTTCTAACGAGCTGGCGGTCGGTGATCCATTGGTTTCGTTGGCGCATGCGCCTGAAGCGCTGCCGACCCGGGTGATAATCCGGATTGCCAGAGGAATCCACCTGGCCTTGCTCACCCCGGATTTCTCTCTCCCCAAAATGGACATGGGGGGCCAGGTAGTCCAGGATGAGCATGAAGGTCGCCCCTAAGCCAAAGCCAATCGTGGCCGTCCAGAAACCCTGGAGCGCCCAGGCGTGGTTGACCAATTCCAGAAAGGAAAGGGAAATCATCACCCCGGCGGTGATGCCCATCAGAAAGCCGTAAGACCGTCGGCCTGGCCTGTGGATCACAGCAATCAGCCCACCCAAGGAAGTTCCCAGGCTTGCCACCAGGCTGAGCAGAAAGATGTTGACGATCGGGCTCCATGTACTCACTGGCCTATCCTCCCAAATCAGATCCTTGTTTTTGGGGCTGCAGGTTGACTTCTGCCTGCACATTGAGCACAGTAGCCACTCAAATGCAGGTTCAACTCCGTGACCTGGAGATTTTTCTTTGCACTCAACCAGCGTGCCAGCTCCAGCACCTGGGGCGCCTCGAACTCGATCACCTGGCCACAACTCAAACAAGTAAAATGGTAGTGAGGGGTGGTCTGAGCCGACTCAAAGTGGCCGTGGTCCTCTCCCAGCCGTTGTTCCTGCACCAGGCCGGCATCTTTCAGAAAGGCCAGGGAGCGGTAGACAGTGGCCAGGCTGATCGGGGCGTGACGGGTTTTCGCCTGAAGATATAGGGTCTCCGCGTCCAGGTGTCCCTGGCTCTCTTTGATGATTTCCAGAACCAGCTTGCGTTGGCGGGTCAGGCGATGGGCCCGAGCACGGGTAGTATCCATAGGACTGGATAATGGTGATTCCCTTATAATTGAGAATGAGAATTATTCTCAATTATAAGACCAACCGGCTCCTTTTGGAAGTGACATAAATCACCCCGATTTGGCCTGTTTGACCCGGAATGTTACCCGAACTAATAATGAACCCTCAGATCCATCAATTTACATGGACTATGTCAGTGCGACAGGTTTTGACATCGTTACAAGCTGTACCCCCTTGACTTGTGGAAAAGCTGCACCCTGTTGAATGGTGGTTATAGCAGCTTCTTCAAAAAAATCATCCCCGAAAGGACGTTTTTCGATCACCCAGCAGTTTTTTACGATCGGTTTGATCCGATTCACAAATGGAAAATGCCCAATAACGCACAGATTTTTATCCTTGCTTTCGCGCGTAATCACTTCAGCCGCATTGACCTGCTCCAGCTTATTTTCATCAACTTCTACAAGAGAGTTCAATGCTGCGATACCGATGCTCGCCTCTAATAAATTATCTGATAGAACCCAATGAGCCAGTTCCTGGGCACTCTTCCGGTGTAGAACACCCACATCGCGGACCAGTGAATGTCCATGTGAGCCTTCACCGATCTGCGTCGATCCCAAACCACAATTTCTACTGCCGACCAGAGTCCAGTGTATACCAATGACCACTTTACGAACCGGAATCGGATCTGCAGGTAGCGTGTTTAAAAGCGCTTCTAATAGTTTCATCCTAGCGATTATGGACATCTCTTGGTTGAAATAGGAATTTCCTTCGCTTCCATTAGGACGTGTGAAGAAAGAGCTACCCGATGGATGGCATCATCCACTACAATTCGTTGCGGTAATGATTGCTGTTGTTTTTCCTGATCCTTTAAAGCCATGGATGAGATGAAGTTCCATTTTTCTTACTCCGAAAATGCCATATTCCGCACACCAACTAGGGACCCAGGATACTTATGATGGCTGTATTGTGTTCGTGCCATTCTAGCATGCGGTTAGGACCAATCCATCCAGGATCATGAAGACAAGGACGGTTTATTTTACATTACAAATTCGTGATTCGACCAGGAAAACAACGTATGAAGAACCTTTCCTCTCTATACTTAATGCAAGTGATCTTCCTGGAGGCAATGAGTTCTTCAACGACTATCCAATCAGCACCAGCCTGAGAAACCATGAATTGTAAAGCTTCCTCACGCAAGGGGTGTACGGCAGTGATACTGAGGATGTCTTCGACGAGATTTCCTGTGGAGGTAAAATCTGTCGCTTCTGCCTCAAACAGCAAATCCACAAATGGAAGCTTTTCGGAGATTATCTGTAATATTTTCTGAAGCGAATCGGGATCCGGAGATTTCACCCAGGTTTCAGCCGGCGGGCGGGTGGGTATCGAGAGGTAAGACTTAAAAGGCTGCAACTCCAAAAGGTAGGTGGACAACTTGTTGACAGCTGTTTCGCTATCGTTAATGCCGGAAATGAGCATTGTTTCGGTCACGAGCTGTCCATGATACTTAGCACGGAATTTGAGAATACCAGCGAGAATAATAGATAGCAGCAGGCGGCGGTGAGGTCGATTGATCCGGCGCCAATCGGCTTCGCAAACTGCATCTACTTTTAAGGATACCCAATCCGCCAGTAATAAAGCATCTTGAACTTCTCCACGATCTATTAAAGAAGCATTTGAAATTACAGCAATAGGAATCTGAAACTGCTTCAGCCTTTCAATCAACTCACCCATGTTAATATCGAGAGTAGGCTCTCCATCCGGTACCAGGGTCAAATAATCGATCACCTGGCCTTTTTTTTCAACGTCGGTGATTTTTCTTTCAACTTCGTTAATTATTTGGTCCAATGGGTAGAAATCCTGTCGAATAGTTTTCAGGGCCGTCGTTCTGCCTACCTGACAATAAACACAGGAATATGAGCAGTGCTTGGGCGGGATGTGGTTGATCCCGAGACTGCATCCTAATCGCCTGGAGGGAACTGGGCCAAAGACAATCACTTTTAATTAAATCCAGCGCCTGACCTTTTTCTTATATTCCAGCCACGACTGCCCAAATTTACTTTCTAAATTACCCTCTTCTACCCGGATAAACAACTGGTCCATTAAAACGGCAAAAATGATCACTATTAAAAAGGGTGTAAGTGCTCTGAATAATAATGCAACCCCAATTAAGATTGCCACAAAACCCAAATACATTGGATGCCGGCAAATTGCAAACGCGCCATCGGTAATTAAAGCGGCAGGTTCTTCAAAAGGCTTGACAGTCGTTTTCGCTTTTCGAAACGCTCTGTCGGCAATCATATTTATCCATAAACCAAATCCCAACGGAATTAGTCCAAGAAAATTCCAGGGTGAAGGGATCAACATAACACCCGGAAAAATAAAAAACAGTATCAGCATCAAGAAAATTGAAATCAACAAATATGTGGGAGGGAGAATGGGTTTCTTGCACATAAGTATCCTCTATTAACCTTCTAATAAAGATTTCAAGATTTCATTAAGAGATCAGCCTGGACATAATCGACCAAGGTTATGTTCTGTCCAGTAACTTCCGCCACCTCCCTGATTGCCTGGATAATTCCTAGAGCAAGCGGTACAGCCATAGGGCACAATGGGGAAGATGGGCGGAATGTGTAAAGGTTTCTTTCCAAGTTGATCCGATAGCCTGGGCTGCGGATGATGCCGGGAAAACCTCAGTGAACGGCACCTCCCCTCGATCAATTATGTTTGGCTGATTTCTCTCTAAGTTCGGTGCTCATCTGAATTCCAAATTTTGGCAAGAATACTCGGTGGAGGAACAATACAAACAATGTTAGCAAAAAAGCTATACCAAAAGTAATCTTTGATGTTCACCAGCGCGAAAAAGAGGGCTACCAGCGCAACCAGGACTTGGATCCATCCCAGAAAGCTGGCAATCTGGAGCACACTGAACAGCCCTACAATGAAGAGGGCGTAAATCGTAAGGTTTTGCCTTTGCGCAGTGTGGGCAACCGTCTCCCCAAAACAGGTAAATCACTACTTTATGCTCTGGTGCTGAGGATTGTGCAGACACGGGCAGCGGGAAAACCAGTGACTGGTAAATAATGAGGAAGGCAATCAGGAGGAACAAACCAGAGGATAACCCAACTTTACGCATTTCAGGCACACCCTCGAAATTAGAGAGTTTTCTAACCACTGAGAAAGCCCAGTAAAAATATTGGGCAGAATTACCACAAACTATCGCAACAGGCGATTTTGAAACTCAACTTGTATTTCGTTATGTGCGCCACCTTCGAGACTGATCAATATCCCAGTTCAATGGAGCATCTCGGGGTGATCGACCAATCTGCCATCAATAAACGCCTGGGCAGCTTCATCAATATCACGCAGCTCTGTAAGTACAGGCTGGATATTGAGCCGGCGCATACTTTCATAAGCGCCCATGCCCATTCCACCACATATCAGGACTTTGCAATCGCCGATTATTTCCGCCATTTTGACGTGTTTACTGTGCGATGGAAAATCCATCCCATGCTGGGCACCATGGGACTTCTCCGTATGTGTCTGAACGTTGAATTGGTTGTGACCCATTTTGTCACGCATCTCGCGGTTCACAATTTTTCCCTCTTCAATGGTTAAAACCAGAAAATAGGGTGCGCGCCCAAAATGCTGGCTAATCGTCTTGCCATCCTCCGTGATCGCTGCAATTTTCATAGTTAACTCCCTTTTCATATATTCAGGTGAGAAATGCCGGCCACCTGGTTCTTCTCGTCCATCTGATGGGTAAAGGATGAGCAGGATTTGAGCGGTATCGTCACCCTTATTTTCCCAGCAATGGGGCAAATGTGCTTCAAACACCAGGCTGTCACCGAGTTTTAAAATATATTCATCCTGATCAATCTGGTAACGGATGGACCCGCTCAGGCAGTAGACAAACTCATGCCCTGTGTGGACAATCATCTGTTCTCCACTGCCCATGCCTGGCTTCAACGTGACCACAAACGGTTGCACAACATTGCCAGCCAAATCTTTTCCCAGGTTCTCCATCTGAGTGCTGCCAAAAGCTGCCTGGGGACGTCGGTCGGCTGGTGTGAAAACGACCCGCTTCTCCACCGGTTCTGATTCAAAGAAAGCAGCAATGGGCACTTCCAGCGCTAAGGCCAATTGCTGCAGTGTACTAACTGAAGGGGACGACTTTCCGTTTTCAACCAGACTGACGGTGTTCACATTCAAACCGCTGCGATCTGCCAATGCTCGTAGCGAAAACCCCTTCCTGGTACGCAAGTCTCTTAGCCTTTTACCGACTAATAATTCAGCAGGGGTATGGTTGCTAGAGTTTACTGGATCAGAAGCAGTTGTTTCCATTTTTTACTCCACAATAATTCGGTCAGGGTCAATGTGAATGTTGTCAGATATGGGGCAGCTGACATCTTTAATTGGCATCATGTTCCCCTTTGAAACAGAATATACCAAAATTATAGTACTAAATATTCATAAATGCAAAGAAACACACAAAATAATAATATAAATCACTTTTTGAGCGTGTCATTCCTTACTTTGTAGAATATGGTAAAGATGTATCATATAAACAGATGCTAAGTATTGAATGTATTTTGAGGCTAAGTTATTTGAGGCAAGCGTATGCAGCAAAATACATCCTTCATTCATAATGTGGATAACCTGGCGAGATTCCTGGAATTGATTGGAAATCCGATCCGTCTGGAAATTTTGTTCTGTCTGCTTGAGCGACCCTGCTGTGTTTGCGAACTTTCGAGCAAATTAAATCAACGACAGCCTTGCATTTCACAACACCTGATGCGCTTGCGGCAGGCAGGGCTTGTAACCCCTCAGCGTGAAGGCTGGAGCAAATATTATTCCATTCCTTCCAAAAGTGTTAAAAAATACCTGCTTTGTTTACAGAAGAGTTGGCAAGAAGAGGGCGAGTTGTTCAACTCTTTCGGGGATGAAGAAAATGAATAGATGTTCAAAAAGACCCTGCGCGTGCCTGAGCAAATGCAAGAGGCCCCCTTGCGTGGATTTGTCACCGCCTTTCTTTGACTTGTTGTGATTCCTTTTTAGCAAAAAATTCGACATTCACAGGAGGCTAAAATGAAATCCATCCTTGTCGGTATTGATGGATCTGAATACAGTCTTGTAGCCGTGAAAGCAGCTGCTAAGTTGGCTGCCGAGCGCGGCATTAAGTCGGTTACCTTGATCAATGTCATCCCTGTGGCAATCAGCACCTTGGGGCCATCGCCGGTCGCGGCTCCACCAGAAGACATTGAAGCCTGGGAAGTCTTTGAAAAGCCTAAGGCTATCCTCAAAGAGGCTGGCGTGGAGGCCAAATTGCTCCTCCGAGAAGGTGATCCAGCCAACGAGATCATACAGGCTGCCAAAGAAGGAAGATATGATCTGATCGTAGTGGGGCACCGTGGTCTCTCCCCCATCCAAACTTTCTTATTAGGTAGTGTTTCCAACCGTGTCGTCACTCATGCCCCTTGTTCGGTTCTGGTGGCTCGACTCGGTCTGGAGAACCAAAACACGTAACCAAGGAGAAACATCAGTCATGGCAGACAATTCTAAATTGAACACCTGGTGGCGTTCCCAGGTTTTCACCATGGTGCTTTTGCTGATTATCGTCGCCCTGTTCATCTGGTCGGTTGTTACGGGGATCAGTGTCGTGTCTGGCGTAACGCCACTAAACGTCCTGAAAGGAACCACTTTAGTTGTGATCGGTTTTCTTGCTGGACTGCTTGGCGGTTTGATCGGGACGGGCGGCTGTAGCGTGATGCTCCCTGCCATTCATTTCTGGATGGGATACCCGGCGCCCATTGCTGTGGGCACCACCCTGTTTGCCGTAATTTTCACTGCACTCTCTGGTGCATATGGGCACTTGATCCATCGCAACCTGGATAAGCGATCCGTGTTATGGTTGGGTGGGATTGGCATCTTGGGGGTGCTTCTAGGTTCCTGGTTATTTACTTTTCTGGCGAACCAATCTACGCTCCTGGGGCTGATCTTGGGGATAATTTTCCTCTGGCCAGCGATTCGGATGATTTGGGAAGGCATTAAGCAGGCGAAATACCCTCAGAAAGAGGGCAACACCATCTCCGCTCCAGCCTGGGGATTATCCATTTTCGGCTTTATCGTGGGGATTGCTACGGGAATTGCTGGCCTGGGCGGGGGTTACGCCCTCGTTCCAGGGTTGATCTACCTGTTTGGCGCGCCGGTGTATATCACCATGGGAACTTCCCTGGCTACCATGATCCCCTTGGCCGTAGTGGGAGGTGGACTCAAGCTGGCCGGCGGGTTTGTCGATCTGGCAGCCGGACTGCTTCTGGCTGGCGGAACCGTCATTGGGGCGCAGGTGGGTGCCGCGGTGATCAAACGGTTCAAACCTACCACACTCAAGTTGATCTTTGGTCTTTACTTCCTTTACGTGTCGGTGAAGTTTATTACTGCCTTCTTTGGGATCAAAGTCTGGTAAACGATTACCCCTTGATCTTTTCTGATCAAGGGGTAATTTATTAATAGAATATTCTCTATATACCTATTGACAATAATAGAATAGTGTGTTATTCTATTGCATAGATTACAGAATAGGATTGGAGGTAATACGATATGCCAAGACATGGAAGGGGTTGGGCAATGGGGGGTGGTCCCAATTGCGGAGACCGTCATTCTCCACTCACGATTTCCATCCTCGAACCGGCGCTGCTTATCTTGCTCAAAGAGCAGCCGCGGCACGGCTATACCCTGCTCGGGGATTTAGAAGAGATGGGTATGAGTTCCATCCACCCAAGTGTAGTCTATCGAACCTTGCGACAGATGGAAGGGTTGGAATGGGTTCAATCCGACTGGAATACTGACCAAACGCAAGGCCCTCCCAGGCGTACCTATCGTCTAACCAGCCAGGGTGAGGTAGCATTACGAAACTGGCAGGATGAGATGAAAAGGACGCGAGAATTAATCTCAAGTCTATTAAAGCGTGTCGGAACACTGGATAGGAGTTAATCAATGCCTGCAAGAGATGGAACTGGACCTTTGGGCCAGGGACCCCGCACCGGTCGAGGAAGAGGGAATTGCATTGTAGACAGAACAAAGGCTTCCCAATCTACGGTTCCCGGAAGTAATCGACCCTTTGGCTGGCGAGGATGGATTTGGGACAGTGCGCTTGGTCGTTTATTGGGTTGGAAACGAACCAACCGTACAAATCGAAGATAGATTTCAAGGCAAGAAAGGAGATTCAAAATGCCTAGGATGGACAGAACGGGCCCACTTGGAACGGGCCCCATTGGAAGAGGTTTGGGCCCTTGCGCGGGCGGGCAAGCCGGCTGGGGCAGAGGACGCGGCTTTCGTCAGGGTGGGTGGTATGGTTGGGGCATGATGCCAACACCGCCATCCCCAGACTCGGAAAAAGGATTTTTAGAACAACAGAAAGTATGGCTAGAAAGGCAACTGGCCACGCTTACTCAGAGATTGCAGAACCTAGAAAAAACCGAAAAAGGTGAGTCATAGAACCAGAGATTCCAGCATAGCCTCCTCCCACCCGTGGGCCTAAGTAAGCGAGCGGAATTGGATATAGGGAGCGCTGCATAGTACCTCCTGCCTGATCCCTTTTTTATTACTGGAGGCCTACTTGCCCTGCGATTCCTCGCTGAAGCGGACGATCACTACCTGCTGGATGAGCGGTGAGAAATCGGCATGCTCGAGCGAATCGCGGCCGGGTTGCCAGCCGAACAGATTGTTGGCTGCCTGGGGGGATTCGGCAATCAATTGCTCCAGGGTGCGCTGCTTCTCTGCCGGATCCTCCAGCACCTGAGCGCGCACAGCAGATTTTCGCATCCCAAGCTGGAGGCGGACATCATTCGGATAAGCGACCAGGTTTTTATACCAGCCGGCTGCCTTTCCCCAGGCCGAGAATACATACAAAGCGCCGCCGATGCGGAAATAGCCGACTGGGAAATGGCGGTCTTTGCCGCTTTTCCGCCCTTTGGTGGTGAGGAGCATGATGGAGCGTCCCGCTCCGAAGAGGGGCAGCAATCCAACCCGGTAAAGGGCGACGATGAAGGGATTGTAGGTTTTGAGCCGGTCGTGAAAAGATTGCTTGAAAGCAGGGTCAAAAAGAATTCGATAGAGGTTGCTCCCCGGGGTGGGAAACACTCTGGAAGAAGGCTGAGGCGGGGTTGCGGCGGTAGTATCATCCATAGGGTTCATTTGAGCTTTTCCTTTCTAGCCTTTCATTTCCTCCTTCCAGGGATTGGGCGTGAACCAGCCAGCGACGGTTTGCGCTAAGGGTTCCAAAAGAACAGCCGACAGAGTTCAAAGAGAACCAGCGCTTCCAGCATGACTTTACCCCACCAGGGCAAGGAGGAAAACCAGGTGGTCAGCCATGCAATCCCGGCTGCCAAAGCCGCCAGCCAACAAGGCCAGGTCAGCGGGCGGACCAGGACCAGGAGGATCGCACCAAAAAAGACCAGAGCAGCCAAAACATAGGTAGCAAACTCGATATTGGCCAGTGCAGCGGCTTCGATGTGGCCTTCAACCCGGCCTTTCACGCCCTGCAGGACCTTGCGGACCGCCAGATGGTCGGCAAAATCCGTGAATATATCCAGGGATACCAGCATGGGCTGCGTGATCGAATGGCGGCTCCAACGGATGCGGCTGACCAGGCGGGTATGGGTGTTGTCCAACCGGTACAGCGCCCAGGTGAAACCGCGCTGTTCATCCCGTCGTTAGTATAGCAGATTTGCCGAAAAGGGATGTGTGACACCCTGACACGGAAGAGGATGGAGGGGTGTTATACTGGAATCATGCGAAATCCAGCCAGGCCCGAAGGAAGAATGCATCCCCTGGTTGGAAAAGAGGAGATCAACCCATGAAATCATGGTCCATCGCCCTGGCGGATACCCTGCTCGCCCGCTTTCCTGACCCCGATGACATCCCCTTTAAGCCCTGGTGTTATGTGCAGGGCTACGTGCTGATCGGGTTTGAAAAACTGTGGAAGTACACTGGTGATCCCAGGTACTTTGCTTATATCCAAAAATTCGTCGACCAGCACGTCACCCCGGATGGCAGCATCCGGCTCTTTGCCGGAGACAGCCTGGACGATATGATGGCGGGGACGGCGATCCTGGCAATCTACGAGCAGACCCGCGCCGAAAAATACCGCCTGGCCTCCAGGCGCATCCGCCAGGCCTTCGAAGATTACCCGCGCAACTCGGATGGTGGCTTCTGGCATAGCAAATCGCTGCCCCACGAGATGTGGATCGATGGGGTGTTCATGGGGCAGATGTTCCTCACTCGCTACGGGGCGCTCATCGGCGAGCGGGATTACTGCTTCCAGGAGGCGGCGCAGCAGATCACCACCCTGGCGGGGCACTGCAAAAAGGCAGAAAGCGGGCTCTACCTCCATGCTTATGACGAATCGAAGAGCGTCTCTTGGGCCAACCCGCTGACCGGCCTCTCTCCGGAGGTGTGGAGCGAAGGCCTGGGTTGGTATGCGCTGATCCTGGTGGAGACGCTGGAACGCATGCCTCAAAGCCACCCTGGCCGGCTGCAGGTGCTGGCGATCTTGCAGGACCTGATTGAGAATTTGAGCAAGGTTCAGGATGCAGCCACCGGGCTGTGGTACCAGGTGGTGGATCAAGGCAACCGGCCTGATAACTGGCACGATACCTCTGGCAGTGCCATGTTCGTCTATTGCATCCAGCGCGCCATCGATCTCGGCCTGGTCAACCCGGCCAGGTACGCCCCTGTCGTCCAAAAGGGATATGCCGGCCTTCTCTCCAAAGCGGTGATCAACCCGGAGGGGCTGGTGGATATCCGGGATGCCTGCGATGGCGTGTGTGTCCAACGTAGCTATGCGGATTACATCCAGTATCCCAAGGTGGTGAACGCCAAGGAAGCCGTGGGAGGCTTCCTATGGGCTACCACGATCGTCGAAAAACCCTCCAGTTCAATCCTTATCCACCAGCGAGGGTAGTGAACCCTGCTCTATCACACGCTTGAGATGCGGTTCATAATCCGGTATCAGCCGCTGATATTCACTGGTCATCAATGGCGATGAAAACATAAAATCAGCCGATGCACGGTCACAGGCAACGGGGATATTCCATACGACCGCGATCCGCAAGAGCGCTTTGACATCGGGATCGTGCGGTTGTTGTTCTAGAGGATCCCAGAAGAAGACGAGAAAATCAATCTCTCCCTCTGCAATTTTCGCACCGATCTGCTGATCGCCCCCCAAAGGCCCACTCTGCAGCTTGATAATATCAAAGCCAAGCTCTTCCTCGAGCAGCTTGCCTGTGGTGCCCGTGGCATATATGACGTGTTGGGCAAGCAATTCTTTATTCCACCTGGCCCATTCCAACAGGTCTTTTTTCTTATTATCGTGGGCCACCAGGGCGACCTTTTTCTTGGGCGCCAACTTATATTCAGGGTTTTCCATTTTCTTTCACCTCAGGCGAGACTGCGTTTACTCTACCAGGGATGTTACACCACCTCGATATTCGCCTTGCCGCCGTAGAAATCCCACCAGGGGTGGGCGCCTTGGGCCAGCACCTCGTTCAGCGCCCGGATGTTTTCAGCCCCACGGGTGGTCAACCAGGCGCGCAGCGCCTCACCGCCACCCTTGCCGTATTCAGGGATGCCATCTTGCCAGGTGGCGCGCCCGCATAGCACGCCGGCGAAGTTCGTGCCGGCCTCAGCCGCCAACTCCAGGGTCTCTCGGAAAACCTCATCGCTCACACCGGCGCTCAGGTAGATAAACGGCAAGCGCGAGGCAGCGGCTGCCTGGTGGAAATACTCCTTGGCCTGGGCTCTACTGTAAGCAACCTGGTGATCGGGATTGGCCCGGGTACCCTCGACGTAGCGCATGTTGACCGGCACTTCGACCTTAAGCACATCGACGCCATACTGGGGTCGTGAAAGCTCGGCCATGTATTTGGTGACCTTATCCGGCTTGACCCGGGCGAATTCCAGGCTCTTCTCATCCCCGATCTGGTCGCTGTAACAGATTGGCTCCAGGAAGAGGGGAATATCATTGGCGCGGCACTCTGCGCCAACCCGCTCGAGAAAAGCCAGCTTGATGGAATTGATCCGCGGGTCATCATCCGGATCGAAGTAAAGCAGGAACTTGATGGCATTGGCCCCGGCTGCCTTGAGCCGCGCCACAGACCACTCGGGAAGTAAATCGGGCAGGCGGCCTTTGATGGTGGCATCATAGCCGGTCTTCTCATAAGCCAGGAACACGCCTTTTTTTCCGGCGCATAGCCTGGCGGCCTCCAGCCCGTACTCAGGGTCCAGCAGGATGGCGCTGGCATAGGGAGTCAGCACTTCCGTGACGAGCATCTTAAACTCGCTCATCTCTGCCGGGCCGGCCTGGCTGCCACTGGCTTTGGAGATAGCTTTCTGCAAGGAGCCGCGCTGGTCCATCGCCAGAGCCGCGATCACGCCACTGGGATTGGCCACCGCGTTGATCCCATCAAATTTGCCTTTACTCATCTTGATCTTTGCCATCGAAATCACCTCCTGATGATTTAGTGTTCTCTCATTACCTGGATATCATGGTACCAATAGAGCGAAACCTTCCGGCGAACTTGTTCAAGTATAATGCACGACTGGCCGGTCCGCACCCCTTGCTCTGTATTTATGAATGCCTCTTCCCAGACGTGGCCGGGCAAAGCTCAAGGGGTGGGTTGCGCCTTGAGCTTTCCTGGCTTCAAGGGCTGTTGCTGACCTGGCTGGTAGCCAAGCCGGCCTCGGGTCAGGATGATGATCAGGAGGGCTGGCACCCCAAAGCCGATGAGGTAGGCTTGGTGTTCGCTGATCTTGTCCACGGCGAGAAAGAGTGGCACCAGAGTCAGTTCGGGGGTATTGACGCTGGCATGCACCAAAATAGAGATGAAAAGGCTTGCTTGGGTATGGTTGTAGACCCAGGTAAAGATGATCGCCAGAGATAGAATCATCAGAATAAATACGGGGAAGTTTCTGAGGAAGGTAGCCAGGCTGGTGCCCGGCCCTCCCCCTTTAGACGCCGTCAGAAAGTCCACCAAATGCCAGAAGCCCCATAGGATACCCAGGAGCACGGTGCCCCACAGTGGGCCATAGCGCGGTTGCATGCGGGGCAGTGCAAAGCCGCGCCAGCCGATTTCCTCACCCAGCGGCCCACCCCCAAAGAAGACGGCCACATAGTACAATGGGTAACTCACCAGCAAGAGAGGCGTAAGACCTTGAAAGCTTGCAAGCGCTCCCGGCTGGATAATGATCCCAAGCATAATCAGCGCTGGAATGCCCACCAAGATGAACAGATACCACTGCCAACCAACCCGCCATTGTCTGATGCGTTGCCGCAAGCGAAGCAGGCCTTCCCTGCCTGCAATGATACTGGTGATGACGATGCCGGCCAGGGAAGGTCCAAAGGTATGCAGGACGTACATGAATGTGAAATCTCCTCGCAAGATGCCCCACTCCGCAAGCACATACGGGATCACCATGATCCACGAGAATGCGTACGCCAGGAGAAAGAAGAAGAACAAGGGATGCCGCCGCATCACCTCTTTCAGGGATCGAGAAGCCGGGGTGGATTGACTGGATGGATTTGTAGTTTCCATGTGAACCATTCTTTCTTTATCAATAAAGAACCAGTTCCAGCTCTGCGCTTCGTGGCCGCATCACGACGGGCTTCTGGCACTCCTGAACAGAACCCGGTGTCAGTCCATGTCCATGATGGAGCCACAGGTCAGGTTGGCGATGGTTCCGGTCATCGCGCTGGCCCAATCGGAGGCCATGAAGACCGCTGCATTGGCAACCTCTTCCAGTGTCGGAAGATGTCCAAGTGCGGTCCCGTTTTCCATATATTTCCTCACTCCACTATCGCTGTGGTCGTCTCTATGTTCCGGAGACCAAGTCTCTGGAATGGCATCGGGACGCAGGCAGACGACGCGGATTCCCTGCGGACCTAGCTCACCCGCCAGACTGCGCGAGAGGGCTTCGATGGCGGCGCAGGCTGTTCCGAAGCCTCCAGTCAAATGGTATCTGCGGTCACGCCCAGAAAGCCCGGCTGCGGAGGAAGAGAGGGTCAGGATTACGCCGGATCTCTTTTGCAGCATGTGCCGGGCGGCTGCCGTAGCGGTAAGGAAGTGCGTCTTGATGCCGGTCAGGACCGGCAGAGTGAAGTTCTCGGATGTCATCTGGATGAGCGGGGTTCCTTGCAGGTCCCCGCGGATCCAAATCGCGTTGAAAGAGATATCGATATGGCCGGCCTTCTTTAAGATCGCATCGAGATGTTGCTCGACGGCCTGCTGATCGAGGGCATCAACTTGAGCCGCCTCAGCTGCTCCTCCCTTTGCGGATATCTCCTCTGCCAGGGCTTCAAGCTTCGGCAGAGTGCGACCAGCCAGGAAGACTTTCGCCCCTTCTCGGGCAAAGGCACGCGCCACCGCGCTGCCAATCGATCCGCCTGCGCCATAGATTACAGCGTTCTTGTCCTTGAGCAGCATGCGCTCTCCTTCTTGGTTCAAACCAGATACAGGTGATTCTTAGTGCTTGACTATTATACAGCTACGGGCAATACATGGCTAAATTCATTCTTTCTGATTTTGCCTTTTCTCGAAGAAAGCGATGCCAGGTGTTTGGTTAACGGCTTTAATTTCATCACACGCCCAAACATGGTAGTTGCCCAATAGGTCTGAAAATGAGCATCAAAAATGCTCTTCAGCCAGCCGGATGGCTTCAAGCCCGGGCTGGTCCCCTATTAATGCCTGCACCAGGTTCCTGACCCCGTGAATCTCGGTGTAATTGTGGGTATAGACCAGCGTGTTCAGCTTGCTGTGCCTGGCATATAGCAAGAAATATAAGGTCATCTCGCCGGTGAGATAGGTATCACAGCCAGATTCGACGGCGGCCCTCAGCCCAGCGTTCATGTTGCCTGCCCCGGCAACCACACCCACCCGCCCGACCATGCCACTGGCGGGCAAGACCTGCCGCGGCGCTTCTCCCAGCGATCCAGAGAGTCTGCGCTCGAAATCATCCAACGGCAGGGCCTCAGCCAGCTCACCCAGCCTGCCCCAAAAGAAGCCATCCTCCTCGTAAAACCGGCCGGTCCCGCTGCAGCCGGTGAGCTTCAGGAGCGAGGCGCTGGTGCCAAAATCCGCATCATCCAGGGGAGCATGCACGAACAGGTGGGCAATCTTGAAATCCTCCAACAAGGTCTGAACCTGCTCTCTCATCTCGAACATGAAACTCCACACGTCGTGATGGGTGATAATGAGCTGCACGCCGCGCTCCCTGGCCTCCAGCACCACCTCCGGGGTTAACGTGGTGGCATAGCCGATCCAGCGGATATCCAGCGGTTGGTGCGGAATCCTCCAGCCCCATTCGGTCGGGTCCCTGGCCAATTGCTCCCCGGCGAATAGCGTAGAAAACCGTGCGGTAAGCGAGTCAATATCCAAAGCGGATCCTGAGAAATCTGGCGAGTAAACGCTGGTAGCAAAGCCTGGAAGAATCGTTGCTTCAGGTCTCGTTCAGAATGGCTTGAATTTTAATGAGTAAATCCGGAATTTTATTACTGATAACATCCCAGATAATTTCATCCTTGACACCAAAATACTCATGCGCAACGATATTGCGCAAGGCAGCAATCGCACGCCATTCAACAGCTGGAAAACGTTGATGAAATTCAACAGGTATGTTTTTGGCAGCTTCGCCAATGATCTCCAAGTTGCGAATCACGGCGTCATAAACAAGATCAGATTGCCGAAAGCTATTGAGGTTCTGCCCTTTGGTGTAGCGAATTATTTTCAGGCAAGAGGTTTGAATATCCTCCAGATAAAGGCGAGGATCACGCGACATAGATGGCTTCCTTCTCTACTTGTGGGCGCAGGCGCGGCTTGAGCGTATCGGGGATGACCAGGTCAACCGGACAGCCCAACAGGTCTTCCAGGTAAAACTTAACCTGGATATAGCGGTCAAAGGTCAGCGGCGGATAGAACTCGACCAGCAAGTCCACATCGCTTCCAAGGCGCGCCTGGTTGCGTGCCAGCGAACCGAAGATGGCCAGTGAGCGGACTCCTAACCCTTCCAACGTCGGCCGGTGAGTCTTCAATATCTCCAGAACAGCATCGCGATCCATACCATCTACCTCCCTTAAAAGATACCACAATTCAAGGGAAAAGTTAATTTTAGGAGGGTGCACCACACCAGGAAATTGATAGTCAATGTTAAAATAAAAGCAACCTTTTCCCTTTGCTTATCCGTTCGAAGCTGGAGTTATGAGATGGATTATTCCCATGAACTGCCGCTCAACCAGATCATCCAGGGCGATTGTATCGAGGTTCTCAATTCCTTGCCGGAAAAGTCCATCGACCTGATCTTTGCCGACCCGCCGTACAACTTGCAGCTCCAGCAGGAGCTCTGGAGACCCAATATGACCAAAGTGGATGCGGTCGATGATGAATGGGATCAATTCGCCAGCTTCGCAGAATACGACCAGTTCAGCCGGCAATGGCTGACAGCCTGCCGGAGAGTCTTGAAAGACCAGGGCACGCTTTGGGCGATTGGCTCCTACCACAATATCTACCGGATCGGGTCGATCATGCAAGACCTGGGATTCTGGTTTTTGAACGATATCGTCTGGATAAAAAACAATCCGATGCCCAATTTCAGAGGTGTTCGGTTTACCAATGCCCACGAGACGCTCATTTGGGCCAGCAAGTCCAAAGGAGCAAGATATACTTTCAACCACCACGCCATGAAGGATTTGAACGACGAATTGCAGATGAGGAGCGACTGGCACCTCCCGATCTGTTCGGGAGCCGAGAGAATCAAGGAGAACGGCAAAAAAGCCCACTCTGCCCAAAAGCCGGAAGCGCTGCTCTACCGGGTCATCCTGGCCTCCAGCAACCCGGGGGATGTCGTCCTGGATCCCTTCTTCGGCAGTGGGACGACCGGCGCAGTCGCCAAAAAGCTACATAGAAACTGGATCGGGATAGAACGGGAGCCAGGCTATATCCAGATTGCCCAACAACGAATCGATACGATCGCCCCGGAGCTGTTGGATAGCACGATTTTCAATGTGCCTGAATCCAGAAGCTCACAACCGCGTCTCCCGTTTGGCAGCCTGCTCGAGCTGGGATTTTTGAGACCTGGACAGGAGCTGTATTTTAACCGCAACCGGGCTCAGGTGGCGTCGGTTAAGCCGGATGGGAAGCTGAGAGTTGGTGACTTTGAAGGCTCCATCCACCAGGCAGGGGGGCATTTGATGGGCGGCAGCCCCTGCAATGGCTGGATCCACTGGTACTACATGGATGACCAGGGAGCATTGAAGCCGATCGATGAATTGAGAAAGATCATCCTGAAGCGGATGAAAGAACCAGATGGTTAACCGAGGCGCCCTTTAGAATGAGGAGAATTCAGGGCACCCAACCTTATGTATGGGTCATCGTGGCCTGCGCATTGGTGGCAATCTTCTATTTCACGGCAGTGAAATTGATCAAGGAAGATTACCCGAACAGCGACTTCTTCTCCTACTGGTTGGCCGGCCACATGATGTGGAGCGGGCAGGACCCGTACTCAACCAGCCAATGGGAGGAGGGCCACCGCCAATTTGGGGCTAGCTGGATTTCCGATCCCACTTTTCTGTATCCCCTGCCCCTGGCCCTGTTCTTTGCGCCGCTCGGGTTATTGCCGCTCTACGCGGCTTACGTGGGCTGGGTGATGCTTTTACAGGTTATGCTGGTGATTGCGGCTCTACTGTTGCTCTTCTTATGGGCTAATCCCCACTGGAAGCCCTATCTTTTTCCCACACTGGCAGGCCTGGCACTTTTCCGTCCCACGCTGATCACGCTATTGGGCGGTGAATTGAGCGGTTGGTTGCTGCTGATCTCCGTCCTGGTGATCTATTGCTGGGTTCAAGGAAAATGGACAGCCGGGGGTCTCCTGCTGCCCCTCTTGTTGCTCAAGCCGAATATCGGCCTGCCGATCGTGGTTCTGCTGGCTGCCTGGCTGGGAATGCGCAGACAGATGGGAGCGTTGGCCGGGGTGGTGCTCTCCTCGGTGGCCCTTTTGATGATTGGATTGGCCCTGAATGCCCACTGGGTGCAGGAATACCTGACCATCGGAAACTCAAAACTGCTCCAGACTTTTGGATACTCCCCTACCCTCTGGGGACTGGCAGCCTACCTGACCGGCTTCCAACCCAGAGATTCATTGATATTGGGCGGCCTGGCGGCCAGTGCGATGCTCGGAGGATGCTTTTCCCTGCTGGCAGATCAGCAGAAGAACCGGGAACCGGCCTGGGTGTGCAGCCTGGTCATCGCAACCACCCTGCTGATCACCCCCTACACCTGGCCTTATGACCAGCTACTGCTGGTGATCCCGATCTTCGCCCTCCTGGGGGACATGGTGAACAGGGATTCCCCTTATCTCTTTTCAGCTTCAGCCTTTATCCTGCTCGATCTCCTGGTTCTTGGCCTGTTTGCTCTGAGCATGAAAATACAAATGGAAGTCCTGAACGGCCTCCTGCCACTGGTCCTCTATTCCTTCCTATTTTACAGAATCAAAAAAGCTCCCCACGCGATCTCCTGAGATTGGCCTCAATGGGTCAAATGACCTACTCGGTCCGCCCCTGAAGCGGTCATTTGACCTATGGAAAATGATTGCTTGGGCCGATGCTGGAGCAAGCCTATTGCACTATGATTCAAACTGATCGCAAAATGCTAAAACCTGGGCCTGCCGCGGGGTGAGAGACTGAAAAACCGCGCCCGCACGCCTTGCCGGTAGGAGAACCGAAGCATGGAAAGCAAACTTCAAAAGAAAGTGCTGATTGTCGATGATGAGGCTTATGTGCGCCTGCTGATCGAGCAAACCCTGGAAGACCTGGAGGACCAGGGCGTGCGGATATTCCAGGCCACAGACGGGGAGGATGCCCTGCGCCTGGTGCGGCAGGAGAAGCCGGACCTGGTCTGCCTGGATGTGATGATTCCCAAGCTGAATGGGTTTGAAGTTTGCCGTACCATCAAACGTGAGCTCAAAATGGAGGATGTGTACGTTGTCATCCTGACCGCCAAAGGCCAGGAATACGACTGGCTGGCTGGCAAGGAAGCCGGTGCGGACCTCTATATGACCAAGCCATTTGACCCGGATGAGTTACTGGTGTTAGTCGAAAGGGTACTATCGCTTCATGACTCCAACCACCATTAAGAAATTATTTCGCAGCAGCAATGAGCAGGTGGTACACAGGCTGCTCTCACTTTCTGATGAACCGACTGGCATCCTGGAAGTGGACGGGACCCGGTTGTATGCCAACAACGCATTGGATGGGCGCTCAGATGTCGAAAGGACTGCGCTCATGCAAGATGACCAAGTTGCAGGCTGGGTGGTAGGCCAGGCAGGATCAAAATGGAAAACGGACCTGGTTCTTCTGCTCCAGCACCTGCTCACCCAAGAATCAGCCAAGGCAGCGCTGGCCTCTGAGGTGCTGGATAACTATCGCGAATTGCACCTGCTTTATCGACTCTCGGAAGAACTGGCCCTGTCGCTTGAACCGGAATCGATCGGCCGGGTCGCGCTGAAGGAGATCTGCCCCTTGATCCAGGCCAGCAGCGGATTTGTGTTGTTGACGGATGAAAACCTGCAAGGCTTGCAGGTCATCGCTCAATGCCAGCAGGAATACCAGATCAGGCCAGGACCCTTCAAGCCGGATGGGGTCTTAATGCAGGTGATCCAGACCGGAATTTCACAGCTTTCCAACGACCAGCCGGCGGATGAATATTTTCTCGATTCTGGAGATATGCCCATTTCGATGCTGTGCGCGCCGCTCAAGACCGAGAAACGAGTGTGGGGCGCAATCACCCTGGTACGTGAGGCCGCCAGGCCCTTCTCCGCCGGTGATTTTAAGCTGCTGAATGCCATCGCCATGCAGACGGCTTCTGTCATCGAGATCGCCCACCTGCACCGGGTCGAACTGGAGGCCGCCCGCATCGAGCGCGATCTGCAAATGGCCCAACGGGTGCAATCGGGCTTGCTGCCACGTAAAATGCCCGTGCTGGAAGGCTGGACGGTGGCAGCGCTCTGGCAACCGGCCCGCACCGTGAGCGGCGACCTGTATGATTTTATCCATTTCCCGGATGGCAGGCTTGGCCTGGTAGTGGCTGACGTGGCGGATAAAGGGATCCACGCCGCCCTGGTGATGGCCAACACGCGCAGCATCCTACGCGGGGTGGCTGCCAGCGCTGGGCGCAAGGGATCGATCTCACCCGGCCACATCCTGTCACGCGTCAACCAGGTGTTGCGGGAAGATATGGCGGACGGTATGTTCGTGACCTGCCTGCTGGCCATCCTCGATCCGCACTCCGGTTCTGTGCGCTTCGCTAACGCTGGCCACAACCTGGCTTACCTGCGCACAGGCCAGGAGGTGTCTGAGCTGCACGCCACTGGCTTCCCGCTGGGCATCTTCTCAAATGCGGATTATGAAGAAAAAGAAACGATGTTGAACCGGGGCGACAGCCTGCTGATCTACAGCGATGGCCTGGTCGAAGCGCATAACCCGCAGGGGGAGATGTTCGATTACCCGCGCCTCAGCCAACTCCTCAAGCACGCTCCCGATGCCACCAGCTTAGAAGGCGTATCCCTGCTCCAGCGCCTGATGGCTGAGCTGGCCGCCTTCACCGGGCCAAACTGGGAGCAGGAAGATGATGTGACGCTCCTGACCGTTTACCGCCAGTAGCACAACCTCTCGACACAAGGAATGTGAATATGGTTGAAATTCATTTGTATGGAAAACTGCGACATTACTCTCGTGACTTTGCACCCGCCAGTGATGTTATCCTAAGGATGAACTATGACGGTGAGACAATCGAATCGCTTATGGTGAGCCTGGGTATTCCTTGTGATGAGATCTACCATGTTTTTTATAACTCAAAACTTCTGGCGACCCGCACCAAGATGGGGGGGCTGTATGGACTTCCACAGGTTGGCCCTGAAGTCCTGACCTGGAATCTGAAAGTGCCCCTCAACGATGGAGATCGAATCGGGCTATTTGGCAAGGATATGTCCATTCTAAGCATGTAAACTTAGCCATCGCCTGGGAAAAACCTGAGCTCCGCGCAAGATTCCAGTTGCCGGTCAAATTCCAATTCCGGCCAGGCCAACACCCGCGCCAGGTAATTGCACCACCTCAGATTAGCCGCCAAACCATTGACTCACATCCTGCCAAACTCCCGGCATACGCTCGTTGAACCCCTAGCTAAGCATCCTTAGCAGCTATTTGCAGATCTTTCCCTGCCGGCTGTTGTGTGCCATAAGGAATGAAGACCACTCTCATTTTAGTAGATTTTGTGCTATGATCCTGTTTACTAGAACCCAAAGGAGTATGATCGGATCGATTCAAAGTCAATATGGATAGGAGGCATCCTCATGACAACCCACACTCGACTGCCGCGCAGCACCCCGGAAGCGCAAGGCATCCCCTCGGCGGCGATTAGCGTTTTTATCGAAGAAGCAGAAAAGAGCGAGCTGGAGCTGCACAGCTTCATGCTCGTGCGAAATGGCCATGTAGTGGCAGAAGGCTGGTGGAAGCCCTATGCCCCCGAGCGCCCACATATGCTGTTCTCGTTGACCAAGAGCTTCACCTCCACGGCGGTGGGCCTGGCGGTGGCCGAAGGCCGGCTTTCGGTGGATGACCCGGTGCTCTCCTTCTTCCCGGAAGAGAAACCGGAACAGGTGGGGCCGCACCTGGCAGCGATGCGCGTGCGCCACCTGCTTTCGATGTCGACCGGGCATGCCAAAGATACCACCGGGTATATGCACCGCCGACGAGATGGTAATTGGGTGAAGGCCTTCCTGGAGCAACCCGTGAGATACCAGCCCGGGACACACTTCCTCTACAACAGCGGGGCCTCGCATATGCTCTCAGCCATCGTGCAGAAGCTGAGCGGGCAACCTCTGTCGGAGTACCTGGGGTCGCGCCTGTTTGAGCCGCTCGGAATCCAATCTCCCACCTGGGAGACCGACCCGCGCGGGATCAACACCGGCGGCTGGGGGCTCAAGATCACCACCGAGGATATCGCCTGCTTCGGCCAGATGTACCTGCAGAAGGGGGTATGGAACGGCAAGCGCATCCTGCCGGAAGCATGGGTGGCCGAGGCCACCTCCAAACAGGTCTCCAACGGCGACCCCAGCACGCCCAGCGACTGGCAGCAGGGTTACGGCTTCCAGTTCTGGCGCTGCCAGCATGGAGCTTACCGCGGGGATGGGGCATTCGGACAGTATTGCGTGGTCATGCCCGACCAGCAAGCGGTGCTGGCCATCACCAGCGGGGTGGGGAATATGCAGGCCGTGCTGGACCTGGTCTGGAAGCACCTGCTCCCGGCCATGAGCGCTGCGCCGCTGCCCGCTGTTCTAACCGCTCAGGGCGCGCTGACCAAAAAACTGGCCGGGCTGGCCCTCCTGCCGCCCAAGGGGAAGGCCGCCTCGCCCCTGGCGGAACGCATCTCCGGCCGCACCTACCGGATGGAGAGAAACCCGCTGGGGGTCAGGTGGGCGCGCTTCGATTTCTCCGGCGGGCAATGCACCCTGCGGATGCGTGACCGGCGCGGCGAGCACCAGGTGACCTGCGGGGCAGGGAGCTGGCTGGAGGGCAGCACGACGCTGCTCGACCGAATCCCTCCGATGGTAGCTGCCAGCGCGGTGTGGAGCGCAGCCGATACCTTGCTCATCACCCTGCGCTCCTACGAGACCCCCTTCGTTCATCGCATGGCCTGCCGCTTTGATGGCGACCAGGTGACGATCGGCACCACGGTGAACGTCTCCTTTGGGCCAACCACGCTGCCGGAGCTCAAAGGGAGGGCTTAGAGAACCCCACACTTGACCCGCCACCGACTGAACCTGATCACTCTGGGGATTATGCTCAGCCTGTTCCTGGCCTCCATGGAAGGCACCGTGGTGGCGACGGCCATGCCGTCCATCGTCGGGCAGCTGGGGGGGTTATCGATCTATAGCTGGGTTTTTTCCATCTATATGCTCGCCTCGACCACCACTGTCCCGATCTATGGCAAGCTCTCCGACCTGGTTGGCCGCAAGCGAGTGTACCTGGTCGCGATGGCCTTGTTCCTGGCCGGTTCGGTTCTATGCGCTCAGGCCCGGACGATGGAGCAATTGGTTCTCTTCCGCGCGGTGCAGGGCCTGGGTGCCGGCGGGGTGATGCCGCTGGCCTTCATCATCATTGGGGAGTTGTTCACCCTGGAACAGCGCGCCAGGATGCAGGGATTGTTTTCTGGAGTGTGGGGGGTATCAGCCGTCGTGGGGCCGCTGATCGGCGGCTTCCTGGTGGACCAGGTCTCCTGGCATTGGGTTTTCTATATCAATGTAATCCCTGGCAGCCTGGCGGCAGGGCTGGTGTGGCTGGCCTGGAAAGACCAGGCGCGGGAAACCTCCAAACAGGTGGCAGTGGATGCCCTCGGAACGCTCTTCCTGTCGTTGGGAGCGCTCTGCCTGCTTCTGGGGTTGAACGAGCTGGGCACCCCGTTCGGCTGGTGGGCGCTGGCGGTGGCTGGGATGCTGTTTGCCGGGCTGGCGTGGGTGGAGCGGCGGGCGTCTGACCCGATCCTGCCATTGCCCCTGTTCCGCGACCGTCTTTTCAGCATCTCGATCTTGCATGGCATCCTGGCCGGTTGGGCAGTGTTCGGCAGCCTGAACTACGTGCCGCTGTTTGTCCAGGCCGTATTGGGCACCAGCGCCACACAGGCTGGCATCACCCTGACCCCCATGTCGCTCAGTTGGACGCTGGCCAGCATCTTTGGAGGGCGTCTGCTGCTCAGGATGGGCTACCGCACTCTGGCCCTCATCGGCATGGGCATGGTGGTCACAGGCACGGCGTTGATGACACGCATCGACATTCATTCCAGCCAGGTTGCCATCATGACCTGCACCGGAATGATGGGGATCGGCATGGGTCTTTCGATGCCGGCTTTTCTGATCGCCGTGCAAAGCACCGTGCCGAAACGGGAGCTGGGGACGGTTACCTCCACCATCCAGTTCAGCCGTAATATCGGTGGCACGCTGGGGGTGAGTATTTTGGGAGTATTCCTGAGCACTGGCCTGGCCAATCACCTGCTGGAAGCCGGGATCGACCCCGCCTCGGTCTCGCTCGACCGCCTGCTTGACCCGCTAGCCGGAGCGAGCGACGTGCTCGAAGCACCCCTGCGCCAGGCGCTGGCGATCTCGATTGCCAGCATGTTCATCATGGCGTTCGGGGCAGCTTTGGCAGGCCTGCTGGCAGTGCTGTTTGCGCCAGGTGGGAAGATTTCACAGCTTGTGGAACAGCGGGCCGCCGAGAACCTGTAATCTCAAGACAGGGGGTAAGATCCCAGAAGGCGAAAAACTATTTCACCAGGGGGATTGACTCGGGAGCCGAAATATCGTATTATAGATATATATTACCTAAATAGTCATATAATAACCATTCAGAGCTACCCTATCGGGAGCTCACCACTTTATAGGAGGTAGTCATGTACGGCACAATCGCAAAGTTAAAGGTAAAACCAGGGGCTCTGGAGGAAATACGCAAGATGGAGACCGGGCGCCAACCCGAGGGTTACATTGGAAGCTATGTCTTCCAGAGTGACCAGGATGCCAACGAGCTGTGGCTGGTCGCCATTTTTGAAGACAAGGAGACCTATCTGGCCAACGCCGATAGCCCCGAACAGAACCAGGAGTATCGCAGTATGAGGCAGTTTTTATGGTCCGATCCGGAGTGGCACGACGGCGCGATCGTCTTCGCCAGCGAGCCGCTCAAGCAACCCTGCTAGCTTAAAGCTGAATAGCCAATCAACGCTGAACCGCCTGCCTTCCAGCCAGGCGGTTCTTTTTTAAGAGAAACAGGACATCGTCAGTAAAAAGAAGGGCAGGGGATATCCGTGGTACAATCCTCCTCAGCCATGCCCCAAGACCCCTTTTCTCATCTCAACCCGCAGCAACGCCAGGCAGTGACCGCCGGGTTGGGCCAGGTGTTGGTGCTGGCTGGACCCGGCTCGGGCAAGACGCGCGTCCTGACCGAGCGCATCGCCTACCTGATCCGCTCGCTGGGGGTGCGGCCCTATGGCATCCTGGCGGTGACCTTCACCAACAAGGCCGCCCGCGAGATGATCGGGCGGCTGGAAAAGCTGCTGGGGGAGCAGGTCAGCGACCTGTGGCTGGGCACCTTCCACGCCACCTGCGCCCGCATCCTGCGCCGCGAGGCCAACTACCTGCCCTTCACTTCCAGCTTCGTGATCATGGATGCCGATGACCAGGAAGCCCTGGTCAAGCGCGCCCTCAAGGATCTCAACCTGGATGATAAGCTCTACCGCCCGGCTGCCATGCAAGCCGCCATCTCCAACGCCAAGAACAGCCTGGTGCTGCCCAAGGACGTCCCGACGCGCAACTACCGCGATGAGGTGATCGTGCGCGTCTACGAGCGCTACCAGGAACTGCTGCTGAACAGCAACGCCGTCGATTTCGACGACCTGCTGATGTGGGCGGTGCGCCTGCTGGAAGATAACCCGGCGGTGCGCGAGCGCTACGCTCGACGCTTCCAGCACGTGCTGGTGGATGAGTTCCAGGATACCAACCTGGCCCAATACCAGCTCCTGGGGCTGCTCTCCACCTACCATCACAACCTGTTCGTGGTGGGCGACGAAGACCAGTCGATCTATCGCTGGCGCGGCGCCGATTACCGCAACGTGTTACGCTTTGAGGAGGACTTCCCCGAAGCGCAGAAGATCCTGCTGGAACAGAACTACCGCTCCACCCAAAATGTGCTGGATGCCGCCCGGGCGGTGATCGACCGCAACCCGTACCGCACCCCCAAGAGCCTGTTCACCGAGCGCGGCCAGGGCGAGAAGATCATCCTCTACGAGGCGGTGGATGACCACGCCGAAGCGGCTTACGTCGTCGATACCATCCGCCTGGGGCTGGAGCGCAATCCCAAAGCTGGCGGCGATTTCGCCGTGATGTACCGCACCAACGCCCAATCCCGCCTGCTGGAGGAGGCCTTCCTGCGCAGCGGGCTGCCCTATCGCCTGGTGGGAGCGCAGCGTTTCTACGGCCGGCGCGAGGTGAAGGACCTCATCGCCTTCCTGCGCCTGGTGGCCAACCCTTCCGATGAGATCAGCCTGAACCGGGTGATCAACGTCCCACCGCGCGGCATCGGCGATAAGACCCTGGTGGCACTGCAACTGGCTGCCCGGCAAGCTAACCTCAGCCCGGGTGAGGTGCTGCTCGACCTGGGCCGCAACGGCGACCGCAGCCCTTATTGGAAGGCCTTCGGCGGGCGCGGGGCAGCCATGCTGGCCGATTTCGGCGCCATGCTCTCCGGCTGGCGTGAGGCGCAGGCAGGGGAGCTGCCGCTGCCGGCGCTGTTCGACCGGGTGCTGTCCGAGACCGTCTACCAGGAATATATCGAGGATGGCAGCGAGGAGGGCGCTGACCGCTGGGAGAACGTGCAGGAGCTGCGCAAGCTGGCCTACGAGTACATGGAGCGCGGCCTGACCGCCTTCCTCGAGAACCTAGCGCTGGTCTCCGACCAGGATACCCTGCCGGAGCAGGTCAATGCCCCCACCCTGCTCACCCTGCACGCCGCCAAAGGGCTGGAGTTCAACCAGGTGTTCATCATCGGGTTGGATGAGGGGCTGCTGCCGCACTCGCGCTCGCGCGACGATCCAGAAGAGATGGCCGAGGAGCGCCGCCTGTTCTACGTGGGGCTGACCCGCGCCCGCAACCAGCTTTACCTGGTGCGCGCCCGCCAACGCTCCACTTACGGCTCCTCGGAGTACTCCGAGCCTTCGCGCTTCCTGGAGGATATCCCAGACTTCCTGCTTTCCATGCAGGGGATACAATATTCCAGCCGCTGGCCGGCGCGCCGCGAAGCCTACCAACGCTGGGAAAGCACCTCGCAGGCTTCGCTCTCCCGAGCTTCCGAGGGGGAGCGCAGCCGCGCTGCCATCCTGGAGCCGCGCTACCGCCCAGCGATGCGCGTCCGCCACCCGGTGTGGGGCGAGGGCATGGTACTGGATAGCCGCGTCCAGGATGAGGACGAAACGGTCGACGTGATTTTCGAGAGCGTGGGCTTCAAGCGGCTGATGGCCTCGCTGGCGCGGTTGGAGATCATTTGAAGACCAACCGGAACCGCAATTGAAACCTTCATGGTCACCAGGTTCATCCATCCTGGGATTATGTATTCTGATCCTCGGTTAGAGGTCAACAAGTTTATATCATCCTAACCCTTGACAAATATCAACATTATCCTATAAAATAAACACTGTTCGGTAATCAGCGCATGCCCACCCGCACCTCCCCCACCCGCCAGCGCAGAGCGGCGCGCACCCGGCGTGCCATCCTGCAGGTTGCCCTCGAACTGATCGAACAACAGGGCGCCGAGAAACTTTCGCTGCGCGAGGTGGCCCGGCAGATCGATTACAGCCCGGCCGCCCTGTACGAATATTTCCCCAACAAAGATGCACTGCTCCAGGCACTGCGCGGCGAAGTGGATCGGCAGCTTGAGCAGGTGCTGCGCGCTTTGCCAGCCGCCCCCACATTCGCCGAACGCCTGGTGCAAGCCGGGTTAGCCTGCCTGCGCTATGCCCAGGAGCAGCCGCAGCGCTTCAGCCTGCTGGCATCCCCCAACCAGGTTCCAGCCGCTGACCCAGGCGCCCGGCTGGTGTTCGCCGAAATCTTGCAGGGCGGGGCGCAGGCAGGCGAATTCTTGCCCGATCCAGCGCTTGGGACGGTGGAGATGGCGCATATGCTCTGGGCGCTGGTCTATGGATTGGCCGCCTTGGGGCAGTCTTCCCCGGCGGAAGGCCAGGCTGAAGAAGCCCTGCGCTGGTTGGTGAGAGCGATCCCGACCCACGAGAGCCAAAACTCAAACACAGACCACCAAAAATCGAACGAAACTTGATGATTAAACATTGTTCAATTTATAAACTAACATCATATTATGATCTACTTAGGTTTTCCGATCGCTGACACTTGATTCCCACCTGCAAGAATCCCTGGGCTCTGCCCGGCCAAGGAGTTGGATCATGAATCTCAAACAAGCGTTGATTTCTCACCTGGGTTTCCTGGATACCCTCTCCCTCCTGTTCAAGAAGGCCAACCCGGCTCGACCCGTCCTGTTTACCATTCCCAATTCGTTCCTGCCCGACCGGCTGGTCAACCAATGGCTGCCGGCCTATCAAATCCTGCAGCGCGCAGCCTGTGTGCAGCCTGGCGAGCGCCTGCTGGTGCATGACGCTGCCAGCCCGGCCGGCCAGGCGCTGCTGGAGCTGGCTTGCCTGGACGGGCTGAAGTGTTATGGGACGGCCTCGGCTGCCAAGCATGAGCTGCTCGAGGAGCTGGGCACCGTGGGGATCGATTCGCGCCGCGAGGATTTCCTCAGCGCAATCCGTACCCTGTGCGGCGATGGCGTGGACGTGGTGGTGCACCCGCTGGACCTGCCCCGCCTGACGCGCTCCTTTCGCGCCCTCCGGCGGGGTGGCCGGCTGGTGGTATGGTTCTCACCGCTGGCCCACCCCCCATTCTTGCGCCGGTTGGAGGCCTGGCTGGAGATCGCTCTGCTCAAGCTGCTGCCGAATGGCAAACAGGTGATCCTCTACCGGCCAGTGGCCTGGCAGCGCATGCACCCGGCCTGGTTCCGCAAGGACCTCAGCCTGCTGGCGGATTGGATGGAAGAAGGCAAGCTAATCTAGGGCAGGTCAACCTGCCCGAGGGGATAGGTCATGTCACAGAGGACACGCTATTCGGGCGCTATCTTGCAGGATGGCTATATTCTTTTAATCCAACATCACTATTTTGCCAGTGCTGAACGCTGGTGGCTGCTGCCCGGGGGTGGGCGCGAGCCGGGGGAGACGGAAGAGGAGACCGTCCGGCGGGAAATGTTGGAGGAAACCGGGTTGCAGGTGCGGGTGGAGCGCCTGCTGATCGAAGAGTTTGTGGATGACAGGGGAGTATATGACTGTTACCGAACCTATCTCTGCACGCCGGTCGGGGGCATGGCGAAACCGGGCTATGAGCCAGAGCCGGAGCCTTCTGCCATGTACGAGATCGCTGCTCTCCGCTGGCTCCCCCTATCCGACGAATCGACCTGGGAGGAAGACCTGCGGTTAAACCCGATCATGGGACCCCTGCTGAGGAAGATTCGCGAGCAGCTGGCAAACGGCTGACACACAGACTGGGTGAAAATCCCGGGCTGGCGCCCTCCTCGCAACGACCATTCGAATTTGTGAAAGCCCTGTGGGCCAGCGCGCAGGAGGTTGACAGCTTCATCCCCTCGCGGTATCCTTATCCTGCGTTCGGGCGGGTCCGGCGCGGCGGAAACCTGCGAACCCCGCCAGATCCGAGAGGAAGCAACGGTAAGGAGGCCCTTCCGGGCGCCGCCGGGAAACCTGCCCGGGCGCATTTCCAGGGCAAGCGCCAGGTTTGACCCTCTTTCGACAATGGAAACCCCACCCATTTGTGATTACGAAGGCTCCGATTACCAGGCCACCTTCTGGGAGCATGGCGAGCGTGACTACGAAGATGCCGTCGAGGCAGTCGCGCTGCGCCGCCTGTTGCCGCCGGGCGGTCAACGGATGCTCGAGTTAGGCGCCGGCGCCGGGCGCAACACGGCTCGCTATACCGGTTTTGAGCAGGTGACTCTGCTGGATTACTCGCGCAGCCAGCTCGAACAGGCCCACCAGCGCCTGGGAGAGAACCCGCATTACCGCTACGTGGTCGCCAATATCTACCACCTGCCCTTCACCCCGGGATTGTTCGACGCCGCCACGCTGATCCGCACCCTGCACCACCTTTCCGAGCCGCGCCGGGCGCTGGAGCAAATCCGCACCGCCCTCCAACCTGGGGCGTCCTTCATCCTTGAATTTGCCAACAAACAAAACCTTAAAGCCATCCTGCGCTTTGCCCTGCGCCAGCAATCCTGGAATCCTTTCTCGCCTGAGCCGATCGAATTTGCCCCGTTGAACTACGATTTCCACCCTGCCACAGTGCGGGCCTGGCTGCGCTCGAGCGGCTTCGCCATCCAGCGCCAGCTTTCGGTCTCGCACCTGCGCATGGGCTTCCTCAAGCGGGCGCTCCCGCTGCGCTGGTTGGTGGCCTGGGATTCACTCTTTCAGTGGACCGGCGAATTTTGGCAATACACCCCCAGCATCTTCATCTGTTCGCGAGCGATGGGCACACTGCCCGGCCTCGCCACACCCGGTTCCTTCTTCCGCTGCCCGGCCTGCGGGCAGGAGCTTCCCGATACCCCACCCCTGATCACCTGCGAATCCTGCGGCCAGAAGTACCCGGTGGAGGGGGGAATTTACGATTTTCGCATCACAGCCTACGAGTAGATCATCATTCCTATTCCTCATCCATCGGCAAGAGGCCTTTGCGCAGGGCATAGCGCACCAGGTCGATCTGCGAGCGCAAGTTCAGCTTGTGCATCACATTGGAGCGGTGAATCTCGACCGTGCGCGGGCTGATTGAGAGCCGGTTGGAGATATCGCTGGTGCTGTATCCCTCGGCAACCAGTTGGAGCACCTCGCGCTCGCGGGTCGTCAGGGTGGTGTAGCCGTCCAACGACCTGGGCTGAGCCTTCTCCACATAAGCTTCAATGGCCCGCTCGGAGAGCGGTGCGCTCAGGTAACGCCGCCCTTCCATCACCGTCTGGATGGCCTGGATCAGGTCGGAAGCGGTCGAATCCTTGAGCACGTACCCGTAGGCACCGGTCTGCAACGCCTCCAGCACATACGCCTCGTTGGCATGCATCGATAGGATAATTACACGGGTGAGGGTGTGAATCCGGCGGGTCGCTTCCAGACCTCCCAGGCCCGGCATCATCAGGTCCATAACGGTCACCTGAGGGCGCAACCGTTCGGCCAATTCCACCGCCTGCAGGCCATCGCTGGCTTCCCCAACGATGATATAGGTCCCCGAACCCGAAGCCGATTCCAACAGCGAACGCAGCCCCTGGCGGACAATGTGGTGATCATCCGCTAAAAGGATTGAGATGGACATTCACCCTCCTTTCCTGATCCCCATCCAAAGGCAGCTCGATGGTCAACACCGTCCCGATGCCGGGGCTTGAATCAATCGTCATCTGCCCATCCAGGAAGGTCACCCGCTCGCGGATGCCGACCAAGCCGCGCGAGCTGCCTGAGGACATCACCTTCTCAGAGTCAAAGCCCACTCCGTGATCTTCCACCTGGATGCCGAGCGTGTTCTCGGCAGTCCACAGGCGCACGGTGGCCTCCTTCACCCGGGCATGGCGGGCGATATTGGTAAGGGCTTCCTGGATGACGCGGTAGGCGGCGGTCTCTATCCCCGGTTTGAAACGGCGACCCTCGATATGGGAATGTTCAAAATCGATATTGATTCCAGTCTGCGAGCGGTAACGCTCAAAGTGCCACACCAGGGCAGGCAGCAACCCCAGGTCATCCAGCATGGCTGGCCGCAGATCGAGCGAGAGCTGGCGGACTTTAAGGATCAGGTCGTTGATCACCTGGCGAGCGTCACTCAGCCTTTTCCCGAGGGATTCCTCCGAAACGTTCCCACTCACCGTTAAAAGCAGCTTGAGGCCGGTCAGAAGCTGGCCGATCTCGTCGTGTAATTCCAGCGCAATCTGGCGCCGTTCCTCCTCCTGGACTTCGACCAGGCGACGCGAAAGACCCTGCAAGCGCCGGTGGCCGGCGCTGACCTGCTCGAACAGGTGGGAGTTTTGCACAGCCATGCCAGCCAGGTTGGAGAAAGAGAGCAGCACCTGCACCCGCTCCGGGGTGAAAAAATCCGGCTGGTGGCTATACATACTGATCACGCCCAGGGCAGTGCCGGCATAGGTGAGCGGGATGGAGGCTTGCGAAGGATAGATATCTTGCGGGCCCAACGGCGGCACCCCGTAGCTCCCGGGCTCCCTGGGACTGGCCGATTGGGTGATGCGTAAGGCAATGGCTGAAGGAGCACCACCGGCCTGCTCCTCATCGCCCCAGGGGAGCGGGAGGGGAGGGGAGATTCCCTGGGAATCGCCGTAAGAAGCGATCCATTTGAAGGTCAGCCCATCGCTTGAAATCATGCCGACCCAGGCCGCATCCAGCTCAAAACGCTCCACGGCCAGTCGGCAGGCATTCTCGAGGGTGGTGGTGACATCCAGCCGGCTGAGGAAAACCCTGGATACCGCGTGCAGTGCATCCAAGGCCTGCACCTGCTGGCGCAGGGCAGTCTCCAGCTCTTTGAGGTCGGTGATCTCGCGGCCCACGCCAACCACCTGGTTAATCTCGCCTTCCCCGGTCCGAATCGGAGAAAGCGAGGTCTGGTAATAGACGGTTTTGCCGTCCTGGGGCACCGAGAATTCGTAAGACACCTGCTCACCAGCCAGGCTACGCTGGATTGCCTGTTGGTGAAGGCTGGTGGCGGAATCGGGGTCAGAGACCTTCTTCAGGTCCTGGATCACCAGGTTATCCGGCCCTTCTGGCCCCTGAGACTGCGGCCCAAAGAAGGTAAACTGGCCAGCGAGACGGTCGTAGGTGAACACCAGGTCGCTCATGGCCTCGACCAGGGTGCGGAAGCGGATTTCGCTCTCCTTGATGAGGCTCTGAGCCAGTTGGAGGGTGGCCAACATCTGGTTGATATTGTCGCTCAGGGTGGAAAGCTCGTCGCGCTGGGTGACGGTCACCCGCCGGCTTAGATCGCCGCTCAGGCCGATCTGGTTGACTTCCTTGCCCAGGCGCACCAGGCGCGAGAGCACCATTTTTTCTACGAAGATAAAAATGATCGTGCCGAAGACCAGCGAGGTCATGACCAGGGCAGTGACCAGGAAGTTCAGCACCGTCAAAGCGTTGCGATAGACAGGACGTGGCAGCTCGATCTTCAGGATGAAAATGGGCTGGCCGTAGAGGTCGCGGATCCCCTGGTAAGCGGCGATGGTATCCCCATCCAGGGCCTGGATGTATTCGTTTTTGTCTCCGCCAAGCACCTGGCGAGCAGCCTGGAAATCGAGCGGCAGCTCAGGATCGTTGAAAGCGTTGAGGTTGAGGGTCATGTTGAGGACCCGCGAGAGCTTCAAGAGCTGGTTGGGGTCCAGAAAGCGCCCAATCAGAAAGACTCCCCGGGCGGGTCCCTGTGCAGAAGGTCCCTCGACTGGATGAGCTACCAGCACCAACAGGTCCTGACCGTCTGCCAGGTAGCCGCGCAAGGGTTGCTGGCTCTCCGCAACCGCCAGGAGGGCATCTTCCGGGACAAAATGGCGTGTCAATTCCTGGGGCAATGGATCAAACTGGCGGGTTTCGGCGTTATAGACCTGCCCGTAGAGCAGCTTGCCGGAACGATCCACCACGGCGATCAGGTTGACCTCCAGATCGGTGTAGGTGTTGGCAGTCAGGTTATCCTGGATATACTGCGGGTCGCTGCTTTGGATGAACTGGTAGGTATCCTCCCGCCTGGCCCAATCGCGGGCGGTCTGCGCCAGGCTGTCCATGTTGCTCTGCAGGGCGGCATCGGCCTGGCGCAATCCAGCACTGGCCTCCTGGCGCTCCACCTGGAAGAACTGGTTGAGCAGGGTGTTGCGCAGGGTAAAAATCAGGGTGAAGACCAGCCCCAGGAAAGTGATCCCGATGACAAGGATGGTCAGCTTGCGGAGGTTCACACTTGAATTATATACGTATTCCCCGCCAGGGTAGCAAATTCCACCACACCCGGCTCAGGCAGCCCCACCTCCAGCGGGCGGCCCCCGCAGGAGACCTGCATGTCCACCCCGGCGCGCAGGCGGCAGTGGCGTCCGAGCAGCGAAAGCACTCTGCCGCCCGAGAGCCGGCCATTTTTCCACTCCAGGTCCACCTCAAACCCGCCGCGCCCCCGCAGGCCGCGCACCGAGCCACTCGGCCAAACCGAGGGCAGGGCTGGCAACAGGTGCAACTCCGCCAGGTGGCTTTGCAAGAGCATCTCGGCAATCCCGGCCGTGAAGGCGAAATTGCCGTCGATCTGGAAGGGCGGGTGGGCATCGAACAGGTTGGGATAGACCCCGCCAGCCTGGTTCATCACGATCCCGGTGGTCTCCACCAGGGTAAGCAAGTATCTGACCAGGGTATAGGCGTGGTCGCCATCCAAGAGGCGCGCCCACAGGTTGATCTTCCAGCCCAAAGACCAACCGGTGGAGTAATCTCCGCGCAGCTCAAGCGAGCGGCGGATGGCCTGGGCCAGCTCAGGCATCGAGCGGGCATCGATCTGCCGCCCAGGATGCAGGCCAAACAGGTGCGAGACGTGCCGGTGATTGACCTCCGCCTCCTGGAAATCCTCCGCCCACTCCTGCAACTGGCCGCGGCTGCCAATGCGATAGGGGATCAGGCAGGCGCGCACTTCTTGCAGCCGGGCAGAAAATTCGGCATCCACCCCCAGCAGGTGGGCGGCCTCGATGCAATTGGTGAAAAGATCCCACAGGATGGCGTTATCCATGGTGGAGGCCATGGCGGTAGAAGCCTCCTGCTCTTCGGGGGTGAAAAAGCGCAGTTCGGGCGAGAAAGACGGGATGGTCACCCAGTGACCCTTGCCATCTTCCACCAGGAAATCGAGCATGAATTCGGCCGCCCCTTTCATCAGGGGATAGGCCTTCCGGCGCAGGTAGTCCAGGTCGCCAGTGAAGGCGTAGTGCTCCCAGAGATGCTGGCACAGCCAGGCACCGCCCATCGGCCAGTTAGCCCACACCGGGTCGCCGCTGAAGTTGCCCACCGGTGCCGATTGCCGCCACAGGTCGGCGTTGTGGTGCGCCACCCACCCGCCCATCCGATAGTTGACGCGGGCGGTTTCCTTGCCGTTCTCGGCCAGGTCGGCGATGAAATCGAGCAGCGGCAGGTGACATTCGGAGAGGTTGGTCGTCTCGGCTGGCCAGTAGTTCATTTGCGTGTTGATATTGATCGTGTAATTGGAGGACCAGGGCGGGCGCATCACATGGTTCCAGATGCCTTGCAGGGTGGCCGGTTGCGTCCCGGGGCGCGAGCTGGCAATCAGCAGGTAGCGCCCGTACTGAAAGAGCAGGGCCGGCAGGAGCGAGTCCTGCGAGTGGGCGAACTGGCGGATGCGCTGGTCGGTTGGAAGGCGGCTGGCCGGGCTGGAAGGGCCCAGGTCGAGTGCCACGCGCCGGAAGAGCGCCTGGTGATCGGCAACGTGCCGCTCCAACAGCGCCGGGTAGGGGCGGCGAGAAGCATCCGCCAGGTGGCGAGCAGCCAGCGCGGCAGGATCGCGCCCTTGGGCGCTGGTAGATGGCAGGCGGTTAAAGCCATTGAAGCTGGTGGCGGCGGAGATCAGCAACAAGACCGTGCTGGCATTCTCGACTCGCAGGATTTTGCCATCGCCAAAAAAACGCCCGCCTTCTAGCTTCACTCCCAGGTGAACCTCGAAACGCATGCCCTGGCCATCCGGGCGCTCGTCGTAGAGGATGGGCTGGGGAGTATCCCCCAGGTAGTTGGGATCCACGTGCACCGGGCAACGCCCGCTGAGCACCAGGCTGCCCCCGGCCCCTTTTTTCAGGGTGTGGTGCAGCGGGCTTTCCAGCCGGGCGGAGAAGGTCAGCGCGCCTTTCTGGCTGGCCGCCAGGCGGATGACGATCACCTGATCGGGGAAGCTGGCGAATACCTGGCGCTCATAGGTCACCCCGCCCTGCTGGAAACGGGTGGTGGCGACTGCCCGGTCGAGATCGAGGGCGCGGAAGTATTGCTCGGGCTGGTTGCCCTCCAGCTCACATTGCAGGTACAGGTTGCCCAGCGGCTGGTACGATTGGTTGAAGGGGCCTTGCATCTTCTGGCAGAGCGCATCGGCGGCACAGTACTGCCCGGCCAGCACCAATCGCCTGACCTCGGGCAATAGATCAGCGGCCTGCGGGTTGTTCCAATCCCTGGGACCGCCGGACCACAGCGTATCCTCGTTGAGCTGCACACGCTCCGAATCCGTCCCGCCGAAGATCATGGCGCCCAGCCGGCCATTGCCGACCGGCAGCGCCTCCTCCCATTGGACGGCGGGCTGAGCATACCAGAGCATCAGATGGTGGAAGAACTCAGGGGGAATTTCGGTGTTCATAGAGACCAACTTTCAGGTTGTGGAAAATCTCTGGGAAAGGATGAAGCCAAAGCGCGGCGATTCGCTCTTATTATAGCTGCAAATAGGGCAAACAACCCACCCCCAGCCCCTCCCTGAAGGGAGTGGTGCACTATTTAAAAATTTTCCCCCGC
>Ga0315268_10000677_pt1 | contig 39453 bp, 32 predicted proteins | sample C1_top_MG_FD_204535 | JGI IMG/M metagenome (GOLD analysis project Ga0315268, IMG submission 204535) | Sediment microbial communities from Yellowstone Lake, YNP, Wyoming, USA - C1_top | ecosystem: Environmental > Aquatic > Freshwater > Lake > Sediment | place: USA: Wyoming | collected 2017-08-01
GTCGGTCACCGCGTGTCGGACGCGGAGATCGCCACGGTGCACGTGATCCCCGCCCCATTTCACGGGGAATGGAACTACCGGATTCATCCGCACGCCATATTGTAAAGGTTGTTTATTGACGACGCCTAACAGGCACAGCCTCGATTCACCAGGGCAAGAAGGCATGCAGACCGCGTCCGATCGTTCGTCCATCCCAGGCGGTTACGCCGGTAACACCGGTGCGCTGACGGTGCGCGACCTGTTCGCCGCGTCGCTGGTCGCCGCCGACCCGAGCGCCTTCACGGCGCGTGCCGTGCGCCTGCGTCTTCCCGCCAACGGCACCCAGGCACGGCCAACCTGGATCATCGCCCTCGGCAAGGCCGCCCAGACCATGGCCCGGTCGGCCGTGCAGGAACTCGTACAGCGCCACGAGACCATCGCCGGAGGGCTCGTCGTGGCGCCGACGGCCGGTGCGGTGCCCCATCCCGCACTCGTCTCCGTGGCCGGCGATCACCCGCTCCCGAGCGAGCGATCGCTCCAGGCCGCGCGGGCGTTGGCCGACCTGTGCGACGCCGTGCCCCGCGCCGACCGCGTGCTCGTCTTGCTGTCGGGCGGCGCCTCGAGCCTCGTTGCCGCCCCCGTGGAGGGCATCGAGGCCGGCGACCTGCGAACACTCTGCGAAATCCTGCTGCATTCCGGCCTCGACATCGGTCGGGTGAACGCGGTGCGCAAGCGGTTTCTGCGCTGGGGCGCCGGCCGTCTCGCCGTCCAGCTCGCGCCCGCGCGGCTCGAACTGATCGTGCTGTCCGATGTCATCGGCGACAACCTCGCCCACATCGCGTCCGGCCCATGCGTGCCGGACGGCAAGTCGGCCGTCGAGGTGCGGCGCTTGCTCGACGAAACGGACCTCATCAACCTCGTGCCCCAACCGCTCGTGCGGTATCTGGACGAGGTGATGCGCGGCGAGCGTCCGGAAACTCCCAAGTCCGACTCGCCGGCGTTTCGATCGGTCGGCGTACCGGCGGTCCAGGGAAACGGCGGCGTGCTCAACGCCGGCGCGTTGCGCGCCCGCGCGCTCGGGTTCGATCCGGTCGTGATCGTCGATGCACCGGTGCGTGGCGAGGCGGCGCGCGCCGGATCGCACATCGCGACGGCGGCCTTGGCGCTGCCGCGCGGCGCGGTCACGTTGTGGGGCGGCGAGACCACCGTGACGATGGGACCGTGCAAGGCCGCCGGCGGCCGCTGCCAGGAAATGATGCTGGCGGCAGCCATCGCCCTCGCCAACGCCGGCAGCAGCGCCAACGGGATCACGCTGCTCGCCGCCGGCACCGACGGCCGCGATGGCCCCACCGACGCCGCCGGCGCCATCGTCGACGCGGGCTCGGCCTCGCGCATGATCGACGCAGGGATCCTTCCCGTCAGTGCGCTGCAACGACACGAGAGTTACCGGGCCTTGGAACTCTCCGGCTGCCTGCTCAAGACGGGCCTGACCGGAACGAACGTCGGGGATGTGGTGATCGCGATGCGCGCCTGAGCGCTGCCATCTGCCGTCGACCGTCTACCGTCCACCGTCTACCATCCGCCACTGGTAGCGTCCGACCCTCGCGAACGCGAAATTGGCTCATCATGCTACCCGCCCCATTCACCGTCGCCCTGATCCAGGATGGCGTCGCCCCTTCCAAGGGCGAAACGCTCGCGCGCACCATCGCCAGCATCCGCGCGGCGCACGAGCGCGGCGCGCAGGTGGTCTGCCTCAAGGAGCTGTTCGACGCGCCGTACTTCTGCCAGACGCTCGACGTCGCGCGCTTCGACCTCGCGGAGCCGGTGCCCGGACCGACCGTCGAACGGCTGGCCGCGCTCGCCGGCGAACTCGAGATCGTGCTCGTCGTCCCGCTCTACGAACGGCAGGCGCCGGGCATCTATCGCAACTCGGCCATCGTCATCGACGCCGACGGCACGGTGCAGGGCGCCTATCGCAAGATGCACATCCCGCACGATCCGCTCTTCGAGGAGAAGTACTATTTCGCGCCGGGTGAATCGCACGATGCCGTGCAGCCCCAGGGTGCGCGCGGGCCGGCGGGCGAGGCGGGTGGATTCATGGTGTGGACGACGCGCTATGCCACCATCGGCGTGCTGATCTGCTGGGACCAGTGGTATCCCGAGGCGGCGCGCATCACGTCGCTGCTCGGCGCCGACATCCTGTTCTACCCGACCGCCATCGGCTGGCACCCGGCCGAGAAGGCCGAGTGGGGCCACGCGCAGGTCGAGGCGTGGCGCACGGCGCAGCGCGCGCACGCCGTCGCCAACGGCGTCTTCGTCGCGGCGGCCAACCGGGCGGGTTTCGAAGCCGAGGAGGGCACCGACGGCATCGAATTCTTCGGGCACTCGTTCGTGTGCGACCCGTTCGGCCGCCTGCTGGCCGAGGCGGGGACGGGCGATGAGATCCTCGTGGCCACGTGCGATCCGCGGCTTATCGAGGAGACGCGCCGCCACTGGCCCTTCCTGCGCGACCGCCGCGTGGACGCCTATGCTCCGATCCTGAATCGCTGGATCGGCCCCCGCGACGCCTGACACGCGTACCGATCCTCGCCAGTCGCGATCCGCTTGCGTCATCCTCTTTCGCATTCCCGAGTCCAGGTCCTCGATCGCATGTTCCGCTTTCCCGCCGAATGGGAGCCCCACGCCGCCACCTGGATCGCGTGGCCGCACCACGAACTCGACTGGCCCGGCAAGTTCGAGCCGATTCCGTGGGTCTATGCGGAGATCGTGCGCGTCCTCGCGCAGTCGGAGCAGGTGGAGATCCTCTGCCGCGACGAATCGGTGCGCGAGGACGCCGAGGCCTGCCTCGCCGCGCATCACGTCGCCGACCAGGTACGGCTGCACCTCGCGCCAACGGATCGCGCCTGGCTGCGGGACAGCGCGCCGACCGGCCTGCTGGGCGCCGACGGCGCGCTCGCGTGGTGCGACTGGAGCTTCAACGGATGGGCGAAGTACGACGACCATGCCCTCGATGCGACGGTCGGAGCGTTCATCGCCGACGTCACGGGGGGGACGCGGCGCACGCCGATGCGCCCCGACGGTCGCGGGCCGGTGGTGCTCGAGGGCGGCGGCATCGAGACCGACGGCCTCGGCACCATCATGGTGACCGAAGAGTGGTTGCTCTCCGGAGTGCAGGATCGCAATCCGGGGCTCGCACGGACCGATTACGAGCGCCTGTTCGCCGACGAACTCGGGTGCGCCACCACCATCTGGCTCGGCGCCGGGTGCGTGGGCGACGACACGCACGGACATGTGGACGACATTGCGCGTTGGGTATCGCCGGGGGTGGTGGTCCTCGCGCACGAGGAGGATCCGGCCGACGCCAATCACGCCCGGTCGCTCGACAACCTGCAGCGCCTGCGCGCCGCGCGCGACGCGCGGGGTGAAGCGCTGCGCGTGGTCACGCTGCCGTTTCCGCGCGCGGTCATGATGGATGGACAGCGGCTCCCGGCGAGCTACGCCAATTTCTTCATCGCCAATGACGCCCTGCTCGTGCCGACCTTCAACGATCCCCACGACCGCGTGGCACTCGACATCCTCGCGCACCTCATTCCCGATCGCCCCGTCGTCGGCATCCACGCGGTCGACCTCGTCTGGGGGCTGGGCACCCTGCACTGCCTGACGCAGCAGCAGCCGGCGAGCCGGAGGCGGTACGCGGTCGGGGCCGTCCGAACGGAGCGACCGCCCGCGCACCGGGGCCGGCGCTGACACCAAGTGCGGATGCCGGGGCGCTGGTGGTTTCGCCGCGGCCGTGCGATCGTCACATTACAGTTCACTTTGGCCGGCGACGGCCCATCGTCCATAGTCCGCCCCGGGAGAACGACGTGCGGTACTTGCTCGTGCTTTCTTGCCTTGCCGCCTGCAGCTGTTCATCGGGAGGCGCAGGCGCGGTGTACGTGCTCGGCGCAGCCGGTCCGTGGACGGAAAGTTACGGCCTCGCCTGCCGACAGGGCATCGAACTCGCGCGTGACGAGATCAATGCCGGCGGTGGCGTCCGCGGGCGGCCGCTCGAGATCCGCTTCCAGGATGACAGCGCCAGCGGCGAAGTGGCGACGCGCATCGCCCAGCAATTCGTCGACGACCCCAGCGTGCTCGCCATCGTCGGGCACATGAGTTCCGCGGCCATGCTGGCCGCTGCCCAGTTGTACGACGGCCGGGTGGCGGCCGTCGCCACGACGGTCACCACGCCGGCGCTCTCGGGGCTGTCCCCGTGGATCTTCCGCGTCATTTCCAGCGACTCGTCCAACGGCGTGCAACTGGCCAACGCCGCGATGCGGATGGGAAAGCAACGCGCGGCCGTGCTGTACGAAAACGACGGCTACGGCCGCGGTCTGTCGGCGAGCTTCCGCTCCGCCTTCAAGGGGCGGGTGATCTCGAACGACCCGATCTCGGGTGACATCAGGAACGCCGAGCCGTACATCGCGTTCTTCAAGCGCGAGCGGCCCGACGTCGTGCTGGTGGCCGGCAACGATGGTTCGGCGCGCGTGATCCTGCGCGAGGCGCAGCGGCAGCAACTGGTGACGCAATTCATGGGCGGCGACGGCTGGACTCCCGTTGTGCTGGACACGGCGGCCGCGGAGGGCGCACTGGTCGGTGCCCCATTCACGGCCGATGACCAGCGCCCGGAGGCACGCAAGTTCGTCGAGGCGTTCAAGGCGCGGTTCAAGGTCGAGCCCGACGGCAACGCCGCGCTCGGATACGATGCCACCATCACGCTCGCGCGGGCCGTCGTCGCCGCAGGCCCGGACCGCAAGCAGATCCGGCGGTGGCTGCACGACCTGGACGCGCGCTCGGCGGTGCCGGGCATCACCGGGCTGATCCGTTTTCTCGACAGCGGCGATCCGGTGGGCAAGGGCATGGTGTTGACGCGCGTCCGGCGGGGCCGCCTTATCCCGGAGAAGGTCCAATGACCCGGATCGGGGCCGCCTTCCAGTTCGTCTCCATCCGCAGCCGCCTCGTCTTCGGCCTCGGGTTCATCATTGCCCTTCTGGCGCTGGCCGGGGGCGTGGGGAGCTACACGCTCAATTCGCTCGGTGATACCGTCAACGACGAACTGCTGTCGCACCAGCGCGAAGCCGAGCATACGGCGACGCTCACGGGGAGCATCGCGGAGGAGCTGTCGGCCGGCCGCCGCTACGTCGAAACGAGCGACACGTCGTCGGCCCGCCGCTTCCGCGACTTCGGCATGTCGGCGCACGAGGCCCAGCGTCTGCTCACCACTGGTGCCGGCCTCGGCGCGGCGGAATTGGCCTTGCTCGCCACGATCGACAGCCGCCTCTCGCGGATCGAGGTCGATCTCGCGCTTGCGGCGCGGTTGCGCGACCTCGGTCGCGGCGCCGACGCGGCGCGGACGGCCGCGCTGACGCGTCCCATCGAATCTTCCGTGCTCAGCGACATCCAGCGCCTCAGCCACCTGCGGGCACAGCAGATGACCCTGACGGCGACGTCCCTCCGGGAGGAGAGCAAGCGGCGCGGCAACATCCTGCTGGCGTTCATTCTCGGCGCAATGGCCATCGGCGCCGTCATCGTCGTGACCACGGTGCAGGGCATCACGACGCCACTCCAGTTCCTGCTGACGCATGCGCAGGCGCTCAGCCGCGGACAGCTCCACGTACGCACCGTGGCCGAACTCCCCGGCGAGTTCCGCGAACTGGCCGACGCGATGAACGTCACGGCCGCGTCGCTGGCCCGACTGGCGGCGGGCGCCAACGCCACGGCCGAGGAGGTGTCGACGTCGGCCCACCAGCTCGCGTCGGCCGCCGAGCAGGTCGCGCTCGCCGCCACGCAGACCGCGACGGCGATGGGCGAGGTCACCGAGGGCGCCGAGCTGCAGGTCTCGGAGCTGCGGCGCGTCGATGACGCGCTCACGCACATCCGCGAGCGCGCCAGCGCCGTGCGCGAGGGTGCCACGGAGGTGACGGCACTGGCCGGCGAAATCGACCACGCCGCGCGCGAAAAGCGCGTCGAGGTGGAACGTTCCGTCGGTATTCTGCTCGAAGTCCGCCACTCCGTGGAACGTGCCGCCCGCGAGGTCGTGGAACTCAACACCACAGCCGAGACGATCAACCGGTTCGTCAGCGTCGTCAGCCGCATTGCCGAGCAGACCAACCTGCTGGCGCTCAACGCCGCCATCGAGGCGGCCCGGGCCGGCGCGGCCGGCCGCGGATTTGCCGTCGTGGCCGACGAGGTGCGCAAGCTCGCCGAGCAGGCGCAGCAGGCGGCCGACGACATCGTGCAGCTCACGGCCGTCGTGTCGGCGCGCGTGGGTAGCACGACCAAGGCCATGCAGGCCGGCGCCTCGCAGGTGGGTGAAATCGAGCGCGTGTCGCGCGACCTCGACAATTCGCTGGCGACGATTCTCTACGCCGCCGAGCGGGCGCATCAGGCCGCGATAGCCGTGACGGCCGCCGCGGACGACAATCTCGCGGCCGTGCAGTCGGCGGCCACGGGCATCACGCAGGCCGCCCGGACCGCCGAGGGTCATGCCGCGGCGGCCGAGCAGGTGAGCGCGTCCACGCAGGAGCAGAGCGCATCGTCGGAGGAAATGCAGTCGGCGGCGACCGTGCTCCTCGACAGCGCGGTACGACTCAAGGAAATCGTCGCCGGCCTGCAAACCAGCGCCTGAACGCGCGCGACGGGATCAGGGCTGTCGCGGCGGGCAGTCGCGACGGGGCTGTCGCAACGCGCGGCACCTGGCGTTCCAGGGGCCGCGCGCCAGCCTTAAGTTTCACGCCGTGACCGCTTCGTCCACTCCCTCTGTGCCGCCGGGCACGCCGGCCGTCCTGCTCCTCAGCGGCGGACTCGACTCGGCAACCGTGCTCGCCCTCGCGGCGCGTGCCGGCTACGCCGTGCACGCCCTGTCATTCAGCTACGGCCAGCGGCATCGACTCGAACTCGACCGGGCGCGCGCGCTGGCCGCACGTTGGGCGGTCACGAAGCATGTCGTGTGCGACTTCGACCTTCGGCAGTTCGGCGGCTCCGCGCTCACCAGCGACACCCCGGTGCCGAAGGACCGCGACGAACGCGCCATGGCCACGGGAATCCCCGCCACGTACGTGCCCGCCCGCAACACGATCTTCCTGTCGTTCGCGATGGCCTGGGCCGAAGTCCTCGGCGCGCGCGACGTGTTCATCGGCGTCAATGCGCTCGACTACAGCGGCTATCCCGACTGCCGCCCCGCATTCATCGATGCATTCGAACAGATGGCCAATCTTGCCACCCGCATCGGCGTGGAGGGAACCACGCGCTTCACGATCCATGCCCCGCTCATGCAGCTGACCAAGCGGGAGATCATCCAGCTCGGGCTGTCGCTGGGCGTGGACTACGCGATGACCACCAGCTGCTACGACCCGGCGGAGAGTGGCGCCGCCTGCGGCCACTGCGACGCGTGCCAGTTGCGCCGACGCGGCTTCGCGCAGGCCGGGCTCACCGATCCCGTACGCTACGTGGATCCATCGTAGCGCGATCTACCGTCTACCGTCCACCGTCTACCGTCCACCGTCCACCGTCCACCGTCCACCGTCCACCGTCCACCACCTTGTACACAGTTAAGGAGTTGTTCTACACCCTCCAGGGTGAAGGCCTGAACGCGGGACGTCCGGCCGTCTTCTGCCGCTTCTCCGGTTGCAATCTCTGGTCGGGACGCGAGGCGGACCGCGCGGATGCCGTCTGCGCGTTCTGCGATACCGACTTCATGGGGACCGGTCCGGACGGCGGGCGCTTTGCGACCGCGACGGCACTCGCCGACGCCGTGGCCGCGGCGTGGCCAGCCACCAGCCAGGGGGGGTACGCCCGCTACGTCGTCTGCACCGGGGGCGAACCGCTACTGCAACTCGACGACGAGGCCATCGAGGCGTTGCACCAGCGCGGCTTCACGGTGGCGGTGGAGACCAACGGCACGCTGGCATTGCCGCGCGGACTCGATTGGGTGTGCGTGAGCCCCAAGGCCGGGGCGCCGCTCGCGGTGCACGGTGGGGATGAACTCAAGCTCGTCTTCCCGCAATCGGGTGCCGAACCCGGTCGCTTCAGGCACCTCGAGTTCCGCGCCTTCCTGCTGCAACCCATGGACGGCGCGGATCGCGAAGCGAACACGCGCGCCGCCGTGGCGTATTGCCTCGCGCATCCCGAGTGGCGACTGAGCCTGCAGACGCACAAGGTTCTCGGTCTCCGGTAGCGCTCGTCCCCCGCATCACTCCTGCATTTCTCCCTTCCCCGAGCCGTTCGCATGGATGCCTATTGCGAATTCACCCTCGCCGCCGGTCGCCGCCTCACCGGCGTCCCCGAGGATCATCCGTGCGCCCGAGTGCACGGACATACGTTCCGCGTGCGTCTCACCGTGTCGGGGCCGGTCGATCCCCGCTCGGGATTCGTGGTCGACTTCGGCGACGTCCAGCGGGCCTTCGCCCCGGTGCACGAAGCGCTCGACCATCGCTATCTCAATGACATCCCCGGACTCGAGAACCCCACGAGCGAGCATCTCGCGGCGTGGATCTGGAACGCGCTGGTGGTGACCCTTCCGCCACTGAGCGCAGTCGAGATCACCGAAACCGGTTCGTCGGGGGTCGTCTACCGCGGCTGAGGGCGGGGCCATCCCCCATCGCCTCGGCGTGCCGCGACAGGTGCCGCGACAGGTGCCGCGACAGGTGCCGCGAGAGGTTACCTGATCCAGCCGAGTGGGGTAGATTCCCCGGTTCCCATGTTTCGCACCTCCCTCCTCTTCGTCGCCGCGGCCTGTATTGCAGGCACCGCCCGTTCGGTTTCGGCCCAGCAGGGCGCGGGACCGTTGGCGACGTTGCTGACGCGCGCCGCCAATCCGGGGGGACCGTTCGCACGGAACATGGCCGCCACCGACGCCGTGGTGGCGCGCGCGAGGGAACAGGTGGGGCGGAGCTACCGGTTCGCCGCCTCGTCCCCGGATCACGGGTTCGACTGCAGCGGACTCGTAAAGTACGTGCTCCAGAAATTCGGCGTCGACGTGCCGCACAACGCAGCGCGCATGGCCAAGGTCGGCGAACCGGTGGCCTCAAACCTGGCCGCGCTGCGGCCGGGCGATCTGCTGATGTTCGGTCGAGGGCGCAGCGGTCGTATCTCGCACGTGGGGATCTACGTTGGAGACGGCAGGATGGTCCACGCCAGCACCAGCCAGCATCGCGTCGTGGAGACCGAGGTTCCCTTTGAACGTTCCTCTCTCACGCTGCGGACGGTGCGGCGCGTACTCAGGGATTCCACCACAGGCCGCAGCCGCTCGGAGTAGGCCGCGCGTCTTCATCGACGTGGCGCCTGGCCCGCGCCGAGCGTGTTTTCCTGATGCCGAACCATTGCGCTGTCCAAGAGGCCCTCTCGCCACCTTATTGACGTTTGGTGGGTGAGGGCCAAAGTTTTAGCGGACTTGCGTGTACAGCTTTCCCTCCGGCTTGTTCGGCGACGGGCGAGCAGGCGTAGCGGCCACACTATCTCCACGAGGTGCCATTATGGTTGTTCGATTCGTCGGCAGGTTGCTCGCGGCAATCGGGTTCGTTGCTGTGGCGGGAACAGCGGCGGCACAGTCGGGACGTATTGTCGGCAAGGTGACCGACGAAGCGGGCGCGGCCATCGGTGCGGCCACGGTGCAGGCCATCGAGGGCCTGCGCACGGCGGCGATGGCGACCACCGCGGACGACGGCACGTACCAGATCGCCAACCTCAAGGCCGGCAGCTACGCCATCAAGGTGACGCGCATCGGCTACAAGCCGAGCCGCAAGGACGGCATCGCGGTCGCCAAGGCGGCGGTGACGGTCAACGTGTCGCTCGGCGAGATGCCGACGCAGTTGAACACGGTGGCGATCACCGGCATCGCCGAAGAAGAGAAGGTCAACAAGGCGCCGGCCGCGATCTCCGTGCTCAGCCAGCAGACGATCAACGATCAGGTCGTGGCGACGCCGACGGACCAGCTGCGCAACGTCCCGGGCATCGACATCACGGCGGGCGGCGTGGTGCAGTCGAACGTCGTGGCGCGCGGCTTCAACAACATCTTCTCGGGCTCGCTGCTCACGCTCACCGACAACCGGTTCAACTTCGTCCCGTCGCTGCGCGTGAACGTCGCCTACATGACGCCGACGAGCAACGAGGACATCGAGCGCATCGAAGTGGTGCTCGGCCCGGCGGCCGCGTTGTACGGCCCCAATGCGTCGCAGGGTGTCATGCATGTGATCACGAAATCGCCGTTCAACTCGAAGGGCGGCATCGCCACGGTCGACATCGGTGAGCAGAACCTGCTCCGCCTTGCCGGTCGCTACGCGGGCACCGTCGGCGAGAAGTTCGGCTACAAGCTGTCGGCCGAGCGTCTCACGGCCCAGGACTTCAAGAGCTTCGATGCGGTCGAGGCGGCGGCTGGCCGCCAGCGCTCGTTCGACATCGAGCGCACCGCCATGGATTTCCGCGCCGACTGGCGGCCGGACAAGAAGACCGAAGTCGTGGCCAACATCGGCCACACGCTCATCGGCAGCGCGGTGGAGCCCACGGGGCTCGGCGCAGCGCAGGTGACGGGCTGGGGTTTCAGCGCCTACCAGTTGCGCGCCAAGCGCGGCAAGCTGTTCGCGCAGATATTCATGAACGCCAGCGACGCCGGCGACACCTACCTGCTTCGCACCGGCCAGGTCATGGTCGACAAGTCGGAGCAGAAGGTCGCGCAAGTGCAGCACAGCGTGTCGTTCGACAACGGCCGCCAGACATTCGTGTACGGCGCCGACTACCTGGCGACGGATCCGAAGACGGGCGGGACGATCAACGGCCGCAACGAGAACAGGGACAGCTTCACGGAAGCCGGCGGGTACGTCCACTCGATTACCCACCTGAACAAGTATTGGGACGCCGTGGCGGCCATCCGCTACGACAAGCACAGCAAGCTGGACAAGGCGGACTGGTCGCCGCGCGCGGCGATGGTCTTCAATCCGTCCGAGACGCAGAGCTTCCGCGTCTCCTACAACAAGGCGTTCGCCAACCCGTCCACCAACAACCAGTCGCTCGACCTCGCGGCCGGCTACGTCGGCGGCACGAACGCGTCGAACTCGCTGTTCACGGTACGCGCGGAAGGCGTGCCGCGCGAAGGCTTCCAATTCCGCCGCGACTGCACGGGCGGCGTTGGCGGCCTATGCATGAAGTCGCCGTTCAGCCCCGGTGGCCGCTCGCAGTTCGTGCCGGCCCAGGCCGCGTCGTTCTACCAGGCGGCGGTGGCGGCAGCAGCAGCTGGCGGCATGGCCGCCACGGTGTCCGCCGGTCTCGCCGCGTCCGGCGTCCCGGCGTCGCTCGTGCCGACCGTCTCCGGCCTGGTGATGAGCACGCTCGCCGGATTGCAGCCGACGTCAGCCCAGGTGGGCACCGTGCTCCGCGCGCTCAACCCGACGACCGCCCGCTTTTCGGACGTCACCGCGGCCGACGTGCGCGACATCGACCAGACGCGCCCCACGCTGACGACCGAATGGGAAGCCGGCTGGAAGGGGCAGATCGGCAAGCGCTTCTACGGCACGGCGGACTGGTGGTATTCGGAGCGCACCGACTTCGTCGGCCCGCTGATCGTCGAAACCCCGAATGTCTTCCTCGACGCCGCCTCGCTCGCCGGCTATCTCCAGACCAACCTGACCTCGGCGCTTACGCCGGTGCTCGGTGGCCCCACCGCGGGCGCGATCGCGGCCGGCCTCGCGCCGAGCCTCGCCGGCGGCCTCGGTGGCGTGTCGGGATCGGCCACGACCGGCGTGCCGCTCGGCGTCGTCAACCCCAATCACCCGAACACCAACAGCACCGACATCATGCTCACGTACCGGAACTTCGGTCGCGTGCGCGTGAGCGGCCTCGATTTCAGCGGCACCTACATGTTCGATGACGCCTGGTCGCTGTTCGGCACGTACAGCTGGGTGAGCCGCGACTTCTTCCCGCGCGCGATGGTCGGCGGGATCTCGGACATCGCGCTCAACGCGCCGCGCAACAAGGGGACGGCCGCGTTGCGCTTCCGCGACGACGCCGGCGGCGTCAACGGCGAACTCCGTTTCCGGCGCACGGCGGCGTTCCCGGGCAACTCGGGCGTGTACATCGGGCAGGTGGGCGGTTACAACCTGATGGATGCGTCCGTCACGTTCCGTCCGAACTTCATGGGCGGCGCCATGCTGTCGGTGATGGCGCAGAACCTGCTGAACCTGAAGCACCAGGAGTTCATCGGCGGCGCCGCGATCGGCCGCCTCGTGATGACCCGCCTCCAGTACAGCTTCTGAGGTCAACGGGACACACCAGTCAGACGACGGGCGGCGGGGCGAAGGATGCCCCGCCGTTCTGCGTTTTCCCCCGCCGGCGGCACGCGCGGCCCCGTCGCCCCCGCCCCGTGCGGTCCCCGATCGACACCCGCTAGATTCACGCCATGCTTTCGCTCCTCGACCCGTCCGCGCGTCTCGTCATCGCCCACCGCGGCAACTCCATGCACGCCCCCGAGGACACCATGGAGTCGTTCCGTCAGGGCCTCGCGTTGGGCGCGGACGGACTCGAGTTCGACGTGCGGCTGAGCGCCGACGGCGTGGCCGTGCTGATGCACGATCCGCTGCTCGACCGCACCACCGACGGCACCGGCCCGGTGGCCGCGCACACGCTGGCCCAGCTGAGGTACCTCGACGCCGGCTATCGGTTCACCAGGGACGGCGGCCGTACCTACCCATGGCGTGGCCGGGGAATTCGGATCGCCACGCTGGAGGAAGTGCTCACGGCGTTTCCCGATACGCCTTGCATCGCCGAACTCAAGACGCCGAAGGCCGCCGACGCGTTTTCGCGTGCCGTCGACGGGCATGGCGCCAGGCATCGCCTGCTGGTGGGCAGCTTCAGCGATGAAGCGCACGCACAGATCAGCGGCCGCGGGTTCCACATCACGGCGTCCGCGCCCGACGTGAAGCGCCTCTACTGGCGCGCCCTGACCCTGCGCGGCGCGGGACCGGTCACGTACCAGGCCTGCAGCATCCCGCCGAGCTGGAAGCGCATGCCCGTCCCGATTCTGCACTTCGCGCGGATGCTGCGCCAACAGGGGATTCCCACGCACTGCTGGACCGTCAACGATCCGCGCGTGGCGCGACGCCTGTGGGACGGCGGCATCAACGCCATGCTGTCCGATGATCCGGGGACGCTGCTCGAGGTGCTCGGACGCCGCCCGGGCGTCATTCCCGCCGCGGAGTCGCGATGACGACCCCGACGCCGAACGCGAAGAAGAAGACGGATTACCGGCAGGCGTGGGTCGAAACCAAGACCCTGATGTGGACGCATCGGCGGACGCTGGCCATCGGCTTCGGGCTGATGCTCGTCGGCCGCGCGGCCGGATTCGTCGGTCCGTCCAGTACCAAGTTCCTCCTCGACGACGTGGTGGGCAAGAAGCGCTTCGACCTGCTGCTGCCGCTCGCGCTCGCCGTCGGGATCGCGGCCCTCGTGCAGGCGGCCGCATCGTTCGCGCTGTCGCAGGTGATCAGCGTTGCCGGACAGCGCGCCATCACGCAGCTGCGCCGCCGGGTCCACGCGCGCCTCCTGCGCCTCCCGGTGTCGTTCTTCGACAACACGCAGAGCGGCGTGCTCATCAACCGCGTCATGAATGACGCCGAGGGCATCCGGAACCTCATCGGCACCGGCATCGTGCAGATGGTCGGCGGATTGCTGACGGCCGCCGTCGCCCTCGGCCTGCTCTTCTATCTGAACTGGCAGATGACGATGGCCACGCTCGCCCTGCTTGCCCTGTTCGGCGCGGGCATGGCGTACGCGTTCATCACGCTGCGTCCGGTCTTCCGCGAACGCAGCGTGATCACGGCCGAAGTGAGCGGACGGCTGGGACAGGCCTTCGGCGGCGCGCGCGTCGTGAAGGTCTACACCGCGGAGAAGCGCGAGGAGAAAGTCTTCACGCTCGGGGCCCACCGGCTATTCCGCAACATCGCGCGCACGATCACCGGCACGTCGGCCATCGGCGCGCTGAGCATCGTGATCATCGGCGGCATCTACGTGGTGCTGGTCGTCTTCGGCGGCCGGGCGATGATCGATGGGCGCATGTCCTACGGCGACCTGTTCATGTACGTCCTGTTCGTGGCCATGGTCGCGTTCCCGGTGGTGCAGATCGCGAGCATCGGCACGCAAATCACCGAGGCGTTCGCGGGGCTCGACCGCATTCGCGAGATCATGCAGACGCCCACCGAGGACGCGGACGACGCGACGCACGAACCGGTGCCGTCCCTCCACGGCGAGATCACCTTCGACGACGTGAGCTTCGAGTACCGGGAGGGAATCCCCGTGCTCAACGGGGTGTCGTTCACCGCCCCCGCCGGCTCGACAACCGCGCTGGTGGGATCCAGCGGCTCGGGCAAGAGCACGCTGATTTCGCTGATCATGGCCTTCGCGCACCCCCAGCGCGGGCGCGTCCTCGTGGACGGCAAGGATCTCGTCGGGCTGCGCCTGCGCGACTACCGCGCGAGCCTCGGCGTCGTGTTGCAGGACAATTTCCTGTTCGACGGCACCGTGCTCGACAACATCGCCTTCTCCAAGCCCGGGGCCACCCGCGACGAGGTGCTGGCGGCGGCCCGCGTGGCACACTGCGACGAGTTCGTCCAGCAGTTCCCCGACGGCTACGAGACCATCGTCGGCGAACGCGGCGTCAAGCTCTCGGGCGGACAGCGCCAGCGCGTGGCGATCGCCCGCGCCATTCTCAGCGACCCGCGCGTCCTCATCCTCGACGAAGCCACCTCAAGCCTCGACAGCGAGAGCGAACAGCAGATCAAGGCCGGCCTTCGCGCCCTGCGCGCCGGGCGCACCACGTTCGTCATCGCGCACCGGCTGAGCACCATCCAGAGCGCCAACCAGATTCTCGTGCTCGAGCACGGCACGATCATCGAACGCGGCACCCACGCCGAACTCCTGAACCTCGGCGGGCGCTACAAGCAGCTCTACGACACGCAATACCAGTCCGAGATGGACCAGTTCATCAATCCGGGCGAGGAAATCGCACGGCAGGAGTGAGGTGCCGCGGGCGAGGGATGCCTACGGTTGCTTCTTGCCCGTCATCTTTCCGCCGTCGCCCTGCATCGACCACGTCCCGTCGAGCGTGCCGTCCGCCGCCACCGTCACTTCGGCCACCGCTTCCATCCCCTGCGCCGTGGCGAGCACCAGCTTCATCGTGCGCCCGTCGAGCTTCAATGACGTGATGATCGATTGCCCGTAATTGGGATTCGACAGGGTGCCGCCGTAACTGCCATCGTCCCTCTTCTCGATGACCAGGTCGAAGTCAGCCGCCTGACCCTGCACCACGGCCTGCACCGCGTACTTGCCCACGGGGTCGAAGGCGGGAGCCGCGGGCTTGGCCTCCCCCTGCGCGCGGACCGTAGCGGGAAGCGCGAGAGCCAGTGCGAGGGCCAGCAGGCGGGTTTTCATGATCGCACGATTCCGGATCGGGGCGCGGGATGACGGCGGGATGTGTCACCCTAGAATACGCCCCGTCAGGCCGTCACGCCAAGGGCCGCGCCAAGTTGCCGCCGATGCCACGCATCGGCATCTTCGGGCCGTCCCCAACTCCGCTCGCCCGTGACCTGGCCGCAACCGTACAACCCACTCGGCAGCGCGCTGCTTTCCCCGCTGGTGGCCGCGCTCCCCGTGGTGCTCCTCCTCGGCGCGCTCGCCTCGCACCGGGTGCGCGCGCACTGGGCCGCGCTGCTCGGACTTGGTTCGGCCATCGCGATCGCCATCGCGGTATCGGGCATGCCCGCGGCCGCGGCGGGAGCGGCCGCGGCGCTGGGCGCCGCGTACGGCCTCTTTCCGATCGGATGGATTCTGGTCAACGTGCTCTTCCTCTATCGGCTCGCCGTCGATCAGGGAGCGTTCGACGCGCTGCGCGAACACATTTCCGACATCACCGCCGACCGGCGGCTGCAGCTCGTGCTCGTGGCGTTCTCGCTCGGTGCGTTCTTCGAGGGGGCAGCGGGCTTCGGCACACCGGTCGCCATCACGTCGGCACTGCTCGTGGGACTCGGCTTCGCCCCGCTCGAAAGCGCCGTGCTGTCGCTGCTCGCCAACACGGCGCCCGTCGCGTTCGGCGCGCTTGGCACGCCGATCATTGCGCTCAGCGGGGTGACCGGACTCGACGTGCACGCGCTCTCGGCGATGGTCGGCCGGCTGCTGCCGCCGTTCAGCCTCATCGTCCCGTTCTGGCTCGTCACCGCGTATGCCGGCTGGCGTCGCATGCTCGCCGTCTGGCCGGCCCTGCTCGTGGCTGGTGCGGCCTTTGCGGTGCCGCAATACATCGTTTCCACCTGGCACGGCCCGTGGTTGGTCGATATCATCGCCGCGTTGTGCTCGATGGGGGCGCTGACCCTGTTTCTTAGAGTGTGGAAGGCACGGGACACAGGCACAGTAGCGGCACAGGACACGGGCACAGTAGAGTACGCGGGAACAGGATGTCCCGTACCTTCTGCTCCCTGTTCCTCTACTGTGCCTGTGTCCCGTGCCCGTGAAGTACCAGCGCGCCCCGTCCAAGTCGATGTCCTGCGCGCTTGGCTCCCCTGGGCCATCCTCGCCGTCTTCGTCTTCGCGTGGGGCACCCCGACCATCAAGAAGCGGCTCGACGCCATCTCCGCTCCGGCCGTGCAGGTCCCCATGCTCCATAACGCCGTGGAGCGCACGCCGCCGGTGGTCGCCGTTCCCAAACCCGAATCGGCCATCTTCACCTTCAACTGGCTCTCGGCCACGGGCACGGCCATCCTCCTCGCGGGACTCGTCGCCGGATTCGCGATGGGCGCCGGCGTGCGCGGCATCGCCAGCGCGTACGGCGACGCCCTGCGCCGCGCGCGCATACCCCTGCTCACCATCGCCGCGATGTTCGGCGTCGGCTTCGTGATGCGCTACGCCGGGCTGGACGCGATCCTCGGTCTCGCCTTCGCGCGCACCGGGCGCGCCTACCCCTTCTTCGGGACGATGCTCGGCTGGCTCGGCGTCGCGCTCACCGGCAGCGACACGTCGAGCAACGTGCTGTTCGGCTCGCTGCAGGTGCTCACCGCCACCCAGGTGGGCGTGAGCACCGTGCTGATGGCCGCCGCCAACAGCGCCGGCGGCGTGATGGGCAAGATGATCGACGCACAGAGCATCGTCGTCGCCGGCGCCGCCACCGGGTTCGTCGGTCACGAAGGCCTCATCCTGCGGCGCATCTTCTGGCACTCGCTCGCGCTGGCGTCGCTGGTCGGCCTCTGGGTGCTCGTGCTCGCCGCATAGGCGGTTCGCATGACGGGTACCGCGGATGGACGTGGCACGGTGCCAAATCCTCTCCCCCCGCACCCCTTCCCGCCCAACTATCTTCACGTCCGTGCCAAGCCTCCTCAGCGCCTATCGCGCCTTCGACGATGGCCGCCAGCGCGCCGAGTTCTATCGCATGTGGCGGGTGGCGGTGCATGCCGGATTCACCAACGAGCGTGCGCTCGACACCATGGGCCGGCGGGACGCGGCCCATGTGGAGGAGATACGCCACTGGCTGCTCCTCGGCGCGCGTCGCGGCCAGAGCATGGCCGACCTGGTGCGCACGGGCGGATCGCGGTTCGAACCGATGGAACGTGCCATGCTGACCCTCGCCGAGGAAACCGGCACCCTCGAGGAAACGCTGCTGCGCCTGGCCGACTTCCATCACGCCAAGCATCGCCTGATGCTCTGGATCAGGAAGCAGATGGCGTACCCGATGTTCACGGCACTCTGCATGGTGTTCATCGCACCGTTCCCGCTGCTCTTTGCCGGGAAGACCGGCGCGTATGTCGCACTCGCCGCCACGGGCTGCCTGGCCTGGGTCACGTCGGGCGGATCGGTGTTGCTCGCGGTCGCGCGGCGCTACGGCGCCCGGCCGCCGATGGTCCGCGCCCGTCTTGCGCGCGCGCTTGCCACCGGCATCGAGGCGGGGCTGCCGCTGCCGCGCGCCATCCGGCTCGCCGCGGCGGCGGCCGCCGATCCCGCGCTGTCGGCCTTCGTGAACGCGATGGACGAGCATCAACTCGCGGCCGGATCGCTGCACGAGACGTTCTCCCGGGCGCCGCACATGACCCCCGACCTGATCGGCGCGCTGGCGGTGGCCGATGGAACCGGCGATGTCTCGACGTCGCTTCGCAAGCTGGCGGATCTGTACGAAGACGGCTTCCGGTAAACGCCGTCCACCGCTTGCCCCCCGGCAACACACCGTTAGCTTCTGCGCCTGATGGCCATCGCCCTTCTCCCCCCGGTCGGCGACCAGATCGACCGCCGCGGCAACGTCCTCACGCGGTCGTTCGCGAGGGCGATGCTGCTCGCCACCGGATGGCGGTTCGAGGGGGCGCTCCCCAATCTCCGCCAGTTCGTCATCATCGTCGCGCCGCATACGTCCAACTGGGACTTCCCCATCGGCATCATGGCGATGTTCGCCCTCGGCGTCCGCGGCACCTTCCTCGGCAAGGACACGCTCTTCGATCCGCCGTTCGGGTTCATCTTCCGATGGCTCGGCGGCGTCCCGGTAAACCGGGTGTCGTCGCACAACGTCGTCGAGCAGACCATCGCGTACTTCCAGGCGCGTGACCGGATGATCCTCGCGCTCTCGCCCGAGGGAACGCGCCGGAAAATCGAGCGCTGGCGCACGGGCTTCTACTGGGTCGCGGTCGGCGCCGCCGTGCCCATCGTGCCGGTGGCCTTCGACTTCCCGCGCCGACGCTTCATTATCCACCCGCCGCAGTCGATGACCGGCAAAGCGGCCGTCGATATCCCCCACCTCCACAGTTTCTTCTCGGCCAGCCAGGCCTGCCGCCCCGAACTGTACGTGGGCTGATCGGCGCCGCCCCGCGCGGCCGCGACGCCGGCCATTGAGCCGGGCGCGACCCGGCCGATACTAGGAGTACATCCTATGCGTACTCCTCTCTTTCACAGCTCAGCCCGACCGGCCCTGACGGCGCTCGCCGCCGTCGGAATGCTCGTCGGCTGCCAGAAGCCCGCGGTCACCGAGGCACCCGTCGTCGCGGCGCTTACGGTCGTGCAGGGCAATGACCAGTCCGTGCAGGCGGGCAAGGAGCTGCCGCACCCCGTCGTCCTTCGCGTCACCGACAGGTCGGGCGTGAAGATGGCGGGCATTCCCGTGACACTCGTCGTCGCGGCGGGCGGCGGTACGGTCTCGCCCGCCTCCGGGGTGACCGATGCGCAGGGCGAATACTCCGCCAAGTGGACCGTCGGCCCCGTCGCCGACAACCAGCTGCTCGCCTCCATCTCCGGACTCGATCCGGTGAGGATCACCGCGCTCGGCATCGTGCCGAGTGACATCATCATCGCCCAAGGCAACAGTCAGACGGCCATCAAGGGCGGCGCGTTGCTCACCAGCATCGTCGTGCGCGTGGTCGGAGGGGGTAACGTGCCGATGGTGGGCATCACCGTACTTTTTCAGGTGCTCAGCGGCGGCGGCGCCATCTCGCCGCAATCCGCGGTCACCAGTTCGCTCGGCGAAGTCACCGTCAAATGGACGCTGGGCACGGTCGTCGGCACGCAGACGGCGGTCGTAACGGCATCGACCCTCTCTCCCGCAACGCTGACGGCAACCGCCCTGCCGTAAGCGACCGAAGCAGCGGAAGCCGGATGTCCACGTCCGGACGATCTTCCAACTGCACGCACGCGGGCTACGGCCGAAGCGTCGACAGAAAGTCCGACAGCGCCTGCGTCACCGCCGCCGGCTGCTCGACGGAACTCGAGTGACCGGCCGCCGGGATGCGGGCCAGGCGCGACCCCGGAATCAGTTCGTGCATGCGGCGCGCCTTCGACAACGGCGTGGCGACGTCCTCGTCCCCGACGATCACCAGCGTCGGCAACCGGACGGACGTGATCTCGTCCATCATGCCCTGGCGCTCCACGACGCCGCGCACCGCGCGCACGATGGTGCGCGGACGCGACGCAATCTCCGCGCGCCACGACGCCCGCTCCGACGCCCGCCCCGGATCAGTCATGAAGGTACGACCGAACAGGATCGGCATCACGCGATCCACCACGAAGCGCGCGCCCAGCCAGCCGGCGACCAGCGCCAGCGTCCGGTACCGCGGCACGTTCTCCGGCGCTTCGCGCTCGGCCGACGTCTCGAGCAGCGACAGCGACGCCAGCAGGTCCGGGCGGCGCACGGCCAGGCGCAGGCCCACAAAGCCCCCCATCGACAGTCCCACGAAATGGCACGGACGCGCATCGAGCGCCTCGATGACTGCCACCGCGTCGCGAAAACAGCTATCCATGTCGTGCGCGCGCCCACCGGGGTCGCTGCTTTGCCCCTGCCCGCGATGGTCATAGGCAATGCACCGATGGCGGTCCCGCAACGCGTCCATCTGCGCCGCGAACATGCGCGACGACATCAGCAGGCCGTGGCTGAACACGATGGCGCTTCCGGAGCCTCCGGTGTCTTCGTAATGGATCGAAACGCCGTTGATCGTCAGCTGCGGCATGCCGGTTCCCCCGGAGTGAGGACGGTCGCACCATCCCCGACAGAGCTAACGCGCGCGCCGGCGTCCGGTAAGAGTGACGTCGTGGCGTCCGTCGCCATGGCCCGGTAGCTTCCACGCATGGCCGACCTGCTTGCGCAATACGTCGCGTTCGTCGACGAGGTGCTGCTCCCGCTCGAGCCCGCGGTGCTCGGCAACCCCTGGTCCGCCATCGAAGCGCAGGTGGACGCCGCGCGCCGGAGCGCGCGCGATCGCGGCCTGTGGGCCCCGCACCTCCCGGCGGAATACGGCGGCCGCGCGATGCCGCTCGCCGAATTCGCCGAGGTGAGCGCCATCCTCGGCCGCACGCCGATCGGCCATTACGCATGCAACGTGCAGGCGCCCGACATCGGCAACATGGAGCTGCTGCTCACGCACGGCTCGCCGGAGCAGCGCGAGCGATACCTGCGTCCGCTCGCCGCGGGCCGCATCCGCTCGTGCTTCGGCATGACCGAGCCGGCGCGCGCCGGCTCCAACCCCGTCTGGCTCGACACCACCGCGGTGCGCGACGGCGACGCCTGGGTGATCAACGGCCGCAAGTGGTTTGCGACATCGGCCGACGGGGCGGCGTTCTGCATCGTGCTCGCCGTCACTTCGCCCGGCGCGGCCAGACCGCATCATCGCGCCTCGATGTTCATCGTGCCCACCGACACGCCGGGGTACGCGCTCGCGCGCAACATCCCCGTGATGGGGCACGTCGGCGCAGGCTACGCAAGCCACGGCGAACTCGCGTTCGCCGACTGCCGAGTGCCGGCGTCGGCGATGCTCGGCGTCGAGGGCCAGGGGTTCGTGCTCGCACAGGAACGCCTCGGGCCGGGGCGCGTGCATCATTGCATGCGCTGGATCGGCATCTGCGATCGCGCCATCGACCTCATGTGCCGCTACGCCCTGTCGCGCGAGACGGCGCCGGGCAAACCGCTGGCCTATAAGCAGGTGGTGCGGCACTGGATCGCCGAAAGCCGCGCCGACACCGAGGCCGCACGGCTGTTCGTGCGCGACACGGTGGCGCGGCTCGACCGCGACGGCCAGCGCGTGGCCCGCGACGAGATCTCGATGATCAAGTACTTCGTGCCGCAGGTGATGCAGCGCGTGCTCGACCGCGCCGTGCAGGTGCACGGCGCGTACGGCCTCACCGACGCGACGCCGCTCGCCAACTGGTGGGCCCACGAACGCGCGGCGCGGATCTATGATGGCCCGGACGAGGTACACAAGGACGCCGTCGCGCGCCACACGCTGGAGCGCTACGTCCGCTGACGCACCGCCCATGACCCACGACGCTCTCATCGACTCCGCCACGACGGTGCGCGACGGCGAGGCCATTCCCCTCGACGCGCTGCGCACGTGGTGGATCACGGCCATTGGCCCCGTGGGCGTGATCGACGTGGAGCAGTTCCCGCACGGCTTCTCCAACCTGACGTATCTCGTGCGCGCCGGTGGTGACGAGTACGTGCTGCGCCGGCCACCCTTTGGCGTGCCGCCCGGCGTGCCGCCCGGCGTGCCGCCCGGCGTGCCGCCCGGCATGCTGCCCGGCGTGGCGCACGACGTGCTGCGCGAAGGGCGCCTGCTCGCCGCGCTGCGGCCGGCGTACGCGCGCGTGCCGGCCGTCGTCGCGCTGTGCGGCGACGCGGGAGTGATTGGCGCGCCCTTCTTCGTCATGGAGCGTGTGCGCGGACTCATCGTGCGCGGCACGCTCCCCGGCGCGCTGTCGGTCGGCCCGTCGCAGCTGCGCGCGCTGTCGGCGGCCGCCATCGACACGCTGGCCGGACTGCACGCGGTCGACTGGCGCGCCAGCTCCCTCGCGACGCTGGGGAATCCCGAGGGCTACGTGGGCCGGCAGATCACCGGGTGGAGCAGGCGCTGGGCGGCCGCGCGCACGGGCGATGTGCCCGACGTGGAGCGCGTGATCGCGTGGCTGGCCACCCACGCGCCGGCCGCGGGTGACGCCACGCTCGTGCACAACGACTTCAAGTTCGACAACCTGGTGCTCGATCCCGCCGACCCCACGCGCGTGCGCGCCGTCCTCGACTGGGAGATGGCGACCATCGGCGACCCGCGCCTCGATCTCGCCACGACGCTCGGCTACTGGCTCGAGGCGCACGATCCGCCACCGCTCCTGCAGCTTGGCATCTCCGTCACCGCACTCCCCGGCAACTGGACGCGCGAGCAGGTGGTGGCGGCCTGGGAGCTGGCCACCGGACGCCATGCCGGCGACCCCGTCTGGCTGTTCGCGTTCGGCCTGTTCAAGGTGGCGGTCATCGCGCAGCAGCTCTTTGCACGCCACGCGGCCGGGCATACCCGCGACCCGCGCTTCGCGCAGCTCGACCGCGCGGTAGCCCAGCTCGGCCAACTGGCCGTGCGCGCCATCGACGTCAACCGCATCTCGTCGCTCGCATGATCGCCGCACTCCTCGGCGCGGCGCTCGCCCTCGCGCCCGCTCGCACCCTCGCGCCCGCTCGCACCCTCGCGCCTGCTCGCGCCCTGGCCACAGCGCGCGCCGATACCCTCACCGACACGGTCTTCGTCGTTTCCAACCGGCGCCGCATCGCCGAGGGGTTCACACGCGAGGTGACCGACTCGCTCTGGTACGGCCTGTACGTCACGCGAAACGTGACGGGCAACGTGACCGACAGCGCAACGGGCAACCATGCGTCGCGCGCCCTCGCAGCCATGCGCGTCACGCGGATCGATTCCGCGGCGCTCGACGAAGGCGCCTGGCGGGCGCGACTTGCCGCAGCCACGGGCGACACGGCGTCCCGGCAGGCAGCGCTGGTCTTCGTGCACGGATATTCATCGAGCCCGGGCACGGCCGTCGCGCAGGGCGTGCAGGTCCGCGCCCGCGGCGCGCACCGCGGGCCGCTTGTCGTCTTCCTCTGGCCCACGCACGACTTGTACGTCACCATCCCGACGCCGGCGCGCGCCTACCGCGATGACGCACGCACCGCCGCGTTGAGCGGCCCCGCCCTCGCGCGTGTCCTGCGCGCCGTCGGCGCGATCGCGCCCACGGTCGTGCTCGTCGCGCACTCCATGGGCTCGCGGGTGGCGCTCGACGCGATGCTCGGCGACACGGCCACGCGCACGCAACTCGTCGCGCGTCCGCTGCGCGCCGTCGGCCTCTTCTCGCCCGACGTCGGCGCCGAACGGTTCCGCGCGGACTTTTCGCCCGCGTTGCCCACCGTCGCCCACCGCATCGCGCTCTACGGCGCGTCCACCGACTACCTGCTCGGCGCCGCCGCGATCGTCAACGGCGAGCGGCGCGCGTCGGGCATTACGCGGCGCGGCGCGGCGCTGGCCGGCATCGAGCTGGTGGACGACACGCGCGGCCAGCGCGCCGAACCGCTGCTCCTGACGCTGGTCGGGCCTCGGCATTCCGTGCGCTGGGCCAGCGCCGCGCTCGCCGATTTCTTCGGTATCGTCGTGGCGGGCGCCGATCCGTCGTGCCGCGTCACCGGGGCCACGGCGGATGCCGAAGGCGAGGGGCGTTGGCGGCTGCGCCGGGACACGATGCCCAGCGGCTGGCTGGGCGCGGGGTGCGCGCCGCTCCAGCCGTGAACGGGCGGCGTTCCTCTCCCGGGGCCCCGCCGCCGCACCGGGCTGGCGTTGACCGCCCGCGCGGCGCACCGTAATTTACCCGCAAGATAGATACGCCCGATCAGGATGCCGTCCGGCGGCGAAACGTGAAACCGCTCGGCCCGTCCCCCCGTAGGGCCGGTCAGTCGACGGATCCACCCATCTGACTTCATGGTCAAGAAGAAAGCCATACCAGCCCGGCCTCTGCCGCGCCGGCCCCTGCCCCGCCGCTGGACGCGACGCCCCGACGACCGCCCCCGCGAAATTCTCGCGGCGGCGCTCCGCGTCTTCGCCGTGCACGGCTACAGCGCCACGCGCCTCGACGACATCGCCGCCGCCGCCGGCGTCACCAAGGGCACCATCTACTACTATTTCAAGAACAAGGACGCCCTCCTCCTGCGCCTGCCCGAAGCCTGCGACTGCGATGAGTTCTCTCGGCTCGAAGCGCTCGTCGCGCACAGCGTCGGATCGGTCTCGTCCCAGCTCCGCATGGTGATGCGCAAGGGCTTCGCCGAACCGACCGACGACGCGCGCCGGCAACTGCGCATGGTCTACCTCGCGCTGCACTCCGACGACCCGATGCTCTTCGCCCGCGCCGTGCAGCACGGACTCGTCGATGGCTGGTCGCTCATCGTCAAACTTATCGAACGCGGCAAGGCCAGCGGCGAGTTCCGGCGCGACGCCGATGCGCCCGTCGCCGCACGCATCTTCACCTCGGGCCTCCTCCTGCAGCAACTGTGGCGCAGTTCGCTCGGACTCGAGTCGCTGGACCCGTTCGACCGGGATCGGATGGTGGATTCCACCATCGAACTCTTCCTTCACAGCCTTCGTCCGACAGTCCGCCTGCGTGCGGCCGCCGGCAAGCGGAGAGCCAGGGCGTCGTGACACTCTCTTCTCATTTTACTCCTCCGCTCGTGCTCCGGCGCGCCTTCGCGCTCGCGCTCGTCGCCGCTCCGGCCTTGCCGGGTCAGCGTCCGACGACCTCCGACACGGTCCGCATCTCCATCGACGAGGCGCTCGTGCGCGCCGGCACCGTGGGCGAGGAGGCGCGCCTCGCCCGCGCCCAGGTCGACTTCGCCGCCACGCAGGTGGCATCGGCGCGCTCGGCGGCCCTTCCCTCGCTGGACGGCAGCTTCAACTACCAGCGCACCTATGCGTCGCCATTTCAGATCAAGGTGAGCCCAGGCGCGTCGACGGACACGACGCCGAACCCGTTGGCCAAGCTGTTCGCCAACCTGCCGTTCGGCCGGGTCAACCAGTACACGGCAAACCTCACGGCAACGCAGGCCGTCTTCTCGCCGCGGCTGGGGAGCGCGCTGCGCATCGCCAACTACTATCAGTCGGCGTCCCACTTCGGGTTGCGCGAGCAACTGGCGGAGACCGAGTATCAGGTGCGCGCGTCGTACGCCCGCGCGCTGCTCGCCGCCGAACTGCGCTCGAGCGCCGGCGAGGCCGTCGCACAGGCGTCGCGCTTCCTCGACCAGGAGCGGCTGCGCCTCGCGGCCGGACACAGTTCCGACCTCGATGTGCTGCGCGCCGAAGTCGCGCTCGAGAACCTGCGCCCGCAGCTCCTCGACGCCGAGAACGCCGCCGCCATCGCGACGCTCGACCTCAAGCGGCTCATCAACGTGCCGCTGTTGGCGCCGCTCGTCCTCACGACGCGTCTCGTCGCGCCCGCCACGCCAGGCCTCGCGACCGCGCTTGGATCGGCGGGCACGGCGGCAGACCCGGCAACCGTGTCGGACGAGCGCTCGGCCGTGCAGGCCGAGCAGCAGCAGGTGCGCATCGCCAACGAGATCGTGAAGCAGGCCATCGCGGCCTATATCCCGTCGCTCGACTTCCGCATGAGCCTCGGCCGCATCATGTACCCGCAGCAGGTTTTCGCGCTCAACGGCACGGGATGGCTGACCGACTGGAACGCCTCGCTGACGCTCAAGGTGCCGATCTTCAACGGCTTCAAGCGCGGCGCGGACCTCTCCCAGGCCCGCATCGGCCTGCGCCAGGAGCAGTTCCGGCTCGCGCAGCTGCGCGAGGCGGTGCAGTTGCAGTACGAGCAGGCGCTGGGCGAGCGCACGCGCGCCGCCGCGACCATCACGGCGCGGCAGCGCACCGTGGAGCAGGCCCAGCGCGTCTACGACCTTACGGTGCTTCGTTACGACCAGGGGCTCGCCACGCATCTCGATGTGAGCGACGCCCGGCTCGCGCTGCTGATGGCGCGCGCCAACCACGCCCAAGCCATCGCCCAGTACTTCATCGCCGACGCCGGGCTGCAGCGTGCCCTTGGCGCCAGCTCCGCCGCTCTTTCCACGGCCCGCTGACCATGACCACTCCCTCCGCTCTCTCGCGCCGCGGCATCCGCGCCGCGCGCCTTCTGTTTCTCGCCGCGTCCGTCGCCGGCGCCGCCACCGCCTGCCGCGGCAAGACGGCAGCCGACGCCGCGGCGCCGCCCGTGCAGCTCGGCGCGGCCGACGTTGCCGTCGTCGGCACCGCCGACATCGGCCCGTCGGTGGTGGTCGGTGGCGTGCTCGACCCGGTCGACGTCGTGCGCGTCCGCGCCCAGGTGGCCGGTACGCTGCGCGACGTCAAGGTCGACCGCGGCGCCAAGGTGAGTCGCGGCCAGGTGCTCGCGCGCATCGAGGCACAGGGCGTGACGAGCGGCGCCGAGGGCGCCAGGGCCAACGTGGCCAGCGCCGAGGCAGCGCAGGCCGTGGCGCTGCAGCGACTCGACGGCGCGAAGAAACTGTTCGCGGCCGGCGCGATGTCGGCCATCGACTTCAAGACGGCCCAGGCCGGCTTCGACGCGGCCACGGCGCAGGTCGCCGCGGCGCGCGCGGCCAGCGCGAGCGCGACCGAGGCGGCGGGACGCACGAACCTCACGTCGCCGATCGACGGGTGGGTGAGCGACCGGGTGGCCGGAGAGGGCGAGTCGGTGAAGGGCGAGGATCCCGTCTTCACGGTGGTCGACCCGCGCACCCTTGAACTCAAGGGACAGGTGGGCGCGCTCGACGCCGTGCACGTGCGCGTGGGGCAGGTGGTGACGTTCACGCTGGATGCGCTCCCCGGACAGTCGTTCAAGGGGACGGTGGCGCGCGTCGATCCCGTGGCCAGCGCGGCCACGCGGCAGGTGGGCGTCTTCGCGCAGTTGCGGAACGCCGGCGGCCAGGTGGTGGCCGGGCAGTTCGCACACGGACGCATCCGCACGGGGGCGGTCGCGAAGACGGTCATCGTCCCTGTCAACGCGGTGCGAGGCGGGGGGAAGGATGCGTACGTGCTGGTCGTCGACGGCGCGGTCGTGCATCGTCGACCGGTCGTGACCGGCGCGCGCGACGAGGACACCGGCGTCATCGCGATCACGAGCGGCCTCAAGGCCGGCGAGCGCGTCGTCGTCACGGCGGGCGTCGAGATGGCGGACGGCACGAAGGTGTCCACCGCCAAGGAGCAGTAGGATGTCCGCGCCCTCGTCCGGCGGGGGGCTGAGCGCCCTCGCCATCCGGCGCCCCGTCTTCACCGCCATGGTGATGTCGGCGCTGGTCGTGCTCGGCTACTTCAGTTACCGCCGGCTGCCGATCGACCAGTTCCCGGCCATCGACCTCCCGATCGTGACCGTGCAGACCACGTATCCCGGCGCGAGCGCGAGCACCGTGGAGCGCGAGGTCACGCGACGCCTCGAGGAAGCGTTCAACCCGGTGGAGCAGGTGAAGAAGATCACGTCCATCTCGCTCGAGGGCGTGTCGCAGGTGATCGTCGAGTTCCAGCTCACGCGCAACGTCGACCTCGCGGCGCAGGACCTGCGGTCGAAGATCGATGGCATCCGCCGCAACCTCCCCGCCGGCATCGATCCGCCGGTGGTGCAGAAGATCGACTTCGGGGCGATGCCCATCCTCTCGCTCGCCCTGTCCAACCCCGACGTGCCGCTCGTCCGCCTGACGGCGCTGGCCGACGAGACGATCCGTCGCCGGCTCGAGTCGGTGGCCGGCGTCGGCGAGGTGCGCATTTCGGGCGGGGTCAAGCGCGAAGTGCGCGTCTATCTGCTCCCCTCGCGCATGGAGGCGTTGGGCATCACGGTGCCCCAGATCTCGGCCGCGCTGCGCATGCAGAACATCGACGCCCCCGCCGGGCGCGTGCTCCTTGGCGCGCGCGAACAGCTGGTGCGCGTGAGCGGGCGAATCGGCACGCCGGAGCAGTTCGGCCAGGTGATTGTCGCGACGCGGGGCGGGCTCACCATCCGGCTCGCCGACGTCGCGCGGATCGAGGACGCCACCGAGGAGGAGCGGTCGCTGGCGCTCGTCGACCTGCGTCGCAGCATCGGCATCGACCTCATCAAGGTATCGGGCGCCAACACGGTGGCGGTGGCCGACGGCGTGAAGGCGGAAATCGCGAAGCTGCGGGCCGCGCTCCCCGCGGGGACGCAGCTGCAGGTGGTGCGCGACAACTCGGTGCTGATCCGCAACTCGGTGTCGGACGTCATCGACGAGCTGCTGCTCGGCGCGCTGCTCACGGTCCTCATCGTGATGGTCTTCCTGAACGACTGGAAGGCGACGGCCATCACGGCGCTCTCGCTGCCGGTGTCGGTGATTTCGTCGTTCATCATCATGCGGGCGATGGGCTTCACGCTCAACGTGCTCACCCTGATGGCCCTGTCGCTGTCGATCGGCATCCTGATCGACGACGCGATCGTGGTGGTGGAGAACATCGTCCGCCATCGCGAAATGAAAGAGGACCACTTCACCGCCGCCGGCAAGGGAACGCACGAGATCATCCTCGCGGTGATGGCGACGACGTTCTCGATCGTGGCCGTCTTCGTGCCCGTGGCGTTCATGGGCGGCATCATCGGGCGCTTCTTCTTCGCCTTCGGCATCACGGTGGCGTGGGCGGTGCTCGTGTCGCTGTTCGTGTCGTTCACGCTGACGCCGATGCTGAGCGCGTGGTGGGGCGTCAACCCGCACGTCCACGGCACGGCGCACGGCAACGCCGTGACGCGCGCCGTCGCGCGGTTCAATGAATGGTTCGACCGGATCAGCCAGCGGTACCGCGGGCTCGTCGAGTGGGCGCTGATGCACCGGCCCGCCACCATCGCCATCGCCGCGCTCAGCCTGGTGGCGGCGTTCGCGCTCGTGCCGTTCATCGGCGGGGAGTTCAGCCCGCAGTCGGACAACAGCGAGTTCACGGTCACGTTCGAGACGCCCGAAGGCTCGAGCCTCGCGCAGACGCGCGCCAAGGCCGAGCAGGTGGTGACGACGCTGCGCGCCATGGAAGGCGTCAAATACACGTACGCGACCATCGGCGCCGGCGCCACCGGCACCGTGCGCGCAGGCGAGGTCTACGTGCGCCTCGTGCCGCGGCGCGAGCGCCCGCTCAAGGCCAACCGGATGATGATGGAGGCGCGCCGCCGGCTCGGCCAGCTGTACGGCGTGCGCGCGTTCGTCCTCGCGGCAAGCGGCCCCGGCGGCGCGCAGGCGCCGCTGCAGGTGGAGCTGCGCGGCCCCGACATCGATGAATTGCAGCGGCTGTCGGCGCTGGTGCGCGACGCCGTGGCGCGCATTCCCGGCATCGTCGACGTCAAGTCGTCGCTGGGCGACCCCAAGCCCGAGCTGCGCGTCGAAGTCGACCGCGACGCGGCCAACCAGGTGGGACTCGACATCGGCGGCATCTCGGCGACCGTTCGCCCGCTGTTTGCCGGCGAGGTCATCACGCGGTGGGAGGACCCCACGGGCGAGGAACGCGACGTCCGCATCCAGCTGGCGCCCGAGCTGCGCCGGTCGATCGCCGACGTGCGCGCCATGCCCGTGCCGACCGCGCGCCTCGGCCCCAACGGCGTGACGTCGGCCCGCCTCGGCGACGTCGCCAGGGTGAGCGTGTCGAGCGCGCCGTCGCAGATCGACCGCATGCGTCTCGAGCGCGTCGTCAGCATCTCGGGCAACACCTCGCCCGGGTACTCGCTGTCGGAGGCGTCGACGGCCATCCGCGCCGAGGTGGCCAGGCTGGCGCTCCCGCCGGGTTACACCGTCAACCTCGGCGGCCAGACCGAGATGCTCGCCGAGACGGCCGGCTACGTGCTGGAGGCCATCGCGCTCGCGGTGATCCTCATCTTCCTGATCCTCGCCTCGCAGTTCGAGTCGTTCACGCAGCCCATCGCCATCATGCTCTCGCTGCCCCTCTCGCTGGTGGGCGTGCTGCTCGCCCTGCTGCTCACGCGCTCGACGCTCAACATCATGTCGATGATCGGCGTGATCATGCTGATGGGCCTGGTGACGAAGAACGCGATTCTGCTGGTGGACAATGCCAACGAGCGACGGCGCGGCGGCATGCACCGGTTCACGGCGCTGGTCGAAGCGGGGGCGGTGCGGCTGCGTCCCATCATGATGACGACGCTCGCGATGATCGCCGGCATGCTCCCCATCGCGCTGGCCCTTGGCGAGGGGGGCGAGTTCCGCGCGCCGATGGCGCGCGCGGTGATCGGCGGCCTCATCACGTCCACCATGCTCACGCTCGTCGTGGTGCCGGTGGCGTACAGCTACTTCGACGACTTCGGCTCGTGGGTCAAGCGCCGGTTCGTCAGCGAGCAGCGCGAGATGGAGATCACGGCCGAGCAGCGGGTGTCGGGGCTGCATCGCACGCTGACGGGCGAATAGCGGCACGTTCATTGGAACCGGCGATGCGCTAGCTTTGTGCCCGTGTCCGAGTTCACGCTCTATCTCCGGCTGGGGTATCACCACATTGCCGCCCTTGGCGCGTGGGACCACATCCTGTTCGTGGCCGCGCTGACCGCGGCGTACGGCATCCACGAATGGAAGCGCGTCGCGGTGCTCGTCACCGCATTCACCATCGGCCATTCGCTCACGCTCGCCCTCGCCACGTTCAATGTGGTCAGCGTGAGCGCCGCGGTGGTCGAGCCGCTGATCGCGGCGACGATCGTGTTCATGGCGTTCGCCGCCATCCACGACCAGCTCGTGCCTCCCTCGGACGCCGCGCGGCTCGCCGCGATGCGCCGGCGCTACGCCACGGCAGGCATCTTCGGGCTCATTCACGGCCTCGGCTTTGCCAGCGGCCTGCGGGCTCTGCTCGGCCGGGAAAGCGCCATCGCCGTGCCGCTCCTCGGATTCAATCTCGGTCTCGAGGCCGGGCAGGTACTCATCGTGAGCCTCTTCTTCGCCCTCGGCCTCGCCGCCGACCGCTGGCTCCACGTGCGCCGCCGCGACTGGGTGCTCGTTCTCTCCGGGGCGGCGGCCGGCATCGGCCTCACTCTGCTGATCGACCGGCTGGGCAACGCTGCCTAAGTGTCAGCCGTTGGTATTGATCGTCGCCGCGTTTTCTTCCCCCCTCGCGAGGATGTGCCGATGTCGCCAGTTCGTACCGCCCGTCTCGCCGCGTCCCTCTTCGTGGTTGCTGCCGCGCTGCCACTCGCCGCACGGCCGCTCGCCGCGCAACGCGGCGGCGCGCCGATCACCACGCCACCCCAATGGCTCAACGCCGACACGGCGAAGAAGACCAACCAGTCGAACTTCCGTGCCATCGAACAGTGGCCGACGCCCAACGAGTACCGCACGGCGAGTGGTTCCCCCGGGCCGAAGTACTGGCAGCAGAAGGTGGACTACGTGATCCGCGCGTCGCTCGACACGGTGAAGCACGAGATCGCCGGTACCGAGCACGTCACCTATCACAACAATTCCCCGACCCCGCTCCCCTACCTCTGGTTCCAACTCGACCAGAATGTGGAGAAGCAGGATTCCCGCGCGTCGCTGTCGGCCCGGCCGATCCCGAAGGGACTCGCCACCGTGTCGCCGCAGGCCCTGCGCCTGCTCGGTCTCACGGGCGAGGAGGCACAGACGCTGGGCATGCGCATCGCGCGCGTGAGCGCCATCGGCGCCGATGGCGCGCGCCACGCAGCGGCGTTCTGGGTGAACGGCACGTCGATGCGCATCGAACTCCCGACAGCGGTTGCCAGCGGGCAGTCGGCCCAGGTGGAGATCGACTGGGCGTACGCCGTGCCCGAACTGGGGCGCAACACGCAGCGCAATGCGCGCGACAAGGTGAAGGACGGCTGGGAGTACGAGATCGCGCAGTGGTATCCGCGCGCCGCGGTCTATGACGACGTCAGCGGCTGGACCAACGACCAGTTCTACTCGCAGGGCGAGTTCTACCAGGAGTTCGGCGACTTCGACGTGACGATGACGGTGCCCCACGATCACATCGTGCGCGCCACCGGCGTGCTGCAGAACCCCGCCGAGGTGCTCACCGCCACGCAGCGCGCGCGGCTGCAGCGCGCCTGGTCGTCGGATACGCCGGTCTTCATCGTGAGCCCGGATGAGGTCACCAAGCCGTCGACACGCCCCGCCGGCTCGGCGCCCATGTCCTGGCACTTCCAGGCGCAGAACGTGCGCGACTTCGCGTGGGCCAGCTCGAAGACGTTCGTCTGGGACGCGATGGGATTCCGCTACCGGAAGGGCGGCCGCCTCATCGAGCTGCACTCGGTCTACCCGCGCGACGCCATGCCGCTGTGGGACCAGTACAGCACCAAGGCGATCAAGCAGACCATGGTGACCTACGGGCGCATGGTCATCGAGTACCCGTATCCCGTGGCGAGCAACGTCCACGGCTCGGTGGGCGGCATGGAATATCCCATGATCGCCTTCTGCGGCGCGCGACCGCGTCCCGACGGCACTTTCGACCCGTCGCTCAAGTGGCGCCTCATCTCGGTGACCATCCACGAGGTCGGGCACAACTGGTTCCCGATGATCCTCGCCACCGACGAGCGCCGCTGGGGATGGATGGACGAGGGGATGAATTCGTTCATCCAGTACTACGCCGAAAAGGACTGGGATCCGGCGTACCCGAGCAACCGCGGGCCTGCGAAGAACATCGTCGCCTATTTCCGCGACCCCGCGCAGGTGCCGATGATGACCGAATCGGACCTCGCCTATGCCAACTACAGCGCGCAGGCGTACGCCAAGCCGGCGGCCACGCTCGTGATGCTGCGCGAGCAGGTCCTCGAGCCCGCACAGTTCGACCGCGCGCTCCACGAGTACGCGCAGAAGTGGGTCTTCAAGAAGCCGCAACCGGCCGACTTCTTCCGTACGGTGGTCAACGGCGCGGGCGAACAGCTCAACTGGTGGTGGCGCGGCATCTTCTACACCACCTACGCCAACGACCAGGCGCTCGGCGGCGTCGAGACGCAGAACGCCGGCGACCTCGTGGGCAGCACGGCGCGCGGCCAGTTCTACCATCGCATCACGGTCGAGCAGAAGGGCGGGCTGGTGATGCCCATTCAGCTCGGCGTGACCTTCGACGACGGCACCACGACGCTCGTGAAACTGCCGGCCGATGTCTGGCGGTACAACGAGAAGCAGTTCACCTACGCCTTCTTCTCCGACAAGGGGCTGTCGCAGGTGGTTCTCGACCCCAACGAAGTGCTCGCCGACGTCAATCGCGACAACAACACGTGGAAGGCGGCGGTGAAGGTCGTGCCATGAGGCGACGGCACGCCATCGCCGCCGCGGCGCTTCTGCTGGTTGGCGCCGCGCGGCCGGCGCCCCCCCACAACCTGCACGTGGCCCACACGCGCATGGTCGTGGAGGGGGCGGTGATGGTGGCGCGCGTCCGGATGTTCCGCGACGACCTGCAGAAGGCGCTCGCGCGGCCGGTGACCGACGACAGCGCGTCGAAGGCCGCGGTGGCCGTGTACGTCATCCAGAACTTTTCGGTCGTCGCCGACGGCGCCAGGCTGGTCGGCGCGGTGCTCGACAGCGGCCCCGATGTCGATGGCGAACAGCCCATCTGGTGGGTGCTCGTGCAGTGGAGGGCCGCGCGGCCGGTGAAGACGCTGGGCCTCGCAGTGCACCTGATGTTCGAGACGTTCAGCGACCAGCAGAACATCGTGCAGCTCGCCCGGCAACCCGGCGACCAGCGGCACGGCCTGTACTTCCAGGCGGGGGATCGCAGCGAGCAGGTGCTGAAGTTCTGACCGAGCAGGGGCAGCGCGCCCTGCCGCGCCGAGTCAGTGATGTCCGGCCCGAACTTTCCGTTGGCCCGTCGCGGTCCGCTTGGACGCAACGTCCGCTCCCGCATCGACAATGAAGCCGATGCGTGGGCGTCGTGCTTCAGGAGCGGGTGGTGACATCAGCCGTCGAATTGCATCGAAGACCTTGGCGAAGTGTCCGTCGTAGCGCCGCTCCAGCGCGTCGATCCGCCGAGCCAGCTCGGCGTGCGCCACGAGCATCTCGCGCAGGTGCACGAACGCCCGCATGATCGCCACGTTCACGTCGATGGCGCGCTGGCTCCGCAACACGCTGGACAGCATGGCCACCCCTTGCTCGGTGAAAACGCGGGGACGGTGACGGCGGCCGCCGTGCGAACTTGAGGTCACAGACTGTGACCTCAAGTTCGCCATCTCGTCGGGCGTGAGAGAGAACGAGAAGTCCCGGGGGAACCGGCCGGGGTTCCTCGAGACGGCCTGATTCAGCGCCTTGGTCTGGACCCCGTACAGCTCGGCCAGATCGGCATCCAGGATCACGCGCAGTCCGCGGATCAGATGGATACGCCTCTCGATCATGCGTGACACGACGGGAAGCCGCGACGGCTTGGCAGCAGCATGCACACGGGGCATGCGGCGAACTTCGCCAGCGTCCGCGCGACTACGTCACCATTCCATCGCCATCATGACCGGAAACTTCCCATCGATTCCGGTCGGGGCCGTGCAACTGTCCGCCGCTTACGGCAAACTGTCCCGCAGCACCGCCTTGTTGCTCCGGTACGGCGCAAAGCCGGTGCCCCAGTCGACGCTCTGCACCTCCAGCGAGAGTCGACTTCCGTCGACGTTCACGATGACGTAGTGATAGGGATTGTCGCCCGCCTCGGGGCCCGGCCGCACGAGATGCTCGACGCGCGCCGAATCGGCGCCGCTGGCCGCGACGTACGCGCGCAGGTCGGGCTCGCCACGGTACGGATACAACGGCGCGCCGCCACCGCCGGTGACCAATTGGTCCATGCGCCGCATGGCGCCGTCCGCGCCACGATAGCGCTCCACCCAATGCTCGAACAGGTGTTCGTGCCCGGTCACCAGCAGTTGCACCCCGTGCTTCCGGAACATCGGCATCCACTTGTCGCGCACGGCCGCGGTCGGCCGCTCGACGATCGACCCACCGTGCGGCCCCGACGAAAAAGCCGGGTGGTGGAAGAAGGCAACGATCAATGGGTAGCGCGTGCGATCGAGCCCTTCGAGTTGCGCGCGCCCCCATTCGAACTGCGTCGAGTCGCCGGCAATGTTCGAATCGAACGCCAAGACGAACATGTTGCCGTACCCGACAGCGTACGTCGGATAGCCGGCGAGCCGGCGCGTGGCGCCGTCTGGGGGAATGAGCTGTGCCACCGCGCGCAGGTAGTTTGCCAGCCCTTCCACCCGCCCCGGATTGTCGAGCGCCGCGGCGCTCGTGACATCGTGGTTCCCCGGTGCCAGGAAGTACGGCACGCCACCCACGGTGGTGAGCCGGTTGATCAGCCCCGTGAAGCTCACGTTCCACTGCTTCGGATCCCGCCCGTTCACCACGGCGTCGCCGCTCTGCAGGATGAACCGCACCGGCGACGGCCCCGACGCCCGGGCCGCGATGGTGCGCAGCATGGCGTCGACGATGAGCGAATGCTCGTACTGAACCTCCGTGCCGTCGCGCCGCCCGCGCGTGTCGCCATACACGATGAACGAGAACTTCGTCACCCCCGCACTCGACGGCTCGGGCGGGATGGGCAACTTCGGCGGCAGGATCGCGCGCACCGTGTCCACGAGAGCGGCGGGCACTGCCGGCGTCGCGGGCTTGGCCGCGGGCTTGGCCGCAGGCTTGGCCGCAGGCTTGGCCGCGGGCTGCGGCATGGGCTTCACCTGGGCCTGCACGTGCGACGATGCAAGCAGTACGGCGAGCGCGCACAGTGCGATCGTGGCGCGGTGCGGAGCGCGGGGTGTCATCGCAAACCTCTCCTCGTTGTGGTGCAGCCTGCTGCGGGCGCGGCCCCGTATTAGGGCGTGAACACGCGAGCGCATTGAATAACCTCTCCCGCGCGACGCCACGACGCCAGCCGGCAACCGGTCGCGGCTGGGGAGGCCGCCATCGCGTTGACTGGCGGAGACCACGTGCGTGCGCCTTCTTGTTAAGATATAGCCCGGCGCTCCCCGCGCCGAGCAACCCCGAAACACTCTCCGGAGAAGACGATGACGGTTCGCGGCCAAACGCGCGTTGCCCCACGGCGGGTCAGGCCCCTGGACCTCGCTGCATGCCGTCGTGTCGCGCGTCCGGCCCTCGTTGGCCTGCTCGCACTCGCCGCTTCTGCCACCGGCGCGCAGCAGCCCGCGGCCCTCACGTACCCGGCCACGCGCACCGTGCCGCACATCGATGACTACCACGGCACCAAGGTGGCCGATCCATTCCGCTGGCTCGAGGACGACACCGCCAGCGCCGTCAGGAAGTGGGTGGCCGAGGAAAATGCCGTCACGTTCGGGTACCTCGCCCGCATTCCGTATCGCGCCGCGCTGCTGGATCGCCTGAAGCAGCTGTCCAACTATCCGCGCACCTCCATGCCGGTGCGCCGCAAGGGGTGGGTGTGGTACTCGCGGAACAGCGGTCTGCAGAACCAGTCCGTCTACTACATCCAGCGCGGGCTCGATGGCGCCCCCGAGGTGCTCGTCGACCCCAACACGCTCACCGCCGACGGCACCACGCGCGTCGGCGGTTTCCAGCTCGACGACGCGGGCACGCACCTCGGCTACACGCTGTCCCGCGCCGGATCCGACTGGCAGGAAATTCACGTGATGGATCCCGTCACGCGGCGCGACCTGCCCGATGTCGTGCGATGGGTCAAGGTCTCGGGCATCGCCTGGCAGGGCAACGGCTTCTACTACTCCCGCTACCCCACTCCCGCCGACACCACCAAGGCGCTGAGCGCCGCCAACGAGAACCATCAGGTCTTCTATCACGCGCTCGGCACCGAACAGTCGCGCGACCGGCTCGTCTTCAGCGATCCGGCCAATCCGCTGCGCTTCCATACCGCCAACACGACGGACGACGAGCGGTTCCTGATCCTGACCATCTCCGACCGCGGCAAGGGACAGGACGGCAACGCGCTCTGGGTGCGCGATCGCGCCGCGGGTGACACCGCCTGGCGGCGCGTGATTGCCGGATTCGACAAGCAGTTTGACGTCATCGACAACGAGGGCGGCGCGCTGCTCGTGCTCACCAACGCCGGCGCGCCCAACCGGCGCGTCGTGCGCATCGACCCCGCCGCCCCCGCCGAGTCGAACTGGACGGTGATCATCCCCGAGCAGAAGGAAGCGCTCGAGGGCGTGGCGAACGTGGGCGGCCACCTGTTCGCGTCGTACCTCAAGGATGTCGCGACCAGGGTCGTCGAGTTCAGATACGATGGCACGAAGGTGCGCGACGTGACGCTGCCGGGCGTCGGAACGGCCAGCTTCGGCAGCGGCGAGCGCACCGACACCGACGCGTTCTTCTCGTTCACCAGCTTCACGGCGCCGCCGACGACCTACCGCTTCGACATCGCCAGCGGAGCGAGCACGGTGCACCAGCAGCCCACCCTGCCGTTCGATCCGTCGCGGTTCGAGACGCGCCAGGTCTTCGCCACGTCGAAGGACGGCACGAAGATTCCGATGTTCATCGTCGCGAAGCAGGGACTCGTGCTCGACGGCCGCAATCCGACGCTCGTCTACGGCTACGGCGGATTCAACATCTCGTCGCGCCCGGGGTTCAGCGCCAGCCGCATCGCCTGGCTCGAACAGGGCGGCGTCTTCGTGCAGGTGAACATGCGCGGCGGCGGTGAGTACGGCGAATCCTGGCACCGGGCCGGCATGATGGCCAACAAGCAGAACGTCTTCGACGACTTCATCGCGGCCGCCGAATGGCTGGTCGCCAACAAGTACACGTCGAAGGATCGCCTCGCGATGCAGGGCGCATCCAATGGCGGGCTCCTCGTCGGCGCCGTGATGGCGCAGCGCCCCGACCTGTTCAAGGTGGCCCTGCCCGCCGTCGGTGTCATGGACATGCTCCGGTTCCAGAAGTTCACCATCGGCTGGAACTGGATTGCCGACTATGGCTCAAGCGACGATCCCGCGGGATTCAAGTACCTCGTCAAGTACTCGCCGCTGCACAACCTCAAGGACGGCACGGCGTATCCCGCCACCCTCGTGACGACCGCCGACCACGACGACCGCGTGGTGCCGGCGCACTCGTTCAAGTTCGCCGCCCGCCTGCAGCAGGCGCACCGCGGCACCAATCCGGTGCTCATCCGCATCGCGACGTCGAGCGGGCACGGCAGTTCGTCGCTCACCAAGGGGCTCGAGGAAACGGCCGACCTCTACGCCTTCACGATGTACAACCTCGGCATGACGCCGAGCGTTGCACCGGCGCTCACCAAGGTGCCGTGATCGTGCTCGGAGCGGGCGGCCGCGGATCGCACGTCCGGGCGGGCGTTGGCATCCCCGCGGCCCCGAAGCGCCGCGGCCGCTCTAAGTCGGCCCGCGGGTTCGGCCCACCCCGAACCCCCAGCCCGCCACCACCGCCAGCACCGCGCCGACGAGCACGTCCACCGGCCGGTGCTGCCACGTGGTGACGATCGCCACCGCACCCAGCAGTTCGGCCGGCACCAGCCACCAGAGCCAGCGCGGGCGGTCGTGCCAGAACGCCCAGCAGATGATGACCGGCATCAGGATGTGGCCGGCCGGCACGACGTTGAGCGGCAGGTCCAGCCCCGCCATGACGCTGAACGGCCAGTTCCACCACCCGCCGGGAGAAGGCGGGCGGTACATCACGGTCGGGTACAGCGCCCACACCAGGCAGGTCGCCGTGTACGATGCGAAGTACGCCTTCACGCTCGCATGGCGACGTGCGCGGTCACGAACGGCCATCACCAGGGCATAACTGCCGATCACCTGCAACAGGTAGGGTATGGCCAGGATCGGGAGGAACGGCACCCACGCCGGCATCCCCACCACGGCCGCCGACGTGTGCATGCGCGCAATGGTGAAATACGCCAACGCGGACAGGCCGAACAGGCCGGCGAGCGTCAGCACTTCGCGTTTGGTTGGCGGCATCTGCGCTCGGGTGTGGCTTGGTCCCGCCGTGCGGGAGATTCGTGCGTTGGACGACCATCAAGTAAAACGGGTCGCGCACTTCGCGCGACCCGAGTTGCCCCTCCAGGGCTCGAACCTGGACTCTTCTGATCCAGAGTCAGACGTGTTGCCAGTTACACCAAGGGGCAGCTTTCCCCCGCTTTCGCGGGAGACTCGAATTATACCCCGGCCCGGGGGCCGATCAACCCCTCTGACAGGCTGAGATGGGCTGGAGTGCGGGGTGCGGGGGCTTGGTGAGGGGGGAGGAGTGGACGTGGAGAA
>Ga0315268_10000678_pt1 | contig 39403 bp, 39 predicted proteins | sample C1_top_MG_FD_204535 | JGI IMG/M metagenome (GOLD analysis project Ga0315268, IMG submission 204535) | Sediment microbial communities from Yellowstone Lake, YNP, Wyoming, USA - C1_top | ecosystem: Environmental > Aquatic > Freshwater > Lake > Sediment | place: USA: Wyoming | collected 2017-08-01
AGGCGGATTGCCTCATTTCTCAACATAGAAACCGGGGCCCCGGTCTCAACTACCCGCCAGCCCCGAGTCGGAGCGCCTACCGCGCGAGCGGTTTAGTCCCCGGCCGAAAAACCGACCCTGACGAATGTTGCATGTCTGGCAGGCGATGGCTTGAATATGCCGAACCCTGTTTCTGTTCCCCGTTGACCACCTGGCGCATCCCTTGCTTATGACAGACAGTCCGCATACTGTCTGACACCATGAGCATCCACGTCGCAATACGCCACACCACCGTCTACAAATTCGACCGCCGCGTCACGCTGAGCCCGCATGTGGTGCGGCTGCGTCCGGCGCCGCACTCGCGCACGCCCATCCTCGCCTATACGCTGAAGATCACGCCGGAGCAGCACTTCATCAACTGGCAGCAGGATCCGTTCGGCAATTATCTGGCGCGGCTGGTGTTCCCCGAGGCGACGCGCGAGTTCTCGGTGGACGTCGAGGTGATCGCCGACCTGACGGTGATCAATCCCTTCGATTACTTTGTCGAGGACAGTGCCGAACATTGGCCATTCGACTACGCTGACGCCCTTAAACGTGAGCTGACGCCGTATCTGGAAACCGAGCCAGCAGGGCCGCTGTTGCAGGCATGGCTGGCCGCCGTGCCGCGCGAGCGCGTGCAGTGCAACAACTTCCTGGTGGGGCTGAACCAGCGCCTGCAGGGCGATATCGCCTACACAGTGCGGATGGAGCCGGGGGTGCAGACGCCGGAAGAAACGCTGCAGAAGGCGCTCGGCTCGTGCCGCGATTCGGCCTGGTTGCTGGTGCAGATCCTGCGCCATCTGGGGCTGGCGGCGCGCTTCGTGTCGGGCTATCTGGTGCAGCTCACCGCCGATGAAAAATCGCTCGACGGCCCGTCCGGCACCGACAAGGACTTCACCGACCTGCACGCCTGGACCGAGGTGTATCTGCCCGGCGCGGGCTGGATCGGACTCGATCCGACTTCGGGCCTGTTTGCCGGCGAGGGGCATATTCCGCTGGCCGCCACGCCGCAGCCGTCTTCCGCCGCACCGATCGAGGGCATGACCGATCCGTGCGAGGTCGAGTTCGAGTTTTCCAACACCGTCACCCGTATCCGTGAAGACCCGCGGGTGACGCTGCCGTATACCGATGCCGAGTGGGAGGCGATTCTGGCGCTCGGTTACGCCGTCGACGAGAAGCTGCTGGCCAACGACGTGCGCCTGACCCACGGCGGCGAGCCCACGTTCGTCTCCATCGACGACATGGAGGCACCAGAATGGAACACGGATGCCTTCGGAAGTCACAAAAGAGAGCGTGCCGAGGTGCTGGCGCGGCGGCTGCGCGACCGTCTTGTGCCCGGCGCGTTGCTGCATACGGGGCAGGGCAAGTGGTATCCCGGCGAACCCCTGCCGCGCTGGGCACTGGGAATTTACTGGCGCAAGGATGGCGTGCCGGTGTGGAAGAACCCGGCGCTGCTGGCCGAGGCGGAAAAAGATACGGGGCGCAGCGTGCTCGACGCGCGGCATTTCGCCAAAACCCTGGCGCAGCATCTGGGGCTGGCGATGCGCTATGCGCAACCGGTGTACGAAGACGCGCTCGCCGCGCTGCTGCAGGAAGCGGAACTGCCGCCCAACGTCGATGTGCTGTCCAAAGACGGTGCCCACGCCGAACTCGACAGCGCCAGCCTGCGCGGCGCGCTGGCCAACAAGCTGTCACGCGGGCTGAATACGCCGACCGGCTATGTGCTGCCGCTGGCCTGGCGCGGGGGGGATCAGGACGGCGGCGAACACCCGTGGCACAGCGCACCGTGGAAAACCCGGCGCGACCGGCTGTATCTCACCCCGGGCGACGCGCCGATCGGCCTGCGCCTGCCGCTGAATTCGCTGCCGTGGGTGGCGGAGGACGAGCGCGAGCCGTGGGTCGAGGTGGATCCCTTCGCCGCGCAGCCGCCGCTGGCCGATTTTCACGGCGAGATCGCCGCGCGCTTTTCCAGCTATACCCCGGCGCATGCGGGTGCGGACGATCCCGAGCACCCCGAGCTGCATCCGCAAACCGCATCGGCAAAACTGAACGTCGCGGTGCCGCACACCGCGCTATGCGTCGAGGCGCGCGGCGGTTGTCTGTTCGTCTTCATGCCGCCGACCACGACGCTGGAACACTATCTCGACCTGCTGGCGGCGGTCGAAGCCAGCGCTGCCGCGCACAAGCTGCCGGTGGTGATCGAAGGCTATGCGCCGCCGTCGGACGGGCGGCTGGAAAAGCTGCTGGTCACCCCCGACCCCGGCGTGATCGAAGTCAACATCCACCCCGCGCACACCTGGCAGCAACTGGTGGACACGACGACGCTGGTGTACGAAGAAGCGCGGCTGTCACGATTGGCCGCCGAAAAATTCATGCTCGATGGCCGCCATGCCGGCACCGGTGGCGGCAACCACGTCACCCTCGGCGGCGCGACGCCGTCCGACAGCCCCTTCCTGCGGCGTCCGGATGTGCTGGCGAGCCTGATCACCTACTGGCAGCATCACCCGGCGCTGTCCTATCTGTTTTCCGGCATGTTCATCGGCCCCACCAGCCAGGCGCCGCGCGTCGACGAAGGCCGCATCGAACGCCTGTACGAACTGGAGATCGCGTTCCAGCAAATGCCCGTCGGCGACACCCCGCAGCCATGGCTGGTGGATCGCCTGCTGCGCAACCTGCTCACCGATTTGACTGGCAACACGCACCGCTCGGAGTTCTGCATCGACAAGCTGTATTCGCCCGACAGCGCCAGCGGGCGACTCGGCCTGCTCGAATTCCGCGGCTTCGAAATGCCGCCGCACCTGCGCATGAGCCTGGCGCAGATGCTGCTGCTGCGCGCGCTGGTCGCGCGCTTCTGGAACGCACCCTACCGCAAGCCGCTGGTGCGCTGGGGCACGCTGCTGCACGACCGCTTCATGCTGCCGCATTATTTGTGGGCGGATATGAAGGACGTCATCGACGACCTCAACGTCGCCGGTTTTCCGTTCCAGCTCGACTGGTACAAGCCCTTTCTGGAATTCCGCTTCCCGCGCCACGGCACGCTGCAACTCGGCGACATCGCCGTCGAGCTGCGCACCGCGATCGAGCCGTGGAATGTGCTGGGCGAAGAAAACACCAGCCTCGGCACCGCGCGCTACGTCGACTCGTCGGTCGAACGCCTGCAAGTCAAGGTCAACGGACTCACCGACAGCCGCTATGTGCTCGCCTGCAACGGCCACCGCGTGCCGCTGGTGCCGACCGGCGTGCATGGCGAATATGTTTCCGGCGTACGTTACCGCGCCTGGCAACCGCCGTCGGCGCTGCATCCCACCATCGGTATCCATTCGCCGCTGGTGTTCGACCTGGTCGACACCTGGAACGACCGCGCCGTCGGCGGCTGCACCTACCGCGTGGTTCACCCCGGCGGTCGCCACGAAGACCATTTCCCGATCAACGCGATGGAAGCCGAATCGCGCCGCCACTCGCGCTTCCAGGACTGGGGACACAGCATCGGCAGCTTCAGCCATTCGCCCGCCGCCAGTCCGCTGCCGGCCACCCAGGCGTCGGCCGAGGCCGTGCGCACCTTTATCCCCGACGGCAGCGTGCCCGGCCCGATGACGCCACCGCCCATCGCCGACGCGGGTGAGTTTCCGCACACGCTCGACCTGCGCCGGCGCTAGTCGTCACCCCTTACCGTTTACCCCTCACTCCTCACCCACATATGGCACACATCCACTTCATCGGCGGCGAAAAAGGCGGGGTCGGCAAATCGCTGGTCGCGCGCCTGCTCGCGCAATACCTGATCGACCACGAGCAACCCTTTCTCGGCTTCGACACTGACCGTTCGCACGGCGCACTGATGCGCTTTTACGCCGGCTACGCTTCGCCCGTCGTGGTCGATCAATACGAAAGCCTCGACGCCATCGTCGAAGCCGCCATCGCTGACCCCGAGCGTTGCATCCTGGTCGATCTCGCCGCACAAACCCAGGATGCGCTCACGCAGTGGATCGACGACTCCGGCCTGCTGGAACTGGCGGGCGAAATGGGTTTGGTGCTGAGCTACTGGCATGTCATGGACTCAGGCCGCGACTCGGTCGACCTGCTGAAAAAGCTGCTCGATCGTTTCGGCGTGCGCCTCAATTACGTGCTGGTGCAGAACCACATTCGCGGCGACAACTTTGACATTCTCGAAGCCTCCGGCGAAAAACAGCGCGCGCTCGACCTGCAGGCCCGCGTCATCAACATCAAGCGCCTGCACGAGGCCGCCATGATCAAGATCGACGGCCACAGCAGCAGCTTCTGGTCCGCCACCCAGCGCACCGACGACCCCGCGCTGGGCATCCTGGAACGGCAGCGCGTCAAGCTGTGGCTGAAAAGCGCCTACAGCGAAATCGACACCCTGCATGTATGACCGTGTCAAAGTGACGGCACATCGAAAGAGGTGACCGCGCAAGCGGCTTCTCTTGTTCTGGCCAGAGGCCGACAGGCTGAGTCCGGCCAGTTTTGCAGGGTCAGGGAGATCGCCGCGATGCTCCGCCGTGCCCCATCAAAACGGACGTTATTGAAGAACACTTTGCGCAGGATCCGGGGTTCGTCCCCTGTTATTCGAGCGGCCGTGTTGGGTTATGCTGAACGTCGTCCACCCTTGCCGATCCAGCCGAATTCATGAGCCTGCGCCCACTTCAGGCCAGATGGTTTGAAACCTATGTCCCACGTGACCAGACCGTCCATGCCACGGAGGTGCTGGCACGGACCGGGCTGGTGCAGCTTGAGGCCGATACCCGGGTGCTGGAGCGGGTGGACGAGAGCACGCTGCGCTCCTTCGTCGACCACTTTCGCGCCCTGGCGGCGACCCATGCCCACGATCTGCCGGGGGTGGGACGGCAGGTCACGGCCCTCGAAGGCGATCCGGTGCATCTGGCCAACCTGGCCCTGCATGGCCTGCGGGTGTGGAGTGCCCGCGTCGACTACCTCAAGGCCCATCTGGAACATCTGCGCGACGAATTGCACCATCTGCAATTGCTGGCGGAATGCCTGGCGGCCATGGATCGGGCAGGCCTGGATATTGACGGCGTGTTCCTCAAGACCCGCTTCCTGTGTAAATGCCTGTTCGCCTGCCCCAAGGGGCATGTGTGCGACCCGCAGCTGGAAACCAGCGTGGAACGGGTCTTGCCGGGGGAGACCCATGACTTTATCTACATCGCCGGCCTGCAGGAGAAACGCCACCTGATCCGCCACTTTGTCGTCGAACACGGCTGCCAGCAACTGAGTATTCCGGCCTGGCTCGCGGGCGACGCGGCGCAGCAGAAACAGGCCTTGAGCACGCATCAGTCGCGCACCCTCGCCGACATCGCGGAGATGCAGGCCGAACTCAAGGCTCTGCGAACCGACCCTGAGATCGCCCAGGCCAAAGCCAACGTGGATACCCTGCAATGGTATCTGGAGCACGCGGCCGGCACCCTCACCGCGAGCGAGCACTGCCATGTCACCGGCTGGACGACCGCGGCCCATGTGCGTCAACTGCAGCAGGCCCTGGAGACGGCAGGCATCCATGCCATCCTCCGCTTCCCTTCGCCGCCGCCCCAGGCGGAAGCGCCGGTGGCCACCCTGGATGCCTGGTGGGCACAGCCTTACCAGTCCATCACCGCCATGTGGGGCACGCCCGGCCGGCGCGAGGTCGACCCCACCGGCCTGCTGGCCCTGGTGGTGCCCCTGCTGTTCGGCTACATGTTTCCGGACGTCGGCCATGGCCTGGTGCTGGTTCTGTTCGCCGCCTTCTATTCACGGCGCTGGCCGCGCATCCGTTTCCTGCTGCCCTGCGGCCTGGCAGCCATGCTGTTCGGTGTGCTGTTCGGCGACGTATTCGGTTTTCACCATCTGCTGCAACCCGTGTGGAAACACCCGATGGACGATCCGCTGGCCATTCTGGCCGTGCCCATGTTCTTCGGGATCGGGTTGATGTTGCTGGGCATGGTGTTCGCCGGCATCGAGGCCCACTGGCGCGGCGAGCTGAGGCGCTGGCTACTGGCAGACCTTGCCGTACTGCTGATCTATGCCAGTGTGCTGACGGGCCTGTTGCTGCCGCAGGCCTTCTGGCTCACTGCTCTGGCGTCCATCTACTACCTGGCGGGCAGCGCACTGCTCGCCCCGGCCGGCGGAAAACTGGCCAGCCTGCCGCTCGCCCTGGGCGACCTGCTGCTGAGCATTTTCGAACTGGCCATGAATACCCTGTCCTTCCTCCGGGTGGGGGCCTTCGCCCTGGCCCATGCTGCGCTCTCCCATGCAGTGTTGACCCTGGCCGATTTGGTGGAACCAGTATGGCTGCAGGGCCTGATCATCCTGGTCGGCAACGTCTTCGCCGTAGTCATGGAGGGGTTGCTGGTATTCGTGCAGACCACCCGGCTGGTGCTGTTCGAATTCTTCACCCGTTTTCTGCGGGCAGACGGACGGCTGTTCCGGCCGATGCACAAGCCGGAGTCGGGGAAGCCCCACGCCGGGCAACCGTGATTCGGAACGTGCCTTGCGCTGCATCAGCCAGAAAAAGACGCCGGATCGGGATGCTGAAACATGCCAGCACAAGTCCTCAAGCCGCCACCGAAGGTCGGAATTCAGTGTTGGCCAAACTCAGTGCGATAGACCGGAGTCGGCTGCGGTTTCAATTGGTGGATGCACAAGCTTAATGCTCAACGATGTCTGGTAATCCAGGGGCGATTCTAAAATGTCCGAGCCGCCACACGGACGAAAAAAGACCAGCAACGCCTATCAGCTTGCGGGTCTTTTAAACGCAGCCCGAAGGGGCTGGCTATCAAAGCTTTAACTTAACGCCTAGCCGGAGGCCGCGTTCCGCCGGCCTCCGTTGCGCGTGCTCAGTAAGGCGGATTGACTACGATGTACTGCGAGCCTTGGGGCTGATACCAGGTACTGCCGCACTGCTGATAGATCATGCCGCTGTAGTTGACCGGGACACAATTGGGCGGCACGGTGCGCACCATCGAACCGATGATGGCAGCCGTCCCCACGATCGCCGCAGTGGCGGCCACCGGATGATGGTCATTGTCCCAACCGTTGTTACAGCAACCACCATGCGCATCGACGTTGACATTGACGTTCTTGTTGACGTTGACGTTTTTGCTGGAGTTGACGTTGTTGACACTGGTGCTGCGAGTATCGTTTGCACGTGCGTCGCGACTGCTGCTGTCGACCTGCCTGCCGCCACCGGAGCGATCACCGCCGCCGCCACCGCCACTGGCGCGTGCGCCGCCACCGCCGCCAGCGCGTGCCGCTTCAGCTGCCGGAGCCATGGCGAAGCCGGCCAGAACGAAAGCAGTCAGGGATGCCACGAATAAGGTGTTGAATGATTTTTTCATGTTGGCGCTCCTCTACTTTTTGTCCGTCGAATGAAGTTCAACCAGGGTCGCCCCCTTGGGGGGAGTGAATTTGAAAACGGTGTCCTTGAAGGTCGGTTTCAGGTTCCAGTCGAACAGGGTGACTGATTGCGGACGTGCCTCATCGCCACGATTGGTGATCACGAGCTTGCGCGGCAGCGGCTTGCTCCCGGTCGTGATCCAGATCTGCCAGTCGATATTGGCCTGGCGAAAGGCGTAATGATCACAGAGGTCCTTGTCGATGTAATCCTGGCCGGCATTCATCGCCGATTCGATCTTGTCGAACGACGCAGCCGGGGTGCCCCAGATGAACATGTCGGCTAACGGCATTTGAACGGCGTACTTTTCTTCCAGCTTGGTAATCAGCTCGCCCAGGGTGCCTGTGAATTCGACCGTCGAGTAATACTTCTGTGCGGGCGTGTAGAGGGTGGCCTGCTTGCCGTCGTAGATGATTTCGCGTTCAGAACGGGAACTGTGCATTCGGACGCGCAGCTTGTTCGGACGGTCGACGTCGAGGTCTGCCGCAGCCGTATGCTGCAGCTTTTGGCCATCGGCCAGAACCCGCTCGCCGGTCAGTTCGGTCGATACCTGAAAGCGCTTCAGAGTCTGCAGATGGACCCCCATGTTCTTGAGGGCCTCAATCGATGCCGGATCGACCGGATTCGCTGCAGGCTGGTCCGTGGCCGCCAGAGCAGGCTGAGCATAAATGCCGGATATCGCGAGCGACAGTGCCAATAAAGCCGAGGCAAGTTTTTTATGTATCACTTTAATCTCCTGGTTGGGGCAGCAAAAATCTGGTGGGTTCGTTGGCTGCTGTTAGCTATTTTTATAGCTTAGTCTTTCTTGTTCCGTTTTGAACTGCATCATGCAGCTCCCCTCGATTTTTTTCTCTAAGCGATGCTTATGCCAGCGCGGACTGACGACACCAGACGTTCAATGCGATCAGCATGAATGCCCGAAATGGATCGGTTTGAGACCTGTTGAAGTGCAAAAATCCCGAAAAAATAACAAGCTGTTCGATCTGCCGCTTGAATTCCGTGCAGGCAGAAACGTGCGGTGCACGGTTGTTCTGAGACCAATAGACCCTGCCACCGGGTGTTGCAGTTTGAGCGTCAACCCACAACAATGCAGATTCGGTTTGTTGCTGCCTGGAGAGTTGCCATTTCACCTACGCTTCCGATTTTTACCCGGTCTTGCTTAACGCTTGTACTGGCTTTTGCACTGGTGGCCTGCGGATCGTCTGCGCCACCGAAGACCGACACGCCATCAGTGGAGCAACGCCTGTCCGATCTCGAACGCCGGATGGAACGGCAGGAGGCGCGCCCCGTGGTTGAGCCGCCATACAGAAGCAAGGCGGAGATCCAGTCACAGATCACGGCATTTGAAGGGGAACGGAACAAGTTGCTGACCCGTTACCTCGCCCAACATCCCGAAATCAAGGACATCGACCGCAAGCTGGCGATTCTCAACAGTCAGCTGAAGATGCTGGAGTAGCGCCAGCGTCGCGGCAATCGGTGCAAATGATTGCAAAGCCTGAGCTGCTCATCATTCAATTGCGAACCGTCGGGATTGAGTCGGGTGCCCTGATTGCCCGTGGAAGCGCGGCGCTTAGGTCGGCGGCTATATGCCGGGCGAGTTGTTGCGCGGCGGCGTGAATTTCGTTTCTTGCCGGCTCGCCCGGATTGGCCGAGCCGATTTCGATGCCGTACAAATCGATCCGGCATGGCAGGCTGTCCAGTTCGCGCGCCAGCGCCAGGGCATCGAGCACGCCGAAGCCGTGGCTGGAGAGTCCGTGGCGGTAGGCAGGCCAGTCTTCCGTGCCAAAACGCCGTATCCGGCCGACTGGACTATGGCTTTGCATGGCATCGATCAGGATGACCCAGGCCGCGCCGTCCAGCAGGGGGATCAGAGTGGCGCCCGGCCGATCCAGCTTTTGAATGAGAATTTCATCTGCCGTGGTTTGCACGCCGCCAGCCAGCAGGGCATCGACGGTCAGCCAGCCGGCCTGGTCGTCGCCCGACGGTGAACCGATGCCGAGGATGCGCAACCCGCTCACGCCCGCTCGACCTTCATCCGTAGAAAATGGGTGGCGCAGGAAATGCAGGGGTCGTAGTTGCGGATGACCTGTTCGCAGTGCAGCCGCAGGGCGTCATCCGGATGATCGAGCCCGAAGGCCAGCAGCGACAGCCGCAAGTCTTCCTCGATGCGCCCCTGATTCTGGCTGGTCGGCGGCACGATGCGCGCGTTGACCACGCAGCCGGCATCGTCCATTTCGTAGCGATGCCACAGCAGGCCGCGCGGTGCTTCGGTGCAACCATATGCCACGCCGGCGCGCGGGGTGACCGGCACCGAGGACGAATCGGGCAGCCGGTAGCCATCGAGCAGGCGCAGCGCTTCGTGCAGCGCCAGCAGGATTTCCACCGCCCGCGCGACCAGGCTGTGGAACAGGTTGCGGCTGGGCAGCACGAGGCCGGCCTCCGCCAGCAGCGCCTTGACCCGCTCGGGCAGGCGGTCATGGTTGAGGTTCAGGCGCGCCAGCGGGCCGACCAGGTAGGGCTGCTGGTGATAGGTGCTGAACAGCGCAGTGGAATGCGGTTCATGGCGTTCGGAGAAGTGATCATCAAAGGCCTCCGCCCCGATGCGCAGCCCGTCGCTGGCGCCGATCTGCCCACGCTCGATGGCATAGTCGACCGGGTGCCGCATCGCGACCGAGACAAAGGCCTGGTCATCCTGCGGCACCGCAATGCCCGCCGTCCAGCGGATCAGTGCCTCGGCTTCCGGCAGGGCGGCGCGCAGCTTGTCGCGGATGGCGTCGATGCGGACTGGCGCAGGCGCGCCATGGAAGCCACCGACCCGAACCCCCACCGGATGCACCGAGCGGGCGCCGAACAGGTCCATCAGTTCGTTGCCCAGTGCCTGGATCCGCAGCCCGCGGCGCACTTCGTCCGGCGCGATGCGCGCCAGTTCGATGGCGCTATTGCAGCCGAAAAAATCCGGTGCGGCCAGCAGGTGGATGTGCAGGCTGTGGCTCTGGATCCATTCGCCGCAGTAAAACACCCGGCGCATGGCGTGCGCCCACGGGTCGAGCTCGACACCGAACAGCTGTTCCAGCGCCTGCGCCGCGGTGACCTGATACGCCACCGGGCAGATGCCGCAGATGCGCGCCACCATGTCGGGAATTTCGGTGTAGTGGCGGCCCTCCAGAAACTTCTCGAAGAAGCGCGGCGGTTCGAAAATGCGCAGGCGCAGTTCGGCAATCTTGCCGTTGTCGATGCGCAAATCGAGTGCACCTTCGCCTTCCACCCGCGCGAGCACCGGCACATGAATCGCAACCGTTCGTTTCTGTTCAGTCATGGCCGCTCGTCCGGGTCTGGTCGGCTGCTGCGAGAAACACCGGCGCCTGGCTGTTGATCGACTGGAAGCGCCGGATGATGGCCGTCGGCGTCAGCCCCAGGCTGCGGAACTGCGCCGCCAGCGCATCGGTGTTGGCGTTTTCGGCCGGGCCATAACAGCCGTAGCAGTCGCGGCCGAGGCTGGGGCACAAGGCACCGCAGCCTGCCCGCGTCACCGGCCCCATGCAGGCGACGCCGCGGCTGACCATCACGCAGGGATACCCCTGGCGCTTGCATTCGGTGCACACCTTGTCGGCGTTGTCGCGCGGCGCCACCCCGAGCAGCAGGGCACTCACCACCGCCAGCATCTGCTGGCTGTTCACCGGGCAGCCCCACAATTCGAAATCCACTTTCACGTGGCGGGCGATCGGCGTTGAGTGCTCCAGGCTGGCGATGGCTTCGGGATGGCTGTAAATCTGCGTAATCCATTGCGTGCTGTCGGTGCCGTTGCGCAAGCTCTGGATGCCGCCGGAGGTGGCGCAGGCGCCGATGGCGATCAGCATGCGGCTGTGCTGGCGGATGTGCCGAATCCGCTCCAGGTCTTCCGGCGTCGATACGCTGCCTTCGACAAACGCCACGTCGACATCGGTATCCGGATCGAGCGACCCGGCCTCGGCAAAATGCACCAGATCGACCCGCCCGGCGAGCGTCAGCAGATCCTCGCCGAGATTGAGGAAGGCCAGCTGGCAGCCGTCGCAGGAGCTGAACTTGTGCACCGCCACGCGCGGTTTGACGGGAGGGGTTTTCAATATCTCCATCAGAACCCCCGATGTGCGAGCAAGGATTTCACCTCGCCCCAGTTGAACACCGGACCATCGCGACAAACGAACGCCCCGCCGAACTGGCAATGGCCGCAGCGGCCGACCGCACACTGCATGTTGCGCTCCATGCTGAGGAACAGGCGCGACTCTGGCAGGCCGCGTGCCAGCAGGGTGTCCGCAGTGGTGCGCATCATGCCTTCCGGCCCGCACATCATCGCCACCGCGCATTCCGGGTCGAAGTTGGCGAGACCGAACAGCTCGGTTACGCGGCCGACATGCCAGGGCCAGAACGCCGCCCCCTCGCTTGCCGCCACCAGCACCTGGGTATCCGGCAGTTTGGCCCAGCGATCGTATTGCTCGCGCCAGATCAGGTCCTCGGCGTGTCTCACGCCCTGGATGATGACCAGTTTGCCGAAGCGTTCGCGCCGCCTGAGGATGTAATGAATGACCGACACCACCGGCGCGCAGCCGAGCCCGCCGGTCACCAGCACGATGTCGCATCCGCTCACTTCCTGCAGCGGCCAGCCGCGCCCGAACGGGCCGCGCAGTCCCAGCTTGTCGCCCGGCTGCAGGGCGGCCAATCCCTGGGTGACGCGTCCCTGCGCGCGGATGGCGTGGCCGATCACATCGTGCTCTTCCGGGTCGGACATGATGGAAATCGGCACCTCGCCCACGCCGTAGAGATACAGCATGTTGAACTGGCCGGGTGCGAAACGGTAGGCCGCCTGCGCCGCCGCATCGTCGAGGCGCAGCTGCAGGGTGAAGATGCTGGGCGACTCCTGGGTGCGCGCCACCACGGTGGCGGTGTGCGGCGGTCCGGCATCGATCCCCAGCGGGGCATTGTCATTCATGGCTCACCCCGCTTGCCGTCAGCGCGGCGACTTCCTCGGTCAGGTCGATCCCCACCGGGCACCAGGCGATGCAGCGGCCGCAGCCGACACAGCCGCTGCGGCCGAACTGGTCGTGCCAGGTGGCCAGCTTGTGGGTCAGCCACTGGCGGTAGCGGCTGCGGATGTCGGGCCGCACATTGAAGCCGTGCAGGTGGCCGTGCGCCTCGCCGAAGCACGAATCCCAGATCCGGCCATGCTCGCTGGCGTAACCGTCGAGACTGGGTTCGTCCCGCTCGGCATGGCAAAAACAGGTCGGGCACACCGCGGTGCAGTTGCCGCAGGCGAGACAGCGCGCCGCCACCTCGTCCCAGCGCGGATGTTCCGGCTGGCTCATCAAGGCCTCGCGCAGATTGCCCCCTGAAGGGGATAAACGCCCGGGCAGGCTGCGCGTCTGGGCGGCTACAGCGGCTTGCCCCTGTTGTCGGGCCGCCTCGATCTGTTGCGGGGTGGCGGCAGACAGATTCAGTGCGTTCAGTACGGCCTCGCCCTTCGCGCTGCCTGCCACCGTGACGAAGCCGTCCGCCAGTTCCGTCAGTGCGATGTCATAGCCCGCAGTCGGGGTCGGGCCATCGCCGGTGGAGGCGCAAAAACACGTCGCCGCCGGTTCCGCGCATTGCACCGCGACCAGGAACAGGCGCTCGCGCCGTTGGGCATAGTGGGGGTCGCGCCGACCTTCGCGCAGGAAATGCGCATCCTGCAAGGCCAGCGCGGCCAGGTCGCAGGCGCGCACGCCGATGATGGCCTGTGCGGGTGCTGTCGGCAGTATGGCCGCGAACCGCATGGCGCCCGCCGCGTCGCGTTCCACCCGCCACAGCGATTCCTGCGGTGCAAATGCCTGCGGCTTGATGGCCTGCGGCCCGTTGGCCCAGGCGAAGTAGCGGTTGTGCGGGTCTTGCGTCAGCCGGTAACGCCCCGGTGCCTGCTCGGCCTGCAAGCCGCGCGGCAGGCCATTGGGCGCATCGAGTGTGCGCATGACGATGGCACCGTTCTCCACCGCCGGCCCCAGACACTGATAGCCACTTGCCATCAGTTGGGCCACGAGGGCAGGCAACTGGGCAAGCGGCAGAAATCCGGGCTGATCGGGCAGGGAAGACATAGGGATGAATTCGGCTTCGATTTTCCCAGTATATGTTCAGGCTGCCGAAATGTTCATGAACATGCCAAGTCAGGGCAAGACCTGAAATCTGCCAGGGCTGATCGTGCCAACAAGATTTTTCAGAGTCGACTATCTTGATAGTGGAGATTCGTTAACTCAAGGAGTACGACATGGCGGTAGGTGAAATTTGCAACCGTGAGGTGGTGGTCGCGGAGAAGACGCTTTCGGTGGTGGACGCGGCGCAGTTGATGCGCAAGCATCATGTCGGCGATCTGGTGGTGGTCGACGAGAAGGCGGGGCGCAAGCGTCCGGTCGGCATCGTCACGGATCGCGACATTGTGGTGGAGGTGGTGGCGGCCGGGGTGAATCCCGAGTCGCTCAAGGTCGGCGACATCATGGGGCCGGAAGTGGCCACCGTGCGCGAAAGCGAAGGGCTGTTCGAGGCGCTGCGCTACATGCGCGACAAGGGTGTGCGGCGCATGCCGGTGGTGGACAGCACCGGCGGACTGGTCGGCATCCTCACGCTGGACGATCTGCTGAGCCTGCTGGCCGAGGAAATGACCGATCTGGCGAAGCTGGTGTCGCACGAGCGGCAGCGCGAAGCGACTGTACGAACCTAGGGTGTGAACATTCAGCTTGACCTGAAAGCGCGCACCCATTCGGGGGGCTCGCTGTCGGGAAAATGCCGGCCGAAAATAGTCCTTCGCCCGGCTCGAACGGGCGAGCGGGTTTTGCCGTGTCCCTCGGCCGGACAGTCAGTCAAAATTACCTACAAAATAGCGTTTTCCATTATGGGCGCGCGCCGATCCACTTAGTATCGTCATACGCGACCGTATCGCCTTACACTTGGCGAAAACAAGTAGATGGCCTATCCGTCATGACGACTCCATTCATATTTGACCACGAGGATCGGCTCGGCTCACTCGACCAGGCCGTCAGCCTCGTAAAAAAGGTCGAAACGATTCACGCCGCGCTGCGTGAACGATTTGCTTTCGTTCAACGCATTGCTGCCGCGGTCTACGATTCCGGCACGGACACACTCCAGACCTTTCTGTATACCGGCGAGGAAGATACCCCGCTCACGCATTACACGGCCAAGCTCTCGGAAGCATCGTCCCTGCACGAAATCATCGAGAAAGGGCGACCACGGGTCGTGAACGATCTGGCCATTTTTGCAGAGGGCAGGCACGAGCATACCCAGCGCGTTGCCAGCAGAGGCTATCGCTCCAGTTACACCATGCCCATGTATCACCAGGGACGGCTGTTCGGTTTCCTGTTTTTCAACGCCTATGAAACAGACTGTTTCGGCGAAGAAGTGCTGGGCCAGATCGACCCTTTCGGACATCTGATCGCACTCACCATCATCAACGATTTGACGACCATGCACACCCTGCTCGCCTCGGTGAAAACTGCGCGCGACATGGCCCATGCACGCGATGGGGAAACCGGCTCGCACCTCGACCGCATGTCACGCTTCGCGCGTGTCATCGCTCAATCCGTCGCGGATCGTTACGAACTGACGGATGAATATATCGAGAAGATTTTCATCTTTTCCCCGCTGCATGACATCGGAAAAATCGCCATTCCTGATCGCGTCCTTCTGAAGCCTGGCAAGCTCGACCCGGATGAACAGGCGCTGATGCGGACGCACCCCATCCGCGGGCGGGAAATGATCGACCAGATGCTGGCCCATTTTGAACTGGGAAAAATGCAGGGAAGCGACATCCTGCGCAACATCGCCCTGTTTCACCACGAGTCCATTGACGGCTCCGGTTATCCGGACGGGCGCACGGGCGACACCATTCCAATCGAGGCGCGCATCGTCGCCGTGGCCGACATCTTTGACGCGCTCACCAGCCGTCGCCCCTACAAACCCGCATGGAGCAACGACGACGCCTTTGCCCTGCTGCGCCAGCTCGCGGGGAAAAAACTGGATGCGTATTGCGTCCATGCGCTGATCGACAACCGCGACACAATCGAAACCATCCAGCAGCAGTTTCAGGAAAACACCCTCGGCTGATCACAGCGCCAGTTCAGGCAGGTCACACGGCCGTCTCAAGTTCGGCATCAACGGGCTGACATCCAGCCCGAAAACCATTGCTTACCCCCCCTGATGTCTTTCCGGATGACCCGGCCTGCCCCAGAGGTCACGAAGCCCCGAACTGTCGGTTTTTTTTACACATTGATGGGCGCGACAAAAAGCAAACCCGTTTCTTTATTTGATTTCATGTGCTTACACATCTGGCCCGGTCGATGCTTTTTAACTATTGGCCGCGTAATTAATTATGGATTGCAGCGGCATGAGGAAAACCCAGTTACTACACATTGAGCAGCCTGATCCAAAGAGCCCTTCGTGACCCACACCAAGCGCCCGCTGGAAAAGGAGAAGGGGTGTGCGATGGACTTTGGTCCGCTCTTTCCGGGAATGGTCAATACGGTGGGCGCCTTGTTGCCCGCCTTGATTTCACTTGGCATCGTCGTGGCCAGGCGGTCCCGCAGCGGGCTTGGCACAGGCGACCAGTTCTGGTTGGTCGTCTTTTCCCTCGTTCTGTCGGTCGTTCTTGCCAAGGTGACGATTACTCCGGAAGAAACCTCCCTGCATGTGGTGCCAGGCGCAACGGTGGTTTTATGCTATCTCGTTTGGCGGGGGTATTACATCTCCCCCGGCCTGGCTTTCGCCTTGACCTATGCAAGCAGCCTGCCTGTCGATTTCTTTCTGGCCCAACTGGCGATCGGGTCATCGTTCAATTCTGAGTGTATTGGTGGGGGCGGTTGGCGCGATGGCCTGCTGATTCTTCCTGCACTCACCGCCCTGGCGGTCATGTATGCCAATTGGCGCATGGCCAAGGTGGGTCGTGCCGGATTATTCTGGTTCGGACAGCGGACAGGAGGACACTTGCTTGAACTGGCACCGGACAGTTTTTAAATGAAGGAGTCCTTCGTTTCCAGACGGACTGTCAATGCTCAAGCCACGCTGTGGACCCGCAGCGTGGTTGGGTGGCGCTATTCGGTCTCGCATGGGTGACGTTATTCGATGGGTGAGCGCACCGCACTCACCTCCCGGCACCAGGCCTAACTTTTCACCTTCTCGATCATGTGGTTGATGACATGGCTGTGCTCGCGCTGCGGGCTGAACATGACGATCTCCGCGTCTGCTTCGACCTTGACGTTGTGCCCGGGTGGCCAGTAGAACAGATCATTCGCGTTGACCGTCTCCTGCACACCATCCGCGTCGGTCGTGGTCAGCTGGCCACGCAAGACGTAACCCCAGTGGGGGCACTGGCACAAATTGCCTTCCAGTCCCTGGAATAGCGGGGTGGTATCGACACCCGCCGAGAGGCTGAAGTACTCGCAGCTGATCTTGCCCAATCCGGTTGCGTCGCCGAAATCCGTTCGCTGACGGATTACGGCACCAGGGATGTCCACCTTGACGTCCACGTCCTCTTTGGCTACTCGCATGCTTGTTCCTCCTGATGTAATGGATGCTTCATGTTTGACGGCCTGTCTATCGCCGCATCCGGTTCAGGCAATAGGGGAAATCTGCGCTGCTTGCCGGGTCAAGCCTGAACTTCCAGCCATCACTTCAGCCGATCCACGGCAGCGGGTTACATTTTGGGGTGGCCACCCTGGTCGTACTCCCTTTCGCGTTTTTCCTGGCATACGATGCAGCGCTTGGCGGTTGGATAGGCCTGCAGGCGGTTGAAGGGAACGTCATCCCCGCACTCGATGCATGTGCCATATTCACCACTCTTGATCCGCTGGAACGCGGACTCGATGTCGCGCAGCCCCTGAACCTGACGGTCGACAATCGTGACGTTGAAATCCGCCAGCGCATTGGCCATTGACTCATCGCCGCTGTCACCCGGCTCGCTATTGAGCAGATCGATGCGATGCTGTTCGCCGGTGTTTTTCAGTTCATCGCGTACTTCGCTCAAGAGCACCTGGTAGTCCGCCTTCAGTTGGGTGGCGAGTTGATTAATCTGGGTTGGAGTAAGTGCGGCCATTGAGCCTCCTGCTTCGCTACGGTTAACAAAAACTGCTTTCAATACCAGGATGGAACGATCCGATTGAAGCGAAACTCAAATCGGGACCTGTGCCTCCTGCCATGCCTTCAATCCGACACTTACTCGCCTGCCGTCATGGCCTGGCGCAACGCCTCGATGACCTGGATGCGGAATGCACGCCATTGCCACCGCTGATTCGAAACGTGCTTCTGATTGATTTCCAGTTCGATGCCGACATACACCTCAGCCGGGAAACAGCGGCGCAGGTAGGCGGTAAAGCCATCGGACTTGCCGGTATAGGGGTAATTGCGGCGCACCTTCAGATCAGGCGCCTGCGTCTTGAGCCGGGCTTGCCAGCGATGACACAGTTCGACCTCGCCGGCGCGCGCCGGATCGTAGAGCAGGCCGATATCGGCGTTGCGGATTGCGCCGTCGAGCTCGGGCGTGAAGCTGTGGGAGGAAATGTGGACCACCCGCTTGTCCTGCGCAATCGCTTCGCGGATATGCGTCTCGACCTGGCTGCGGTAAGGCAGGTAGAACTTGTCCAGAATCTCCTGGCGCATCGGCTCGGGTGCGTGGCGTGTGGCCACGGAGTAGAGGCTCGGATGGCCGATGGTGCGGTTGAGTTCGATCAGCAGGCGGCTGGTGGTGGAAACGATCAGGGGCGCATCCAGCGTCTCAGCCATGTCCTCGGCCATGGCGAGCGCACCCGGGTCGTAGCCGCGGTGGGAGTGCAGCAGGTCTTCAAAGCCTGCAAACAGGCCCCGGTAGCGCGGCGGGATGCGATTGCCGCCATGCTCGCAGGTGATCAGGGGGTGATCGGTCCTGGCCATGCTGATTCCTCCCCGCTTATTCATTTACAAACAGGCGTCCCGTTTCAAGGCAGTCGCACAACGCGCGATAGACGTGCTGCAGGTGCGCGTTCGAATGGTCTTTTCCAAGCACCCGCAGGATGCGGCGGGCGAGCGGGCCCTGTTCCAGCATCACGCGCAACGGCTCGCCCCACTGGGTGGAACGGTCCAGTGCAGTCTGCTCGATGAGGTGCCGCCACAGTTCGCCGGCCTGGCATTGCCGCTCGGGAATGCCCAACAGTTGCAGATAGCCGGCGTCGTCGATCACTGCCTGTTCGGCGTCGCGGATGCAGGCGTGCAGGATCTTCACCAGGTGCTCCGTGGCGATGGCCTGCTGCATGGCGAGCGGCGACCACTTGGCATCGTAGAGCGCCCAGACGACGGCAGTGGCGGCGGCAGCGATGGCGAGATCGGCCTGCGGACATTCCTGTACGTCGATCACGCGTATCTCGATGGCGTTGCGGTCGAAGCGCGGGATCGCGCCGCGGGCGTTGAGCCATTCGTGCTGCAACGCGCCCTGCGGGTCGAGCGGTGCGATGTCGCGGTACATGGGAGCCAAAACCTGCGACGCATATTCGGCACGGCTGTTGGACGTGTCAGGGATCACCTGGCCGATCACCGAGGGGACGCGCTGGACGGCGCTGCAGTAATTCGCCAGCCGGGTATCCAGAAAGCCGCTGGCCTGGCCGTCGGCAAAGGGCGAGCTGGCGGCGAGCGCCGGCAGGATCGGCAGCACAAGCCGCACCGCAGCATGCAGGCGGGCGAATTCGGCATCGTCGGCGAAGGGCAGGTTGAGGTGCATGCTTTGCAGGTTGGCCTGGCCGTGTTGCTGGCAGCCGAAAATGCGGTCGTAGGCCTGGTAGATGGGGGCCTGGTCGTGGGGCCACAAGCGCGTTTCAACAGCGGGATTCATCCACGGGTGCATGGCGCCGGGCATGAGCCGCGCACCCATGGGCTGCAGCAGGCGGTTGATGGCATGGACCTCGGACTGGAAACCCGCTGCGAGGGGTTCGAGCGCGGGATCGGGACGCGCGTTCTTGAGCTCGACGAGGTGCAGCACGATCTCGTTGGACCAGCCGAAGCGTCCGCGATCGACGTCCGCCTGCGGGCGGCCCGATGCTGCCTGCAGCAAGGTGTCGGCAATCGGCATGACCGCAAGCGTGTGCCGGTCGACGATCATGTATTCCAGTTCGATGCCGTAGCCCGCAAAGGCGTGGAGCAAGGGGGCGGCACCCATCAGGTGTTCCTCAGCTTGCGTGCTTCGATGCGGCGCACGAACGAGCCCATGATCTCGCGGTAGAGGGCGTCCTTCAGCACGCCGTCCTCGTTGCCGGCGTCGACGTTGGGATTGTCGTTCACCTCGATGACGTAGCAGCGGTTGCCGATCTGTTTGATATCCACGCCGTAGAGGCCGTCGCCGATCAGGTTGGCCGCGCGCAGCGCGATTTTCACTACGTCTTCCGGCGCTTCGGCTACCGCTACCGCCTGCACTGGGCCTTCTTCGTAGCCTGTGCATCCCTGCTCACGCTTGACGATCTGCCAGTGGCCGGCGGCCATGAAATACTTGCACACGAACAGCTGGCGCCGGTCGAGGATGCCGACGCGCCAGTCGAACTCGGTCGGCAGATATTCCTGCGCGACGATTAGCTCGGATTTCTGCAGCAGGGCGCTCACCTTCGCGTGCAATTCCTGCTCCGTTTCCACCTTGGCCACGCCGACCGAAAACGAGCTGTCCGGCTGCTTCAGCACGCACGGCAGCCCGAGGCTGGCGACGATCTGGTCGACGTTGTCGCGGTGCACCATCAGTGTCCGCGGGGCGGGGATGTTATGGCGAGTGAGCAACTCGGCGAGATAAACCTTGTTGTTGCAGCGCAGGATGGAGTCCGGATCATCGATCACCACCAGGCCTTCCGCAGCAGCCTGCCGCGAGAAGCGATAGGTGTAGTGGTTGGCAAAAGTGGTGTCGCGGATGAACAGGGCGTCGAACTCGGGCAGCCGCGCAAGGTCGGTACGCGTAATGAACTCGACTGCCAGCCCCACATCCGCTGCCGCCTTCTCGAAGTGCTGCAGGGCGCGCGGGTTGGATGGCTGCTCCGGATTGTCCGGATCATGCAGGATGGCGAGATCGAAACGCGGCGCAGGGCGCTTGTGGGTGCGCCGCCGGTGGCCGATGAAATACGCCGTGGCGGCCTCCACCACGAAATCGTGATGCGGCGGCGGAATGTCGCTGGCGGCAATGGCGCGCACGCTGCGCAGCTGCCAGTGGTCGCGATGACGCTCGAAATGGGCGCGCAGCAGGGGCGCCTGCAGCAGGCTGAAGAGTTGATGGCTCAAGGCATCGTAGCGGCTCGCCACGTTGCGGCCGAAGTAGATGCTGAGCTCGAAGGTGTCCGACTTGATGGGCGCCAGTGACTTCTGCACCAGCTCGTCCAGATTCTCGGTCAGCAGTCGCACCAGGTTCTGCGATTGCAGGTCTTCCATGGTGCTGACCCGGGGCAGCGGCTTGTGGCTGCGCGCCTCGGCCAGCAGGGAGACGTAGTAGCCCAGGCTCTGGTAACGATAGGACTTGCACAGATTGAACACCTTGACCGAGCGTCCCTCGCCATAGGCGGGATCGGTCAGGTAGGTGCGGGCCGGGACGACGCTCACGCCGGGAATGTCGAGCGGCCAGTCGCGCGGGTTGTCGACAACGATGAGGATGCTCACGGCGCGTCCTTCGGTGCCGACCGCGGTGGGTACACCACCAGCAGATTGGCGTCATGGGTGACGATGCCGAGCAGCACCGCGCCGATCAGGCGATCGATGTTGACCCAGTATTCGTGCGAGGGACTGTAGGGGTGGCGCCAGTAGGGGTCGGCCACCAGCACGCTGCGCTTTTCCCGGTCGTAGCCCGCGAGAACGACGAAGTGGCCGGCCGGCAGGCCGCGGATGTCGTCGGGCAGGTCGTCCGGCCCGTATTCCCGTGCTGCGCGATACAGATAGGTGGAACTCAGCCCGGTGATGATGGGCAGATTGCGGCGCAGCAGACCGCGAATCAGGGGCCGCGAAAGGTCGGTCAGGCGCAGGCGGCCGCCGAGGCGCAGGAATTCCAGATAGCCTTCGGTGACATGCTGCAGCCTGGTGTCATGCGGTTTCGCCTCGCGCTGGCGCTCGAGGCGCTCGGCGATGTCCACCCCCGGCGCAAACCAGGTGGGGTCGAACACCGTCAGGTTGTAAGTGTAAATGGTGGCCTGGTAGCCCTGGCGCAGGGCATCGCAGGCCAGAAAGATCGCGAAGGTGCCGCCATGCACCAGCTTGTGAGTGCGCTCGATCACCTCGGCAAGCTGCACGTCACCGCCCCAGTAGTTGTAGACAGCCTGCAGGCAGGTGGGGCCGCAGGTTGTCTCGTCCGGCTGCGGCAGCATCCTGACCGGCAGACGCAGCGTGATGGGATGCATGGAACGGTCCTCGCTCGAAGTGTCTTGTGCTTTTTTTTACAGGAGAGGCGTCGCCAGCAGCCCTGATCCCGGCCAGGCCGAGCCAGGGTGACTCCGCCCGTACCGGCCATATCAGTCTTGCCTTACGGCCGGGCGAAGGCCTAGCGCGCCCACACCACGCGCAGCAGGTTTTCCTGCTCGTTGTAGTGATATTCCAGTTCGCCCTGGTAGGCATGATGCAGCGCTTCGCCGATTCCGCGCGCAAGGTGGATGTCGGTCGTGGTGATCTGGACGCCGTCATCCTGGTCCTCGATCTTCATGATGCGCTTCAGGGGATGCTCGGCCTTGGCGCGGGCTTCCTCGTTCCTCGCCAGTTGCAGCAATTCCTCACGGTGATCCTGGAAGAACGAACCGCCCACGTTCACATAGCCGGCCGGGAAATCGTCATGAATGCGGTGGCAGGCCGGGCACATTTCCTCGTGGGCCTGGGCAGGCTTCGACAGCCATTGCCAGCGACCGTCGTGAAATACCGCGCCACATTGCGGGCAAACCGTGGGTTCCGGCAGTTTGTGCTTGGCCTGGTAGGCGTCGTGCCGGGTTTCATCGATCAGGCGATCGCGACGGACGGGATGAAAGTCAGTGAATCGGGTTTTCATTTTGTGCTCCTTGTAAATGACAACAAAAACTGCCTGCTTATATCCACTCTTTTTCCGCGACGGGACGCTGTTCTCCCCACAGCGCGCCTGGCGGCAGATCAAGCAGGGAGTAGGCGCCTGCCTTCAGCATCGGCAATGAGTGTGCAGCGGCAAGCATCATCCGCGCCGCCAGTCCCGCCTCGTCGTAGCGGGCTTCCAGCAACCAGGAGGCATGGCTGGCTTCTTCCGGTGCGGCGCGGCGTTCCAGCGTCACGCCATGGTTGGTTTCTTCCAGCGCGGCAATGCTGGGAACTGCAAATACCTGTGTCTGTTCATCGAGAAAGAGGGGGTCGTTGACGATGGCGTCCTCCACTGCGGCCGCGTCTGCCAAGGGTTCCAGTTCGACATAGACGTAACGCTGGAGGGCGCCGCCTACGGACGTGCATTCGGTCGCCAGCGCTTTTCTGACCCCCGGGATGCCTGCCGCGGCCAGGGTGTGGTGAAGGCTGGTCCCGGTATGCAAGCGGGTTTCCGTATGCCCGCGGGGCGCCAGCAGTGCGAACTGGCTGCGAAAGAGGGAGAGGGCACCGGGGTCGCATCCTGCGCCGACAATGGCCGGCACCTTGTGACGCAGCGCGGCCCGGTGGATGTCCGACTTGTGTTCCAGGAAGGTCTCGCCATGCAGGCGTGCGCATTCCACGATGGGAATGCGGCCTTGCAGCAGGCCTTGGGCAATCCCCATGACCTCATCGGCCGGAACGCAGATGATCGCGGCATCCACTTCGTTCAGTTCACTGACATGGGTCACGGCCGGGGCCTTCAACCAAGGCGCGGGCGCACTGTCGATGCGCCGCACCACGCCGGCGAGTACTGTGGTGGGATCGGACGTGATGGCCTCGACGCATTTGCGACCCACGTTCCCTAAACCGATGATGGCAAGCCGTGTTTTTTTCATGTTGTTGCACCGACATCCTGTACAGGGTCAGTTTCTAAAGTGGCTTCTCACTGTTCATATTAGGATGCGCGATGACAGATGAAGGGTTCATTGGGGTAACTTTCCCAATAGCTTGACCATTTCACGCATGAAGGCAGGCAGGTCGGAGGGTTGCCTGGATGTGACCAACTTGTCGTCCACCACCACCTCCGTGTCTTCGTACAGCGCACCTGAGCCTGTCAACTCCTCGGCAACCGAGTGGTAGCAGGTGGCGCGCCGCCCCTGCAGCACGCCAGCCGTGATCAAAATCTGCGGGCCGTGACAAATGGCGGCGACGGGTTTGTTGCGGCGCATGAAATCCTGCGCGATCGCAATGGCGGCAGCCTCCTTGCGTAGTTTCGTGGGCGCCTTGCCGCCGGGGAGAATGAGCATGTCGTACTCATTCGGGTCAACATCCCGCAGCGCCTTGTCCACGACAACCTCGTAGCCGTGCTTGCCGTTTATTTTTCCCCTGGCAATGGAAGCGATATCCACTTCCATGCCTGCCTCCTGCAGCCGGTAGAAAGGAAACAAGAGTTCGGAATCCTCGAAATGATCCGCGCTGATAATCAGTGCTCTCATGGCAACTCCTGGTCTGGCAGCCGGTGGATTAGGCTTGACGCTCCAGCGCAATGCCAGCCAGCTCAATGACAACGCCCAGCGCAAGCACGATCAGACCGGCCCATATTCCGGGTGCCAAGAACATCAGCACGCCGCCCAGCACCACCAGAATCGCCGCCAGAACGCGCCTCGAACGCTGTTTTCTCAACATGATGAAGGTTCCTCAAGCATGGACTTGCTACTCGTAACGCAGAAACGCTTCTGCGAGGGTGTCGGCGCCAGACTGTTCGATCAGCGCGTCGATCTCCGCCAGCAGGGTGTCGTCCTCGTCCTCTTCCAGTACGCCGTCGCCTACCAGGCGCGCGCCCAGGCCGGCAAGGAGGGCGTCCCTGATCACGGCCAGCGTAGGAGGATTTTCGCGGTTCTCGTCGTTGACCACCGACTCGATCACGCGCGAGAGCGGTTCGCTGGCGCTGGCCTGCACAAAATCGACGGCAAGGGCGGTTGCGCCGAATTCTTCGATGAGGGTATCCAGTTCGTCGAGGGGCGATTCACTGATGTCAAAGTGATGCAGTCGCTCGGCCTCCTTGAAGTCGTCGGGTAACAGGTCGGCGAGAAAGCGGCGCACTGCCATCAGGGTGACGGGTTGTTCGCACGCCGGATTATTAACCCGGCTGCCGAGCAGTGCCGACAGGCGCGGACTGACACGGCTGGCAATATCGATGGGGTTTCGCGTCATGGTCTTTCCTTTTTGTTCGATGCCGCATGGGCAAAGTCAGTTCTTGAATCCCACTTCATGTATAGCAGATGGTCTTGCGGCCTGGCGCCCCGATCAGGACAGCAGGCCCGTTGCCTGCCGGTTCAGTCCTGCAGCAGTTCGACCAGCGAGCCGCCGCTGTGCAGGCGGCGGATGGCTTCTGCAAACAGGGGCGCCGAATCCAGCACTTCCACCCGGCTGCCCAGCAGCGCCGACGGCAGCCGAAACGGAGGAATGGTGTCGGTGACCAGCACCTTCTCCAGGGCGGGGCTGGCCAGCACCTCGGCCGCTGTGCTGGCGAACATGCCGTGGCTGGCAGCGGCGAACACCCGCCTGGCCCCCAGCGCCTTGCAGGCAGCGGCCGCCCGCGCCAGGGTGGTGCCGCTGCTGATCAGGTCGTCGATGATGAGGAGGGTCCTGCCGTCCACTTCGCCCACCACCGCCTCGCCCGAAACCACGCCCCCGCTGCGGTGCTTTTCCATGAAGGCGGCGGCGACGGGCCGGTTGAGCGCCCGGCTGAGGGCATCGCGGAAGGCGTCTGCCCGCTTGATCCCGCCGGCGTCCGGCGACATCACCACGATGGGCTCGTCACGCAGCCGTGCCGCGAACCAGGCGACAAACAGGCCGCGGGCTTCCAGGTGCTCGGCCGGAATGCGAAAGGCATTCTGGTAGGCGGCCAGGTTGTGTACGTCGAGGGTCACCACCCGGTCGGCGCCCACCGCCTCGAACAGTTGGGCGACATAGCGGCTGCTGACCGGATCGCGCGGCTTGGTCCGGCGGTCCTTGCGGGAATAGGCCAGATAAGGGCAGACCGCGGTGACGCGGGCGGCCGAGGCGTCCTTCAGCGCACCGATGAAGAACAGCAGGCGGACCAGCTTGTCGTTGGCGCTCATGCCCGACTCGCCGTAGAGCGAATGGATCACATACACGTCCTGGCCGCGCACGTTTTCCAATGGCCGCGCCTTGTGCTCGCCGTCCTCGAATTCGCGCTCCTCGTGGCTGGCAAGCGCCATCCCCAAAGCCGCTGCCACCCGCTCGCCGTAGGGGCGACTGGTGCTTAGGGCAAACAGGCGGAGCGCATCCCGGGGCATTGAACAGCCTTCTCACATGAGCTTACTGGCATCACTTTCATAATATGCCAGACTGAGAAAAGGCAATGGCCCATACGAAAGGCGCGAATCATGGAACCCAAAGAGTGTTTTTTAAAGGAGCAGTTTGGCTACTGCTGGCTGGAGAAGGATCAATGGATGTTTCAGGCCGTGGACACGCGCGAGCAGGCCTTGGGCGATCCCGTCAAGGTCGAGTTGAGGGAGCTGGTTTTCCACCACGATGAAGACGAAGAACTGCACTAGGGATTAATGGGTTCGAGATCGGATCTCTTTCCGGGCAGACATGGCATGACCGCTGAGCGCTGGGAACATTTTCCGCATGAGGCCGACGTCGGCGTGCGTGGAGAGGGAGCGACGCTCGAGCAGGCTTTCGAGCAGGCTGCCCTGGCCCTGACGGCGGCGATCACCGATCCGCTTGTCGTGATCCCCAGAGACATGATCCGGCTTTCCTGCGAGGCGCCCGATGATGAATTGCTGCTGGTGGACTGGCTCAATGCACTGGTTTACGAGATGGCGACGCGCAGCATGCTGTTCAGCCGCTTCGAGGTACGGCTGGAAGGGCGACGCCTCGACGCAAAGGCGTGGGGGGAGGCGCTGGATGTCGGCCGCCACCACCCCGCAGTCGAAGTGAAGGGGGCGACCTATACGGCGCTGAAAGTGGCCCGGCACGCAGACGGCGGCTGGCTCGCCCAGTGCGTGGTGGACGTATAGCGGCAACCGGAAGCGAAGGAATTGCATGGATATTGCACAGTTTGAACGCAAGTCCGAATTCGAATGGCTCATCAAACCGACTGGCCGGATGCGGGTGCCGGGCGTGATCTTCGCCAGCGAGGTGCTGCTGCGCGAGATGGACGCCAAGGTGGCCGAGCAGGTGACCAATGTCGCCATGCTGCCAGGTATCGTCGAGGCGTCCTTCGCCATGCCGGACGCGCATTGGGGCTACGGTTTCCCCATCGGCGGCGTGGCCGCGTTCGACCCGGACCACGGCGGCGTGGTATCGGCGGGCGGGGTGGGATTCGACATCTCCTGCGGCGTGCGTACCCTGCATACCGGCTTGCAGCTCAAGGACATCGAGCCGGTGAAAATGCGGCTCGCGGATGCGCTCTATCACGCCATTCCGGCCGGCCTGGGGAGCACCGGCACCATTCGTCTGGACGCGGCGAAGATGGACGCCATGCTGCGCGGCGGCGCCCACTGGGCGGTGGAGCAGGGCTTTGGCGACGCGGCAGACCTGGAACGCATCGAAGAGGGCGGCTGCATGCGCGGCGCCGATCCCGCCCAGGTTTCCGAACAGGCCAAACAGCGCCAGCGCGACGAGATGGGCACGCTGGGTTCCGGCAACCATTATCTGGAAATCCAGCGGGTGACCGAGGTCTATGCTGAGGACATTGCCGCCGCATTCGGGGTGAAACCGGGCGATGTCGTCGTCAGCATCCACTGCGGCTCGCGCGGACTCGGCCACCAGATCGGCACCGAGTTTCTGCGACAAATGGTGATATCCGCCCCCGGCTACGGCATCGACCTGCCCGACCGCGAACTCGCCTGCGCGCCGATCCATTCGCCGCTGGGCCAGGACTATCTGGGCGCCATGCGGGCGGGCATCAATTGCGCCCTGGCCAACCGCCAGATCCTCACCCACCTGACGCGTCAGGTGTTTTCGCAGCTATTGCCTCAATCAAGGCTGCCGTTGCTGTATGACGTGTCCCACAATACCTGCAAGCTGGAGACCCATACCGTGGGTGGGCGGCCGAAGCAACTCTTCGTGCATCGCAAGGGCGCCACGCGTGCGTTCGGTCCCGGCCACCCCGATTTGCCTTCGGCACTGCGGCAGGCCGGCCAGCCGGTATTGATCGGCGGCAGCATGGGGACGGCTTCCTACATTCTGGCAGGCACGCGCGAGAGCATGCAGCGGGCCTTCGGTTCCGCGTGTCACGGGTCGGGGCGGGCGATGAGCCGTCATCAGGCGCTGCGCAGCTGGAACGGCCGGCATGTGGTCGATGAACTGGCGGGGCGCGGCATCCTGATTCGAAGTCCGTCTTCGCGCGGAGTGGCGGAGGAAGCCCCGGGCGCCTACAAGGATGTGAGCGCAGTGGTGGACTCGGCTGACCGGGCTGGCCTGGCATGCAAGGTGGCGCGCCTGGAACCGATCATCTGCATCAAGGGCTGAAGGCTGCGGCATGGATTACGCCACCGAATCCCCCGATCAGGACGGGCTGCAACCGCAGCCAGGCGACGTCTTGCTGGTCACGGACATCCAGTACGATTTCCTGCCGGGCGGTAGCCTGGCGGTGGTGGGTGGCGACGAGGTGGTGCCGGTGCTCAACCGTTATATCGGCGCATTCGTGGCGCAGGGCCTGCCGGTCTATGCCACGCGCGACTGGCATCCGGAGGGACATTGCTCCTTTCACGCGCAAGGGGGGCCGTGGCCGGTCCACTGCGTGGCGGGCACGCGCGGCGCGGCGTTCGCGGCGACGCTCACGCTGCCCCCCGATACCACAGTGATCTCCAAGGCGACCTCGCTGGATCAGGAAGCCTATTCCAGCTTTCAGGGCACGGACCTGGATAGCCGCCTGCGTGCAGCTGGCATCCACCGGGTGTTCATCGGCGGGCTGGCCACCGACTACTGCGTGCTCAACACCGTGCGCGATGCCCGGCGGCTGGGCTACGCGGTGATGCTGCTGACCGACGCGATGCGGGCGGTGGAGGTCCAGCCCGGCGACGGCAAGCGGGCCGAGGCGGAAATGGTCGGACTCGGCGCGCACTGCATCACGCTGAATGAGTTGGCCGCATGAACCCTGCAAACAGCGTTCTGCTGTGCGATCTGTATCAGCTCACCATGCTGCAGGGGTATCACGACTGTGCGATGGAGGACACCGCGGTGTTCGAGTTCTTCGTGCGCAAGCTGCGCCCGGGACGCGGTTTCCTCATGGCGGCCGGACTGGAGCAGGCACTCGAGTTTCTCGAGCAGCTGCGCTTTGCACCGGAAGAACTTGAATGGCTGGCGTCCACCGGCCGCTTCAGCGCGGCTTTCCTCGCCACTCTGGAAACGCTCCGTTTTACCGGCGACGTGCATGCCATGCCAGAAGGCACGGTGTTTTTTCCCAACGAGCCGATCCTGCGCGTGACCGCGCCGATCGCGCAGGCGCAACTGCTGGAAACGCGGCTGATCAACCTGCTGAATCTGCAGACGCTGATCGCCTCCAAGGCGGCGCGCTCGGTGCTGATGGCACCGGACAAGCTGCTGGTGGATTTCGGATTGCGCCGCGCGCACGGAGCGGAGGCGGGCCTGCTGGCGGCGCGTGCGAGCTATCTCGCCGGCTTCACCGGCACCTCGACGGTGCTGGCCGGCCAGCAGTTCGGCATGCCGCTGTTCGGCACCATGGCACATTCCTTCATCCAGGCGCACGACGACGAGTCGCTGGCCTTCGAGCATTTCGCCCACGCCCAGCCCGACAACGTGGTGTTGCTGATCGACACCTACGACACCGAGGATGCGGCACACAAGGTGGTGACGCTTGCCCCCCGGCTTGCCCATGCCGGCATCCGCATCAAGGGCGTGCGCATCGATTCTGGCGATCTCGCCGAGCATGCACGCCGGGTACGGACCATCCTCGATGCGGGCGGTCTGAAGGACACCATCATTTTTGCCAGCGGCGACCTCGACGAATACGCGCTGCGCGACATGCTGACCGCAGGCGCACCGGTGGATGGATTTGGCATCGGCACCCGCGTCGATACGTCGTGCGATGCGCCGTATCTCGATTGTGCCTACAAGCTGCAGGAATATGCCGGCAAGGCGCGCCGCAAGCGTTCCGAAGGCAAGGCCACCTGGCCCGGGCGCAAGCAGGTGTTCCGTATCCATGACGCCGGCGGCCGCATGACGGGCGACGTCGTGACGCTGGAATCGGATACCCAGCCGGGCGAGCCGCTGCTGATACCGGTGATGCGTGGCGGGCGCCGTCTGCCGGGCCCCGATCTGCCAGCTATCCGGCTTCATGCAGCGAACAACCTGGCCCGGCTGCCGGAACCGCTGCGCCAGCTTCAGGAGCCCTATGCGTATCGGGTGGAGATTGCCCCGGCATTGCACGAGCTCGCTGCCCAGGTTGACCGTACTACCTTTCCTTGCCATAGCGACTAGATTGAAAACATGAATCCAATCACGCCTCTTACGCCAGACCAGCTGTATCGCCCCTGTGATACCGATCAGTTCACCTTTACGACTACCGCCGAACTTGAAGACCTGACGGAAGGCATCGGCCAGATGCGTGCCATTGATGCCGCGCATTTCGGCATCGGCATGCGCCATGCGGGCTACAACCTGTACGTCATGGGACGCACCGGCAGTGGCAAGCACACCCTGATCCGCCAGTTGCTCGATCAGCGCGTGGGGGATGAGGCCAAGCCGGCCGACTGGTGCTATGTGCACAACTTCTCCCAGCCGCACAAACCGCGCGCGATTCAATTGCCGGCCGGCATGGGCGCGCGTTTTCATTCCGACATGCAGCAACTGGTGGCAGAGCTTCAGGCCACCATCCCGGCCGTGTTCGAGGGCGAGGAATACCGCCGGCGGCTGGGCCAGATCGACGAGGAGTACAACGAACGCCAGACCCAGGCATTCGGCGCCGTCGGCGATGAGGCCAATCAGCATGGCGTGGTGTTGCTGCGTACCCCGAATGGTTTCTCGTTTGCGCCGGCCAAAGGCGACGAGGTGATGAGCCCGGACGACTATGACAAGCTGTCGGACGAGGAAAAGGCGCGCATCGAGCAGGAGGTCAGCAGCCAGCAGGAAAAACTGGAGAAGGTGATTCACCAGGTTCATCAATGGCGGCGTGAGCGGATCGAGCGGGTGCGCAAGCTCAATGAGGAAGCAGTCCTGTTCGCCGTCGGCCACCTGATGGATTCCCTGCGCAGCGACTATGCGGATTACCCCGCGGTGTGCGGCTACCTGAACGAGGTGCAGCAGAACGTCATCGAAAGCATGGACGAGTTCCGCCATCCCAAGGAAGCCCTGTCCGGCCTTGCCGCCCTCACCGGCCAAACGCCTGATTTCAGCCGCTTTCGCGTCAACCTGCTGGTGGCGCGGAATGGGACCGAAGGCGCGCCGGTGGTCTACGAGGAGCATCCCACCTACTCGAACCTGATCGGGCGGGTCGAGCACGTCTCCCAACTCGGCGCGCTGGTCACCAACTTCATGCTGATCAAGCCGGGGGCGCTGCATCAGGCCAACGGCGGCTACCTGCTGCTGGACGCGTTCAAGCTGCTGACCCAGCCGTTTTCCTGGGAAGGCCTGAAGCGCGCGCTGTCCACCCACGAAATCCGTATCGAGTCGCTTGGACAGATGTACAGCCTGGTCAGCACGGTATCGCTGGAGCCGGAGCCGATCCCGCTCGACGCCAAGGTGATCCTGATCGGCAATCGCATGCTGTATTACCTGCTTGCCCAATACGATCCGGAGTTCGGCGAACTGTTCAAGGTGGCGGCCGATTTCGAGGACGAAGTGGCGCGCAGTGCAGACAACGACCTGCTGTATGCCCGCATGATCGGAACCCTGGTGCGCCGGGAAAAGCTGCGGCCGTTCGATCGCGCTGCCGTGGCACGCGTGATCGAGCACAGCGCGCGTCGTGCCGAGGATGCCGAGAGGCTTTCCACCCACATCGTGAGCCTGGCCGATCTGGTGCGCGAGGCCGATTACTGGGCGGCGCAGGACAAGCGGGAGGTGGTGGCGCGCGACGACGTCGAACGCGCGATTGCGGCCCAGATCAAACGCTCCGATCGTCTGCGCGAGCGCTCGCACGAAGCGATCCTGCGCGGCATCCTGCACATCGACACCGAGGGCGAGGCGGTGGGGCAGGTGAACGGCCTGTCGGTTTTCCAACTCGGCGATTTCAGCTTCGCCCAGCCTTCGCGGATCACCGCCAATACCCGCCTGGGCGACGGCGAGCTGGTCGACATCCAGCGCGAGGTCAAGCTGGGCGGCTCGATTCACTCCAAGGGCGTGCTCATCCTGTCCTCCTTCCTGGCGTCGCGCTATGCCGCCGAACAGCCGCTGTCGCTGGCCGCCAGCCTGGTGTTCGAACAGACCTACGGTCAGGTGGAAGGCGACAGTGCTTCGGTGGCGGAGTTGTGCGCGCTGCTGTCTTCGCTGGCCAATGCGCCGATCCGCCAGTCGCTGGCGGTGACCGGATCGGTGGACCAGTTCGGCCGGGTGCAGGCGATCGGGGCGGTAAACGAGAAGATCGAAGGCTATTTCGATATCTGCGGCAAGCGCGGCCTGACCGGCCGGCAGGGCGTCATCATTCCCGCTTCCAACGTGATGCATCTGATGCTGCGGCAGGATGTGGTGGACGCGGCGGCGGCGGGGCGCTTCCACATCTACGCGGTGGAAACGGTGGATCAGGCGCTCGAACTGCTGACCGGCATCGCCGTCGGCACGCCCGACGAGGCGGGCAGCCTCAACCAGCGCGTGGCGCAGCGGCTCAAGCATCTGGCCGAATTGCGGCGCAAGTTTGCCGCCAGGGCGGAGTCCGGTTCCGGCGACCGCCATGCGAACAGCGATGAATGAACAGCCTGCCGGCATCCGCATCTGGGTGGCGCTCGACGAGTCGCCATGCAGTGCCGCTGCGCTGACGGCGGCCGCCGCGCTGGCCGCTGAAATGGATGCGGAGCTGGCCGGGCTGTTTGTCGAGGACATCAACCTGCAGCATCTGATCGGCCTGCCCTTTGCGCGCGAATTCAGCCTGCTGACGGGAGCGGGGCGCCCGCTGTCACAAGGGGATGTTGAGCGGAGTTGGCGGCGCGAAGCGGAGGCCATGCAGCGTCTGCTGGCCGAGGCAGCCAAGCGCTTGCGTCTGCGCTGGTCGTTCCGGGTGGCGCGCGGCCGGGTGTCGGCCGAGATGAATGCACTGGCCCAGGCATTCGACCTGATCGTGTTGGGTCAGCGATCGGGCATCGGCGTCACGGCCACACACCCGGCCCAGTCCCGCTTCCCCCGTGTTCATCCGCACGTGGGGCCGGTGCTGGTGTTGTTCGAGGCGGGTTCGAGCTTCACGCCCAGTCTGGATTTGGGCGCCAGGCTGGCGCGCCTGAACGGCGCCGAACTCGTGGTGCTGGTGAGTGCCGATAGCGAGAACGCGTATCGAGCGGCTTGCGCGGCTGCGCAGGCCGCGCTGAAGGCGCATGAAATTGCCGGACGATGTGTCTGGATGAGGACGCTGGATGATTCAAACCTGGTTAAGGAGGCGCGTCGTGAAGCGGCAAGCTGCCTGGTGCTGGCCAACAAGGAACGCTTTCTGACGCAGGCTGGATTCGACCGGATGCTGGATGAGATCGAGTGCCCGGTGGCGCTGACCCGATAAGCACGGGATTCAGTCCGGCCATTTCCATGGCCATGAACTAGATTTAAAAAAAGAGGGGAAGCGCAATGATCAGTTTAATCACAACCTGAAAGGAAGGATGACAAGATGAAAACACCCCTGCAAATCACGTTTCGCGACATTGAACATTCCGACGCGCTGGAAGCGCATATCCGTGAAAAGGCCGAAAAACTGGAGACTTTTTTCGAGCCGATCATGTCCTGCCGGGTGGTGGTGGAAATGCCGCACCAGCACAAGCATCAGGGCAAGTTCTTCAGCGTGCGCATCGATATCGGCGTGCCGGGGCGTGAAATCGTGGTGAACCGCGACCAGCACGAAGACGTCTATGTCGCGCTGCGCGACGCTTTCGATGCGGCCAAGCGCAAACTCGATGACTATTCCCGGCGTCTGCGTGGCGAGACCAAGAATCACGACACGGAATACATCGGTGAGGTGGTGCGGCTGTTTCCCGACGAGGGCTATGGCTTCATCCGGCGTGCCGATGGTGACGAGCTGTATTTCAATGCCGACAATCTGGCGAACACCACGCTCAAACAGCTCAATGAGGGCGATGCGGTGAAGTTCATCGAGGACGTGGCCGCCGAAAGGCCGCATGCCAAACGCGTCAGCGTGGGCCAACACCACCTGCCGGAGTAAATCAGCTCGCGCGGTGACGTGTGGCCAGATGACGCAAACGCAGCCCCTCGCGTACCAGAGCGGCCTCGAAATCGGCAAATCCGGCGGCGGGTTGCCCAGCGGCCGCCCACACCTGCTTGAGTCGGGGAAGCGCGCGGTCGGCGTCATCGGCAGCCGGCCGCAGGTAGCCCAGCGCTTTGGCGCCAGCCAGGGCCAGCGGCGAAAGTGGCGGTTCGGCCTGGTCCCAGATGCCGCGCAGTTCACGCAGAAAAATGCCGGCAGTGGTGTCGCCGATTCCCTTGCCCAGCGATTTGATCCGCTGTTCCAGGTCGCGTGGATCGGACGCAGCGTCATGCAGCGCATCGAGGCTGCCGCCGTAATCGCGCATCAGCGCAGCGCATGCATCGAGCAGCTTGGTGGCGGTCTTGTAGTCGTAGCGCACATAGCCGCCGGCATCGAGGATGGCCACCAGGCCGTTCCGGCCGGCTTCCAGGATGCGATCAGGCGTGAGCAATTCGTGCCCGGCAAACTCGTGCCAGGTGCGGGTGGCGAGCGATTCCGAAATGCGCGTGCCGTACAGCACGGCGGCGAGAAACCACTTGAAGCGTTCACCCGCATCCGGCGCGGCAAGCTCGATGCCGAGTGCGCGCGCATAACGTCCACCGCAGCGCTTCACCCATTCTTCCGGCGCCATTCCGCTCATGGTTGTTGCATGTATGCCAGCCGGTCGGCCTGGCGTTCGAGTGGGGTGCCCAGCTCGGCGCACAGTTTTTCCATGCGTATGGCGATGGCCGCGAAATCCTCGCCGTGCGCCAGTGCAACCTGCGCCACGTCGAGCCGAACCGGGATCAGCTCGATGCGTTGCAGCTTTCCCTTTTCGAACATCAATTTGAACAGGCAGGATTGGTCGTTGCGCAGCACCGGATCGACGGCGTAGTCGTCGATGAAGTCTCCGGTATCGTAGAGAATGGGTTTGCCGCGGTGGATCTCGATGCCCTGGCAGATGTGCGCACTGTGGCCGTAGTAGACGTCGGCCCCGAGTTCGATCACGCGTTGGGCAAAGAGACGGAAGTCCGTGGCAGGGCGCTCGACGAAATTGGCACCCCAGTGGTTGGAGAACACCACTACATCCGCGCCCTGCGCACGCGCCTGGGCGATCGCATCTGCCACCCGCGCCAGCGTGTCCGCCTCAAGCGAGACTTCCAGATAATTGGTGCCGGGGTGTTGCTCGCCCGCGGCGAAGTCGGGCTGGTTGTCGGTGAAGGCGAGCAGCGCCACGCGGCAGGGCGATGCGCCATGCACTTCGATCAGGGCAGGCGCGGCGGCCTCGGTGAAATCGAGACCGGCTCCGGCGTGGCGGATACCGGCCGCGTCCAGTGTCTTCAGCGTGTCGCGCAGTCCGCGCGCCTCGAAGTCCAGGCTGTGGTTGTTGGCGAGCGAGCAGGCGTCGATGCGCGCCGCCTGCAGACAGCGCACGGCACCCGGGTCGGCGCGGAAGTGGAATAGCTTCCAGCTGCGCGTCCACGGCTGCGCATGCCGGGTCAGCGCGCATTCGAGATTGGCGATGCGCAGGTCGGCCTGCAGTAGTTGTGGTAACACGTCACCCCACATGTCCTGCGGACGCATATTTTTAAGTGCTGCGTCGACGCCGCGGCCGAGCATGACGTCACCGATCAAGGCCAGAGTGAACATCGCTACATGGTGCGCTTGAGCAAGCGCCGCAGCGCTGCCAGCGGACGGGTGTTGAGCACGTCGTTCTTTTCCAGCCAGCCGCGCCGGGCCTGGCCGACGCCATACTTGAGATTGGAAAAATCAAAGGTGCTGTGGGCGTCGGAATTGATGCTGACTAGCACGCCTTCCTCTTTCGCCATCTGGCACTGGCTATCCAGCAGATCGAGGCGATCGGGGTGGGCGTTGAGTTCGAGAAAGCAGCCGCGATCTTTCGCACGGCGAATGATGTGCAGCATGTCGACATCGTAGGGTTCGCGCCGATCGATCAGACGGCCGCTGGGGTGGGCGAGCATCGTGAAGTGGGGATGATCCATCGCGCGCAGGATGCGCCCGGTCTGCTTCGCGCGTGACAGATGGAACTGGCTGTGCACCGCGCCGATCACCAGATCGAGCCTGCCCAGCACGTCGTCCGGCAGGTCGAGGCTGCCGTCTTCCAGGATGTCCACTTCGATGCCCTTCAATAGCGTGATGCCGTCGAGCTCCGCGTTGAGGCGGTCGATTTCCTCGCACTGGCGGGCCAGCCGCAGCGGATCGAGGCCGTGCGCCACGGTGAGGTGGCGCGAGTGTTCGGTGATGGCGAGATATTCCAGCCCCAGTGCCTTGGCTGCCAGTGCCATCTCGCGCAGGCTGTCGTGGCCGTCGGTGGCGCGGGTGTGGGCGTGCAGGTCGCCACGCAGATCGGCAAATTCCACCAGATTCGGCAGGCGTCCGTCGTGCGCCGCCTCGATCTCGCCGCGGTTCTCACGCAGTTCCGGCGGAATGAAGGGCAGGCCGACACTGCGATAGACCGAGGCTTCGTCCTCGCCGGCGATGCGTTCGGCTCCGCGGAACACGCCGTATTCGTTGATCTTGAGACCGTGTTGTTGCGCGATGCGGCGGATTGCGATGTTGTGGGCCTTGGAACCAGTGAAGTAGCACAGCGCCGCGCCGTAACTACGGGCCTCCACCACGCGCAGGTCGACCTGCAGGCCGCTTTTGAGGACGACGCTGGCGCGGGTGGTGCCGGCCGACAGCACTTCGGCCGCTTCGTCGTAGGCGGTAAAGCGCTGCATCACCGGGCTGTCGGCCGCGGCGGTCACCAGGATGTCGAGATCGCCCACCGTCTCGCGCATGCGGCGGAAGCTGCCGGCCACCGTCACCCGCTCGACGCCGGGGATGGCTCGCAGGAAAGCGGCAAGCGACTCGGCGTACTGCGCCGCCACCGCCAGTTTGAAACGGCGCGTCTGGCTGGCGTGCGCCTCCACCGCCTGCAAGATATTGAGTTCGGTTTTTTCGCCGAAGCCGGGCAGGGCGCGGATGCGGCCGTCACGCGCCGCCCGGTACAGTTGCTCGACGGTCTGCACCTCGAGGTCGTGGTACAGCGCCTTGACCCGTTTCGGCCCCAGGCCTGGAATCTGCAGCAGTTCGGTGACCGCCGGCGGCAGTTCGCGCCGCAGCCGATCGAGCAGGCTGCAGTGGCCGGTCGTGACGATTTCCTGGATCTTGGCGGCGAGGTCGTCTCCGATGCCGGGCAGCCGGGTCAGGTCCTCGCCCTTTTCCAGCAGCGCGCGTGCCTCTTGCGGCAGTTCGCCCAGCATGCGCGCCGCGTTGCGGTAGGCGCGGATGCGAAACGGATTGGCGCCCTGGATTTCCAGCCGGTCGGCGATTTCCTCGAAGATGGCGGCAATGTCGGCGTTGTGGGTGGGCATGACCGGAATGATGGGCTTGAGGTTGGACGGGGTCGATTCTGCTCTGCGGCTGGGGACGGGCACGCCATGCACGGCATCCCGCGATCAGATGTCGGCTCTTGCTTGAACCATAGTCGACAGGGCCGGGATGGCTAACAGCGATGGTGCCTCCTGGACGCCGGTGTTGCCGCGGTGGAAGCGGCGTTAGGGATAGCCTATGCTTCAAACAGAAAAAGGAGATGGTCATGTTCAAACACCTACTTGTACCCATTGATGGCAGCGAGTTGTCCCAGGCAGCCTTGAAGCAGGCCTGTTCGTTTGCCAAGGAGGCCGGTGCCCGGCTGACGGTCTATCACGCGAAATACACGTACTTGCCCTACGGCATGGCCACCGAGGCTGCGTTTGATTTCGCCAGCGCGAGCGAAGCCTATCGCCTTGCGATGGACAAGCGGGACGAAACGATCCTGAACAGTTCGAAACAGGCGGCGGCCGAGGCGGGGGTGGCGTGTGAAGTCCTCAGCACAGAATGCGACGATCCCCATGAAGGCATCATTGCGACGGCGCAAAGTCGCGGCTGTGATCTCATCTTCATGGCATCGCATGGCCGTCGCGGGGCGAGCGCCTTGTTGCTCGGATCGGAAACGCAAAAGGTTCTGACGCACTGCAAGATTCCGGTTCTGGTCTATCGTTGAGTGGCGCCATGCTGAGCTCCCTGAACGTGGCTGGCTTGCTGGTAGCGTTGCTCGTCATCCCGGCCACGACTTCAGGGAGCGGATCGCCCCTGCATCCCAAGGAGAACGCTGCCATGAGCTTGACCCTCAATTCGGTCGCCTTCCAGCCCAACAGCGCCATTCCCTCCCGTCATACCTGCGATGGCCAGGATCGTTCGCCGCCGCTGGCGTGGACAGGCGTGCCAGCCAATGCACGCAGCCTGGCCCTGATCGTCGACGACCCGGACGCGCCGGACCCCGCCGCGCCGAAAATGACCTGGGTGCACTGGCTGCTCTACAACATTCCGCCCGACACACCGGGCCTGCCCGAGGGCGTTGTGGCCAAGGAGCTGCCGGGGGACACCCGGCAGGGCGTGAACGGCTGGCAGCGACCCGGCTATGGCGGACCGTGCCCGCCCATAGGCAGGCATCGCTATTTCCACAAACTGTATGCCCTGAATGTCGTGCTGCCAGACCTGAAGCAGCCCACCAAGGCTGCGCTGGAAAAGGCGATGCAGGGCCACATTCTGGCGCATGCCGAACTGATCGGGGTGTACCAGCGGCCGCGCTAGGTGTGATCTCTCAGTAGGTTGTTCACTCGGGGCATACCCGGAGAATTGGGGCTGCGAAACCAAACCATATCCCCGGAGCCCCGAATGAACAGCCATAAAAATGCCCGATTAACGCCTCTCGGTCGAGCCCTGCTCGTATCGCGCATCCTCGACCACGGCCTGCGCCCGGAGGAGGCGGCAAAAGCCGCCGGAGTCAGCGTGCGCACCGCCTACAAATGGTTGTGCCGCTTCCGCGAGGAAGGCGCGGACGGACTCGTCGATCGCTCTTCACGTCCACACCACTGTCCGCACGCGCTGCCCGAGACGACCCGAGTCCGCATCGTCGCGGCGCGTACCGAGCGCCAGACGTACCGCCAGATCAGCCAGACTTTGAACGTGGGACACAGCAGCGTTGCGCGGGTGCTGGTTCGGGCCGGACTGAACCGGCTCGCCTGCCTCGAACCTGCCGCGCCGATTCAACGCTACGAGTACGACGCGCCCGGCGAGATGCTGCACCTGGACATCAAGAAACTCGGGCGTTTCAACCGTCCCGGCCACCGGGTAACGGCGGATCGAACGGTGAATTCGCGCGGTGCGGGATGGGAATACGTCCACATCGCCATCGACGATCACTCGCGCATCGCCACGGCCAGCGTGCACCCGGATGAATCGGCAACAAGCGCCTGCGCGGCGCTGTTGCAGGCGGTGCGCTACTACCGCAGTCTGGGCATCCGCTTCGCCCGTGTACTGACCGACAACGGCGTGGCGTATCGCTCACGCAAATTCCAGCGTTTGTGCCGTCGTCTCGGGATCAAGCCCAAGCGCACCAAACCTTACACGCCGCGCACCAACGGCAAGGCCGAGCGTTTCATCCAGACGGCCCTGCGCGAGTGGGCCTACGCGCGAAGCTACGAATCCTCAAGCCAGCGCAC
>Ga0315268_10000679_pt1 | contig 39376 bp, 36 predicted proteins | sample C1_top_MG_FD_204535 | JGI IMG/M metagenome (GOLD analysis project Ga0315268, IMG submission 204535) | Sediment microbial communities from Yellowstone Lake, YNP, Wyoming, USA - C1_top | ecosystem: Environmental > Aquatic > Freshwater > Lake > Sediment | place: USA: Wyoming | collected 2017-08-01
TGTCAGGAAATCCACCTCATTGCCGTCGATGTCACGCCAGCGATGGGCCTTCGAGATTTCGTGCACCCGCCGCTGATCATCCTCGCGCATCGCCTCGGAGCCAAAATTGCAGAAGCGCAGGAACTGCCGGTCTTCGTCGATCTGGCGCAGCCGCGCTTTGAATTCACGATCCGCCCGATCCCCTTCGTCCGCGCGATGGTCCGGCGTGCCGAGCCTGGTCTTCAATCTCGCGATCTCGGCGTCGCGCTTGAGTACTTCGAAGCGGGTATCCACGAGCGCGATGCGATCGAAAATAGTCTGCAACTTGGTCGCCTTGTCCACCACGTGAACAGGGGTCGTAACCTTGCCGCAATCATGCAGGAGTCCGGCGATCTTCAGTTCGTAACGATCCTTGTCCGTCATGGTGAAGCTGGAGAGAGGTCCTTCGTCGGATTCACAGACGGCCTCGGCCAGCATCATCGTCAACATGGGAACGCGTTGGCAATGTCCGCCCGTGTAGGGCGACTTGTCGTCGATCGCGGCGTTTATCAAACTGATGAAAGATTCAAATAATCCTTCCAGCTGGTTGATGAGCTGGCGATTCGTGAGCGCTACGGCCGCTTGCGATGCGAGGGATTCGGCGAGGCGCTGATCTGCCTCGGAAAACGGCACGATCGCTCCGCTGCGGCGATCCTTGGCATTGATCAGTTGCAATACGCCGATGACTTCGTCTTCATGATTCTTCATCGGCACCGTGAGAAAAGACTCCGAGCGATATCCGGTCTTGCCGTCAAAGTTCTTGGTCCCGCTGAAATCGAAACCTCTTGCGGCGTAGGCATCCGCGATGTTGACAGTCTCATCGCACAGTACCGAATACGCAACGACCATGGAATTATTCGGCTTGCCATCTTCGGCATAAAGTCGCACGGGATAAAACGGGACTTCCACTCCGGTGGTCCCGCCCATGGCGATATTCAGGGAATCGGTGCGCAGGATCTCGAAGTGGACCAGTTTCTTGTCGGCGTCTACCCGGTAAAGTGTGCCACCGTCGGCATTGGTGATCTTTTTTGCCGCGACTACAATCGCCTCGAGCAGCCGATTGGTATCTTTCACCTTGGACAGTGAGATGCCGACCTCATTGAGCTCCTCCAGTCGGCGCAGGAGTTCGGCAGGGGTGATTTCGCTCATCGCAGGGTTTCCCGGGTTCAAATGCCCCGAAATGTCGTGGCTTACTTGATGCAAACGGCCCTGACCTGGAGCATGTCCGTCACACCCTGCAGCACCTTTTCGATGCCATCCTGCTTGAGAGTGCGCATGTTCTCCGCAAGTGCGGTGGCAATGATCTCGGCGACGCGCGCGTGCTCCTGGATATGTTTCTTTACCGCATCGGTGCCGACCAACAACTCATGCAAGCCGACCCGGCCCTTGTAACCGGTGCCTGCGCAGGCATCACAACCGACTGGCGTAAAGAGCGTGAACTGCCCCTTGTCGTCCGCAAACATCTTTGCCCATTCGCGATAAACCGCTTCATAGGCCGCCTTGGGATCACGTTTCCACGCCTCCATATTGCGCAGTTCAACGGTGTACTCTTCGAGAATTGCCTTGAGTTCATTCTGGGTCGCAACATGCGGCGTTTTGCATTTCGAGCACAGGCGTTTTGCCAGACGCTGGGCAAGAACGCCCAGCAGCGCATCGGCGAAATTGAAGGGGTCCATGCCCATGTCGAGCAGCCGGACAATGGATTCCGGCGCGCTGTTGGTATGCAGGGTTGCAAATACCAGGTGGCCGGTGAGCGAAGCCTCGATACCGGTGGACGTCGTTTCCTTGTCGCGCATTTCACCAACCATGATGATGTCCGGATCGGCCCGAAGGAAAGCCCTCATTGCCACCGCGAAAGTGAGCCCGGCCTTGGGGTTCATCTGGACCTGCCGCAGGCCCTTCTGCGTAATTTCCACCGGATCCTCTGCCGTCCAGATTTTGGTTTCCGGCGTGTTCAGGTGGCCGAGGACCGAGTGCAGTGTCGTGGTCTTGCCTGAACCGGTTGGGCCGCAGACAAAGAACAATCCGTACGGTTTGCTGACCGTTTGCTTGAGGACGGCGAGATTGCGCGTGGACAGGCCGAGTTTGTCGATGGGTATGGGTTCGCCTGCCGCAAGAATACGCATCACGATGTCCTCGACACCGCCCGCCGAGGGAATCGTGGCGACCCGCAACTCGATGTCCAGCGGTCCGAATTTCTTGAACTTGATCTTACCGTCCTGCGGTTTTCTCTTTTCAGAGATATCGAGGTCGCACATGATTTTCAAGCGCGCCACAATCGCGCTTCGATAGCTGGCCGGCACCGAGATGTAGTTATGCAAGGTGCCATCCTTGCGGAAACGCACTTCGGTCTTGCCTTTGCCCGGATACGGTTCGATATGAATGTCGGACGCGCCCTGATGGTAGGCGTCCACAATGATCTTGTTGACCAGTTTGACCAGCTCGTTGTCCTGGGCCAGCGAAGCCTCGTCGATGCCGGCGCCATCGCCGCCTTCGTCGCTGCCGGCGTCGTCAAGATTGGAGAGCATGTCGCCAATCGAGGCGTTATAGCCCGACTCCGCGCCGAACAACTGGTCGAGCGTTGCGCTGAATTCACGGTGGGTGCAGACCTTGAAAACGATCTTGTGCTTTGGAAATATATTGCCGATGACCTTCGACGCGCGCACTTTTTCGGGATCGGTTGTAAGTACGATCAGCCCTTCCCTGACATCCTCGATGGGGACCCAGAGAGTGCTTTCCACGTAGTCGCGTTTGAGGTTCTTCAGCAAATCGGGCGGTTTTATCCGATCCTGCTTGAAAGCCTCGTAAGGCACCTTGAAAAACTGCGAAAGCGCTTCGCCGATTGCCGCCGGCTTGACCTGGAATTCGTCGACCAGGACATCCTCGATGTCCAGATTCTTGCGTCGTGCAGCCCGCGTCACCAATTCCATTTCCTCGGCTGATAGCACTGCATTCTTGACGAGGTGGTCGTACTTGCCCCGCAGCATCGCAGCCGGTCGGCTGCGCTGACGCAATGCGATCTCCAAGGTCTCGCCCAGATGCGCTGCGCCTTCCTCGGCCAGGATGGGAAATGGCTGGCCACTGCGGGAATTGATGACCTGCATTACGCCGATCAATTCATTTGCTCCACTATCGATTATCGGCGCCACCAGCATCTGCTTGGTGCGAAATCCGGTGCGCTTGTCGACTTCTTTCAGGAATTTCAGATTGGGGCTATGGCGGCGCAGCTCATTATCGTCGTAAACATCCCGTATATTGATCAGCTTCCTCGATAGCGCGACGAATCCGGCAATGCTCTGGTTGTTGACCGGCAACTTGAGGTCTTTGAACGAGGACAATCCGGTCTTGACCTTCGAGATGATCGACGTCTTGTCCTCCGACAGCACATAGATCGTCAGTCGTTCTGCTGCGAACAGCGAGCATATGTCCTCCGACAATTCCAGCATGAGCTCGTCGATATTGCGCGTAGAGTGAATCTTGTTGGTCACAGCCTGAAGTCTCTTCTGAAACGCCAGCTTGTGGCTCATCTCGGTCAGATTCTGACCAGATTGCGGCTTGGTTTCAAAGACTGTGCTCATGACGTGCGTCCTTCCATCATTATTTCGGGTGCCACACTGTACTACTCCAGCGAGTGTCGGACCGGCAATCCCCGGCTTACCGCATTAACGGATTCAAAACTTGAAAACTTGTCCATTGGACAACATGCGCGGGTTGAACCGTTCGGCACACTCGCCGACCTCCTGCATGGTTAGCGTGCCAGCGCTGGGTTTCAGGTGAGTAACGAATACCCGGGTAGGGCGCTGCAGCTTGGCCAGTTCCTCCGCAAGCATGCTCGGACAGAGGTGCTTGGAGCTGACTGCCAGATCCTTTTCCATGTTCGGAAAGGCGGTTTCGATGATGAGATAACGCAGGTTCACGATCTTGTTGACCTCGATCCATAGCGAATCGTTGACCGTGGTGTCGCCCGTAAATACGAGACTTGCCTCTCCGCTGTCGAACTGGAAGCCCACTGCTGGTACCACATGGTTGGCCGGCAGGACTCGGATCTTGCGTCCATCAAGTTCGATACTGTCGCCAACCGAAAACGTCGAGTAACGCAGGTAAGGCAAGGACTTGCTTGGAATTTCGGTGAAGTCGGGCCACACTTTCCAATTGAAAATGTGCTCCTGGAGGATCTTTCGCGTGGCCTCCGCACAATGCACGGTGACCGGCGTTTCGCGCATGGGACCCACGGTATCCACGAGAAACGGCAGCGAAGTGACGTGATCGAGGTGAGAGTGCGTCAGGAAAACGTGGTCAATCTTGAGTAACTCGCTGATGCTAAGGTCGCCCACTCCGGTGCCCGCGTCGACCAACACGTCATTGTCGAGCAGCATGGAGGTTGTGCGCAGATTGCCGCCGATTCCTCCACTACAGCCGAGTATCCTGATCTGCATCGCTATTTGGTCTCAAATTTCCAGGAGCCGTCCCAGCCCTGTTGCGGCGGATGCAGACGCAGATGCGCTATTCTTTGCAGAAACAGCGCGTAAAGTCCGCTATCTGGATTCACTTTCAAGAGGTTGATCAACTGCAATTCTGCCATATCCCAGTCACCCGCCCGGTACAGCTTGAGCACCTGATCCCAAAGCTTCAATTCATCCTGTAGCGGCTTTTCAGTTTCGCCGGACGGCCCGATCGGCTCGAAAATGCAGACTGACGCCTCCTTCCCTTTTACCTTGACCCTGTCGAGTTCGCGGAATACGACTCCCGGCACTTCAGCGCGCGCACCTTCTCCGACTATCATTTTGACGCCATATTGTTTGGTAATTCCTTCCAGTCGCGATGCAAGGTTTACAGCGTCGCCCATTACCGTGTACGCCAAGCGGATTTCCGAACCCATGTTACCGACGGTCATGCGTCCACTATTGACGCCCACGCCAATGTGTATCGGCGGCCAACCGCGCTCCTTGAAGTGGGGTTGCAACTCGGCAAGGACGCGGTGCATTTCCATGCCCGCCATTACCGCGTTACTCGCGTGCTGCGGATCGTTTAGCGGGGCGCCCCAGAAAGCCATGATGCAGTCGCCCATGTACTTGTCGATCGTGCCACGATGCTTGTAAATTATTCGCGTGAGCGGCGTCAGGAATTCGTTCATCAGCTTGCGCAGTTCTTTGGGATCCATACCCTCCGAAATGGTGGTGAATCCGCGCACATCTGTGAATAGCACGGACAATTCCCGGCTCTCGCCTTCCATGGAAAAGGCTTCGGGATCCTTGCTCATTTCGTCGACCAGTTCGGGAGGAACATACTGCCCGAACAGCCCTGTAATCTGGCGTTTGGCGCGAGATTCCACGAAGAAACCGTAGGACATGTTGAGAGCGAATAGCATCGCAATCATCAATAGCCCCGAAGCCAGCGGAAGCACAAGATTGCCCTTGGTCCATACCAGCAGATTGGTCGCGAAGTCCGCGACGATCACCACCGCCGTCAATACGGTCGCCCGCAGGGGATTCAGCATGGGCATCAGCAGCGCCATGCCGATCCCGCAGAACAAGAGCAGCATGACCTCTGCGCCCAGCACGTAGGGTGGTCGTTGCTTGATGCTGCCATCGAGCATGCCGGCAATCAGGTTGGCATGGATCTCCACGCCGGGATAAACGCTCGCAACGGGTGTGGCGCGCAGATCGAATAATCCCGGCGCAGTAGTACCGACCAGCACAATCTTGTTCCTGAGATCGTCCAGCGGTGCTTCTCCGCGCAGGACGTCGGTGGCGGAAATGTACTTGAAGCTGCCCTGTTTGCCGCGATAGGGCACCAGTGCGGTGGCGAGATCGTCCACCGGGATACGCACGGATCCCATGTCTACCCATTCGAGCCCGGGATAGTCCTTTGATTGCGGATACCCGGGCACGACCGGGGGCAGGCCCAACCGTAACCGGATCATCGCCATCGACAGCGATTCGTAATAGGCGCCGTCGTGCTCCGCCAGCATGGGGACGCGTCGGATCACGCCGTCGTCGTCAGGCAAAGGTGTGAAATGGCCGCCACTGGCGGCCGCCTGCTGAAATTCCTCCAGATTGGCTCCGTAACCAATCCAGCTTGTAAAGACGATGTTCTTGCCTTCGAAGGTGCCGGCCGGCAATACCGGTCGGGGCAGCGCACCGGAGGAGCGTCCTTTTCCGTCTTCCGATGTGACGCCGGAAAAATAGTAGCCGAGGACGATCGGGCGATGCTTCAATTTTTCCGCAAAAATGCGATCGTATTCGAGTTGCGGCGCAACCTCTTTCAGTACCGCCTGATACTGGGCGTTGCTTTCCAACTGCTTCTGTCCCAACTGCCGCAGGATGCCGAGTCCGGAACTTTCGTCGCGTTCGGCAAGTACCATGTCCAGGCCGACGATTTGCGTCTTGTAGTGGTCGAAAAGCTGGTCCAGCATGACGCCAAGTTTGTCGCGCCGCCAGGGCCAACGGCCCTCCGCGGCAAGACTTTTCTCATCGATGTCGATGATGACAATTCGCGGATCGATAGTCCCTGGCATCGTCAGGCGCACGCGCGCGTCATAAACGATGTTCTCGAAGCGGTCGATGAACGGGATCTTGTAGCCGCCCGCGGCGTGGCCGGCGAAAGCAAGGACCACCATCAGCCCGAGCACGATGCGCACCAGGTGCTTCTTCAAACCGCCTCCCTCATCGTGTCGCGCGCGCAGGGCAGTCCGTCGGCCGAGGCGCCCGGCAACTCCTGAGAGATACCCTGCGCCGCATCTGGCGCTTTGTGGCTTCAGGGTTTCAGGAAGAATTCCATCTTTACACCGGCCAGCTCGATGATGTCGTGATCATCCAGCTGATGTGCCTGAGCATCGAGCGTCTTGCCGTTGACCATGGGGAATATGGCGCCTTCCACATGCGTAATGAAGTGGCCCTGTGAACGCTTGGCAATGACCGCTATCTGAACGCCGGGTTTGCCCAGAGTGGTCACCGGCTTTGTTAGTGGCAGTTCCTTGCCGGCATTCGGTCCGGAGAGAATCTGAATGGTGCCGACGCCCCGCGTCGCCGTGGCGGCAGCGGACGCAGCAGGCTGAGCCGGCTGCGGCGACGCTGCGGGCGACACCGCAGGCTCGGATGGGATGGATGCGGTCGGCGCGAGCGTTGCAACCCCGGCCGCGGCCGCCGGCTGAGCGTTGGCGCCTGCATCGCTTGAGCCAGACGTCGCCCGGATACTTGTATTTGTCTGGGTATCGGTGGGTCCCCTGGTTTGCCTGTTCGCGGCGGCCACGCTCGGCGCGCGCAGAACCGTGGTCTTCTCTGACTCAGCCCGGCTCATGCTCGCCGGCGCCTCGTTCAGGTACTTGAGCGTGTATTTGCCGATTTCGATCGTATCGCCGCTCTGCAGAAAGTGCTTCTTGACCGGCTGGCCGTTTACCAGGGTACCGTTGGTGCTGCCCAGGTCTTCCAGAAACGAATCATTCAGGATGGTCATGATGATGGCGTGCTCGCCGCTGACCGCCAGATTGTCAATCTGAATGTCATTGTGCGGTTTGCGACCGATGGTGGTGCGCTCCTTGCCGAGCGCGAACTCCTGTATCAGCTGACCATCGATACTCAATATCAACTTCGCCATAGCTGCGTCCTTTTATTTGAACCAGGAAAAGAACTTCGCAAACAAGCCCGCGTCTGCCGGGAAGTTCTTCTTCACCTTGATCAGTACAACGGATATATTATCGCGCCCACCGTTGTCGTTCGCCATCTGCACCAGTTGCTCGGCTGCAAGCGGCAGATTGACGCCGAGCGCGTCGAGCGCCAATTCGATGTCTTCGTCCTCGACCATGTCGTTGAGCCCGTCCGAGCATATTAGATAGATATCGCCTTGCTGCGCCGGATAAGAATGGATCTCCGCTTGCACTTCCGGCTCGATCCCCAGCGCGCGGGTTACCAGATTCTTGTTCTGAGAGCGCTTGGCGGCCTCTTTGGTGAGCAGGCCGCTGTCGATCTGCTCCTGCAGCAGCGAGTGGTCCCGGGTAACCTGTTCCAGCTTGCCACCACGCAGACGATAGCAGCGCGAATCGCCGATGTGTGCGATCGTGATCTGATTGTTGCGGAACAACGCAACAACCAGCGTGGTGCCCATGCCCGCATAGTGCGGCTGCCTGGTAGCCGACTGGAATATCGATGTGTTGGCCTTTCCGATAATATCCGCCAGCAGCTTCGCCGCCACAGACGAACCGCTTACCCTGTCCACTTCATGAGGCGCGTGCCGCCCGAGCATTTCGCGGGTTTCGCTCAAGATCAGGCTTGTAGCCATACCGCTGGCGACTTCGCCGGCGTTATAGCCGCCCATGCCATCGGCCAATACCGCGAGACCGATTTCGGCGTCGGTGGCAATGCTGTCCTCGTTATGCGAACGCACCAATCCGATGTGAGTCGCTCTTGCTATGTCGAGAGAGGAGCTCAAGCTCATGTCGGGCATCCGCTAGAGAGTAAAGTCCATGGTTTCAAACTGAACTGCGCTCGCGCGGATGGTCTGCGCGAACTCGTCACCGCTCTGACAACGCTCCACCACGTTCGTGGCGAGCGCCTTTTTAATGATTTCCGCTGCGCGTTCCCGAAGGGCAGAATTCACCCCCCGAATGTCCATCGGCGGCGCGTTGGCGATCTTGAACATCGGTTGGGTCATCGAGTCACCCTCAAAAGGCAGGCTGCCGCATGAGAGTTGAAACCGGTAACTTTGACAGAATCCGCCTGCGGGTTATACATGATGTTGGCCGGTTTGATATCGCGGTGAACCACGTTCCACCGGGCCCACATTAATTTGCCGGCCATCAACACGAAGTGGGTCGCAGCGAGTGCGATAAGCAGCGCCACACTCACGGCGAACCCCATTTCCGCCGTCAGGCACGGCAGCATCAGGATGATGAAGAGCGCGACCAACGGAGGCATCGTGGAAGATATGCGGGGCGTGACTGGATGCTCGCACGCCCCAGTCGTAAGCTAAACGGTCGAAACCTTGGACGAGCTCGCTGCCGGATGCGGAAAGCGGTGCCAGTGCGACGATGAGTCCAAGGAGCCAATCGGCTTTCCAGAAAGCCTTCTTCATGCCACCCACCCCAAATTGGATGCCTGAAGCCTTTGATTTCTAGCTAATTAAGGCGTTTAAGCTAGAGATTCTACGATATTCCGGCCAAAAGTATATGATTTTTTGAGAAACTACGCGTCCGATCGGACTGCCACAATGATCGCAACGATTGCGCATTGAGCCACGCTACCGCCATCTTCACAATAGAGCTTTCGCGCGTCCGTTACCGGCGGGAGGACCAGAAGGCACCTGCCATTCCGAGCTTCGCAGCGACGGCGAGAACAGGCTCGTATCGATGACGATTTCGTTACGGCAAAGGCGGCCGCGCCTCGCCCGTCATGCCGGATCAGGACTCAAGCGAACAATACCAGCAGCCAGACCACGATGACGTTTGCCAGCGACATCATCACCGCCGCGCTGCCGATGTCCTTGGCACGCTTGGCAAGTCGATGATGCTCCAGCGACACGCGGTCTACGGTCGCCTCCACGGCGGAGTTTAGCAGCTCGACGATCAGCACCAGAAGCACCGAGGCGATCATCAGCGCTTTCCCCGAAGCGGACGCCGGCAGAAACAATGCCAGCGGTATCAGTAACGCGGCCAGCAGGACTTCCTGCCGGAATGCGTCTTCATGCCGGTATGCCGCTCGCAGGCCCTCCATCGAATAGAACATCGCATTCCACACACGTCTCAATCCGGTCTTGCCTTTGTGCGGGCTTTCAATCTCGCTGGAATCCACTTGATGATGTCCAATTCTCGCTTAGTCTTGAAGCCATCGAATCGGCGGAATCACTTCAACGCCGCCAGCGCCGCGTCATAATTCGGCTCATTGGCGATCTCCGGCACCAGCTCCGAGTGCAGGACTTTGTTGTTTTCGTCCAGCACAACGACTGCGCGGGCGGTCAGTCCCTTGAGCGGGCCGTCAGCAATGTCCACGCCGTATCTGCGGTGAAAATCCTTGCCGCGGAAAGTGGACAACGTCACCACGCTGTTGAGGCCTTCGGTACTGCAAAAACGCGACATGGCGAACGGCAGGTCAGCGGAAATGACCAGCACAATCGCATTGTTCACGCTGGAGGCCTTTTGATTGAATACCCGCGTGGATTGCTGGCAGGTGGGCGTATCCAGGCTGGGTACGATATTCAATACTTTGCGTTTACCGGCGAAGTTCTTGAGCGCTACGTCGCCAAGATCCTTGCCGGTCAGGCTGAAGTCCGAAACGCCCTCGCCTTTCCTGGGCAGATCGCCTGCCACGGTTACTGCACTGCCCTTCAGTGTTACGGTTGCCATCTACGTCTCCTATTTGCAAAACCGACAGTGGAATTTTAGGCCTGCCCGCAGGAAGCGACATGACTTGCTCCTTACATCGTTCGCTGGTGTCCATTGCACCGAGCGTGGAGCGCCCCTGATGAGGCAACACGATATCTTACCGTGCCCGCCGGCAACCAATTTTCAGCGCCGCGCTTTCACGGATAGAACATATAAAGGCCGTAGCCGGCGGCGCGCAGGGTGCCGGTATCGAGATACAGCCGGATCGGCAAATCGGCGCCCGCTTTGAACACCTCTGCCTGCGCGCCGGGCGGCAGATACTCCGCAGGCAGGAAGACACGGCGCGCTATAGCCTGTTCCAGTGAACTAGTCAGCGTCAATTCGAATGCCGGGTAGCCCAGGTCGACTGGCGCGCGGTTGCGCACCGATAGCAGCAATTCAATTTCGTTTGGATGTGAAGAATCGACGGCTTTCAGATCGGAAGCTTCTATATGGAGGTAGTTCGATAGCTTCGGCATCCCGATGGTACATCCCAGAAACTCGCAAAGCCGCACGTAGTAGCTGCGCGTGTGCGGAACCTGCACCATCAGTTCGGTGCGAAACGCGTAGACGGCCTGCCCGGCAAGCACTATTGCCAGCAGCAGCGCCAGGACCGTCCAGAGTGTGCTGCGCCGCGGTGATTCCGGCGTCCTGAATTCCCATTCGTACAGGATCGCCGCGGGATCTGGTCGCACGAATCTGGGTTTGTCGCTGCGCATAGGACGCGAGTCTGCGACATGCCGACGCTCGCCCGATTCGGTAGCGGAGCGACTTTCTTTCGACGGCTCGACCGCTGCAGCGAGCGGTTCCTGGGCTGTCAGGGTGGCGAAGGCGTCGAATACTTTCTGGCACTGGCCACAACGGACCTGCCCGCCCGATGCCTGCAATTGCTGCGTGGAGACACGGAAAGTGGTCTCGCAATTGGCACAGCGGGTATACAGATCCATGCCACTTGCCTCAGCTCAGGCGGGTACCGCTCAAGCGCACCCAGCCTTCGTCCAAGGCTGGGGATTCGATATCGAACCAGCACCGATAAGCGTCGGCTACATCGGCTGCCTGTGGGGGCAGGATCCCCGATAGCACCAGCCTGCCGCCCGGCAGGGTCAGCCTTGCCAGCAGTGGCGCGAGGATTTTGAGAGGATTGGAAAGAATATTTGCCAATACGACATCTGCCGGCTCGGGCGAAGCTTCATCCACGTTGGAAAAATCGGCGATCACGCCATTGCGTTGCGCATTGTAGCGGCTCGACAGCACGGCCTGCGCGTCGATGTCGACGCCTCGCACGCGAGCAGCGCCAAGTTTCGCCGCCGCTATCGCCAGAATGCCGGAGCCGCAACCATAGTCGATTACGCTGCAACCGGGGGACATGTTCCGGTCCAGCCAGTCGAGGCACAAACGTGTGGTGGGATGACTACCCGTGCCGAAGGCGAGGCCCGGATCGAGAATGATGTTGACCGCCTCAGGATCCGGGCTGGAATGCCAGCTCGGAATGATCCACAGCCGCACGGACGCGCGGATCGGCATGAATTGGCTCTGAGTCAGCCCGACCCAATCCTGTTCTGCGATCTCGGTGATCTTGTACTCGGTTGAGACAGAATAACCGGCTGCGGCGCTGGCACGTTTGATCGCATCCCGCAAGTTCGTCTCGGGTTCAAAAAGCGCAACTATGCGATTGCGGCCAAATGCCGGTTCGAGGCCTTGACCAGGCTCGCCGAATATCGGCGTTTCACGGTCCGTCCCGGCCTGTGCATCGGCGATGTCGACCGAGAACGCCCCGGCCTCGAGCAGCGCGTCCGATAATGCCTGGACCTTCGCGGCGTCCACCTTCAATTCGATCGCGAGCCAGGCAATGGGCGCCTCCCTGATATCCGCTGCTACTCGGCCTTGCCGTACTTGGCGAGCTTCTCTTCCAGGTAGTGAATGCTGGTGCCGCCGCGCATGAACGAGGTATCCAGCATGAGCTCCTGGTGCAGAGGCAGATTGGTTTGAATGCCTTCCACGATCATCTCGGACAATGCAATACGCATTCTCGCGACCGCCTGCTCCCGCGTATCGCCGTAGGCAATAACCTTGGCAATCAGCGAATCATAATAGGGCGGCACGACGCACCCGGCGTAGACATGGGAGTCCACCCTGATGCCCGGGCCGCCCGGGACGTGCCACGATGTAATGCGCCCCGGTGATGGCGTGAACTTGAACGGATGCTCCGCATTAATCCGGCATTCAATGGCATGCCCGCGAAAATTGACATCCTTCTGGCGAAACGGCAGCTTCTCTCCGGCGGCAACCAATATCTGCGTCTTGACTATGTCCACCCCGGTGATCATCTCGGTGACCGGATGTTCCACTTGGACGCGGGTGTTCATTTCAATGAAATAGAACTCGCCCTTTTCGTAGAGGAACTCGAAGGTACCGGCGCCGCGGTAGCCGATCTTGCGGCAGGCATCGGCACAGCGTTCGCCTATGCGCACGCGCTCCTTCATCGGGATCAGCGGCGCGGGAGCCTCCTCGATGACTTTCTGATGGCGGCGCTGCATGGAGCAATCGCGATCGCCTAGATAGACGGCATTACGGTGTTCATCGGCAAGCACCTGGATCTCGACGTGACGCGGGGTCTCGAGAAACTTTTCCATGTACACGGTCGGGTTGCCAAACGCGTTCTTCGCCTCCTGGCGCGTCATGGCCACGGCGTTGATCAATGCGGCCTCGGTATGCACGACACGCATGCCGCGGCCGCCACCGCCCCCTGCAGCCTTGATGATGACGGGGTAGCCGACTTTGCGTGCAATCTTGACGATTTCCTGTGGCTGCTCCGGCAATGCACCCTCGCTGCCCGGCACAACGGGAACGCCCGCCTTGATCATCGTGTTCTTGGCGCTGACCTTGTCGCCCATCAGGCGAATGGTGTCGGGACGCGGGCCGATGAATACGAATCCGCTTTTCTCGACGCGCTCGGCAAAATCGGCGTTCTCGGAAAGAAAACCATAACCCGGATGAATAGCTTCGGCATCGGTTACCTCGGCCGCACTGATAATCGCCGGTATATTGAGATAGCTGTCGGCGGACGCCGCGGGGCCGATACAAACCGATTCATCGGCAAGGCGCACGTATTTGGCTTCGGCATCGGCGACCGAGTGCGCTACAACGGTCTTGATCCCCAGTTCGCGGCAAGCGCGCTGGACACGCAGGGCGATTTCGCCCCGATTCGCGATGAGTATTTTTTCAAACATGCTGGACGCTGGCTGCGCGGCGCGGCTCCGCGCCGGCCGGACAGATGGTTACCCGATAATGAATAGTGGTTGGCCGTATTCGACTGGTTGGCCGTTTTCGACCAGCACTTTCTTGACGACGCCACTCTGGTCCGCTTCGATTTCGTTGAGCAGCTTCATCGCTTCGATGATGCAAAGCGTCTCCCCCGCGGTGATGTTCTGGCCGATTTCGACAAACGGTTTCGAGCCGGGCGCCGAAGACCGATAGAAAGTTCCCACCATCGGCGACTTCACCAGATGCCCCTCTGGCTCTGCCGGCGCCTCGCCTGCAGCGGGCGCTGCTATCACCGCGGTCGTCGGGGCCGCCGCCGCAGGCGCAATCGCCTGCGGGATGGTCATCATCCCCGGGTGTCCAGGACTGCCGACGCGGTTGATCCGGACCTTCTCTTCGCCCTCGGTGATTTCCAGTTCGGCGATGCCGGACTCTTGCACCAGATCAATCAGTTTTTTCAGTTTTCTAAGGTCCATTGGGCTAGTCCCTATTTCGTGGGCGCATGAGCAATCGCGTAGGCCAGCGCGTATTCGTAGCCCCTGGAACCCAGACCGCAGATCATGCCCACCGCAAGATCGCTGAAGTAAGAATGACGCCGGAATGGTTCCCGGGCATGGACGTTCGACAGATGCACCTCTATGAACGGTATCCGGACCGCCGCGAGCGCGTCCCTCAGAGCGACGCTCGTATGCGTGAACGCGGCGGGATTGATGATGATGAAATCCACTCCGGCCTGAGGGGCCTGCTGAATTCGTTCGATCAGTTCGAACTCGGAATTGCTCTGGAAGCTGTTCATCCTGATGCCAGCGCTGACAGCCTGGGCAGCCAATCGGTTGCCGATGTCGGCCAGCGTCTCCCCCCCGTATATCTGCGGCTCCCGGGTGCCGAGAAGATTCAGGTTAGGGCCGTGCAATACCAGAACCTTCCGGAGGCTTGGCGCGGCGGTAGACCGCGTCTCGCCACCCTTCGAGGTGGTTTTCATGGCGGTCAGTTTGCCGCAGTTAGGCGGCTTTTGTCCAGATTTGAGCGAAATTGAGGCCCCCATCTGGATCGAGGCGCATCGGTCTAGCCCGCCGCGGGCCGCGGGTTCCTACTTTGGCACGCTCCTATTTAGGGCATGACGGGAACTGATCGCCTCAAGTAGGTCAATTAGCGATATTTAACTGAACTTACACGCTTTCTGCGGACCCTTGCCGGCATTTATAGGCTCCATATCGGAAGTAGAGCATCTCCATCCGAACATGCCAAAGGTGGGCAGTCTATAAACTCCCCCTTAATGCGCACTTGCGATGCGCGTCAGGATCGGAAGAAAGCGTGCCGCTGACCGATAGCCGATTACCCGCGAATCGTCGATTTCCTCGCCTAAGCGATCGAAGAAGATAATTCCGGGCGGTCCGAAAAGACCAAAGCGCTTCAAGAGGGCGGCATCGGCGGCAGAATTGGCGGTAACGTCGACTTGGAGTAACAGCATCGATTCAAGGCGCCTTCTTACGTCGGCGTCGCGAAATGTCAAGCGCTCCATTTCCTTGCAGGACACACACCAGTCGGCATAGAAGTCCAGCATGACGGGTTTACCGGTCTGTGCAAGGGCCCGGTCAAGTTCCGTGACCGATGCCACGCGAACGAAAGGGGTCGGCATTTCCCCGGCGTCCGCCCGCATGCGCAATCCGGACAGAGGCTGCAAGAGATCGCGTCCGCCAGAAAGTCCGCCAACCAATAAGGCAACGCCGATCAACAGAACAATGACGCCAACCCCCTTCCAGAGCTTGCGCAAACCACTTGCCCCGGCCGGCAGAGGATCGATGGCATGAAGATAGATCCCGGAAATGATCAGCAGCGCGGACCAGCACAGCATCTGGACGATGGTGGGGATGAGAGGCGAAAGTATCCAGAGTGCCGTCCCAAGCAACAGAACACCGAATAAATTCTTCACGCTCTGCATCCATGCCCCGGCCTTCGGCAATAGCGCACCGGCTGAAGCTCCGATCAGGAGCAGCGGCAGGCCCATACCCAGGCCCATCATGAATAGCGCCGAACCCCCGAGCAGCGCATCGCGCGACTGACTGACATAGAGCAGTGCCCCGGCCAGCGGCGCCGCGACGCACGGCCCCACGATGATAGCCGACAGCGCGCCCATGACAAATACCCCTGTCACCGTGCCCGGTGTAAGCCTGTTGCTGGTTTCGGTCGCGCCGGTCTGCCACGCACTCGGCAATTGCAGATCGAAGAAGCCGAACATGGACAACGCCAGCAATACAAACACGCCGGCAAACGCGCCCAGCACCCAGGGATTTTGCAACGCGGCCGACAACAGGGTTCCCGACAACCCGGCGAGGACACCGGCAATCGCGTATGCGAGCGCCATGCCGATAACATAAGTCGCTGACAAGGTAAATCCGCGCAGCCGCGTCACCTTGGTGCCTTGACCGGCAATTATCCCGGACAGAATGGGAATCATCGGCAGCACACACGGCGTAAACGACAGCAGTAACCCGAAGCCGAGAAAACTGGCCATGGCCAGCCCGAAGTTGCCGGTTCTCAGCAACCCGGCGATCTGCCGGTCTTCCGCAGGCTGCTGGATCGAAGCGGCCGCGGGCGAGGCGACTTCAGCAGCGGATTGCGTCGGGGTAACGGACGCCGCAAGAGCCGCGAGCGTTATCGGAAGCTGCCGGGTTACTGGAGAATAGCAGAGCCCTTTTTCACTGCAGCCTTGAAAACCGACGTTCAAAACCAAAGAAATCTGCTCCGGGACATGTCGTTGCAGTCGGATCAGGGCCTGCACCGGGACATGGAATACCTCGGTCTCGCCGAAATTCGGATCCTGCTTCGGCTCTCCACGGGGCAACTGCACGGTCTCGATTTCGGCGTTCGCGTCGGGATCGAGCGAGAACCGGATCTTGTCGCGATACAAATAGTAGTTCTCCGCCGGACTCAGCCGCGCAACCAGCGTTTGCGTATCCGCCGCGCGAACTTCGACGGCAAACGCCTTTTCAACCGGAAGAAATTCTTCTTCGCCCGCAGACGGTGCGGCCCGGCCCTGCAGTCGCGCAAGCAGCCCTGAGGATTTGCCCGGGTGACCCGGGCCGCCGTCCGCATACGCCGCGGGAAGCAGTTTCACGCTTTGGGTCAAGGGCGTATAGCACACGCCAACGTCGGCGCAACCCTGGGAAACAGCGTTCAACGTAAAACCTGCGGCCGAGACTCCTGACTTAAGAGGCAGATCGATTACCAGGGTGCCGCGATAAGTCTCCACCTTGCCGAAGAATTCGTCCTCCCTGGCGGTGCCGGCAGGCAAACGCGGCGAGCCGAACTTTACCGAGCCCGGCGCGGCCGTAAAGCGCAAGCGATCACGATACATGTAATAGCCGTCCGCAATCTGATAGCGCACTTGAACCGTTTTCGGCTCGACGATCTTTGCCGAAAAACGGAATGCGACATCCGCTTCCAGTAGCTCGTCCGCGGCAACGGCCGGGCCGCACACGATCGCAGGCAGAATTGCCAGCAACAGGGCGATGGAACGTTCGGCAAGAAATTTCACGGTTGCGGTATCGAAGTCAACTGCGCGTCTACTCAGCGATGGACTGCGTCGCCAGCCAGTCCAGATATCTGGGCAATCCAGCTGTGAGAGAGACGCCGACAATCTCCGGAAGTTCATACGGGTGATGGGCGAGAATTTCCTGTTCGAGGCGCGAATAGGCGCAGAGCGATGTCTTGATCAGCATCGGCACTTCAGTGGCAGTCTCGACCTTGCCCTTCCAGCGATAGACGGAAGTACACTCGCCGAGGATGTTTACGCACGCCGCATGGCGACGCTCGACCAGCAAGCTCGCCAGCCGGGTTGCAGTTGCCCGGTCCGGAAGACTGGTCATCACAATAATGGTGTCGCGATTGTCGATGTCCATGCGATCCTCCTCTGGTGCGCGATCCTTCGATCGATCTGCATCGATAAGAACTATTTCGTTGCTTCCCAGGCCGCCGCGACGCCCTGCTGCGCGGACGGATATCGCAATCGCACGCGCAACTCCTTCTTCAAGCGCCCATTGCAGAGCCGGCGCGATTCACGCATGAACGACAGCATGTTCTCGGGAAGTTCCATTTGCGCGGCATCCCAACTCACGCGTGGCGGACGCGGGAGATTGAACTGCTCCGCGACCATGTCGAAATATTCCCCCATCTTCATCCAGCAGCCGTCCGACGCGTTATAGGCACGCCCGCCGCGTCCACGGGTAAGCGCCGCCAATGCAGTACGTGCCAGATCATCGGCGTGGATGTGGTTTGTATAAGGATCCCGCGCCGGCACCAAAGCCGGCATGCCGGCTTTGAGGCGGGCAAGCGGCAGCCGCGCGGCGGAATAAATTCCGGGTGCGCGAAGAATACTGACCTGCACGCCATACTCGACGCCCCACCTGCGCAACTGTTGTTCCGCATCGAGCCGGCGTTTTGCGCGATCGCTGAACGGCCGCGCGCGGCGCGTTTCGTCGATCACATCGCCGGCGCAATCGCCATATACGCCGCTGGTACTGATGTACACCAGGCGCTGTGGTAGACTGCCGCCCTTCGCGAGGGCCCTGATGAGGTTGTTGGTGCGCGTATCGCGAGCGCCCGAGCCGGGCGGTGGCGCGAGATGCACGACGTCCTGGGCGAGGCCGGCAATTCGATGCAGCGTTTCCGGGCGATCCAGATCTCCGGGCACGGGCATGACGCCTTGCGCACGCAGCGTTGGGTAGCGGTTCTGCGAGTGCGTCAGCGCGTAAACGCGCCAGCGGCCCTTCAGCACTTTGGCCAGGCGCAAGCCGACATCGCCGCAACCGATGATAAGCAATCGTCTCATGCGGTCATTTTAACCCGGACCCCGATCGGCTTCGGCAGAGTATCGACGTTATGTCTCGTCAGGTAACAATCAATCCCAGTAACCATACCTTCACCTGCGGCGAGGGTGAGACCGTGCTGGCCGCGGCACTGCGGGCGGGCTATACGCTGCCCTACGGGTGCCGCAACGGCGCCTGCGGCGCCTGCAAGGGCAAGATCCTCGAGGGCAGTGTGGACTATGGCAATCCGCAGCCGTACGTCCTGGCCGAACTCGAGAAAAAGGCGGGTTTGGCGCTGTTCTGCCAGGCCACGCCGCTCACCGACCTCGTTATCGAAGCGCGCGAAATACGCGGCGTCGGTCAACTCGATATCCGCAAGCTGCCTTGCCGGGTGCAGGAAATGCACAGGGTTGCCGCGGACGTCATCGTGTTGAAGCTGAAGTTGCCGGCGAACGAACGCCTGCAGTTTCTCGCGGGCCAATACATCGACATCCTGATGAAGGACGGCAAGCGCAGATCGTATTCGATGGGCAATCCACCCCACGACGACCAATATATCGAGCTGCACGTGCGCAACATGCCCAACGGCGCTTTCACCGAGTCCGTCTTCAACAAGATGAAGGAAAGGGACATCCTGCGCTTCGAGGGACCCCTTGGCACCTTTTTCATGCGCGAGGATTCGGACAAACCGATGGTCATGGTCGCGAGTGGCACCGGTTTCGCACCGATCAAGAGCATCATCGAACATGCGTTCCATATGGGATCCACGCGTCACATGGTGCTTTATTGGGGCGCTCGCCGTCCGCTGGACTTGTACATGGCGAATCTTGCGGGTAAATGGCAACAGCAGCACGACAACTTCCGCTTTATCCCGGTCGTTTCAGATGCGATAGCCGAAGACAGCTGGCACGGACGCACGGGATTCGTGCACAAGGCAGTCATGGAGGATTTCCCCGATCTGTCCGGATATCAGGTGTATGCCTGTGGCGCCCCAGTAGTTGTAGAGTCCGCTCACAAGGACTTTACGTCCCTGTGCCGTTTGCCCGAGGACGAGTTCTACTCCGACGCCTTCACCCCCTCCGTCGACCCCAAGCCTGCTACTGCCTGATTCCCTCGGTCTTCACCGCAAAGACGCAAAGGCGCAAAGGACACGCGAAGGAATACAAATTGAAGTAGAAAACCTGGGCTGGTGTTGTCGGTACCACTTGTGTCGTGAACGCAATGGGTACGGTACGACAACGGAAAATCTCTCTACCGAATGCCCGTCCACCCCTGATCCTGTTCCTCTATTCCGTCTCTTGCATTTCTTTGCGTTCCCTTTGCGCCTTTGCGTCTTTGCGGTGAAAGGGCCTAGCCGCTGTTGCGCAAACCCGCGGCGATGCCATTGATCGTCAGCAGGATCGCGCGCCGGATCCCCTCATGGGTTTCGCCAGCGCGAAAGCGCCGCAGCAATTCCACCTGCAGGTGATTGAGCGGATCGATATACGGTGAACGGTTGCGCAGGCTCCGCGACAGCGCCGGATTGGCCTCAAGCAATTCGCTCTGACCGGTGATCGTTAGCAGGTAACGCACCGTGCGGCGCCATTCGTCCTGGATCTGCGCGAAGATGCTTTCGCGCAGTTCTACCTCAGTCACCAATTCCGCGTAGCGTGAAGCAATGCTGATATCGCTTTTTGCCAGCAGCATGTCCATGTTCGACAGAAGGGTGCGGAAGAATGGCCACTCCCGGTACATCTTTTGCAGCAACTGCATGCCGCTTTCGCCGCGACGCGCGATCAATTCTTCGGCTGCGGCGCCGAAACCATACCAGCCCGGCAGCATGATGCGCGACAGCGACCACGAAAATACCCACGGGATCGCTCGCAGGTCTTCGATGCGATCGGTCTTCCTGCGCGAGGCTGGCCGGCTGCCGACATTCAGATCGGCAATTTCGGTAATCGGCGTCGCGCTGCGAAAGAACTGCACGAAGCCCGGCGTTTCATAGACCAGCTTTCGGTACGCAACGAATGCCGTCGCGCTCATTTCTTCCATGACTTCAAGATAAACGGCCTGTTCACCGCTTTTACCCTTAAGCACGGTCGCCTCGAAGGTTGCCGCCAACAGGGTCTCCAGATTGCGCCGGCCAATATCGGGATCGGAATACTTGCTGGCAATCACTTCACCCTGCTCGGTGATGCGGATCTGTCCCGCAACGCTGCCGGGCGGTTGCGCGAGAATGGCCTGGTAACTCGGTCCCCCGCCACGGCCAACCGAGCCGCCACGGCCATGAAACAGCCGCAGCTTCACGCCATGGCGCGCGAATACTTTGACGAGTTCGACTTCCGCCTTGTAGAGCTCCCAGTTCGCGGTAAGGAATCCACCATCCTTGTTGCTGTCGGAATAACCGAGCATCACTTCCTGGACGTCATCGCGGCTCGTGAGCAACTGCCGGTAATAGGGCTCTGAGAACAACTGGTCCATGATCGGGCCGCACTCGCGCAGGTCCGCGATCGTCTCGAACAACGGGATGATGTTCATTTCCAGCCGCGGCTTGTCGCCCGCGTGCAGCAATCCGACTTCCTTCAGCAGGAGCGCAACTTCGAGCAGATCACTGACGCCGTCGGCCTTGGAGATAATGTAGTTTGGCAACGCCTGGGCGCCAAATCGGCGGTGCATCTGTCCGGCGGTATCGAGGATCGCCAGCTCCTTCGCAACATCTTCGCTGTATTCGAGGTAAGGGGAACGCAGCAATCGGGGCAGCTTGAGTTCTTGCAGCAACCACTGGCGACGCTGATTTTCGTCGAGTCTCGCATAGCTCTCCCGACGCGCGCCGAGCGAGAACAACTCGCCGACGACTTGTTCGTGCACGCCGCTGTGCTGGCGCATGTCCAGCGGCGCCAAATGAAAGCCGAAGATGTCTGCCGCCCGCAACAAATTGCGCAATCTGCCTCGCGCAACGCGCCTGGAGCCGTTGGCCGCCAGCGAGTCCGCCAGTACCGCAAGGTCCCGGGCGAATTCGGCGTTGTCCCGATAGGCTTGGGCGTGGGCGACTGCCGGCCTGTCGGGCACGCGATGACCGAGCGCATGCGAGGTCGCGGAGAGCCGCGCATAGATCCCCGTCAACGCGCGACGATAGGGTTCGTCACGGCGATGCTCGGAAACATCCGGCGAGCAAGCCGCCAGCTCATCGAGTGCCGGCGTGGTTTCCACGATGCGCACAGATTGCGAAAGTTCTCCGCCCAATTGGTGAAGCTCATCGAAATAGAAATCCATCGCGGTGGCGGACTGTCGCGCAAGCGCGTGCCGCATCACGTCATCGGTCACGAACGGATTGCCGTCGCGATCGCCGCCGATCCAGCTCCCCAGTTTGAAGAAGTTCGCGCAGCGGACCTGGCCGAAGTTCCGATCCGCGAGAAGATCTTCGATCTGCGCATAGAGCCTGGGCAGTTGACGCAGAAAGGTATAACGATAGTAGGACAAACCGTTTTCGATCTCGTCATTCACCGTCAAGCGCAATTCGCGCAGGATGCGGGTCTGCCAAAGCGTGAGCACCACGCGACGCAGCGCCTCTTCGTTCTGCAGCAGTTCATCCGGCGTGAGCTGGATGCGGTCTCGCTCGGTCAGCAGCCGCGCGATCTCCAGCTGGCAGTCGAGAATGCTCTTGCGCTGCACCTCTGTCGGATGCGCGGTCAGCACCGGCGAGATCAACGCATGGGAGAAAAATTCCGCAACCTGCTCCGAGGTGACGCCGTCGTCTCGCGCGCGGGCCAGCGCGAGCGCCATGCTGCCTTCCGGCGGAGCCGAGCCGGCGATCAGATGGGCGCGGCGGCGCCGGTTGTGGTGCTGATCCTCCGCAATATTGGCCAGCTGCGAAAAATAGCTGAACGCCCGCACGACCGCGATGGTGCGAACCGGGTCGAGCTTGTTTAGCATGGCCTCCAGTTCGCGTTTGGCCGCCGGATCGCGGTCCCGGCGAAATCGGATTGCGTTCTGTCGCGTGCGTTCGATCAGGTCGTATATCGCCTCACCCTCCTGTTCGCGCAGGGTATCGCCGAGGATGCGGCCCAGCAGGCGGATATCTTCTCGCAACGGCGATTCCTTGTCGGTTGCGACCGGATTCTGGCTTACAGCATTCATGTGGAGAACTTCAGTCATGGGTTCGCCGTTCGAGATGTGCGGCATGGAGGACATTTGAGCGCGGCATCGGCGCTACGACGGTGCGCAATATCAAACCACGGGCCTTCTGCGCCCGCCGGCGTGTTGCGCCAACTGTTCCAGGGTAACCTCAAGCGCCTTTTGATAAGCGGCCGCGGCCTCGACGGGTTTGCCCTCGCGCTCGAGCAGGCGTCCCAGGTCGAGGTGCGCCGAGTGCGTGGACTCGATAGACAGACTGGCTTCGAGATAACTGCGTGCCTTGCCCCATAAACCCTGGTGGGCGCAAAGCCGTCCCAACGTCAGCAGCAGCACCGCGTCGCGCGGGTGCTGCTCAAGCCACTTTTCCGCTCGCTCCAACTGCTGCCTTACGTCCGTGCCGAGACATTCGGAGTAGTTTGCCAGCAGTGCCGGATCCCACTGACGCGCGAGTCCCTCCTCCACAATCTTGTGCGCTTGCCCACAGCCGCCCAGCGCGATGAAGGATTGCGCTGCCGTTGCAGCGATGCGCGGATCATATCGATCCTCCGAAGCAAGCCGGTCCCAATATTCTTGCAGTGATTTGTCATCCACCGCCTTGCGCTTGAGGCTTTCGATGACGGCTTGCCGGCGCAGTTGGGCCACTACCGGACGCTCGAACACTCCGCGCTTCTCGAGTTGGGGAATGAGCGCCAGCACACGTTCCCAGTTCATTGCCATCTGCTGCGCACGCAATTCCAGGCGAAGCGCCCCAGTATGCTTCTGCGGAAGCCTCTTCAACACGTCCAGAGCATCGTAATAACGACGCTCATCGAGCAGCATTTCCGCTTGCGCCATGAACCTCATGGCGTCTTCGTCGGGATCGGCGCTGGCGGACTTGGCCAGATATTTGTCGCGGGTGGCATAGGCACGCATGCCGTGCGCGGCGCGCGCAGCCAGCATGGCGGAAAGCGCCGGAGATTCGCCGGCCTTGAGCGCTGCGGAAGCCGCTTTTTCCGCCCGCCCGAAGCGGCCCTCGAAGAAATTGACCAGCGCTTCGTTGAAGACCGACCGCGCCCGGTTCTCCGCGTGCCTTTTCCGCGACGCGCGCACTCGCGACGGCATGGCTGCCGTGGCGATGATGGCACGCAGCAGCGCGTAGACGATGAAGAAGACCGACAGCGCCAGCACGATCGTCAGATTGAGCGAGACCTCGGCGCGCCATGGCGGCAAGACCAGCAGTACGTAACCGTTGTTGTAGCGTGCCGCAATCACCAGACCGACCGCGACAGCAAACAAGCCCGATACCCACAACAGCACCCGCATCAGATCCCCTCGCCCGGTCCTGGCCGCATTGAATCAACGAAGTGTTCGTTCGCGCACGAGCTTGATATTTCGGGCCGCATCCAGGCTCGCGGAAATATCCGGCAACTGGGTACCGATGTCCGTCTGGATCAGCTGCTTCAGCGTGGATTGCGCGGCGGCAACTGCTTTGTCCGAGCCGTCGTAATAACGGGTCAGCCAGTCGGAAGCGGCCTTCGAATCGGCCTTGAAACTCGCTTCATTGTGCGCGAGAAGCGCCAAGCGCACACCGAGCAGGCGCAATTTCAGGTTCTCCCGCAGGAAGAATGCCTGATCCGGCGACAGCAGCGGAACCTCGGGTTTTTCGATATTCTGGATGCGGATCAAATCGCGCAAGTCGTTCTTCGCCTCGCGCCATATCTGCGGCCAGAACCCGCTTCCGGTCGACGCCGGTTCTGGACTCGGCCGCTCGGGGCGCTGCTCCATGGCCAGCGTCAGTGTGTCGACCTGATTGATGACGTTGTCCAGGCGCAACGCCATCCCCACCGCGTCAACGTAAGGTACGGCTTTCAAGCGCTCGATGTCCTCATTGATCACGCGGCGTAAAGCGGTCAGTTGCGGCCGATCCATGCGCGCGAGTCGCGCATCGGCCGTTTCCAGGGCAATAAGGGCTGCCCTTACATTGCCCGCAAGTTGGAGCTGCTGGTTGGCAATCAGCAGAACCTGTTCGACCTCCGCCAGCGTCCACTCATCACGGCTGCGGGTCAGATCGCGATAGAGCGACTCGATCGCAAGGCGTTGATTCTGGATTTCAACTATCCGCGACTCGAGTTGCCCGAGCCTGGCACTGACATCGCTCAGGTTCTCGCGCGATTGCGCCGCCAGCATGCGGGTTTCGCGACTCAGAACATCGGCTTCGCCCAAACGCCTGGCGACCTCGTGCTCGAGCACGCCGATACTGCGGCGCGATTCGAACCATTGCCATGCTGCGATCGCGACCGCGAGGAGCGCCAGCAGCAATGCCAGGATCGCCAGAGGCTGCCGCCGCGGCTTCAAGGCCGCCGGCAAGGCGGTCACCGGATGCGTATCGTCGGACTGATCGGCCATAATAGTTTGCGTGAAATCCAATGCATCATGAAGCGGCGTGAAGCGGTCGCAAACGTGCGAACCAGGTTATCAATCCTGCCACCAGGGCTTCGTCGCCATAGCCGGCGACAAACACACGTTCCACGCCGCGAGAAAATGCCGTGGCAGCCACGCGCGGATGGGGAACGAAAAACGGCGTACCAAGCAACCAGGGGCATCGCGCATCGCCGGCCATCTCGAACAGGTTCGTCACGATGGTCGAACTAGTGGCGATGCAGGCCTTCAAATCGCCGCTTCGCCATAATGGCAGCAATTCCCCCATCTCGCGACCAGGCCTGACCCGGCGATAGCACTCGAGGTAGTCGACTTTGGCACCGCGTGAACGCAGCGTCTGACCCAGAAGTTCGCGGCCTCCCTCTCCTCTGATCACCAGAACCCGGCTGCCGGCGAGCGGCAGCGACGACAACTCGCGAATCAAGGCCTCGCTGTCGAAGCCCTCCCGCGGCGAAATGATGTTCCGCGTGCCGGATTTTTTCAACTCGGCTGCGGTTCCCGGTCCGACTGCGGCGACGCTGGCGTGAGCGGACAGGCCGCCATGCTGCAGAATGTGCGGCATGGCCACGCGAACCGCATTCGGGCTGACGAAAATCAGCAGGCCGAATTGTTGCAGGTCATCAAGCGCCGCCACCGTGGCGAGCGCCGGCAGCGGCTCTATGCTTATTGCCGGAAATAAAATGGGCTCGCCGCCTGAGGCCTCGATCAGCTCCGCGAGATGCGCCGACTGGCCTGACGGCCGTGTTATCAACACCCCGACTCCCGCCAGCTCGGGCTTCATTCGGGCAGACCGTCCAGCGCGGCCAGAATCTCGCGTGCGCCCTTGGCGATCAGACGCTGCGCTAGCGCGTTGCCAAGTTCCTGCGGCAAACCCGAACGCGGCGCGCTGAACTCGTCAATAACCATGCGGCGTCCGTCAGGACTGGCGACGAACCCGCGCAACCGTGCACTGCCGGCGCTGATCTCGGCGAAACCGCCCAGCGGTACTTGGCAACTGCCGGCAAGGGCCCGGCTAAAGGCGCGCTCGGCTTCCACGCACCAGCGGGTGTCCGCGTGATTCAATGGAGCCAGCGCCGCGATCACGTCACTGCGCTCGGAACAGCACTCGACCCCGAGCGCACCCTGCCCGACCGCCGGCAGGCTGTACGCCGGCTCGAGAATCGTCGCGATGCGCGCCGAAAGTCCGAGGCGCTTGAGCCCCGCGGCGGCAAGGATGACGGCAGCGTACCTGCCCTCGTCCAGTTTGCGCAGACGCGTCTGCACGTTGCCGCGCAGGGGTTCAACGCGAAAGTGGGGAAAGCGCGCACGCAACTGACTCGCGCGCCTGAGGCTGGAAGTGCCGATGACGCTGCCCGGGGGCAGACTCTGCAAATCCCGATACAAGTTTGACACCAATGCGTCCCGCGGATCCTCGCGCTCGGTAATCGCCGCAATACTGAATCCGGGCGCCAGATTCATCGGCACATCCTTCATCGAATGCACCGCGATGTCCGCCTGTCCCGATTCGAGCGCGAGCTCGAGTTCCTTGACGAACAGCCCCTTGCCGCCGATCTTGGAAAGCGGCGTGCCGAGCGCGCGGTCTCCCTCCGTGGTCATGCCCAGCAGTTGCGTGCGCATCGTCGGATAAAGCGCGCGCAGCCTGGCCTCGATGTGGCTTGCCTGCCACATCGCCAGTGCGCTCTCGCGGGTGGCGATGACGATTTTTGAAGGATGATTCACGCAGGAACGAAGACCTCGGGCCGCTTACTCGAACGAAGAGAATTTCCGGGGCCCCCGCTGGCGCTTCATGATCAACTGGCGATCGCCAAAGTGGTTACTTTTCCAACGAACTTCGTAGCATCCACGCGGTTTTTTCATGAACTTCCATGCGCTGGGTCAGCAAGTCCATGGTGGGCTGGTCGCCGGCCTTTTCGGCCGCGGGAAAAGCCTTGCGTGCCGTGCGGGTAACGGCCTCGTGTCCTTCCAGCAGGATCTTGATCATGTCCAGCGCCTTCGGCATACCCGCCGTTTCCTCGATCGATGCGAGCTTCGACAGACCCTCCACGATCTTGAGGCGCTCCTTGTCGTTGATACCGAGATCAGCGGCCATGATGTTTGTTTCCTTGTCAGCTTAAAATGAGTCATGCCGGATGATAGGCCAATTCCGCGCCGCCTTCACCGAAGCGGCTACCTGGTCACAGCGGACTTCGGCCGAACTCCTTGACCATGTGCTGTTGGCGGCGGCTGACCGGCAATTTCTCATCCAGGCCGTTCAGAATCACGGCCCAGCGCGATTCGCCCGCTTCCACGGATTCCTTCTCGAAACCGATAATGTGCGCCCTGGCCACCAGGCAACTGCGATGAATGCGCACGAATTGATCGGCGAACTCCTGCTCCAGCCGGGACAGCGACTCTTCCACGAGATGCTCCCGCGCGGCCGTGCGTACCGTCACGTACTTGAGCTCGGCCCGCAGATATCGTATATCGGACACGGCGATCAGCATCACCTTGCCACGTTCCTGCACGGATAGATGCTTGCGCGGCTCGGGGGCGATTCTGCGCAGGACGTCCAGACGCAACGGCGTGATCGCCCGCGCTCTGGTCAAGGCGTCGTGCAAGCGGCGCAACCGGATCGGCTTGACCAGGTAGTCGACTGCATGCAACTCGAATGCCTGCAGCGCGTGGTCATTGAAGGCCGTGGTGAAAATCACCGAGGGCGGTTCCTCGAGTTTCAGCAAGTGCTGGGCCGCTTCGAGTCCGTCCATCTCCGGCATGCGGATGTCGAGCAGCACCACGTCGGCCGGCGTTTTCTCCAGCAACGCGAGCAACCCGCGTCCGCTTGCCGCTTCGCCGACAAGTTCGATCGGGAAGCTGCCGGCGCAGTCTTCCAGCAGATCGCGGACACGACTGCGGGCCGGCGTTTCGTCATCAACGATGACCACCTTCAATGCCTGCGGGTGTTTCGTCATTCGTCCGCTTTGACGTACGGGACCGTAATATGCACTTCGTAGTCGCTGTCGCCGACACGGGCCTGCAGGCTCGCCTCTGCGTCGAAGTGCAGCGCCAGACGCTCGCGGATATTAGCCAGAGCCATTTTGTTGCCGGCGTGGTGCTTGCCATCCTTGCGATAGGGGTTGCGCAGAACCATGTGCACCTGATCGCGGACATGGTAAATATTGACGCTGACCACCCCGGGCTCGATCGACGGCTCGATGCCGTGATAGACCGCATTCTCGAGCAGGGGCTGCAGCACCAGCGGCGGCATCAGCGCATCTTTGGGCATGTTGTCGACGTGCCATTCGATCTGCAGCCGGTCGCCCAGGCGCAGTTGCTCCAGAGCGAGATACTGGCGGCAGAGTTCGACCTCGCTTTCCAGCGGTGCAAGATCGCGATTGTCAGCCATGAGCACGCGGAACAGGTCGGCCATGTCCTCGAGCGCGGTCTCGGCGCGCCGCGGCTCGGCCCGTATCAGCGACAGCACCGCATTGATGCTGTTGAACAGGAAATGCGGCCGGATGCGTGCCTGCAGCGCTTGCAGCCTGGCCTCTGTCAGCGCCGGCGACAGGGCGCGATTGCGCAGATTGAAATACCCGATCAGGGTGAGCGTGGTTGCGACGGCAAAGAAGGCATCGCGCCCGGTGTCCTCCAATCCCATGCCGAGGACCAGCGCCCCCAAGCGCAGCACGAGAAGCGTGATGGCGAGCTCCGCGAGCACGATCAGCACGACTGCAAGACGATAGTCAATCTTGTGCAGCCACGAATTCGCCGCGCCCAGCAGCAGCAGCGAAAGGATCGCGATTGGCTGCACCACGGCGGCGATACCGACCCACTGCTGCAACAGGGTGCTCCAGTTCGACGATCTGAGCATGGCGGCAACGACACTCAGCGCCATGACCATGACCAGCACCCGCAGCACGACACCAAGATTGTGGAAATTCGGTAGCAGGGTCGCGGTGGAATTTTGATTTATACTTGCCATGTCTAAAGACGCTCAGAAACGCACGCCAAAACAATTGTTTAACGCATTCCATTGTGAACGGGGCAGACCGCCAATGCAACAACAGGAACCGCCGGCAGACAAGGACGTGAAAACGTGGTCGGGCAGATTCAGCGAGCCGGTCGCGGAACTCGTCAAACGCTATACGGCTTCCGTCAGCTTCGACAAGAGGCTGGCTGAATTCGACATTCAGGGCTCGCTCGCGCATGCACGCATGCTGCATGCGGTCGGCGTATTGTCCAAGAATGACCTTGCCGACATCGAGCGCGGCATGACGAGCATCCTCGATGAGATCCGGCAGGGAAAGTTCGTCTGGTCGATCGATCTCGAAGATGTCCACCTGAACATCGAGAAGCGTCTGACCGATCTGGTCGGCGAAGCGGGCAAGCGGCTGCACACCGGCCGCTCGCGCAATGACCAGGTGGCGACCGGCATCCGGCTTTACCTGCGTGCGGCTATCGACGAGACGCTCGCGCTCATCGCCGCATTCCAGGCCCGCCTGCTCGACCTCGCGGACCAGCATGTCGATACCGTGATGCCCGGGTTCACGCACCTTCAGGTCGCACAGCCGGTGAGTTTCGCGCACCACCTGATGGCCTATTACGAAATGCTCAGGCGCGACGCGTCGCGCTTCGCCGATTGCCGCAAGCGGCTCAATGTGCTTCCGCTGGGCGCCGGCGCGCTTGCCGGAACAACATTCCCGATCGATCGTGAACGGGCTGCAAAAGAGCTCGGCTTCGAGGGCATCTGCGAGAACTCGCTCGACGCGGTGTCGGACCGCGACTTTGCGATCGAGTATTGCGCCTGCGCGGCGCTGATCATGACGCACCTGTCCCGGCTTTCCGAAGAGCTGATCCTGTGGATGAATCCGCGCTTCGGCTTCATCCGGCTGGCCGACCGCTTCTGCACCGGCTCATCGATGATGCCGCAGAAGAAGAATCCGGACGTGCCCGAGCTCGGGCGCGGCAAGACCGGGCGCGTCATTGGCCATCTGGTGGGGCTGCTCACGCTCATGAAGGCCCAGCCGCTGGCCTACAACAAGGACAACCAGGAAGACAAGGAGCCGCTGTTCGACACCGCGGACACGCTCGGCGCGACCTTGAGGATCTATGCCGACATGGTTGACGGCATCACCGTGGACAAAGAGGCCATGCGTCGCGCCGCAATGGAAGGCCATGCCACGGCGACCGATCTGGCCGATTATCTGGTGAAAAAAGGCTTGCCGTTCCGCGAAGCCCACGAAGTCGTCGCGCGTGCCGTGCGCCGCGCAGCCGAGAAAGGCGTCGACCTCGCGCAACTGGACATGGAGGAGCTGAGGCAGTTCTCCAAACTGATCGGCACGGATGTGATCGACAAGCTGTCGCTCGAAGGTTCGCTGGCGGCGCGCGATCATATCGGCGGCACCGCGCCGAAACAGGTGCGGGCCGCCATCGCCCGCGCGCGCCGGCGGCTGAGCGGGCATTGACCGTTCCGAAGGGCGGCCGTCGCCGGCATGCGGGCGATGTTCGCCCGGCGCTCTACCGCGCCATCGATGCATTGCTGGGCGAGGTCAAAACCTGATAGATTCCGGCTGACTTTAAGGCGACCGGCGAGACGAAATACTCGCCGGACTTTTTTCTGGGAAGCATAAGAACCGGGAGGAGAGTGTATGAATACGCAGGTCTCGAAATTACTGAAGTGCGGGGTAACCCTGCTTGCAGCAGCTCTGACTGCCGCCCCCGCGATCTGTAACGCGCAGGACAAGCCGATCCGCATCGGCCTGGTGACTTTTCTCTCGGGTCCTGCTGCCGGGCCCTTTGGCGTTCCCGCGAAGATCGCCGCCGAAGCGATCGTGGATGCGCTCAATGCGGGCAAGGTTCCCGCCCCGTACGCCACCAGGGGATTCGGCGGCACGCCACTGGAACTGGTGGTGGTCGACGAAGCGGGAGGCGCGACCAAACAAGTAACCGAATTGCGCAATCTTGTCGAACGCCAGAACGTCGATTTCGTGATTGGCTTTATCAGCAGTGGCGATTGTGTGGCCGTGGCGCCGGTAGCCGAAGAACTCAAGAAGATCACCATCCTGTTCGACTGCGGCACGCCCCGCGTGTTCGAAGACGCGAGTTACAAGTACGTGTTTCGTACCAGGCCGCACGCCACCATGGACGCCGTGGCCGGGGCCATGTACCTGCTGGAGAACCGGCCCGCCGTCAAGAGCCTGGGCGGCATCAACCAGAACTATGCCTGGGGACAGGATTCCTGGGCCGACTTTACGGCCGTCATGGAGACCCTGAAACCTGAGCTCACCATCACCACGTCACAGATGCCCAAATTCGGCGCCGGTCAATACGGGCCCGAAATCTCGGCGCTGCTGCAGAGTAATTCCGACGTGATTCACTCCAGCCTTTGGGGCGGCGATCTGGAGGCCTTCATGTTGCAAGCCACACCGCGCAACCTGTTCACCCGCAGCCAGCTCATTCTGGTGGCAGGAGAACCTTACCTGCACAGATTGCCGGGGAGCATTCCCGACGGCACCATCATCGGCGCGCGCGGACCCAGCGGAGTCTATGCGCAGAAAAGCGTGTTGAACGACTGGCTGCGAACTATTTACAAGGAGCGCGCCGAAAATTATCCGAACTACCCGGCCTACAGTGTTGCCCAGGCGTTTCTCGGCCTGAAAACCGCTTATGAAAAGGCAAAAGCGCAGGGCGCGCTGGGAACCGATGAAATCATCAAGGCCTTCGAGTACGAATCGTTCGATTCGCCAAGCGGCAAGGTGATGATGAAGCTCGGCAAAGGACATCAGGCCGTGACCGGCACCGCCTATGGCACGACGCGCACGGTCAATGGTCAGATCACGGTGGGCAACATCAAATATTACCCGGTCGAGCGCGTCCAGCCTCCCGAGGGGGTAAAGAGCGTCGACTGGATCAAGGCCGGCATGAAACCCGGCAAGTGGTAAGCATCCCGCGCCAAGCCTCGCCGCGCTCCTGAACATGGCGCAGCTTCTCGCGGTACTGATCGACGGGCTGATCTACTCGTCGTGGCTGTTTATCATTGCCGTTGGTCTCACGCTGATCTACGGCGTGATGAAGATTCTCAACATTGCGCACGGCAGTCTCTACGCGCTAGGCGCTTATAGCGCCGCTTCGCTTGCCGGCTACTGGATCCGTCAAGGTTACCCGCCCATGGGCAGCTATGCGGTCATGGTAGTGGCGGCAATTCTGGTGGGCTTGGTCGCCGGTCCGGTGATCGAGCGCGGCTTGTTGCGTTTCATGTATGGCAAGGACGAGATCGTGCTCGTCCTGGTCACCTATGCGGTATTCCTGATTCTCGAAGACTTCGTCAAGCTGGTATGGGGCGTCGACCCCTACTTCATTGCGCAACCCTACGGCCTGCTGGGCAACTTCACTGTCGGTGACCTGACTTACCCGAACTACAATCTTGTGCTGTTCGGCGCCGCGGTGTTCATCGGCGTGGTGCTCGCCTGGGTCCTGACCAAAACCCGGCAGGGCAAGATGTTGCTGGCGGTGATTCATGACCGGGAAATGTCCGCGGCGATGGGCATCAACGTCGGTCGCGTGTACTTCATTACGTTCACCGTGGGCGCAATGCTCGGCGCGCTTGGCGGCGCGCTGACGGCGCCTATGATTTCGGTGCAACCCGGCATCGGTGCGGAGACCATCGTGCTCGCGTTCGCCGTCGTCGTGATCGGCGGGCTGGGCAGCCTGCCGGGAGCCGCGCTCGCGGCGCTACTCGTCGGCATCGTGCGCTCGGCTGCCGTGCATTACCGGCCGGAACTCGACCTGTTCAGTATTTACCTGGTCATGGCCGTCGTGCTGATCATGCGGCCCAAGGGCCTGTTCAGCGCACAGGAAGCCCGCAAGATATGAAGCGCGACCCGACACTGCCGATTCTGATTGCGGGATCGATCATCCTTCTCGCGCTCGGCCCGTTTCTGCCACGCTGGGCAATGTTCCTGATCAACGTGTCGTTGTGCTACGGCATCGTCGTACTCGGCATGCTGCTGCTGATGCGCACCGGCGTCGTATCGTTCGGCCATGGCCTGTACTACTGTCTCGGCGCCTACGCGGCCGGCACGCTGGATCAGGTATTCAAAATCTCGGACATGGCCGTGATGCTGGTCGCCGCCGTGATTGTCACCGCCCTGGCATCTGCCGCGCTCGGGCTGCTGCTGCGGAAATATCGCGACATCTTTTTCGCCATGCTGTCGCTGGCGTTTTCGATGATTCTGTACGGTTTGCTGGTGAAGACTTCCGCATTGGGATCGAGCGATGGGTTCAACGTCGCAGCGTCCAAGATCGCCGGCATTACCGTCGCCGGAACAGCGGTCGACCGTTACGTGCGCTATGCCTTGACAGTGGTATTCGCCTTCATTGCCGGCGTCTTCATGCACAAGTATCTGAACTCCCATATGGGCAGGCTGGCCGAGGCAATCCGCGACAACGAGTTGCGTGTCGAGTACATGGGCGCATCGGTGCGCAACGTCATTCATGTCAATTATGTGATCTCCGCGGTGCTGGCCGGCATCGGTGGCGCGCTGGCGGCGATCGCTGTCGGTCACATCGATCCGGAGATGGCATATTGGACGACCTCCGGCGAATTCGTCTTCGTCGGCATTCTGGCCGGCACCGGCAGCGTGCTCGCCCCGCTTCTAGGTGCGTTCATCTTCGAGACCATCCGCAGCTTTGCCTATGAGTATTCGCCGAACACCTGGCAAATGGCGCTCGGCATCACCATGCTGGTTGTGATCATGTTCCTGCCCGGCGGGCTGTGGTCGCTGTTCACCCGCAAGCGCAAGGCGGCCTGACATGGCCATCGTTCTCGAAGCCAGGGGATTGAACAAGAGTTTCGGCGCAGTGACTGCCGCCAACGACATCAATGTGGCTCTGGAGCAGGATGCGATAGTCGGGCTGATCGGCAGCAACGGCGCCGGCAAGACGACGTTCATCAACATGGTGACCGGCTATCTCAAACCCAGCTCCGGCACGATCACGTTCGGCGGCCGCGACATCACCCCGTTCAACCCGCGGCAGATCACCCGGCTGGGTATCTGCCGCTCGTTCCAGATTCCGCAACTGTTCAATACGCTGTCGGTTTACGACAACCTGCTGGTGGGCATCGGCATCGTCGTATCGGGAGGGAAGAATTGGGCCGAAGCCAGCCACTACGTTGGCACGCCCGGCGCAGCGGTCGATGGCATGCTCGAGCGTTTTCGACTGACCGACTATCGCGACAAGCTGGCCGGTGAACTGCCCGAAGGCATCCGTAAATTGCTCGATATCGCGATGGCGATGGCGGTGAAACCGAAGATCCTGCTGCTCGATGAACCGACGTCCGGCGTATCGGCGGACGAGAAGTTGACGCTGATGGACATGGTGATGGAAGCGGTGCGGGCGCAGAAGGTGACCGTGATATTCGTCGAACACGACATGGAAATCGTCACCCGCTACACCCAGCGCGTGCTGGCTTTTTACGAAGGCCGGGTCATCGCCGATGGCGCGCCCACCGTCGTCCTCAATGATCCAGAGGTGCGCAGGTACGTGACCGGCGAGATCCCGCACGTCACTGCCGGAGACAAGCATGCTGCGCATTGACGGACTCGACGTCTCGATCGCATCGGTGGGCATCCTGCGCGGCGTGAACATGGCGGTGCCGAGCGGAAAATTCGTGGGCCTCATCGGCCGCAACGGGGCCGGCAAGACCACGCTGATGCGCTCGGTAATGGGCATCCTGACCCCGCGCCAGGGGAACATCAGCTTCGATGGTTCGCCGCTCGGAAAAATGCCGGTCCACCAGCGCGCGCGCAATGGCATCGGCTATATGCCGGAAGACCGCCGGCTGGTGCCCTCGCTTACCGTCGAGGAGAACGTGCTGATCCCGGCCTGGACCGCGGGTGCGGCCGATCCGCGCGAGCGGCTGGCCGACGTATACAAAATGATCCCCGAGGTCGAGGCTTTCTCCGAGCGCAAGGCATTGCAACTTTCCGGCGGCCAACAAAAGCTGGTGGCGCTGGCGCGAGCGCTGATGTGCGGCACTAAACTTTTGCTGCTCGACGAACCGTTCGAAGGCGTGGCGCCGGTACTGGCCAAACGACTTGCGGAGGTGATTGCCGGGCTCAAGCAACGCGGGCTGTCGATCGTCCTGACGGAATCCGATCTGACCCACTCCCGCGAATTGCTGGACGTGATTTACTCCATCGACCGCGGCCAGGTTTCGGTCGCTGGCTGATCCAACTTACCGACGCTGCGGGCGCGGCAGTACGCGAATGAGTGAATTCGCGCTAGCGACGGTGCAGTTGAATCGTCTTGTCCGGCGCAGGAGACGGCGCATCCGTCGCACACCCCTTGCAAGTACTGCAGCCTACGGTTTCGGCGCCCGACTGCAGGCGCGCAAACCGGGCGCGCTGTGAGGCCGGCACGAGGGTGATGAGCCGGGCAATCAGCCAGCGGCGCATGACTAGCGGCATGAACAGCCATCCGGCGTAGAGGAGCGCAATGGCGACGATGAAGTAAGCAATCAGGCTCTGCATGGATCAGCCTCCCGTCAACACCAGAGCAACCCGATAAGTAACGAAGGAAGCCAGATAGGCCAGTAGAAACAGATAGCCCGCCATGATCAACGGATAGCGCATCGAATTGGTTTCACGCCGCACGATCGACAACGTCGAAATGCATTGCGGCGCAAACACGTACCAGGCGAGCAGGGAGAACGCTGTGGCGAGCGACCAACTCTGCGCGATCATCGGTGTGAGCTGTGCCGCCACGTTTTCCCCGGTCGCAGACAGCGCGTAGACCGTTCCGAGCGCGCCCACCGCGACTTCGCGAGCCGCCAGCCCAGGTATCAGCGCGATCGATATCTGCCAGTTGAATCCAATCGGCGCCAGCACCGTTTCAAGCGCCCGCCCGATTATTCCTGCAAGGCTGTACTGGATCGCCGCTCCGGTGGCGCCGGCCGGGGGCGCCGGGAACGAGGACAGGAACCACAGCAGGATGGTCAACGACAGGATGATGGTGCCGACACGCGTGAGGAAAATTTTCGCCCGCTCGACCAGTCCCGTCACGAGATTTCTCGGATTCGGCCAGCGGTAGGAAGGCAGTTCCATCATGAGCGGATGCAGCATTTTGCGTCCGGCGACGAGCTTCATGATCCAGGCGACCGCCATCGCGCTCACGATTCCCGCGAGATACAGAACGAACAGCACCACGCCCTGCAGATTGAGGAAGCCGAGAACGGTCCTCTGCGGAATGAACGCGCCGATGATCAACGCATAGACTGGCAGCCGCGCCGAGCAGGTCGTCAGCGGAGCGATCATGATCGTGGTCAGGCGATCACGCCAGTTGCCGATATTGCGCGTGGCCATGATCCCGGGGATTGCGCACGCGAAGCTCGACAGCAGCGGAATGAAGGAGCGGCCCGAGAGCCCCACCGTGCCCATCAGCCGATCGAGCATGAACGCGGCACGCGGCAGATAGCCTGAATCTTCCAGCGCCAGGATGAACAGGAAAAGAATGAGAATCTGGGGCAGGAATACCAGCACGCTGCCCGCGCCTGCGATCACGCCGTCGACGAGCAGGCTTTGCAGGATGCCATCGGGCAGCCATGTCTTCATCAGGTTGCCGGTTGCTTCGACCCCCGCCTTGATCGCATCCATCGGCAGCTGCGCCCAGCTGAAAACGGCCTGGAACATCAGAAACAGCGTCACGGCCAGGATGACATAGCCCCACAAAGGATGCAGCACAACGCGATCGAGCGCGTCGTCCACGCGCAATTCGTTCGGCGGTTCGCGCACGGCAATGGCAAGGATGCGCCGGACTTCCCGCTGGGTCGTCGCCACATCATCGCTGTCCGGTGCCTTCCATGCGGAGACAGCCACCGGGCGGTCCGACATATGGCTCTGAATCGCGCTGATCAGTTCGTCCGCTCCGCCTCGCCTCACGGCCACGGTCTGCACCACGGGCATGCCGAGCTCCCGCTCGAGCGCGGCGACATCGATCTCCACGCCACGATGCTTTGCGACGTCCGCCATGTTCAACGCCAGCACCGTCGGCAGCCCCAAGCGCTTCGCTTCAACGACAAGCCGGAGGTTGAGGCGCAAGTTGGTCGCGTCCGTTACGCACACCAGCAGGTCCGGCCGCTCTTCATGCTGTTTGGTGCCAAGCACGACGTCGCGCGTGATGGTTTCGTCCAGGCTGATCGCGTTCAGGCTGTATGCGCCGGGCAGATCCAGAACACGGATGCGCTGCCCGTTCGGCGTTTCGAACAACCCTTCTTTGCGTTCGACCGTCACGCCCGCATAGTTCGCCACCTTTTGCCGGCTGCCGGTCAGCAGATTGAACAGCGCCGTCTTTCCGCAATTGGGGTTGCCGAGCAGTGCGACGCGCAAAGCAGACTGGGAAGGGGTCATGGATTCGAGCCGGATGGCGCCGCCCCTGCCACCAGGACATGGTCGGCCTCGAAGCCGCGCAATGCGAAGGTGGTGCTGCCTATGCGCACGGCGAGGGGCTCGCGGCCCGGATAGCCGTGCGCGATGACGCGCAGGGATTCGCCTTCGACGAATCCGAGTTCGAGCAGGCGCAGGCCGATATCGCCGCCCTCGAAGGCGGACGCCCCCGTGCGCACCTCGCGGATAATGACGGTCTGACCAACGCCAATGCAGCTGAGCGGAACCAGTTTCTCCGCCATCGCCATCGAATCGGGGGACAGATCTAAAGGCATACTGCGTTCGTGAACCCGTGGTTAATGGGAATCGTTATCATTATAGGCCATCTTGCGCGCCTTCGCATCAGGGCGCTTATCGCTGCGTTGCGTCGGTGAAGAATGTGGCGATCGCCTTCCAGTAAGCAGGGTCGGCGTCGAGGTCGTTGTGGCCCGCACCGGCAAACTCACGCCAGGTCTTTGGCCCACGCCATTGCGTGAACAACGCCCGAGCATGCTCCGGCGGAACGATGGTATCCCGTTGGGCGGCAAGAACAAGCATGGGGGTGGAAATGCGCGGCGCGCGTCCGATCGAGTCGAACGGATGCTTGAGCAAGAACGACACGGGCAAGTAGGGATAGTGGCGCTGCGCCACCGCGCGAAGACTATCGTAAGGCGTCACCAGAACCAGCCTGGCGAGCGGCCGCTCGGCGGCCAGATAAACGGCGACGCCGCTGCCGAGGCTGCGGCCGATAGCCGCGATGCGAGTCGGGGCGACATCGGATCGATTCGCCGCCCAGTCGTAAAGAGCGAGCGCATCGGCGAACAGCGCCCGCTCCGAAGGGCTGCCGGCATTGCCACCATAGCCGCGATAGTTAACAGCCAGCAGCGACCACCCGGGTAAACGCGCGGCCGACGCCGCCATGTAGGACACTTCCTCCGCGTTGCCGCCGAAATAGATCGCCAGCGGCAGCCGTTCTTCAGCCGCGGCGGCCGGCCGCGCCAGCCAGCCGCGCAGCGACAAGCCATCGGGTGTTGCGATCCTCACTTCGCTGATCGCCAGGTCTGCCGCATGCGGCGGCGCGTGCGGTGCGGGTTGGTGAAAGAAAATAAGCTGATCCTGCGCAAAGTACAGCAACACCCAAAGGCCGATTGCGACTCCTATGATGATCGTTATGGCGCTAATCACGGGTCGATACAGGACGCGCTTCCAGTTCATGTCGAATCAGTGTGGAACTCGCTTACTCGCGCTCAATCGAGATGAATTCTGCGATTCAGAGCACCAGTCGCGTCTATATCAAGTGTTGACTAGTTTCAGGCCCATGGCCCTTTCTTCTACCGAATGGGAAAGCTTACGCTCGTGCAATGGTACTTCGCCCAGCTGCCTCTGCCGGGTTAGACTTGCGGCTATCCCGGGCAGCGCCAATCTCCTGATCGTGGACCGCGAAAGCCCGTGCGCCGGGTCGGAACACCACCAAACCATCTGTTGGAGGCAATCCCGAAGTGGCCGCACAGACACTACTGGACCTGATCGGAAACACGCCGCTGGTCGAAGTGACCCGCATGGATGCAGGCCAATGCCGCCTGTTCCTGAAGATGGAAAGCCAGAATCCCGGGGGCTCGATCAAGGACCGCATCGGCGTGTCGATGATCGCTGCCGCGGAGAGGGACGGCAAGCTCAAGCCCGGCGGCACGATCATCGAGGCAACCGCTGGCAATACCGGTCTGGGGCTGGCGCTGGTGGCCACGCTGAAGGGTTATCGTCTGATCCTGGTGGTGCCGGACAAGATGAGCCGCGAGAAGATTTTCCATCTCAAGGCGATGGGCGCAGAGATCATGCTCACCCGTTCCGACGTGGGCAAGGGGCACCCCGAATACTATCAGGACATGGCCGAGCGCATCTCGAAGGAGACCGGCGCGTTCTTCGTCAACCAGTTTGGCAATCCGGCCAATCCGCTGGCACACGAAACCACCACCGGCCCCGAGATCTGGGCGCAGATGGATCACGAC
>Ga0315268_10000680_pt1 | contig 39340 bp, 29 predicted proteins | sample C1_top_MG_FD_204535 | JGI IMG/M metagenome (GOLD analysis project Ga0315268, IMG submission 204535) | Sediment microbial communities from Yellowstone Lake, YNP, Wyoming, USA - C1_top | ecosystem: Environmental > Aquatic > Freshwater > Lake > Sediment | place: USA: Wyoming | collected 2017-08-01
AAAAAACAGCGGCAATAATCTCGGCCCGGGCACGCCGACCATCCACTTCGAGCAGTGGGAAAATGACGCCGAAATTCAGGTCAAGTTGCTGCTCAAGGGCGGCGGCTGCGAAAATATGAACGCGCAATACTCGGTGCCGTGCGAGCTGCCGCACCTCGGCCGTGCTGACCGCACGCTGGACGGCGTGCGCAAATGCATCCTGCACGCCATCTGGCAGGCGCAGGGACAAGGCTGCAGCGCCGGCGCCGTCGGCGTGTGCATCGGCGGCGACCGCGCCAACAGCTACGTCCACGCGAAAGAGCAGTTGTTCCGCGCGCTCGACGACACCAACCCGAATCCCGATCTGGCCAAGCTCGAGAATTACATCCTGCAAATGGCCAACACGCTGGGCATCGGCACGATGGGCTTCGGCGGCGAAGTCACGCTCATCGGCTGCAAGATCGGCGTGCTGAATCGCCTGCCCGCGAGCTTCTTTGTTTCCGTCGCCTACGACTGCTGGGCCTTCCGCCGCCTCGGCGTTGTGCTCGACGCACGCACCGGCGCCATCAAGCGCTGGATGTATCGCGACTCACAGCCGCCGGAGAAAATGGCGCGCGGCGAAGGCTTCCCGCTCACCGGCCGCGAAGTAGTTCTCGAAGCGCCGCTCAGCGAAGAAAAGGTGCGCGCGCTCAAAGTCGGCGACGTCGTGCTCATCCAAGGCCAGATGGTCACCGGGCGCGATGCCGCTCACCACTACCTGATGCACCACGACCCGCCCACCAGCCTCAACGGCGCCATCCTCTATCACTGCGGCCCGGTCGTGCTGAAACAGGACGGCCGCTACCGCATGATGGCCGCCGGACCCACCACCAGCATCCGCGAGGAGCCGTATGAGCACGACGTGATCCGCCGCTTCGGTGTCCGCGCGGTGATGGGCAAGGGCGGCATGGGTCCGAAGACGCTCGCCGCGCTGAAAGAGCACGGCGCGGTTTATCTGAACGCCATCGGCGGCGCCGCGCAGTATTACGCCCGCTGCATCGAGGAAGTCGTCGGGGTGGACCTGCTCGAACTGGGCACGCCCGAGGCAATGTGGCGCATCCGCGTAAAGGATTTTCCGGCGATCGTCACCATGGACGCGCACGGCAACTCTCTCCACGCCGACGTGGAGAAGGCCTCTGCCGCGCTCTTGGCCAAACTCGCCGAGCCCGTATTCTGAACTGTACCGCCGGGCTCCAGCCCGGCATCTTCCGCTCTTGTAGCGCCGCCATCCTGGCGGCCGGGGTGCGGGGCAGATCCCCGCGCTCTCTTTGGATGTGTAGCGCCGGACCCCCGACGGTTTCTGTCGGGACGCCCGGGAGATTTGCATGGCCCTGGGCCTTTCCTGTTTGGCATGTCACCTTTGCCGCGCTCGCAAAGGATGGTTTCAATATGCTGGCCACTTTCCTCTCGTTGCTCGGGGTTACGTTCGCCATTTCCCTGCTGATCTCGTTCTTATTGGTCTTGATGTTTGCGAAACCGATCCGCAGCATCCTGCAACGGATCATCGCCGACGAAATCAGCGCGGCGTGGGAGAAGTATCTGAAGTTCGCGATCTACGTGGTGGGGATTACGAGCGGCGTGCGGATGTGGGATTTGCAGCGGTACATCACGCCGCCCGCCACAAAGGACGCGCAGATTCTCGAGCTGACGCGGGAGCGCTGGGCGCTGGAAATACTCGCCACCGTGCTCGGCGCGCTTCAGGGCGTTGCCTGGATGTTGCTGGTGTTTTTCTTGTTCGCCCTGATCGCGTTCGTCATCGTCCGCGCCTTCGAGCTCAAACGCCAAAAGGCTTGAGTGCCGGGTTGTTCCAACCCGGCGCTACAACACCACGACCGCCCGCGCGGCGATTTCGCCGCGCTGCATCCGCGCGAAAATTTCGTTAATCGCCTCCAGCGGATGCGTTTCCACCGCGCAACGCACTTTTCCTGCGGCGGCCAATTCGAGCAACTCGCGCATCTCCTGGCGCGTTCCCACCGCTGACCCCACGATGCGGTGCTCTTTCACGACCAGGTTGTCGGCGTTGAAAGCAACGTCCTCCTTCGGCAATCCCACCACCGCCAACGTGCCGCGCCTCCGCAGCACACGAAACGCGAGGTCGTAAGACTGTTTCGAGTTCGAAGTCACCATCACCACGTGCGGCTCCCCGCCGGCGCGAATCTGCTTGGCAACATCCTTGGCGGCTGCGTTGACCGCACGCGCCGCGCCGAGCGATTTTGCCAGTTCCAGCTTGGCCTCGCTCACGTCCACGGCCACCACTTCCGCCCCGAAATGCCGCGCGAGTTGCACCGCCAAGTGGCCCAGCCCGCCGATCCCAATCACGGCGACGCGTTTACCCTGAGCGATGTCGAACGGCTGTCCAGCCTCGACGCCGCAGTTGCGCAATGCGTGATAAACCGTCAAGCCCGCACAGAATAGCGGCGCCGCCTCCGCGGACGAAAGGGGCTCGGAAATGGGGATCGCGTGGCTCGCCTTGATGCGGATAAATTCGGCAAACCCGCCCGGCGCTGCGAGCGAAGTAACCTGCCGGTTGTGGCAGACGTTTTCGGCACCGCTCCGGCACATTTCGCATTCGCCGCAGGTCGAGTAGAGCCAGCCGACGCCGACGCAGTTACCTACCGCAACGCCGCGCACTTCGCCGCCGACTTCGACGACGCGGCCCACCACTTCGTGTCCGAGGATGGCCGGGAATTGCATCCGCGCGGCGACGTCGGGCCAGTCTCCCATCGCCATATGCAGGTCGGAATGGCACACGCCGCAGGCTTCGACGCGAACCAGCACTTCGTCGGGCTGCGGCACGACGCGCGCCATCTCTTCCAGCCGCAGTGGTCGCCCCAGTTCATAAAGCAGCGCTGCTTTCAATTTGGCCTCGCCAGAAATCCCACGACATCCTAGGCCAGTGGCGGCAAAGGGTCAATTTTCCCGACCTCGTTGACGCCGCCGCGCGCTTCCCTTATACTGTTGTTTCTGCACCGGCCTGCTCTTTGGCCTCCCCTGCCCTTCAAATCTCATGCATGGGAACTCAGCAGCAGATTGGCGCCAGAAATCGGAACTTGACCCATACACAGGAATTTCTTAGCTGGCCACTGTACACTGGCCACTTGCCACTGACATGACCGAACCGACCTGCCGGCGCGAACTGGAAATCGAAGTTCCCGCCGAAGATGTTCAAAAAGCGATCGAGCGCATCGCCAAAGAGTTTGCTCGGGTCGCGCGCGTGCCGGGCTTCCGCCCCGGCAAAGCGCCGGTGACGCTGATCCGCCGGCGTTTCGCCGACGACATCAAAAGTGAAGTGCTGCAATCGCTCGTCCCGGAGCGGATCGAACAGGCCGTCACCGAACAGAAGCTCAACCCGGTCACGCAGCCGCAGGTGGACAAGGTCGAATTCAGCGAAAGTGGCCCGCTGAAGTTCCGCGCCGTCTTCGAGGTGCTGCCCGAATTCGAGTTGAAGGACTACAAGGGGATCGAAGTCGAAGTCGCTTCGCTCGAACTGACCGACGCCGATGTCACGAAGGCGCTGGAAGAAATGCGCGAGCGCGCCGCGACGTTTGTCCCGGTCGAAGGCCGCGCGATTCAGGACGGCGATTACGCGGTTCTGAAACTTGTCGGCACGCCGGAGGGCGGCAGCGCCGAACCCATCCAGGCCGAAAACGTGCTCTGCCACATCGGCTCGGAAGAAACGATTGACGCCTTCAACCAGAACCTCCGCGGGGCGCAGGCGGGCGAGCACAAACGCTTCAACGTCGCCTACCCGGCCGACTATCCCGACCCGAAGCTTTCGAGCAAGTCCTATCACTACGCGGTCGAAATCCTGGGCGTGAAAATCAAGAAGCTGCCGGAGCTGGACGACGACTTCGCGAAAGAAGTGAGCGACGCGGCCACGCTCGAAGAGCTGCGCGGCAAGGTGCGGCAGGGGCTCGAAGCCGCGCGCGACCAGCGCCAAACCGACGAGGCGCGGCAGAAACTGCTCGAAAAGCTGACCGCGATGCACGACTTCCCGGTGCCCGGCGCGCTGGTCGAGCACCAGATGGACGTGCGGCTGGAGCGCGTGGTGCGCTCGCTGGCCTCGCAGGGCGTGGACCCGCGCGCGGTCAACGTGGACTGGGTTTCGCTGCGCCGGCGCCAGCAGGAGCGGGCCGTGGCCGATGTGAAGGCCGAGCTACTGCTCGACCGCATCGCCACCGCCGAAAAAATTGAAGTCTCCGACGAAGAGCTGGACAAGGAATTGGAGCACATGGCCTCTCACACGGGTGAATCTGCCGCGGCCGTCCGGGCTCGCTTGACAAAGCAAGGGGCGCTCGATAGGATGAGATCGAAGCTGCGGAGCGACAAAGCGCTCGAGTGGCTTTACCGGAACGCCCGCATCCAAATGTCACCCGAAGGCAGAAAATAGGCCCCGCTTGGTGCTCCCCAGCGCGCACACGATTTCCGATGCGACACTCTGACGACCCGGGCCCTCGCGCCACGACGCTGATTCCCATGGTGGTCGAACAGACCAACCGTGGCGAACGCGCCTACGACATTTATTCCCGCCTCTTGCGGGACAACATCATTTTTATCGGCACTCCGGTTGACGACCACGTCGCCAACCTGGTGACCGCGCAGATGCTCTTTCTGGAAGCGGAAGACCCGGAGAAGGACATTTCGCTCTACATCAATTCGCCGGGCGGTTCGATTACCGCGGGCATGGCCATCTATGACACGATGCAGTTCGTCCGCCCCAATGTGGTGACCATCTGCGTCGGCCAGGCCGCGTCGATCGCCGCTCTTTTACTTGCCGCCGGGGCCCCCAAGAAACGCTTTGCCCTGCCCAACTCCCGCATCCTGATCCACCAGCCCTGGTTGAGCGGGCTTTCCGGCCAGGCCACCGACATCGATATCCACGCGAAAGAAATCCTGCGCATGCGGACGGTCATTAACAAGCTGCTCGCCGCTCACAGCTCCCAGTCAATCGAAAAGGTGGAAAAGGACGTCGAGCGCGATTTCATCATGTCCGCCGAGCAGGCCAAGGACTACGGACTCATCGACGAAATTATCTCCAAGCACCGGTAGTGCGAAGTTAGGTTGCCCTGTTCCAAAAGGTTAGTAGCTAACTTGAGGAAAGCTGTACCCAACAAAATCGAGATCGCTACAATGTTGGGCGCTGCGTCCCCGCGCGACATTCTGGGCCGGAGGCGCCATACCCTGTGAAAAAATTCAGCACTGACGAAACGTTGCGCTGCTCGTTCTGCCACAAGGCGCAGGAGCAGGTCGAGAAGCTGATCAGCTCGCCGTCTGACTTCCCGCGCGCTTACATCTGCGACGAGTGCGTCAAGGTCTGCCAGCAGATCCTCGACGACGAAAAGCGCGAACAGGCTGCCCCCGCCAGCCGCCGCCTCCCGCGCCCGCCGGAGATCAAAGCCTTCCTCGATGGCTATGTGATCGGCCAGGACAAAACGAAAAAGAAGCTCGCCGTCGCTGTCTATAACCACTACAAGCGCATTTTCCTGAATCGCCAGCCCGGCGAAGTCGAGCTCACGAAATCGAACATTTTGCTCATCGGCCCGACCGGAACCGGCAAGACGCTTCTGGCGCAGACGCTCTCGCGCATGCTTGAAGTGCCCTTCGCCATCGTGGACGCCACCACGCTGACCGAAGCCGGCTACGTCGGCGAGGACGTCGAGAACATCATCCTGAAGCTGCTCCAGAACGCCGACGGCGATGTGCAGCGCGCACAGCAAGGCATCATCTACATCGACGAGATCGACAAGATTTCCAAGAAGGACGAAAACCCCTCGATTACCCGCGACGTTTCGGGCGAGGGCGTGCAGCAGGCGCTGCTGAAAATTCTGGAAGGCACCATCGCCAACGTCCCGCCGCAGGGCGGCCGCAAGCACCCGCACCAGGAGTTCACGCCGGTCGATACGACAAACATCCTGTTCATCTGCGGCGGCGCCTTCGTCGGCCTGGAGAAAATCATCGAGCGGCGCATCGGGCAGAGGTCCATGGGCTTCCACACCGACACGACGCCCTCCACGCCGCACCGGCGCAACATCGAGTTGCTCGAACAGGCGCAGCCCACCGACTTGATCCGTTACGGCTTGATTCCGGAATTTGTGGGACGGCTGCCCGTGGTCGGGGTGCTCAGCGATCTCGACAAGCAGGCCCTGATCCGCATTCTCACCGAACCGAAGAATGCGCTGATCCGCCAGTACCAGCGGCTGTTCGAATTCGAAAACGTCCGGCTGCAGTTCACCGCCGAAGCGCTGGAAACCGTCGCCGAGCTGGCCATGCAGCGCAAAGTGGGTGCGCGCGGCCTGCGAATGATCCTCGAAGACCTGATGTTGGAGTTGATGTACCACCTGCCTGCCCAGCGCCGGGTGCGCGAATTTGTCGTTACCGCGGAGATGATCCAGAGCCGCGAGATCAATTGGAGCCTGCTCGAAAAGGCCGGGTAATCGAATTGGGTTGTCATTCCGAGGCTCGACGTTTTTCGTCGAGCCGAGGAATCTCAAAGGTCGTGGTTGCCGCAGTCGAACATCGCAGCATCCTAGATTTGAGGAGAATTCGATAGTTTCATGTTTCAGAGGGAAAAAACGGAACTGAAGCGCGTGCCGATGATGCCGGTGCGCGAAATGGTGATTTTCCCGCAGATGATGACGCCGTTCATCGTCGGGCGGGAAAGTTCCGTCCGCGCGCTGGAAGAGGCCCTGGCCGGCGACAAGCGCATTTTCCTGGCCACGCAGCACGATGCTTCGGTGGACGACCCCAAGCCCAAGGAAATTTTCACCGTCGGCACGCTGGCCACGATCATGCAAAGCGTGAAGCTCCCCGACGGCAACATCAAGGTGCTGGTCGAGGGCATCGAGCGCGGCCGCATCCAGCAAATCACGAATGACGAGGGCTTTTTCCGCGTCACCCTTCGCCTGCAACCCGTCAAGGTGGAGATGACCCCCCAGATCGAGCAGAGCGTGCGCCGGGTGACCGAGACCTTCGAGCAGTACGTGAAGCTTTCGCAGAGCCTGAATTACGACACGATGGTCGCCGCGGTACGCACCGACGACCCCAGCCGCCTGGCCGACACCATCGCCCACAATCTTCAGATTCCCGTCGAAGAAAAGCAGGAACTGCTCGAAATCTTCGACCCCATCGAGCGCCTGAGCCGCGTCAACGACATCCTGGATGTCGAAATCGAAAAGCTGAACGTGGACCGCAGCATCCAGTCGCGCGTGAAGCGTCAGATGGAACGCGCCCAGAGAGAGTACTACCTCAACGAAAAGCTCAAGGCCATCCAGAAAGAGCTCGGCCGCGGCGAGAAAAGCGAGATGGACGAGCTCAAGAAAAAAATCGAATCCGCGGGGATGACCAAGGACGCCAAGGAAAAGGCCTTCGCCGAGCTGAAGCGGCTCGAAATGATGCCGCCGATGTCCGCCGAATCCACGGTTTCACGCAACTACCTCGATTGGTTGCTCGCCGTTCCCTGGAAGAAGAAATCGAAGGAGATCCGCGACATTACCGTCGCTGAACGCATCCTCGACGAGGACCACTACGGCCTGGAAAAAATCAAGGAGCGCATCGTCGAATACCTGGCCGTCCGCCAGTTGGTCAAGAACCCCAAGGGCTCGATTCTCTGCTTCCTCGGCCCGCCGGGCGTCGGCAAAACTTCGCTGGCCATGTCCATCGGTCGGGCCACCGGCCGCAGATTTGTCCGCGTTTCGCTCGGCGGCGTGCGTGACGAAGCCGAGGTCCGCGGCCATCGCCGCACGTACATCGGTGCCCTGCCCGGCCAGATCATCCAGATGATGAAGAAGGCCGGCACGATCAACCCGGTCTTCGTGCTGGACGAAGTGGACAAGATGTCCACCGACTTCCGCGGCGATCCCTCGGCCGCTTTGATGGAAGTTCTCGACCCGGCGCTGAACCACTTGTTCAGCGACCATTACCTGGACGTCGAATACGATCTTTCCAAGGTGATGTTCATCTGCACGGCCAACGTCGTGCACACGATTCCGCAGCCGCTCCAGGACCGCATGGAGATCCTCCGCCTGCCCGGCTACACCGAGCAGGAAAAGCTCCAGATTGGCAAACGCTTCTTGCTGAAGAAGCAGCGCGAGCAGTGCGGCCTCAAGGAGAAGAATGCGATCTTCTCCGACGAGGCGCTCACCTTCATGATTCGCCACTACACGCGCGAGGCCGGCGTTCGCAATCTCGAACGCGAGATTGCCAATATCTCCCGGAAGATTGCCCGTCGCGTGGTGAAAGAGGGTCGCGAGGTTTCCGTCGAGGTCACTCCCGAAAACGTCCCTGAATTCCTCGGGGTGATCAAGTTCCGCGATATCTGGGCGGAGAAGAAAAACGAGATCGGGTTGTCAACCGGCTTGGCCTGGACCGAGGTGGGCGGGGAGGTGCTCGGAACCGAGGCCACGTTGATGGAAGGCAAGGGGCGGCTCACCCTGACCGGCAAGCTCGGCGAAGTCATGCAGGAATCCGCGCAGGCGGCGATGACCTTTGTCCGCTCCCGCGCCTACCTGATGGGCTTGCCCAAGGACTTCTACCGGCATTACGATATTCACGTGCACGTCCCCGAAGGGTCCATCCCCAAGGACGGCCCTTCGGCGGGTATCACCATCGCCACCGCTATCGCCAGCGCGCTCACCCGCATCCCCGCCCGCTGCGATGTGGCGATGACCGGCGAGATCACCCTGCGCGGGAAGGTGCTGCCCATCGGCGGCGTCAAAGAGAAACTCCTTGCCGCCCATCGCATGGGCCTGCGCACGGTCATCTTGCCGAAGGACAATGAAAAGGATTTGGCGGAGATTCCGCCCGAAGTTCAGTCCACCCTCACCATCAAGTTCGTGGAGACGATGGACGAAGTTTTGGAGCTTGCCCTCGAACGGCCCCTGCCGACCGCCGCGGTTCCCCCGGCGCCGGAAGTCGCTGCCGAGTTCAAGCCGCCCGTGGAGAAAGATCGGGGATTGACCAACTGAGTCCTCGCTGGCTGCTCCGGTTGTCCTGGAGTTCTTTCGCGTTCCCCGCTGGCGTGGACCCGGAAGTGTAATCTCGGAGAATCACCAGAAGTGGAAAGTTCCGGCTGGAGCCGTTTCCCGCCATGCCGGCATTCACCTGAAACAAAATCCCAACGGGCCGCTGCGGCGGCCTACTCAGCAGGTCAGAAGGAATAACTCGATGAGCATTAGCCTTGCAGAACTGAAGGACAAGAACATCACCGACTTGGCGAAAATCGCCAAGGAACTCAACATCCCCGGCGCCAGCGGCATGCGCAAGCAGGAGCTGATTTTCCAGATCCTCCGCGCGCAAACGGAGAAAAACGGTTTGATCTTCTCCGAAGGAGTGCTCGAATGCCTGCCCGACGGCTTCGGCTTCCTCCGCGCGCCGGAATACAACTACCTGCCCGGGCCGGACGACATCTACGTCTCGCCGTCGCAGATCCGCAAGTTCGATTTGCGGACCGGCGACACCGTTTCGGGACAGGTGCGCCCCCCGAAGGACGGCGAGCGCTACTTCGCGCTTATCAAGGTCGAAGCCGTCAACTTCGAAGACCCGGAAATCGCGCGGAACAAAATCTTCTTCGACAACCTGACGCCCCTGTACCCGCAGGAGCGCATCAAGCTGGAAGTCGGCAAAGACAACCTGACCGCGCGCGTCCTCGACCTGCTCTGCCCTCTCGGCAAGGGCCAGCGCGGTCTCATCGTCGCCCCGCCGCGCACCGGCAAGACGATGATGCTCCAGTCCATCGCCAACTCCGTCACCAGCAACCACCCGGAGATCGCTCTCATCGTCCTGCTGATTGACGAGCGCCCCGAGGAAGTCACCGACATGCAGCGCACGGTCAAAGGCGAGGTCATCAGCTCGACCTTCGACGAGCCGCCCCAGCGCCACATCCAGGTGGCCGAGATGGTGCTCGAGAAAGCGAAGCGTCTGGTCGAACACAAGCGCGACGTCGTGATCCTGCTCGACTCCATCACCCGCCTTGGCCGCGCCTACAACGCGGTGACCCCGCCTTCCGGCAAGGTCCTCTCCGGAGGTATCGACGCCAACGCCCTCCAGCGCCCCCGGCGCTTCTTCGCCGCGGCCCGCAACATCGAAGAAGGCGGTTCGCTCACCATCATCGCCACCGCGCTGATTGACACCGGCAGCCGCATGGACGACGTCATCTTCGAAGAATTCAAGGGCACCGGCAACATGGAGATCAACCTCGACCGGCGCCTGGTGGACAAGCGCATCTTCCCGTCCATCGACATCAACCGCTCCGGTACCCGCAAGGAAGAGTTGCTGCTCCCCGCCGACGAGCTGAACCGCATCTTCGTTCTGCGCCGCGTTCTCAACCCGCTCTCGCCCGTCGAAGCGATGGAACTTCTACTGGGACGCCTGGGCAAAACCCGGTCCAACTCCGAGTTCCTTTCCTCCATGTCCGCGCCGAGTTGAGGTGTTTTGCGGGTGTCTGAGCCCGCAGCCAGAATCCAGAGGCCCGATGCTCCTGCGTCCGCGGGACGATCGGGACGAGGGATCTGCTGCTTTGACGGCCGTCACATGCGCTGATACTCCTTGCTCTCCCGGCAGGCACCCTGTGATAGTCTGCGCAATTTAGAGGCAGGGGTCGGGGGCATCCGTGGCGGCATCCGCAAGACCAAAACGTTTCCTCGACAGGCTCCGTGCACCAGCGGACCCGGTGGAAACGCACCGTGTCGAATGGGTGCTGGCCACCGCCCGCCTCTTACTGGCCGTCGCCTCCCTGGTGGCCATTTATCTGGACCCGACGGAGCCACAACGCTACGCAACGCTCGCCTACTCTTTGCTGGTCGCCTACGGCGCCTTCAGCGCGGGGATTGTCTTCCTGTTGCGCGCCCGGCCTGCGGCGGCGCGGTCGGTTCGGTGGGTTGCGATTGCCATCGATATGTTGTGGGCCGCTGCCGTCACGATGTTCACCGAGGGTCCCAACAGCCCGTTTTTTGTCTTCTTCATCTTTGTGCTTCTTGGTGCCGCCTATCGCTGGGGATTCCGCGAAACGATTCTGAGTGCGGTTGCCGCTGCGCTTCTGATCAATCTGGAGGCAGTTTTGGTGACCCCGGGCTTGGGGCGTGCGTTTGGGTCCGTCGAAGGCGAGTTTGAAGTGAATCGCTTGGTCATCCGCACCACCTATATCCTGCTCATGGGGATCCTGCTGGGCTACTTGGCCGAGAAAGAAAAGGAACTGCGGGCCGAGACGACGCGCATTGCCCGCATTGCCGGCAAGGCCCAGGTCAGTGCCGGGCTGCGCGGCACGCTGCAAGCCGTCGTGGGCGAGCTTCTTCAGATTTTTGGTGCGCGCGAAGCACTCCTGGCCACGCAAGAACGCCGCACGGGCCGGACCTTCCTCTGGCGCGCGCCCGCCCTTTACTCTGACGAGAGAGTTGCTCTCTACATCTCCGAACTCGACAGCGGCGAAGGTGAGGTTTATTTCTTCCCCGTGGCCGCGGACACCTGGCATGTCCGGCTGCGCCGTGATGGCTCTCGGGTGATGCTGGCGCTGGACCCCGATGGGAGCCGGGTGCGCCCCTTCGCGGGAACCGTGCCCGATGTCTTTCTGGCTGCTCACCCATTTGAATCTCTACTGGTCGCCTCGTTTCCGATGGGTGGGGAATGGTCCGTTCGCCTTTTTCTGCTCGACGTTGGCGCCGGTTCAGAGCGGGAAAGTGAAATGCGCTTCCTGCGGCGGTGCCTTAACGAGGTCGGTCCCGCCATCTATAATGTTTACCTGCTGCGTCGCCTCAGGACTCGCGCGGGCGCAATCGAGCGCGCGCGGATGGCTCGTGAGCTTCATGATGGCGCCATACAATCCCTGCTTGCCGCCGAAATGCGAATGGACGTGCTCCGCCGGCAGGTGCGCGCTGATTCCGTTCCCCTCAGCGATAACCTCGAACAAATCCAGAATATTGTCCATCAGGAAGTGCTCAATCTCCGTGAGTTGATGGAGCAGATGAAGCCGGTCGATTTCACCGCGGGCGAGCTGGTGGGCCATTTGGCGGACACGGTGGACCGGTTTTGCCGCCAGTCCGGCATCTCCGTCCGCTTTGTCTCCGACCAGGAGGAGGTTCAGCTCCCGGCCTTGACGTGCCGCGAGCTGCTCCGCATCGTGCAGGAAGCACTGGTCAATGTGCGCAAACACAGCGGCGCTCAAAACGTCCTGGTCAGCTTTACGCGAAATGCAGACGAATGGAAACTGGTGATTGATGATGACGGCCAGGGATTCGATTTCTCCGGCCGCCTGGCTCAAGAGCAGCTCGACGCCGCGCGGCGGGGACCGCTGGTCATCAAAGAACGCGTCCGTTCCATTGGAGGCGAACTCACGGTAGAATCCGTCCCTGGCCGCGGAGCGAGACTCGAAATCACGCTAAGGTAGGCAAGCCATGCTTCAGAGCAGCAATCCGATACGCATTCTGATTGCCGACGACCATCCAGTATTCCGCCATGGCTTGCGCACTCTGCTCGCCGCCGAAGGCGATCTGCTGGTGGTTGGCGAGGCGACCAACGGCGCCGAGGTTGTCAATCTGGTCCGGCAGCTCAATCCGGATATCCTCCTTCTCGACTTGGCCATGCCTCGGCTTCCCGGCCTGGATGCTCTCCGCGAGCTTTCGGCGTCGAAACCGCGCACTCGCACGATCTTGTTGACCGTTGCCATCGACAAGTTGCAGATCGTGGAAGCCTTGAAACTTGGCGCACGCGGCGTCGTGCTGAAGGAGGCTGCCACCCATCTTCTGCTTAAATCTATTCGCGCCGTGATGGCTGGCCAGTACTGGGTGGGTCAGGAAAGCGTCTCCGACGTGTTGGTGGCGATGCGCGAACTCGTGGCCAGCATCTCCAGCGAGGCCTCTACAGATACTTTTGGCCTTACCGCCCGCGAACTGGAGATCGTTTTCGCTGTCGGCGCCGGGTTGACCAATCGGGATATCGCTAGCAAGCTTTCCATCAGCGAGGAGACCGTCAAAAAGCACCTGAACCATATTTTCGACAAGACCGGTACGGCCAACCGACTCGAGCTCGCTCTGTTTGCTATCAGAAATAAGCTTGCCCCAAAGGTGTAATCCACCCCTCGATCGTGCGCGTGCGTCACCTTTTGTCGAAGAGCGCACCGTTGAGTAGTGGGGCAATTTGACGTACGCCAGTCGTCTCGCAGCTTTAGGGGGGCGGAGCTTTAGCTCCGCCGACCAGCCGGGCCGTTTGATGGCCTCTTCCTCCGCAGGGGCTTAACAGGGTGCTGAAAAACTCCGTGTTTGGAACCGCGAATGCTCTTTGGTATGCACGAAGCCCAGATGCCCGGCGTGGATGGGCGAAATCTCCTGTCGAGGAGGAACTTCGTGCGTGGGAATTCGAAATTGCAGAACCCGCTGTTTTTCGTGGCCAACACCGAAGAGCGCTTGGCGAAGACGCATCCGCTGCGCGCGGTGAAGCGGCGCGCCGATGAGGTGCTGCAGCAGATGGGGCGTAGTTTCGACGCCGCCTACAGCGAGCAGGGCCGACCGTCGATTCCCCCGGAGCAGCTGTTGAAGGCACTATTGCTGCAGGCGCTGTACTCGATTCCGTCGGAGCGGCGCTTGGTGGACGCGATCAACTGGAATCTGCTCTACCGTTGGTTTTGCGACCTGGATCCGGATGCGGCGGTGTGGGACGCCACCACGTTCACCAAGAACCGCGAGCGGTTCGAGCGGCACGGATTGGTGCAGAAATTTTTCGAGCGTGTCGTAGCCACCGCGCTGGTCGAGGAGTATGCCTCGAACGATCACTTCTCCGTGGACGGGACGCTGATTCAGTCTTGGGCATCGATGAAGAGTTTTCGTCCCAAGAACGAGCCGCCGGAGCCGCCGTCGCCGGAAGGCGGCCGCAACCCGTCGGTGGACTTTCAGGGGGAGAGGCGCAGCAATGAAACGCACCAGTCCACCACCGATCCGGAGGCGCGGCTGGCGCGACGGGGTCGCCAAACGGCGGCGCGGCTGGCGCACAGCGGGCACGTGCTGGTGGAGAATCGCCACGCGCTGTGCTTGGACATTCGCGTGGCTGCCGCCGCGGGTCACGCCGAGCGGGCGATGGCCGAGAAGATGTTGCGGCACGTCGAGCGGCGGCACGGGGTGAAACCGAAAACGCTGGGCGCGGATAAGGGGTACGAAGCGGGGGAGTTCCTGCGCACGGTAGAAGAGGATCTGCGCATCACGCCGCACGTGCCGATCTCGGCGGCCCGGGTGACGTTGCGGGGACCAGCCGGCGACGCCCGGCGCCGCATGTTGAACCGGATGAAGACGGCGGCCTATCAACTCAGTCAGAAGCTGCGCAAGAAAGCCGAGCAACTGTTCGGCTGGATGAAGCAGCCGGGCGGGCTGCGCAAGGCTCGGCACGTAGGCCGCTGGAAGATCCAACAAGTGGCTTATCTGTGGGCGGCGGCGTACAACCTGCTACGGCTGGCGAATCTGGAAGGGCGAAAAGCCACGCCCTGAAGACTGGGAAAGGAACGAAGCGGTGCGGAAGAAGAAAACAGAGCTGCTGGGGCGTCCCCGTGGGTCCGCTCAGGCCGTGCTTCGACTCTCCGCGGCATCCGCATCTCAAAAATCATCAGTTTTTCAGCACCCTGTTACGCCCCTGCGGAAGGTAATGGTTGGGAAAGCTCGCATTGTCGGAGCTGAAGCTCCGACCCCCTAGCTGACCCAAACTCATCCACTACTTGCCATGGATTCGCCGCGACGTCGGGCCATTGGCGATGGTAGGATAGCTTTGATGCGTCCCTTGCTCGTCAAGCTCGCACTTCCCATCGTTGTGCTGGCCGCGCTGACGGCTGTCTATTTCTCGCGCACGGCCGCCGACTCCCAGACGCCGAACCCGGCGCTCGCCATCGTGGCCGGCCAGACCATCTACGAAAACGAACTGCTGCCGCTCATCGAAGGCGACCTGCGCCGCCTCCGCAGCGAGGAATACGACATCAAGATCCACGCGCTCGATAAGATGATTGGCGAGAAACTCCTCGAGGCAGAAGCCAAGAAACGCAACATCCCCAAGGAGAAACTCCTCGAGCAGGAAGTGGACGCGAAGGTCCCCGTGCCGTCCGACCCTGAGGTTGAGGCGATTTACGAATCCCAGCGCGTGCGCATCGGTCGCCCACTCGCCGACATCAAGGAACAGCTTCGCCGCGCCATTCTTGACGCCCGCAAGGAACAGGCGCGCGATGACTACCTGGACCGTCTGCGCGCTGCCGCTGAGGTGTCCGTTTTTCTTCGTCCGCCGAAGGTCGATGTCACTTACGACCCCGCACGTTTCCGCGGCTCGGCTGCCGCGCCTGTGGTCATCGTCGAGTTTTCCGATTTTCAATGCCCGTTCTGCCGCCGTGCCTATGGCACCATCCAGTCTTTGCTCAACAAATACGGCAGCAAAATCGCCCACGGTTACCGCGATTTCCCCTTAGACGAACTCCATCCTCAGGCGCGCAAAGCCGCTGAGGCCGCTCGCTGTGCCGCCGAGCAGGGGAAGTTCTGGCAGTATTACCAGCTTTTGTTCGAGAACTTCGGGCGCCTCGACCGCGACACGCTGCTGGCACACGCCCGCACGGTGGGCATCGCGCCGGATGTGTTCACCACATGCCTGGATAGCGGGAAATATGCCGCTGCGGTCGAAAAGGATGTGCAGGAAGGGCAGCGGCTGGGGGTGAACTCCACGCCTGTTTTCTTCATCAACGGCATCATGTTCAGCGGCGCGCAGCCTGCCTCCGATTTTGAGAAAATCATCAACGCCGAACTCGCCGACATCGACCGCAAGTCCCCAGCCCGCTGAAATGTAGGTGATTGCTTCTGAGGAGAGGTTTTGCCTTTGGCGCGGTGCCTTCCCTAGTGCCTACTGCCGATTCCCCACTGCCTGCTTTTCCTCGGCCAGCATCACAATCAGCCGCGCTACTTCTTCCATTTCCATCGCCGAGCTGTCCACCAGCACCGCATCTTCGGCGCGAACCAGCGGCGACGTGACCCGCTCCTGATCGCGGCGGTCGCGCAGGTGGATTTCTTCCAGCATCTCTTCAAACGCGAGCGCCTCGCCCCGCGCTTGGTGATTCCGCAAGCGGCGCCACGCCCGGATTTCCGGCGTAGCGGTTAAGAAGATTTTCAAGCCGGCATCGGGAAAAACGACGGTGCCGATGTCGCGCCCTTCCATCACCACGCCGCCGCGCTGGCCCGCGCGCCGCTGCTGCTCCACCATTTGCCGCCGCACCGCAGGCACCTGCGCGATCATCGAAGCCGCCTGCGAGATCTCCGGGCTGCGGATCTCTTCGCTGACGTCCTGCCCGTCAAGCAACACACGGACCCCGCCGGCGGCCTCTTCCAGATCCACGCGCGTGTCCTGCACCATCTCGCCGAGCATTGCCGGGTCATCCGCCGGCACGTCCTCGTGGCTTGCTTTCAACGCCAGCGCGCGGTACATCGCTCCCGTGTCCACGTAGAGATAACCCAGCAACTCCGCGACGCGACGTGCCACGGTGCTCTTTCCCGACCCTACCGGTCCATCAATCGCGATAATCAGCTTTTTTGTCACTCGCCACGCGTCGCTCGCTACTAGATTCTTTTAAATGCCTTCTCAATCTCTCTCAAGCTGTATCGCAAGACCACCGGCCGGCCGTGCGGGCAGCTCATCGGGCATTCGGTTTTCGACAGCTCGCCGAGCAGCCATTCCATCTTAGTCTGGTCGAGCGGCATATTCACCTTGATCGCCGCGTGGCAGGAGGTGGACGCCGCAATCTTGGCTTGCAGCGACTCCATCGAGATGGCCTGCGCCTCGCGCTCGATGCCGTCCAGAATTTCCGTCAGCAGTTTTTCGCCGTCCGCGCTCGAAATCCCCGCCGGCATCCCCTGAATCGCCACGCTGCGCGGCCCAATCGGCTCCACCTCGAAGCCGTTGGCGCGCAGTTCTTCGGCGATCTGCTCAAAGATGACCAGTTGCCGCGGAGACAGCTCGACGACAATCGGCATCAGCAGGCGCTGGCCGGTCAGACGCCCTTCGCGCCGCGCGCGCAAATGCTGTTCGAAGAGCACGCGCTCGTGCGCCACGTGCTGGTCCACAATCCACAGCCCCGTGCCGCTGACCGCCACGATGAAGCTCGCGTTCACCTGCCCCAGCGGCTTCAGGTCGGCAATGTCTTCGGCATCGGTGGGCGCCGCGGTCCACGCCTGCTGCGCCGCCGCTTCCTGAAAATGACGGGCCATCGCCGAGGCCGGCCCCGGAATTTCGATCACATTGCCCGCCCCGAATCCGAGCCGTTGCGCAAACGGCCGGTCGGGTTCGCCGCTCAAATCGAAGCCCGTGTGCTGCGCGCCAAGCGGCTCCGGAGGAAACTCCGCCCGCGGCGGCGCCATCGGCCCCGCCCCAACGGCGGCAGGTGGCATACTCTCGCTCTCTGCGGGTTTGTGGGTCGGGCCTTCAGGCCCGACATATCCGCCTGCCCCGATCGGGGCTTTAGCCCCTGAAGCCGCGGCCGCAAAGGACGCAATCGGCCTCGCCTTCGTCAACGCGTTGCGGATCGCATCGCGCGCGAAATCGTGCACGAACTGCTGGTGCCGGAAGCGCACTTCGATCTTCGACGGGTGGACGTTGACGTCCACCTCCTCGTACGGCAATTCCAGAAACAGCAGCACGACGGGAAACGCGTTCGGCGGCATCACGTTGCGATAGGCCTCGTGGATCGCATGGAGCAGCAGGCGGTCGCGCACCAGGCGCCGGTTGATGAACACGTAGATCCCGTTGCGGTTCGAGCGCTGCACGTCTGGTCGCGACACGAAGCCGCCGACGCGCAGCACCGCCGCGCGCTCATCCGGCTCTAGCTCCGGCTCGGTGATTGCCGCGCGTACCGGACCTTCTGTCGGCGGGATTTCCAGCAACTCTGCCAGCGCCTGCCGCCCGAAAAGCTGATAGACGCGCTCGGAAAGCTGGTTGACCGGCGCCGCGTTTACAATTTCCTGCGTCGGCGTGCGCAGCACAAAATGTCTGTCGGGCTGCGCCAGGGCGTAGTGCGTCACCAGCGAAGCGATGTGGCCCAGCTCCGTCGTATCCGATTTCAGGAATTTCCGCCGCGCCGGCACGCAGTAGAACAAATCGCCGACGCCCACCGACGTCCCCACCGGCACCCCCGCCGGTTTCACGCCCATCATCTTCCCGCTGGCAAACTCGATGCGAGTGCCTTGCTCATCCTCCGCAGCCCGCGTTTCCAGCACCAACCGCGAGACCGCAGCGATGGACGGCAGCGCCTCGCCGCGAAAGCCGAGCGTAGTAATAGAGAGCAGGTCGTCGGCTGTGCGCAACTTCGACGTGGCGTGCCGCTCGAAGGCCAGCAGCGCGTCGTCGTGGCTCATCCCGCTGCCGTCGTCCGTCACCCGCACTAGCCGCTTCCCGCCCGACTCCACCTCGACCCGCACCGACTTCGCGCCAGCGTCAATGGCGTTCTCAAGCAGCTCTTTCACCACCGACGCCGGGCGCTCCACCACTTCGCCCGCGGCAATTTTGTTGGCAACGTGTTCGGGGAGAATTCTTATCCGCGACATGGCGCCCTATTGTAGCTCAGGTCCCGTCCCGGCGCTTTTTGTCGGGACTGACCTAGGGCTTTTCTGAGATAGAATCGCGCTTGTGTCGCGCCTACGCCGACTATTGCTCACGCACAGGGTTTTCTTCGTCACCACCCATTTCGCCCCTGAGAGCCTGCCCGTCCTGCCGGTAGAGCGGGACATCGTGCTCCAGTCCCTCGCTGAGGCACACATCCGGCGGGAATTCATGCTGATGGCCTATGTAGTAATGCCAACGCACGTTCATCTGCTCTTTGCTCCTAGGGGAGAAGACACGGTCAGCAATGTGATGCGCGAGATCAAATTGCGTGCGGCAAAAAAGATTCAGGCCCGACGGAAGGCAAGGGGTTCGTTGTGGCAAGCTCGTTTCTTCGACCGCATCATCCGAAACTCCAAGAAATGGGGAGAAACACTTGATTACATCCACTCGAATCCCGTGAAAGACGGGTTGGTCGAGAATCCCGAGCAGTGGCCGTGGTCAAGCTGGCGCGCATATCAGTCAGGCGGAAAGCCGCCGATTGCAATTGACGTGGTCGACTTGTCCTTCCACGAGAATATCCCTCTGGGCTGGTGACTTGTTCTTCGGAGGCCGTCCCGCCGTCCTGGCCAACATTTTGTAGCTCAGGTCCCGTCGCGACGCTTTTGGTCGCGAGTGACCTGAGGCTTTCGGGTCCCGCCCCGATGATCATCCTCGGGACTGACCCACGGCCTTCGGGTTCCGCTCAAAAAAATCCTCACGTCATCCCGGCAGACCCCGCCGGGAGGGACGTGAGCTACAAGATTTTGCGGGTGCCGATCTTGTTCGCTATATGTTCCGGAAGGATTCTTATCCGCGACATGGTTCAGGAGTATGTAACCACAGACCAGTGGTGAGCGCTAGCGAATCCATGGACACGGATGAACACTGATATGAGGGATTTGCGGTCCCCTGACTTCCTTAGTTCCCTGCGTCCTTACTTCCCGGCTTCGCTTTTGCTTCGATTCCTAGCTCGGCTAACTGGTCAGCACTTACGTCGCTCGGCGCGTCGGCCATCAAGTCCTGTGCCTTGGCGGTCTTCGGGAAGGCGATGACATCGCGAATGGATTTTTCGCCAGCCATCAATGCGATGGTGCGGTCCAGGCCGAGCGCGATGCCTCCGTGCGGCGGCGTCCCATAGGTCAGCGCTTCGAGGAAAAAGCCAAACCGCTGCCGCGCCTGCTCGTCCGTCATTCCCAACGCGCGGAACACCTGCGCCTGCACATCCTGCCGGTGAATTCGCACGCTGCCCGACCCCAGCTCGACGCCGTTCAGCGCCAGGTCGTAGCCTTTCGACCTCACTTCCCACGGCGCGGTCTCAAGCTTCTCCAAATCCTCTTCCACCACGCCGGTAAACGGGTGCTGCGCGCTCACCCAGGAATTTTCTGTCTCGCTCCACTCAAACAGCGGAAAGCCCATCAACCACACGAATTCCCACTTGTTCGCAGGAATCAAATTCAGCTTGTCCGCGAGGTATAACCGCACCTGCCCGGCCACGAGCGCCGCAGTGTCGCTGCCTTTCACCTGCTTTTCCGCGGCGACGGCGACAACAAAGTCGCCGGCCTTCGCGCCAACGGCTTCCGCCAATTTCTTCACCGCACCATCGCCCAGCACCTTTGTCAAGGTAGACTGCACGCCATCAGGCCCGAGCTTGATTGTGTACGGCCCGCGCGCGCCCCAACCCTTCGCGCGTTCCGTCAACTCGTCCACCTGCTTGCGCGAAAACGTCGCTGCGGCGCCGGGTGCCACCACTGCGTAGACATTGCCCTCAATCCGCAGCGCTTCTTTTGCCGGCGCAAAATGCGGCGTCACGTCCTGCAACTCCATCCCAAAGCGCAAGTCGGGCTTGTCCGAGCCGTAGCGTCGCACCGCGTCGCGATAGAGCATCCGCGGAAACGGCGCCTGCACCTCGACGCCGATCACCCGCATCGCCCGCACCATCACCTGCTCGATGACTTCGAAAATGTCCTCCGGCCGCACGAACGACATTTCCAGGTCGAGTTGTGTGAATTCCGCCTGGCGGTCGGCGCGGAAATCCTCATCGCGGTAGCAGCGCGCCATCTGAAAATAGCGGTCGATTCCCGCGATCATCAAAATCTGCTTGAACATCTGCGGCGACTGCGGCAGCGCGTAGAACTGCCCGGGATAAACGCGGCTCGGCACCAGGTAATCGCGCGCGCCTTCCGGCGTCGAACGCGTCAGCGACGGCGTCTCCACCTCGTAGAAGCCCATCTCGTCGAGCGCCTTGCGCATTTCCAGGATCACGCGGTGACGCAGGGCCAGATTCGCGTGCGGCTTGGCGCGGCGCAGGTCGATGTACCGGTAACGCAGCCGCGTTTCTTCGCTGGCGGTCGTTTCGTCTTCAACCACAAACGGCGGCGTCTTGGCCGTGTTCAGAATGTGCAGCGCCGTGGCCAGGATTTCGATTTCGCCAGTCGGCAATTCCGGATTGGGTTTTTGCCGTCGCACCACCCGCCCTTCGACGGCGACCACATATTCGGCGCGCAACTGCTCGGCCTTGGCGTGCGCTTCCGCGGAGATTTCTTTGTTGAACACGACTTGCGCGATGCCGGCGCGGTCGCGCACGTCAATGAAAATCAATTGCCCCAAGTCGCGCCGCCCATGCACCCAGCCCATCAGCACGACGTTTTGGTCCGCGTGCTTTGCGCGCAGCTCGCCCGCGTAATGTGTCCTCTTCAATTTGCCCAGGAAATCCAGCAACTATTCACTCCTCAGCCCTTCAGGCGTGCAACGACCTCATCCTCGCCCAGCGATTCCTGCTGCCCATCCGCGAGCCGCTTTAGCGCGAACTTCCCTGTCGCGACTTCATTTTCGCCGATGATGACCGCATATTTCGCGCCGAGCTTCGATGCCAGTCCCAGCGCCTTCTTCAATTTCATCTCTTCTGCCGGCAATTCGGCAGCGACACCTGCGCTTCGCAGGCGTTGCGCAAGCTTCACGGCCGCAGGATAGGCTGCTGCGCCCATCCAGGCGATGAACGCAGCGGTGCCCGCGGCGGCTTCCTCTCTTCCTGTCTCCTGAAGCGAGAGCACGAGCCGATCCGTCCCGATCGCGAACCCGATGCCCTTCGTCGGCGGCCCACCGAGGAGCTCGACCAGCCCGTCGTACCGCCCTCCGCCGCACACCGCGTCCTGCGCGCCCAGCCCCGGTGCGGTGATTTCAAACGTGGTGCGCATGTAGTAGTCGAGCCCGCGCACCAGCCGCCAGTTTTCCTGGTACGCGACGCCGCGCAGCTCAAGCTGCTTTTTCACTTCCGCAAAGTGCGCGCGGCAGGCGTCGCAGAGGTGGTCGCTGATGCGGGGCAGCTTTTCGATGACTGCTTGCTCGTGTTCGAGCTTCGAATCGAGCACGCGTAGCGGATTCGTCTCCACGCGCCGCTGGCTATCCGCGCCCAACTCGTTGATGTGCTCCACCAGCGCGGCCCGCAGCTTTTCGACATATTTCGGTCTGCATTCGCGGCAGCCAATTGAATTGATGTACAGCGCGGCGCCGCTTAGCCCCGCCTTTTCGAAAAACACCATCAACATTTCGATGACTTCGGCATCAATCGCGGGCGCGTCGCTTTGCCCCAGCACCTCCGCACCAATCTGATAGAACTGACGGTAGCGCCCCTTCTGCGGCCGCTCGCGTCGAAACATTGGCCCGACGTAGTAGAGCTTCACATCCCCCGGCCACGTCTGCATTCCGTGCTCAATGTACGCCCGGCAAACGCTGGCGGTCGCCTCCGGCCTCAGCGTGAGTGATTGAGGGTCCTCAAGATCGTCTGTTTCGACCTGCTCTATTGCGATTCCCGCGGCGTCTGCCTCCGCACTCAGATCGAGAGGCAGGCCCCCGTCGCCACGCATGGGAATAACAAGCCGCGCTTCTATGCGCCCAGAAGCAAGATGCTGTGACTTGAACATCTGAAGGAAACTTCCCAATTGCCTAACAGAGGCAGAACTTGGTCTGAGCTTAAACTCCAGAAGTATGGTCGAATCGGTCGTTCGAGCGAGCAAATCAATCTGACCCTTTACCCCAGGCGAAATCTGTGGATCGTATTCGTATTCTTTGATCACGTCCAAGTGTGTGCTGAGCCAGGCGAGGGCCAACTCCGCTTCTGGCGATCGTGCTCCCTCGAACCACGTGTACATTTCTTTGGAAACGATGTCGGTTTCATCACCGATCGAGCGGGCAAACAATTCCGTCTCCTCGAAAATCGGCAGGCGGATTTCGCCGTAGCCGTAGGTGCCAAACACCTCGCACGCGGTCTGTTCGACGCGGTTCCACAGTGCCGTCTCCGCCGGCAGGATGTCTCTCACGCCTCTTATCGCCCGAAATTGCCTCTTCTCACTCACACTCTTTCACCCTTCCACTCTTCCACTTTTCCACTCTTGCCTTCTTGCCGGCCACTGACCACTGTCCACTATCCACTTTCCGCTCGATACGTCTCCTTATATTCCAAATACTTCGCCGCATAGGCATCAATAATTGCCTGGTCCTGGGCGGTTAGCGACCGGCGGAATTTACCGGGATGACCCATAAAGAGACTCCCCGGTGGAATCGTGGTGCCTTCGGGGACCAGCGTGCCCGCCGCGATTATCGATCCCGTCCCGATTTTCACCCCATTCAGCACAATCGAGCCCATGCCAATCAGGCACCGCGACTCGATCACGCAGCCGTGCAGGATCGCATTGTGCCCCACGGTGACGCTGTCACCCAAAATGACGGGATCGGTGTCCAGCATCCCGTGCAGCACTGACCCGTCCTGGATATTTGTACGCGCGCCGATGCGAATGTAGTTGACGTCGCCGCGTAGCACGCATCCCGGCCAGACGCTCGAATGCTCGCCGATGGAGACGTCGCCGATGACCACCGCCGCCGGGTCAACATACGCCGTCGCCGCAATCTGCGGCCTGCGTCCTTTATAGCTGCGTATCAACCCTTCTCCCCCTCTTCCACTCTTCCACGCTTGCACTTTTCCACTCTCAAACAAACACGTCAACCTAGCATACGCGCGCGATTTTGTGTAGCAGGCCCAAGGAATCGCGCCTTGTTGACATTGATGCGCATCGGAGTTATCAAATGCGTAAAAGATACCTTCTAAGGTAGCCATGGCCCACACCGCAGCACGACTTGCACTTTTCTTACTCGCCTGGGGAGGAGCTTGCGTCGCCCAGGAGACCCCGCCCGCTCCCAACCCTCCGGCAAAGGACCTGCGAGAAGAGACCCTCCAGCACATTCGCGGCCTCGCCGCAAAGATTGAGGACCTGCACGACGCGTCTGCCAAGATTAGTGGTTTCGCTCGCCTGGGCGAAATCGTCTGCAAGGAGGACCCGGAGCTGGCGCGCAGCGTATTCACCAAAGCCTACGAACTGACGCGCGCCCGGCTCAAGGAAAAAGCCCAGGAGGAGCCGCCCGTGACGCCGCCGGGCATGGGGCCGCGCCAAGTGGAGACCGACCGCACGTGGGAGTTGTTGCTGTCTCAAGTAGCCCGCTGCGATGCGGACCTCGCCTACCGCTTCAACCAGCAGGCAGAAAAAGACGCGGAAGTCCCGCGCAATGCCTCGCAGACGGCGGCAGATTTGCGGGTGGCGGCTCAAATCTCCAGCGACGACCCTGAGAAGGCGGCGCAATTCGCCGGCCGAGCGCTGGGCGGCCGCATCTCGGAAGAAGACCTGAGGACGTTAATCTACATTCTTTTCGCGATGCGCGACGCGGAAACAAAGAAAGGCGAAGTCCGGCAGGCGGATGCGGTCTTCCTGCGAGCGCTCGCCAACCTCGCCGCCGAGCCGCGCGCCGACACCGCGCGCCTGCTCACCCTCGGGAACTACCTGTTTGGTCCTCAGGAAGATAATGCGGGCCACGCCGCCGCCAGTTCAATGGGCTGGACTATGGTGGGCAATGTGAGCGTCCCTTCGATCATGGGCACGCGTCCGTGGACGACGCCCGCAATGGCGCGCCAGTACCTGGAGACCTGCCTCAACATCCTCGCCCGGCCCAGCGACGACGCGCGGCAAAGGCAGCTCGACTACGCGGGCGCTTTCCAGATGCGCGTCAAGGCCCGTGAGCTTGCGCCGAACCTGGCTCCACTCTTCGAAGGCTTGCTGGGAAAACTTCTCGCCGAAGTGCCGCAGAATGTCCCCCAGCAGACCGAAACGCGCCTCCAATCCACGATGGCCGCGAACGCAAGCGACATGATGGAAGAGTACGAGAAGACACAGGACCCACAGGCCCGCGCGCGCATACTCACCAGCATCCTCCATCTACAGATTCAACGCGGCGAGTTGGAGGCGGCGCGCAAAATCACCGCGGACATCGAAGACGTGACTGCTCGCGACGCCTACCTTGCACTGATCGACTTCATGGAAATCGCGCGGGGCTTGGATAAAGACGAAGCCAGCGAGCCGGTGAGATTCCGGGAAGTGGTCTCCCGGTTGAAGGAGCCGCTGATGCGGTCATTGCTGTGGGCCGGCTGGAGTGTGAGGCTCGCAAAGGAAGGTGACCCGGCAGCAGCGCTCCAGGCAGCCTTTGCGGCGCAACGCGATGCTGAGCAGGTCGAGCCACGACTGCTGCCGTGGCTGAGCTTTGCTCTCGCCGGAATCACCGTCGACCTTGAAGCCACATCTTCTCTCAACTCGCTGGAGCGAGGCGTGGGAGGCGTGAACGCGCTGGAAGGTCAGCCAAGCGACAACATCCGGCCGGTTAGTGGTCCGAGAGTGCCGCAGTTCATGCGCCCACCCACCAATCCATACGTCGGTTTCTCCAGCGGCGCATTCTCGATGTTGATCCAGATGGGCGAGGGAATGAACACCTTTGGGTTACGAATCAACGGTGCGCAGGACTTCAGCTTGACGGCCGACTTGTTGCGCAAGTTCAGCAAACAGGCCGAATCAGTCGAGCCCATTCTTATGGGATTGTCCAACGAAACCCGACGCGCCGACGCGCTGGCCTCCCTCGCCGCCGCTTACCTCGAGCGTCTCGCCGCCGCCAGGAAGAAACCCGAGCCCCCCGCCCCGTAATGTTCAGCCACCCACCGCGCCCCCGTTAGACTCTCTTCCACGCTTCCGCTCTGCCACTTTTTCACTCTCAGTCTATCTTCACCACCGGGCCGGTGCTGGACGCGAGCACGGCATCCACGCGCGCGGCCACCTGTCGCGCCATTGCGTAGATGCTTTTCGCGCTCGGGCCGTCCTGCCCAAGAAGCGCGACGGGCTTGCCTGTATCGCCTCCGATGCGGATTTGCGGATCAATTTCGATTTCGCCGAGCAGCGGTACGCTGAACACCTCGGCCATGCGCCGCCCTTCGCCGTGCCCGAAGACGTCAATCTTCCCCGCGCAGTGCGGGCACGCGAAGTAGCTCATATTCTCGACGATGCCCAGCACCTCGACGTTCACCTGGCGAAACATTTCGATGGCCTTGCGGACGTCGGCCAGCGCGACAACCGAGGGCGTGGTCACCACAATCGCCCCGGTGATGGGCACGGTCTGAATCAGCGTCAACTGGATGTCGCCTGTCCCCGGGGGCAAATCGACGATCAGGTAGTCGAGTTCACCCCATTTCACGCTGCGCAGAAATTGCGTCAGAGCGCTGTGGAGCATCGGCCCGCGCCAGATCATCGGCCGGTCCTGCGGCACCAGCAGCCCCATCGAAATCATCTGGATGCCGTGCGCTTCGACCGGCAGGATGGTGCGTTCGTCAATCGCGCGGGGCTGCTCGGTGGCCCCCAGCATCACCGGCACGTTCGGCCCGTAAATATCCGCGTCGAGCAGGCCGACCTTCGATCCCATCCGCGCCAGCGCCAGGGCCAGGTTCACCGCGACCGTGGTCTTGCCCACGCCACCTTTCCCGCTCGCTACCGCCACCAGGCTGCGCACGCCCGGCACCGGCATCGGTGCTTGCGGAACCGGCGGACGTGCCATTGGGTTTCCCATCTTTCCTCTCTTTCCCGAAATGCGGCGCACAGTTGCGTCCGTCGCCGTCAACGCAAAATTCAATCATAGACGCTTCCCGCTTGCCCCCGCAACTCGCGGCGCCCTCCCGAAAGGTGTCATCCCGAGGCCTGATCGTTGCGACCAAGCCGAAGGATCTCAGCCCGGCTTTCTTTATATGGTCATGTAATTATATCTATTGACAATATATTTCAGCGGATAGAGCGTTCATTCCAAAGTAATTCCGACTGGAGGTAGCAATGAAAACCTGCACCCGCCGTTTATTCCTTGGTACTAGTCTTGGGGGAGTGGGCATTGCCGCATTCAACCCACTTGATTCGCGGGCTGAACAAGGAGCAACCTGTTCGAACGGACCCCAAGGCTGGAGTGAATCCCGGCTTAGCAAGGCCGTTTTGGATGGGGCGATCCCAGATCTTTCTCAGGCGCTTGATCGGACCAGAGACGGTTCCTTGCGGAGCGATGACCTTCGAGTGGCCGCTTCGAGTGCGCGGTTGCTTTTTGCGCACTATGATGAGATTGGTCTAACCGTCGCCCTGCAGCGCCAACTGGAGGAGTGTAAGAACAATCCAAGTGCTCAATTCGTGACTTTGGATCAGGAGCGCACTTTCAGAGACATGTTGACGCGCCGAGCCATACGGCTTTCCGAGGCTGAAGTTCACAAAATGTTCAGCATGCCCCCAGACCGAAAAGACCGAGCACTGGAAAAGGCGCTTCAGATCGGGCTCCAGCAGATCCATGCAGCCGCTGTTTCTGCGCTTGATCGAAGAGCGGCCAGTATGCGCCCCATCTCCGGCACCCGGTGGGAAAAGAGGGGTAGCCTTTTCAGGGTGGCCTTCACCGACAGCGATTGCGAGGAATTTCAACTCATCATTGATACAATTGGGATAGTCGCGGGATTGAACGGCATTGGATGCTTAGTGGGCTGTGTAGCCTGCTGTGGCATCGCTGCCGGCGCGGTGCTCATCATGGAACTGCTCCAATACGTGCACGACCTGTTGTGCGAACCAGAGATGGCGAGGAGGCGTTATGGAGACCCTGCGGCGATTCTCGCAGCTTGTTGAGTCCAGCTTCGAACGATACTTCTCAGCTCCTGCGTCAAGATCATTTTTTTTTCTGATTTCGACGATCTTGTTTCTTTTTGCGCTCGGAAACGGCTTGGCGGTTTTGCTGCGCTATTGGAATGCCATTCCATCGGACATGCATGTCACCGTGGTGCTTGCTGTGCTCTGCACTCCATTTCTGTGGATCAGAGCACTCCAAGAACATCGCACTCTCAGGCGCATGATAGAGTCTGAGAAAGATCCAAGCTCTGTCAGACGGACAATTTTGAAGGAAGTCGCTTCATCCTCATTGTTCATTCTGACCTTCGCTTATTGGGTCATCGCGCTAAACATGACAATCATTCGACATGTTCTGGCAGCTCGATGAGCTGTTTGGCATCTTGCTAAACTCCAAGCCGACTCGGCGGGATTTCTGATCGCCGCGAGCTCACGGCGAAGCGGAGCGGCGCAAAGCGCGTAAGGAAAAGATGCGCTTGTATCTGCTGGCGCAACCATTGCTCCCATCCCGTCCAGACGCTGTCACCCTGGGGTTCGGTCCCGCATAGTGGGATCGCATCGAAAGAACTCCGGGGTTGAGGTACGCTTCGAATTCAGACCCTGAGATCCTTCGCTGCGTTGTGCCAAGCCGGGAATCCGCTGAGAATGACGATCCACCGGCTGCCTTTGCGCGTCCGCGCTGCCCACGCTACAATGGATGTTTGCACCGAGCGAAAAGGAGCCGCCTGACCGCTTCCGGCCTCGACTCAAAGGGAACCTATGCAGGTTGACACTTTCATAGACAAGGTCATCGCGCGATTCATCGGCACCAAGCACGAGCGCGACATCAAGCGCATCACGCCCACGGTCTACGCCGTCAACGCGCTCGAGGCCGAGATGCAGGGCCTGGCCGACTCCGATTTTCCCGCACGCACCGCGCAGTTCCGCGCGCAGGTGGCCGAAAAGCTTCAGGGCGTTGAGCCTTCCGACGCCGAATACAAGGCGCGGCTTCAGGAGGCGCTCGAATCGGTGCTGGTCCCCGCGTTCGCGCTGGTGCGCGAAGCGGGCCGGCGCAAGCTGAATATGCGCCATTTCGACGTGCAGTTGATCGGCGGGATCGTCCTGCACGAAGGAAAGATTGCCGAGATGAAGACGGGCGAGGGAAAAACGCTCGTCGCCACGCTGCCCGCGTACCTGAACGCGCTTGCGGGGCGCGGCGTGCACATCGTCACCGTCAACGACTACCTGGCGCGGCGCGACGCGGAATGGATGGGACCCATCTACCGGCTGCTGGGGCTGAAGGTCGGCGTGATCGTCCACGACCTGGACGACGCGCAGCGGCGGGAAGCCTACGGCGCCGACATCACCTACGGCACGAACAACGAATTCGGCTTCGACTACCTGCGCGACAACATGAAATACGACCTGGCCGACTGCGTGCAACGCGGGCACCAGTTCTCCATCGTCGACGAAGTGGACTCCATCCTGATTGACGAAGCGCGCACCCCGCTCATCATTTCGGGCCCCGCCGAAGAATCCACTGACAAGTATTACCGCGTGGACAAAATCATTCCGCGGCTGATTCGCGACATCGACTACACGATCGACGAGAAACACAAGACCGCCACGCTGACCGAAGAGGGCGTCACTAAGTGCGAAAAACTGCTGGGGCTCGGCAATATGTACGACCCCGCGCATATGGAGACCATCCACCACGTCTATCAGGGCCTGCGCGCGCACACCCTGTTCAAACGTGACGTCGATTACGTGGTCAAAGAAGGCGAAGTGATCATCGTCGACGAATTCACTGGACGCCAGATGCCCGGACGCCGCTGGTCGGACGGTCTTCACCAAGCGGTCGAGGCCAAGGAAGGCGTCAAGATCGAGCGCGAGAACCAAACCCTGGCCACCATCACGTTCCAGAATTATTTCCGGATGTACAAGAAGCTTTCGGGTATGACCGGCACGGCGGAAACCGAGGCGGCCGAGTTCAGCAAGATTTACAACCTCGACGTAGTCGTCATCCCCACCAACCGACCCCTGATCCGCAACGAACACCCCGACGTCGTCTATCGCACCGAGCAGGAAAAATTCGACGCGGTCGTGAACGGCGTGCTGCAGGAAGACAACACCCGCGCGGAAGGCATCCGGCAATTCCACGAGCGCGGGCAACCGGTGCTCATCGGCAGCATCTCCATCGAGAAATCGGAAATCATCAGCGAGCTGCTGAAAAAGTCGGGCATCCCGCACCAAGTGCTGAACGCGAAGCAGCACGAACGCGAAGCGCTGATCGTGGCGCAGGCGGGGCGCAAAAACGCCGTGACGGTGTCCACCAACATGGCCGGCCGAGGCACCGACATCCTTCTCGGCGGCAACCCCGAGTTCATGACCAAGGAGTATTGCCTGCGCCAGAAGATCGCCATGCCCTACGCCGCGGCCAGCGCCGTAATCGGCAGCGAACCCGCCGGCGGCCCCGACGGAAATCCTGCGGCAGCGGCTAAAGCCACGATGGTCCTGTTCCAGCATGAAGGCCGCATCTTCCAGGTGCCACTCGAACAGTGGAAGCCGATGCTGGACCAGTTTGCCGAGCAGTGCCGCGCCGAGCATGACGAAGTGGTCGCGCTGGGCGGCCTGCACATCCTGGGCACCGAACGCCACGAGGCCCGCCGCATCGACAACCAGCTCCGCGGCCGCGCCGGACGCCAGGGCGACCCCGGCTCGTCGCGCTTTTTCCTCTCGCTGGAAGACGACCTGCTGCGCATCTTCGGCGGCGAGCGCGTCAAGTCGCTGATGTACAAGCTGGGCATGACCGAAGGCATCCCTATCGAATCGAAGCTCATCACCCGCCGCATCGAAAACGCACAGAAGGCCGTCGAGTCGCAGAACTTCGAGGCCCGCAAGCACCTGCTCGAATACGACGACGTGATGAACAAGCAGCGCGAAACGATTTATTCGATCCGCCGCTCCGTGCTGGAAGGCGCCGACCAGAAGGAGTATGTCCTCGGCATCGCCGAGGACATCGCCCGCGACTTGGTCGACACTTTCTGCCCCACCAACATTCACCCCGACCAGTGGAACACCACCCAGCTGACAAACGAAGTCCTGAACCAGTTCGGCATCGACCTGAAATCCGCGGGGATTGATCCCGCGCGCATGAACAATCCCGAGATCTCCGACGAGCTCGTGGAAAAAGCGCGCGCGCGTTACGAGGAAAAAGAAAAACAGTTCGGCGCCGAGATGATGCGCTGGCTCGAGCACCGCCTCATCCTCGACATCGTCGACACCCAGTGGAAAGACCACCTGCTCTCCCTCGACCACCTGAAAGAAGGCATCGGCCTCCGGGGCTACGGCCAGAAAGACCCTTTGGTCGAATTCAAGAAGGAAGCCTACGTCCTGTTCGAAGACATGATGGCACGCATCGATACGGAAACCGTCCGTTACCTCTTTCTCATGCAGCCCGCGCGTCCCGAAGACGAAGCCCGCGAGCTTGAACGCCGCCAGCGCCGCCAGCAACAGCAGTTGCAGTTCCTCGCCGGCCCGGCCCAGGCCGAAGCCCCAAAACCCGTCCGCACCGGCGCCAAAATCGGCCGTAACGACCCCTGCCCCTGCGGTTCCGGCAAAAAATACAAGAAGTGCTGTGGAGCGACGGCGTAACCAACGCGACGCCCTGAGCAGAGCTGAACGGGCGGAGCCCTCACCGGTCGGCTGCGAAGCTGCCAGCGCTGCCCAGGAGCGCGCCTGCTTCCATTGTGCTACTCTAGTGCCCACCAGCGAGGCGCGTGATGAGCCTCTCCACTAAAGACTTTTTCATCGGCCTCATCACCGGAGTCGTGCTCTCCTTCCTCATCGTCGGAGGCTTGATCGGCGGCCTCATTTATTTTTCCTTCAAGATGACGGAAGAGTTGCGTAACAGCGAAGTATCGCTTCCCACACCGAAATTCCCGGAAGCGTCCCGGATGGCGCTCTACGGCAAGGCGGACTGGGATTGGTCGTTCCGCACTTTGGATGACAAGCCCGCAAAACTCGGCGACGCGCAAGGCAAGGTGGTCTTTGTGAACTTCTGGGCCACCTGGTGCGGGCCTTGCGTTTCGGAGATGCCGAATATCCAAAAGCTGCACGATGCCTTGCAGAACGATCCAGTAGCTTTCGTGCTCCTCTCGGACGAAGAAGCGCCCACCGTACGCAAATTTGTCGAAGAGAAGAAATATACGTTCCCCGTCTATCTCTACCGGGGCTCACCCCCGGAGGTCTTCCGCACCGCGGGCGTTCCGGCCACGTACATTCTCAATCCGGACGGGTTTATCGTCTTCAAGGACGTCGGCGCCGGAAAATGGGACGACGAATCGTGCATCAAATTCATCCGCGGGCTACTTCCGCCGGCTCCCGCCGCCCCCGCGCCCAAGGCTTCCCCGACCCCTGTCCGTCCTCCCGCGCCTTAGCTACTCGCAAATAGGAGCGGGTCTCTGGACCTGCCCGCGCTTTTTTTGCACGATCTCGCTTTCTCAAAATTTTCCGCCGGATTACAATTGGGTAAGCAAACGGCCTTGGTAATAGGAGGCCACCTTGAAAGTTTCCTATAAATCCTATTTTGTTGGTCTTCTCAGCGGCGTGTTGTTCACCATCGCAGGGTTGCTCGTGTTGGCGAACATCGCGACGAGTAGGATGGCCAACCGGCTCGGCATCTCGGAGACCGTTCTTGCATCACCCGCGTTCCCCGACCTCGCCCAGCTGACCGCCTATGGCCAGCCCGACTGGGACTGGTCCCTCTACACACTGGACGGCAAGCAAGTCCCGTTTGCTTCCTTCCGGGGGAAAACGCTGTTCATCACCTATTGGGCGACTTGGTGCAGGCCCTGCGTCAGCGAACTGCCCAGCATCCAGCGCCTTCACGACTCCTTGAAGAACGAACCCATCGAATTCCTGCTCATCACCGACGAGCACCCCGGCGCCGTTCAATATTTCTTGAGCAAACGGCAGTTTTCCTTGCCCGTTTACCGGCAGCAGGGCCAAACCCCGCCGCTGTTTCGCTCGATTGGCGTTCCCGCAACCTTTATCGTGAGCCGCGACGGCGCTCTCGTCTTCAAACACACCGGCGCAGCCCGCTGGGACGACCCCGCTTGCCTCGCCTTTCTCCGCTCCCTGGCCACACCCGCCCCCGCCCATTAGCTCCTCGCTAATCTATACAACTTCTCATGACATTCTGTAGGCCGGCGGATATGCTTTGCTCTTGGCTATATGAAACGCCAAGACCTTTCCAGTTGCTCGTCAGCAGGCCCCGGGGCTTCAACCTGCTCACCCGCCCGGCATGCCCGCTGCATCCCCCTTGGTACTGTCAGTCCGCTAACTCCTTTCCTATCAACACAGTACACTCACTCGGCAAGGGGGGGGCTGAGTCCAATTTCGGAAATCCGCAAATGAACGCGAGACCCAGGCTGATTGAAATCTGCGCCGTCGCTGGCGGCCAATCGGGCGCCCTCAACTTGCTTCGCCGCACCGCCGCTCGCGAAGAGAAGAAGTGATGCGCGTCGCCATGCCACCGCCCGGCGGGCCCTCGCGCGGAAAATGTGTAACAATTAGCATCCTTTTCTTCCGCCGGTACGTCTAGAGAAACAAGCCGGCCCCAAACCGGCCCAGGAGGAGCGAATGCTCAGCAAGGATCGCAGGTTCCGCAGCGCAGTGGTGGTGGGGTTGGCCCTGGTTCTTCTCGCGGGTGCCTGCGCCACAGCCGTCAGCGCGCAGTCCGATTGGGCCAGGCTGCAATCTGACTGGGCCCTGCGGGACACCTGGCAGCGCCCCACTGACGTCATGGATGCGATGGGCGCCGCGCCGGGCAGTGTCGTCGCCGATGTCGGCACGGGTTTCGGCTATTTCGCGTTTCGCTTAGCCGAGCGCGTCGGCCCGGAGGGCAAGGTTTACGCCGTGGACATCAGAGATTCCTTGCTCCAGCAGATCCACGGGTACGCCGAAAAGCAAAACCTCAAGCAGATCGAGACCGTCCTGGGTGCCGAAGACGATCCGCGCCTGCCCGCCGCTGCCCTCGACGGCATCGTGATCGTCAACACCTATCACGAGATGGGCCGCTACGACGCGATGCTGCAGGGGATGTTCCGCGCTCTGAAACCGGGCGGGAAGCTGGTCATCATTGATCAGCCCGCTCCCACTGGCAAGACGCGCGAAGAGTATTTCCGCAATCACAAACTTCCGGAAGAAATTGTTCGTCAGGATTCGTCGCGCAACGGCTTCCGTTTCCTGGAAAAGAAAGCCGACATTGGGAACGAGAGCAGAGAGAAGTGGTACTTCCTCGTCTTCGAAAAGCCGAGGCCCGAATGATCTTTCTTCTTAGCCTGACTGGCAGGGGGCCCCGTGAGGGGCGAAAGAAAGTAGCCCCGTGCGCCTGCCCCAAGCGAAGCCGAGGGACCAGCGCTGGGGAAGGAAGGCTCAGCCCGGGAGTGCCGTAGGCACGACTGAACAGTCCTGATGACCTCCACCGATCAAACCTCCCGCAACATACGGAATGCCTCCTCCCTGGCCCGACGCCTGGGCGTCGGCACCGCCACCAGCATTGTCGTCGCCAACATGATCGGCACCGGCATTTTCACCACCACCGGTTTGCTGTTCGCGCAGCTCGAAAGCGGGTGGATGGTTCTGCTCTGCTGGCTGCTGGGAGGCATCATTGCGCTCTGCGGCGCGTTGAGCTACGCGGAGCTGGCCACCATGATGCCGCACGCCGGCGGCGAGTATGTCTACCTGCGCGAAGTCTATGGGCCCTGGGCGGGCTTCCTGACCGGCTGGACGAGTTTCTTCGTCGGCTTTTCCGCGCCGATTGCGGCCACGGGCGTGGCCATTGCCGCCTATCTCACTGCCGCCGGTGCGATCCCCGATAGCTGGCTCGCGGGAAAGACGATTGCCGTGGGCGTGGTGGCTGCGCTGACCGCGATCCACTATTGCGGCGTGCGTCCCGGTGCCTGGGTGCAAAACACGCTGACGGTTTTGAAGCTCGCGCTGCTTGCCGGGCTCATCATCGTCGGGTTCACCATCGGAAAAGGCAACCCGGATTTTCTATCCGCTTCGAGTGGATTCTGGACGGGCGGCCGCTGGGGACAGGTGGGGCTGGCCCTGCTCTGGGTGATGTTCGCGTACAGCGGCTGGAACGCTTCCGCCTACGTCGCCGAAGAACTTCGCGAGCCGGCGCGCTCGCTGCCGCGCTCGTTGCTGCTGGGCACGCTCGTGGTGATGGCCATCTATCTGCTTGTCAATCTGCTGCTCTTCTTCTCGGCGCCGGCGGCCGACCTGCGCGGCGTGGTCGCCGTCGGCGACGTTGCCGTGCGCCATCTGTTCGGCGAAGGCGCCGGCTCGAAGCTCTCCGTCATCATCGCCGCGGCGCTGCTCTCTTCGCTGAGCGCGTACGTATTCATCGGTCCCCGCGTCTACTACGCGATGGCCCGCGATGGCCTTTTCTTTCGCTTCGCCGCGAAGATTCATCCGCGGTTCGAAACTCCTGCGGCGTCGATCCTGGCGCAGGGCGTCTGCGCCGCGGTGATGATCCTGAGCGGCACCTTCGAGCAGTTGCTCACCTACATCGGTTTCGCCCTGGGCCTCTTTCCGTGGATGGCTGTCGCTGGACTGCTCTGGCTGCGGCGGCGCGACCCGGCGCGCGAGCGACCGTATCACGTCTGGGGCTATCCCGTAGTTCCGCTCCTCTACCTTGCGGCCATGGCCTGGATCCTTGTGCTTTCTCTTGTCAATCGCCCTGGCCCTTCCCTGCTGGCGCTGGCCACGGTCGCCGCCGGGCTTCCTTTTTACTGGCTCGTGCGGAGGAATGCGTCGTGACGTTTGCCCTCTCTCCGGCGTCTGAACATCGAAGCTGGGAACTGCGTATCAACAACAAGGGAAAACGTCTGCCTGGGAGGACGGCAATGAAATTGAAACTTACCTTAAGTCTGGCCCTGCTGGTTTTGCTGGCTACGCTGCCCGCGATGGCCTGCGCCCTGGACGAAAGTACCATCGAAGGAAAATTCGAGCGCACCCTGAAAGTTACGGGCGAAGTGGACCTGACCGTATCCACAGGTTCGGGGAGCGTCAATACGCGGGTCGGGAGTTCCGACACCGTGCAGGTCTCCGCGATCATCCGCGCCCGCAGCGACTTCCGGCGCAGCGAGAAGGAAACCGAGGCGCTTGTCCGGCGGCTCGAAGCCAACCCGCCGATCGAGCAGAATGGCAACGTCATTCGCATTGGCCGGATCGAGGACGAAGAAATGCGGCGGAACATCAGCATCAGCTACACGCTCATCGTCCCCGCCACCACAAAACTGACCTCGAGCACCGGCTCGGGCAGCCAGTCCGTGGACGGCGTCCGCGGCCCGGTCGAGGCGCGCACCGGTTCCGGCAGTATTACCGCGGTCAACATTGGTGCAGAACTCCGGGCCCAGACCGGCTCCGGCAGCATCACCATGAGCACGGTGAAAGGCGTCGTGCATGCAGGCACCGGTAGCGGCTCCATTCGCGGCACCGGCATCGCCGGAGCCATCTCGGCCTCCACCGGCAGCGGCGAGATCGAGTTCGAACAGATCGAGCCGGGCGAAGTTGAACTCCGCACCGGATCCGGCGGCATCCGCGTCCGTGGCGTCAAGGGCGCGCTGAACGCCAGCACCGGCAGCGGCGCGATTACGGCGCAAGGCGAGCCCACTGCGTCCTGGCGGCTGCGCACCAGCTCCGGCAGCATCACCGTGCGTCTGCCCGCGAACTTGGCCTTCGATCTGGCGGCGCGGACCTCTTCCGGCACCGTGCAGAGCGATCACCCGATTACGGTGAGCGGCGTCATCAGCCGCCGCGAGTTGCGCGGCAAGGTGCGCGGCGGCGGCGTGCTGATCGAGCTGAGCACCAGCTCCGGCAGCATCCACGTCGAGTAACTTCGCAAACTGAATTGCCGAAGCCGGGCTTGCCTGGCGCAGGTGGAGCACCCTACAATCGAGGTAGCGTTCCGCGCAGTTCGGAGCGCTATCTGATCGCCGAGGCAGGTGCCCCGTGCCGCAGAATGCGCGCCCGAGCTGCGAGTTCGATAGCCAGTCGCTGCTGCTGAAGCTGGACGTCACAATTGAAGCCGATGTGGAGGCCATCACGCCCGTCGTCGAGCGCGTGATGCAGCTCGCCGCAGAAATAAAGTGCGCCGAGGGCAAGCACTTCGAGATTGAGACGGCGCTGCGCGAGGCACTCGCCAACGCCATCGTCCATGGCGCCCGCAACGACCCGTCGAAGCAGATCGAGTTGTGCGTCGCCTGCGACGTGGAACGCGGGATGTTAATTGTCGTTCGCGACCCGGGTCCCGGCTTCGACCCGTCGAATATCCCCAGCCCCGTGTTCGGCGAAAATGTCTACTCGGCCCACGGCCGCGGCATTTTCCTGATCAACCAGTTGATGGACGAAGTGAAATACGAGCGCAACGGCACCGAAATCCACATGCGCAAACATTAGGCGCGCATCGCTTTCCTCGACCTTTCCCCTGCAATAAGAAGAAAGGGCCACCGGCGTTCGCCGATGGCCCCGGAAGAGTCTGCGATGCTGCCGTTTTACGGTAGTTTTTCGACCGCCATCGCGACGATCACCTGCTCGTTGTTGCCCAGCGTATTCTTCAGCACCAAGCCCACGACGCGCAGGTGAATCGAAGCCGTGCCGTTGAGGTCCTGCAATCCGCTCAGGTTGATGAAGCGTGTGCGGTCCGAGGTGATGACCTTCACCTGATTCGCGAACAGCACCCCCAGAATGCCCGCAGACTGGAACATGAAGGTGCCGTTGTTGCCGCTGATGATGTTCGTGCTGGCGGGGACCCAGCCGCCTTCGAGGCCTTGGCGTTGCAGCACGACGCGGCGGACATCCAGGGTATTCCCGCTCTGCGTGCCACCGAGCGCGAGGCGCTGGCCGCGGATCATTGCGCCGCGGTTGAACAGAAACGGCGCGAAGGAAAACTGGAAGGTGTGGATCATGAAGCGTTCGTTGCCGGTAATTCCGAAGGTGCTGATCCGGCCGATCTGCACGCCGCTCAGGTCGGGCAGCTCGCTGCGCACCAGAAGGTCAACTTCGTTCGCCGGACCCGTGCCTGGGCGCACGTCGGTCACCAGCCCGCCCACCACGAAGCGGTCCTGCGAAATCACGATGACTTCCGTCGCCTTCAGAGTGAGGGTCTGGCGTTGCAGGCTGCCAGAGACCACCACGATCGAGTTTGTGGTCAGCGTGTTCAGCCCTTCGCCCTCTTCGAAATGGGTCTGGGCGTCGGTGACCACCGTGTAGTTGCGCCCCAGCGGGCCTTGCATCACGAACGAATTGTTGGCCAGGTCCACGCTGACCACGCCGCCGCGCAGCTCGTCAATCACGGCCTCGGGCGCGTCGGGCGGAATCACGCGGAGCACCAGCTCCGGATTCACCTGCCCGGTGAGCTGGCCGGTGCCGCCCACCAACAGCGAATCGCGCAGGCGGAAATCGAGCAGCAGGCCGACGAGGTCGCCGTCGGCGACGCTTAGCGGATTCTGCAATTGCACGGTGACCGAAGATTTCGTCAGCGTGCCGTTCAGCGTCTGGATGGAAGGCGGGTTTGTCGTGGTGTCGAGGAAACTGATGACGGGATTGGAAAGCGTCGCCGTGAAACTCGTGTAGGTGCCGACGGGAATGGATTGCAAACTCAGCAGTGTGCGCAGGCCGTTCAGGCGGGAAAACTCCAGCTCCTGCGGCTGTGACAGAAGCGACTGCGTATTTGTGCCGTCGGAAACGCTCAGGCCGGTGAAGGTGATGCGGAAGGCCACCACCCCGGCCAGCGGCGCGTCGGTGCCGATCACAAACACCGAGCCAGTCTTGACGCCCTGCGGCGGCGGAGTCGTAACGCTGCTCCCGCCTCCGCAGCTATTCAGTGCCAGCGCCAGAAAAAAAACCAGGGCCGCTCGAAAAAACTTGGATGCATGCATCGCAAACTCTCCTTAGATACAACTCTCGGCGGGAGCGTCCCTCAAGCACTCCCTTCCTTTAGTCAGTCCAACCCTGGGTGCGCGAAAAAGTTGCGGCAAATGGAGGCTCCGAAAAGAGAGGATTTGGTCCCCAGCGCCGAGCCGGGGATGCCAGCCTCATTTGCGCGTGGGTTTGCAGATTTTGCAGGGCTTGTAGCCGGCCTTTTCGGCTTCGGCGGCAGAGTGAAAGACGACGCGGTTTTTCTCGGAGATTTTCTTGCCTGCGGCGCACTGCATCGTGTGGAATTTCTTGGAGCTCTTGCTGCCCACGAAGAGCTTTTCCTGCTGCGCGGCCAGCGACCCGGCCGTCAGGAACAACACCGCGCACAGCACCAGCCAGGCAACCACCGAAGCCTGTTTTCTCATTGGAACCTCCGACGCGGCAAACGATACACCTTTTCGAGGGCCTCGGAGCATCCTAGTAAGCTGAGGGCGAGAGATCAGCAAGCGGAAAGCGGCGCCCCAGCCAGCCCCGGCGCGGCCGCCCTTCGACGAGCCCAGGACGAGCTGAGTTCGCCCCACCACCGAGGAGGATCTATGCGCAAGACGGCAGCGTGGATAGCCCTGCTGGTCATCGTGCTGGTGATCGGTGCTGCGTGCTCCAGAGGCCGCAGCGACGACCAAATCGCCAACGACATCAAGGCGAAGATGTTTTCCAACGCGGACCTGAAGGCCGCAAATCTCGAAATCACGGTCAAAGACGGCGTCGCCACACTGGCCGGCGAAGCACCGAGTGAGGCGGCGCGCTACCAGGCGTTCAAGCTGGCTTCGGAA